>Ga0182012_10003505_pt1 | contig 16707 bp, 11 predicted proteins | sample 612S2SmetaG_FD_120486 | JGI IMG/M metagenome (GOLD analysis project Ga0182012, IMG submission 120486) | Permafrost microbial communities from Stordalen Mire, Sweden - 612S2S metaG | ecosystem: Environmental > Terrestrial > Soil > Wetlands > Permafrost | place: Sweden: Stordalen | collected...
GAACAATCATCCTGGGGACTACCGGTCCAGCGGCTGCACGGCCTGCCATGTGGTGTATGCCAATGACCGCTCGCCCACGCATTCGGGCTGGTACGCCCAGTACGGCAATCAGGGCCTGAGTTTCAGCGACGACCAGGCCATTCGCAAGGACGAGCGCGGGCATCCGATCAAGCACCAGTTCACCCGGGCCATTCCCACGAGCCAGTGCATGAACTGCCACATGCACCAGGGAAATTTGTTTGTGAACCCGTATTTGGGGTACACTTGGTGGGACCAGGAGACGGACGGCGAATTCATGTACCCCGCCAAGCAAAAAAATCCCACGGCGGCGGAACTGTTGCAGTCCGAGCAGAGCAATCCCGAGGCGGCCGCCGCGCGGGGCTTGTGGGGCGACCTGGATTTTCTGGAAAAGGTGGCCGAGCTGAATCCGAAGTTGAAGGACACGCAATTTGCCGATTATCACGGACACGGCTGGATTTTCCGCGCGGTGTTCAAGCATGACCGCGAAGGCAATTTGCGCGACCGGGACGAGAACATCATTCCCGCCACCGACCCGCAGAAGTTTGCCAAGGCGGTGCATTTGCAGGACGAGCATCTGGCGCACGGGATGCAGTGCGCCGACTGCCATTTCGACCAGGACGTGCATGGCAACGGCCTGCTCTATGGCGAGCCGCGCGCGGCGACCACGGTGGAGTGCATTGACTGCCACGGCACCATCCAGCAGCGACCGACGCTCATGACCACTGGCAATGGCGGACAGGTGGATTTGCGCGCGAGCAACACGCCGTGGGGGCCGCGCTTTTTCTGGCAGGGAACCCAGCTTTATCAACGGTCCACCATGACACCGGACCTGATTTGGGAGGTGCCGCAGACCATGGACACGATTGATCCCCAATCGAAGCATTACAACGCGAAGTCGGCCTATGCGAAAACGCTGGGGCGCGACGGCAAGTCATGGGGCATCGTGCCCTCACGCGACTGCCAGCGCAATCTGGCGCACGACAACTCGAACATTTCCTGCCAGATTTGCCACAGTTCCTGGGCGACGGCGTGCTTCGGCTGTCATCTGCCGATGCGCGCGAACGAACGGGTGGCGGCCAACAAGTTTGAGGGCACCACCACACGCAATTACACGTCGTATAATCCGCAGGTGGTCCGGGATGATGTATTTCAACTGGGCATTGACGCCACGGTGAAAGACCACCGGCTGGCGGTGCTGCGCTCTTCCAGCGCGGTGATCGTCAGCTCGCAAAATGCCAACCGCGAATGGGTGTATTCCCAACAGCAAACCATCAGCGCGGACGGTTACAGCGGTCAGGCGTACAATCCGCATCTGCCGCACACGACCAGCGGGGTGGGCACGACGAAGAATTGCGAGGACTGCCACCTCGCCAAGGACAACGATAACAACGCCTGGCTGGCATCGCTGCTGGGCTATGGCACGGGCACGGTGAATTTCTTCGGCCGCTACGCCTATGTAGGCGAAGGCAAAGGCGGGCTGGACGCCGTGGTCTGGACCGAGCAGGAGGAGCCGCAGGCGGCCATCGGAAGCCATTTGCAGCATCTGGCCTATCCGGATAATTACCAAAAGCACGTGGAACAAAATCGTGGCCAGCTCAAGGATGCCATTCACAAGGAAGCGACTGAAATCCTGGACCTGCAATTGCGCGGTGAATATCTGTACACGGCCAATGGCCCGGACGGATTCGAGGTGTTTGACGTGGCTAACATTGACCAGAAAGGGTTCTCGGAGCATATCAGCACCGCGCCGGTGTCGCCCCTGGGCCAGCGGACGTATGTGCGCACGAAATACGCCACCAGCGTGACGCTGCCCAGCACGCTGGGGGTTGACCCGTTGCGCCTGCACCAGCCGGAGAACGAGGAGCAGCCGGTCAGCCCCATTTACGCCTGGGTCTTCGTAACGGACCGCGAAGAGGGTCTGGTCATGGTCACGGTGGGCACGCTGCTGGATGGCAACCCGGAGAATAATTTCTTCGACCGCGAGAAAATCATCCGCTTCAACCCGGACGGCAAGCTGACGGGTGCGATGCATTCCTTCATGGCGGGCACCAACCTTTACGTGGTTGCGCCGAAGGGGCTCTTCGTGGTGGGCCTGAACAATTCCGCGCTGACCGCGCCGGTACTGGCCGGGGAATTGAGCGGCGGCGAGTTCAAGAACCCGCGCGCGGTGGGCGTGCAATTCCGCTACGGCTTTGTCACCGATGACGAGGGTTTTAAAGTCGTGGACCTGACGGAACCCACCAAGCCCAAGCTTATCCCCGGCGCGTTCGTGCCGTTAAAACATGCGCAGCGGTTTTATCTGGCCCGCACGTACGCCTATGTGGCCGATGGCGCGGACGGCCTGGCTTTCATAGACATCAAGAACCCGGAACAGCCGCGCTTGGAGCGGTTGTATAATGCCGAGGGCGCGCTGAATGACACCCGGGCGGTGCAAATCGGCTCGGTCAACGCCTCGATGTTCGCGCTGGTGGCCGACGGCAAAAACGGCTTCCGCGTGATTCAGATGATTTCGCCGGAGAATGTGCCGGAATCCGCGGGCTTCAGCCCCGTGCCGAATCCCAAACTGATCGCCACATATCCCACGGGCAGCCCGGCGCTGGCGGTGTCGCGCGGGCTGGACCGGGACCGCGTGGTGGACGAGTCAGGCAACGAGACGGTGGTGTTTGGCCGGCGCGGGTCGCGGCCCTTTGACCTGGCGGAAATGCAGAAGTTTTACTTGCTGGATGGCTCACCATATACCGTCGAAAATGTGTTTGAGAAAGACGGCCGGCTGCAAACGCGCTCCGGGACGGAATTGCAACCCGCGGCCCAGTATCAACCCGTCGCGGTGGAGACTCCGCCCGCGCCGCCCGCCGAGGCCCGCCTGACCCGGCCCGGACCATGAACCTTCGCCACCTCCAACGAATCGGATGGGCCTTCGCCATGGCGTTCGCTCTGGAGTTGCATGGCCAGGATGCGGTGAGCACGCTGGCCGGGCAGCCCCAAGCGCCCGGGGCGGCGAATGGCGCCGGCACGAACGCGTGCTTCAACGAGCCGGCCGGGATCGTCGTGGCGGCGAATGGGACGCTCTACGTGGCGGACAGCGCGAACCACGCCATTCGCACGGTGGCCGCGAACGGACTGGTCGGCACCTTCGCCGGCCAATTGGGCATGCCCGGCACGCAGGATGGCACCGGGACGAACGCGCAGTTTAATGCCCCATGCGGCGTTACCTTCGATTTGAGCGGCAACCTACTGGTGAGCGACACGGGCAATGCGACGATCCGTCGAATCACCCCGGCGGGCGTTGTCACCACCATCGCGGGCGTGGCGGGGCAGTCGGGATTCCTGGACGGCGCGGCGGCCACGGCGGAGTTCGGTGCGCCGCTGGGGTTGGCGGTGGCGACAAATGGCACGGTTTTCATTGTCGATGGCGGAAACCATGTCGTTCGGGAGCTGAATAACGGAGTGGTTTCAACGCTCGCGGGGAATCCCAAAATCTGGGGCAGCGCAGATGGCTCCGGCACCAACGCCCTCTTCAACTCCCCCTGCGGCGTGACTCTGGACGGTCAGGGCAACCTCTGGGTGAGCGACACGGACAACGACACAATCCGAGAAGTGACATCCGGTGGAAAGGTGACGACCATCGCCGGCTTGGCGGGCGTGGATGGCACCAACGACGGCCCGGCGGCCGCCGCGCGTTTTTGCCATCCGGCGGAACTGGCGTTTGATCCCCAGGGCAATCTACTCGTGGCGGACTCCTTCAACCACACCCTGCGCAGCATCAGCACGAACGGCGTGGTCAGCACGATCTCCGGGACGCCCGGCGGTTCCGGCAGCGCCGACGGCATCAACCGCCAGGGCCGTTACTTCAACCCCTACGGCCTTGTCTTCAACTCCAACGGCCTCTTGCTGGTGGCCGACACCTATAATGAATTGATTCGCGCCGTCCTGGTGCCTTTCTCGGAAACTGCGCAACTCACCGGCCACCCGGCCACCATTACCTTGACCTGGACCGCCGTGGTCGGCCAGCGGTATCAAGTTCAATACACTGGCAACCTCGCGGGTGCCTGGACCAACCTCAGCCTCGTCCTCACCGCCACCACCCACACCCTCTCCCAAACCGACGTCCTGAACCCCGCCTCGCCTCAACGCCACTACCGCGTGGTGCTGTGGCCATCAAGCTGAAGGAGCATGGCCAACCCGCATTTGAGATTGGCGATTGGCGATCGCGCCTATGGCCCTGCGATTCTTCGCGGGGTTTGCGCTTGCCTGGCTACGGCCGGGTTGTCTGAAAATTCGGCACCTCTCCGCGGTTCACCACCCACGGATGATGGAGCAATTCGCCCACGTTATTGTTGGTGGCCAGGCCCCAGTTGGCATTCCACGCCATGAACCAGGTTGTTTGCGGGAAATTCTGCTGCACCCCGACGATGAACCGCCGGTAATCGTAATCCCCGGGCGGGTGAAACGGGTCGTGCGGACCGAATTCGGCAAAGCCGAAGGGCTTGGGCAGCGCCAGCATGGCCGCCGTGCCTTGGATGTGGTTCGTATCCACAAAATCCGTATACGCATCCACACCCACCAAATCCACATAATGATCGCCCGGATAATAGTCCGCCGTGTGGTCGCCGTGGTTGGGGGCGTACACCCAGAGCAGGTTGTCCAAATGCTTCACCTGCGTGAAGTAATCAAACATCTGCCGCCACAACAAGATGAACACCTCCGGCTTTTTCGCCCCCCACCAAAACCAGCCGCCGTTCATCTCATGGAAGGGACGCCAGAGCACCACCACACCCGCCGCGCGCAGTTGTTGCAGACCGGCGGCCATTTGGTCCAACTCCTGCATCCAAACGGCATGCGGCGGGGATTGGGGATCCAGCAGCGGCGTCACGTCCACGTCCTGGTCGCGCAGTCCGCTGACGGCCAGATTCGTGCGACAGGGATCCGCGCAGTGTACCTCAATCGCCACCAGACCGCCTTGCTGCCAGTGCTGGATCGCGGCCGCGTTGGGGGCGGTAGCCGCGATGCCGCCGTTCCACCAATTGGCATAGTCCACCCCCAGGATGGCGGGGGTGCGACCGCTGATTTTCTGGATGCGCTCAAGGAACGCCGCGCTGCCGCTGGCTTTATCTCCAGCATCCGTGAACTGCCCGGATAACACCCGCTTGTCCGGGCGTGACGCCAGGCCTTGAATAAAGGCCAGCTCGGCGCGGGCGGCGGGACTGGCCGCTGGATTGGCCGGCGGTTGGTTTGGGTCTGCCACGGCTTGGAACGACAGAACGCAAAGCAACAGGGCTCGTTTGATCATTTGGCTGCCGTTCATTATTTGTGGAAGTTTGGTGGTTGAGAGCTTAACGCCGTCCGCCCCCGCGTCCAGCGCCATTTTCAAGACCGCGCACCCGCGCCTGCCCTCGTCCGACCGCCAATATTTTGGGGCGGTCACAAGGCCCCGAGTTCCAAAGCGCGGTCATGCCTGCGCACTTTATCCGTCCAGCTCGGTCCTCTAATACCAGCCCAACCATTGCGCCCAACTGCCGCCGGGGGAGTCGTCTGGCGTGGCGCCCTTCCATGGCGGCCCACGGCATCGGGGGTTTTTTCCCAATGCCGGGCTATTGGTTTGGGCATTTCAAAGGTCATTTACAGGACCTTTGGATTTGCTCATTAACGAATTTATGTGAGGGTTTGGACAAACTGACCAAAAACCCACAAATCCATTCCGAAGGCGGTTGGGCATGGAGTAGGCATTAATGGCTAATTGCTTGGCAATTTTTGTTCCAACTTCCGAAGTTGACTTCAATCCCCCATTTCGGTGTCCGAACGAAGCACCGGACATTTCAGATATGGCACACGACTTGCGTGTAGAGCAGACGTGAGAAAGTTGATGGACGAATGCAAACCGGGTTGTCCCGGCGTGGAAAACACGGATGAACCGCCGGGGCAGGCGGCGATGTCCCCGGGCGGGTGCCGGGTGGTGGATGAATTCAGCCTGCTGTTTGACATTTCCTACACGCTGGAGAGCAGCATTGATCTGGGCCAGGTGATCCGCCCCGTGCTGTTAAAAATGGCGGAAGGTTTGGGAATGAAGCGCGGCACGATCACCATTCGGAACCGGGAACGAGGCACGGCGACGATTAGCGAAGCCGTAGGATTGCCCAATGCGCAAAGCCAGCAGGAGTATTTGCAGGCGTGCCAGGAAATCATCCAGCAGGTGATTGAAACCGGTTCCGCCGTGGTGGTGCAGGATATTTCCAAAGAACCGGTGTTGAAAGCCCGCTGGCAGCAGGAGCAACACATCGCGCCTGGCTCGCTCCCGGCGGCCTACATTTGCGTGCCCATTAAATTTGGCACGGAAGTGATCGGTGCCTTGAGCGTGGAGCGGGTGCTGGATGGCCGGGTGCGGTTGTCGGCCGACCGGCGGCTGCTGTCCCTGATTTCCAACGTGATTGCGCACACGGTGCATTTTCACCGGCTGACCCAGGAAAAGCTGGATCTCCTGCAGCAGGAGAACGAGCGCTTGCAGCACCAGCTCCAGACCAGTTTTCGACCGCCGAACATGATTGGCAACGCGGACACGATGAAAATGGTTTACCGTCATATCGAACAGGTGGCCAACAGCGTCACCACGGTGCTGATTCGGGGGGAAAGCGGCGTGGGGAAAGAGCTGATTGCCCGGGCCTTGCACGAGCAAAGTCCGCGCAAAGGCAACGCGTTTGTGAAATTCAATTGCGCGGCCCTGCCGGAATCCATTATCGAAAGCGAGTTGTTTGGCCATGAACGCGGAGCGTTCACCGGGGCGATTGCCATGCGCAAGGGCCGGTTTGAAATGGCCGAGGGCGGCACGATTTTTCTGGATGAAATCGGCGACATCACCCCCGCCACCCAGGTGAAACTGCTGCGGGTGTTGCAGGAAAAGGAGTTTGAGCGGGTCGGCGGCCAGACGCCCATCAAGGCCAACGTGCGCATTTTGACCGCCACGAGCCGGAATTTGGAGGCCATGATCGAGCAGGACAAGTTTCGGGCGGATCTTTACTACCGGCTGAATGTGTTCCCGATCTACGCCCCGCCGTTGCGGGAACGCAAGTCGGACATCCTGTTGCTGGCGGATTATTTTGTGGAAAAATATTCCAAGGTAAACCAGAAGGCGGTGCGGCGGATTTCCACGGCGGCGATTGACCTGCTCATGAGCTATCACTGGCCGGGCAACGTGCGCGAGCTGGAAAATTGCATGGAACGCGCGGTGCTCCTGTGCCCGGGCAAATCCATCGAGGCCAACCACCTGCCGCCCACGTTGCAGAAAAAGGATGCATCGGAAAAATCCCCCGCCGGCACCCTGGAGGCGGCGGTGGGGGCGCTGGAATATGAAATGATCGTGGCCGAACTGAAGGCCAGCGATGGCAACATGGCCGCCGCCGCGCGCCGCCTCGGCCTGACGGAGCGCCAGATTGGCCTGCGGGTGCAGCGGTTTGGGATTGATTTCAAACGCTTTCGACGTTCCGAGACGGCGGCGGCCTAAAGGAGCGTGGCCCAAATTTTCCGGGCGGTCCGGCCCGGGGCGTTCAGGGTGGCAATTCATGAACACTTCCACTGGCCAACCCCTTCCCTGGCCGCCGTCAGCCCTGTTGTTGGACCGGGCCTTGGGTTCGTTCCTGGGCCTGGCCGTCGGGGATGCCCTGGGAGCGACCGTCGAGTTTATGACCGCGTCGGAGATTGCCGCCGCCTGGAAAATTCACCGGTACCTCATCGGCGGCGGCTGGCTGCGGCTGCGGCCCGGACAGGTGACCGACGACACGGAAATGGCGCTGGCCTTGGGCTCGGCTTTGATTGGCAGCGGGGGTTGGAATGGGCGGGCCATTGGCGATGCGTTTGTCGCCTGGCTGGCGGGGAATCCGGTGGATATTGGCCATACCTGCCGCCGGGGCATCTGCCGCTATCGCGCGGATGGCAGCCTGTCCGCCGTGCCATCCGAGGACAGCGGGGGCAACGGGGCGGCCATGCGCAATCTCCCCACCATGCTCGCCACGCTTGCGAGCGAGGAATTGCTGGTTCAACGCAGCCTGGAGCAGGCCCACCTCACCCATTATCATCCCCAATCGGATGCCGCCACCGTCGCGCTGGCGTGCCTGACCCGGCGGCTGCTGCTGGAAGGCGGCCACGCTCCGGGCGACGCCATCGCGGCCGAGCTGATCCGCCGGCATCCTGCTTTTCAGTTCCGCCCCTGGCCGGGCCGAACCAGCGGTTATATTGTGGACACAGTGCAAACCGTGTTCGACGGATTTTTTAACACCGATAATTTTGAAGACTGTCTTGTGCGGGTGGTGAATCGCGGTGGGGACAGCGACACCGCCGGGGCCTTGGCGGGGCAACTGGCCGGCGCGCTTTACGGCGTCCGGGGCATCCCCGCCCGCTGGCTGGAAAAACTCGATCCCGCCGTCACCGCGGCGATTCGCCACCAAACGCCCCGGCTCTTGAGTCTGGCGATCGCCGGCAAATAATCCTCGACACCAAGCCCCGCACTTTCTTTTATTCCACCATGCGCCCGCCGGAAAATCTGTACCACCAGAATATTGCCTCGGACTATTCGCGCTCGTCCTGTTCGCTGAATCGTTGCAATCTTTCGCCCTGGATCATCGGTTCCGAGGAATTTCAAGCCAGCCCGCAGCCGCTGGAAATTGACGGGGCGCGGACCACGGACGCGCGCTTGTTCCGGCGGCTGGCGGAAATTGCCGATCCGGTGGAACGCAGCCGCCTGTTTCACGATTACGTCTGCGTCAAATGTGGCCTGCACGATCCTGACGACCCGCACGCCAGCGGCAGGACCAGCGCGGGCTACGCCTATTTTCTGCGAACGTGGGGGGCGGACAGCAACGGCCCGGCCGGGGCGGTGCTCAAGGCATGGGTGGAGAGCCGTTTTGGCATTCTCGCCACCTACCACCAGGGACGGCTGGCCGATGATCCGGCGGCACGGGAAGCCTTCCGGCAGGATCGCACGCGCGGCGCGGCGAAGTCGTTTGGCGTGCTCATGCAACTCGATTTGCTCTACACCTTTTGCCAGGAGGAATTGCGCCGGCGTTTTCCTGGCGAGCGGTGGCAAACGCTGTATCGGGGCACGCACGATCCCGAGGAATATGCCATCCACGCCCCGATTCGCCCCGCTCCCGGGACGGCCAAATCCACGTCTTTGGTGCAGCTCAACAACCTGAGTTCCTTCACTTCCGACCCGGAGGTGGCGTGGGAGTTTGGCTCCCGGGCCTGGGAAGTGCGCGTGCCGCTCGCAAAGATAATTTTTTTCAGCGGGCTGCTGCCCAAATCGCTGCTGGGCGGGGAATCCGAGCATCTGGTGTTGGGCGGGTATTACCAGGTGCGCAATCTGGTTTATTAGCCGCCCAGTCCGGCGAGTTTCTGGCGTGCGGTGGCGAGCTTTTGATAGGTCTCGTACGTGCGCGCGGCCACCTCGGGAATCCGTTCCCAGCCGGTGGGCAGATCTTCCGACAAATCATGCAAATCCAACTTCGCCGTCACCGCCTGGGAACTGAGTTTCTTAATTTCAGCCTTCACGACTTCAATGGTATCCATATTTTTAAGTTTGTGATTTCTGTTTCAGCGCTTTTCGCACCGGGTGTGATGCTTAGCATTTCCAGGTCCAACCCGTCTAAAACTGCTTGAACGGCGGGCGAACACGGACCGGTGCGAAGAAAACAATATTCACCGGTCGCGATTCAGCTACATCCGCGTAGTTTTGAGATTTGAATCCTACACAAATGTCGGAATTCCCCGGTGGCGCAAAAATGGCGCCGGACATTATTGAAGGTAATTTGCGGCTAATCCCCTTGTTTTAAAGGTGATTTTGGCATTTATCGGCGGCGCGGGGCACTTGGCATCGCGCTTGCATTAGGGTCAGGTGCGCGGTGGGACGTTCCCGCCGGATGGTCAATCAACAACCAAATTACTTATGAGAAAAATAGCAATCTACGGGAAGGGCGGGATTGGCAAATCCACCACCACCCAGAACACCGTCGCCGGCCTCGCCGAGATGGGCAAGAAAGTCATGGTCGTCGGCTGCGATCCCAAGGCCGACTCGACCCGCCTGCTCCTCGGCGGGTTGTCGCAGAAAAGCGTGCTGGACACGCTGCGCGACGAGGGCGAGGATGTGGAACTGGCGGACATCCGCAACGGCGGTTTTTGCCACACCCTTTGCGTGGAATCCGGCGGCCCGGAACCCGGGGTGGGTTGCGCCGGTCGCGGGATCATCACCTCCATCAACATGCTGGAACAGCTCGGTGCCTATGACGCCAGCGAAAATCTCGACTACGTGTTTTATGATGTGCTGGGGGATGTGGTGTGCGGCGGGTTCGCCATGCCGATTCGGGATGGCAAAGCCGAGGAAATTTACATTGTGTGCTCCGGCGAGATGATGGCGATGTATGCCGCCAACAACATCTGCAAAGGCATTCTGAAGTTTGCCACCAGCGGCAAGGTCCGGCTCGGCGGCCTGATCTGCAACAGCCGCAAGGTGGACAACGAAAAGCAAATGATCCAACAGTTTGCCAGCCTGCTTGGCACCCAGATGATTCACTTCGTGCCGCGCGACAATGACGTGCAGCGCGCCGAGATCAACCGCAAGACGGTCATCGAATGGAACCCGGTCTGCGGTCAGGCGGATGAATATCGCAACCTGGCCAAAGCCATTGACCAAAACCAGAATTTTGTCATTCCGAAACCGCTGCCGATTCCGGAACTGGAAAAACTGTTGATGGAATACGGGCTCTACAATTAATTCCTGGTCCCCGGGCGGAATACGTCCGCCCCACTCCCCCATCCTACCACCCCCAACCAGAAAGGAAATGTTATGTCTGACGAAACCAGCACTGTGACCCTGCCGGATGCCGCCGCGGTAAAAGCGGAGATGCTCAAAATCTATCCCGCGAAGACCGCGAAGAAACGCGCCAAGCAAATCATTCTTAACGAGCCGGATTCGCCGCCGGAAATCGGCGCCAATTCCCGGACGATTCCCGGCATCATTACGCAGCGCGGCTGCACGTATGCCGGTTGTCGCGGGGTCGTGCTGGGACCCATTTACGACATCCTCCAAATCACCCACGGCCCGGTTGGCTGCGGGTTTTATGCCTGGCTTTCGCGCCGCAATCTGGTGCGTCCGCCGGCGGGCACCACGAATTATCTGCAATATTGCATGAACACGGACATGCAGGAGGACCAGATTATTTTTGGCGGGGAAAAGAAACTCAAGCAGGCCATCCGCGAGGCCTACGACATCTTCAAGCCGAAGGCGATTGCCGTGCTGGCGACCTGCCCGGTCGGCTTGATTGGCGACGATATTCATACCGTGGCCAAACAAATGAAAGAAGAGCTGGGCATCAACGTCATGGCCTTCAGTTGCGAGGGGTACAAGGGCGTGAGCCAGTCCGCCGGCCATCATATCGCCAACAACGGCGTGTTCAAAAACATCATCGGCCTGGATGACAAACCGGACGCGGGCGAGTTCACGATGAACATACTCGGGGAGTACAACATCGGCGGTGACGCCTGGGAGATTGACACCCTGCTGCGCAAGTGCGGCATTCACGTCACCTCCACCCTGAGCGGCGATGTCAGTTACGACCAGGTGAAAAAAGCCCATACCGTCATGCTCAACGGCGTGATGTGCCACCGCTCCATCAATTACATCGCGGAAATGATGGAGAAAAAATTCGGGATTCCCTGGATCAAGGTGAATTTCATCGGGGCGGAAGCCACGGCGAAAACGCTCCGCAAGATTGGAAATTTTTTTGACAGCAAAAAACTGACGGATCGCATCGAGGAAGTCATCGCGCAGGAAATGATCGCTCTGCGGCCCGTGCGGGACGAGCTGAAGGCGAAGCACCAGGGCAAAAAGGCCGCGCTGTTTGTCGGCGGTTCCCGGGCGCATCATTACCAGGATTTGTTCCGTGATCTGGGCATGGAAATTGTCTCCGCCGGCTATGAGTTCGCGCACCGCGATGATTATGAAGGCCGCAAGGTGCTGCCCACGATCAAGGTGGATGCCGATTCCCGCAATATTGAGGAATTGCATGTGGAGGCCGATCCGCTCCGGTACAAACCCACCAAAACGCCCGAGCAAATGGCCGAGTTGCAGGCCGGCGGGTTCAGTTTTAAGGATTACGAGGGCATGATGGTGGAAATGAAAAAACAGACGCTGGTCATTGACGACATCAGCCATCACGAAATGGAAAAGCTCATTGAAATTTACAAGCCGGACATCATCGGCTCCGGCATCAAGGACAAGTTTGTCGTGGAAAAAATGGGCGTGCCGTGCAAACAGTTGCACAGTTACGATTACAGCGGACCCTATGCCGCGTTTGGCGGCGCAGTCAACTTCTACCGCGAAGTGGACCGCATGCTCACCACCAAAGTCTGGAAGTTCATCACCCCGCCCTGGGAAAAAGATCCGCTCCAATCCCCCCCGCTGGTACATGCCGGCCGGAGTGGGGCGAAAAAGAATGATGACACGCCCGTGTGGCGCAAGCCCGGGGCGACCACCGAGGAAGCCGCTTAACCCAGAATCAATTCAACCCTTTACCCACATAACCATATGCTCGACGGAACCACAGCCGAAATCAAACCGCGCGAAGCACTTCGCATCAACCCGGCCAAAACCTGCCAGCCCATTGGCGCCATGTATGCGGCGCTGGGGATTCAGGGGTGCATGCCGCACAGCCACGGTTCACAAGGTTGCTGCGCCTACCATCGCAGTCACCTCACCCGCCATTTCAAGGAGCCGGTCGTGGCCACCTCAAGTTCCTTCACCGAGGGCGCGTCCGTGTTCGGCGGCCTGGCCAACATGACGCAGGCCCTGAGCAACATTTTCACGATTTACAATCCCAAGATTGTGGCCGTGCACACGACTTGCTTGTCCGAGGTCATTGGCGACGACATCCCGATGATGATCAAGAAGGCCACCGAGGAGGGAATCATTCCCCCGGGCAAGGTGGTGATCCATGCGAACACCCCGAGCTTCGTCGGCTCCCATGTCACCGGCTTTGCCAACATGGTGGGCGGCATGGTCCGCTATCTGGCCGAGTCCACCGGCAAGACCGAGGCGCAACTAAAGGCCGATCCGCAGTTGAACATCATCCCCGGCTTCATAGATCCCGCCGACATGCGCGAGCTCAAGCGCATTGTCACGGATATGGAAGTGAAGACCGTGATGTTTCCCGACACCAGCGGCGTGTTGGACCTGCCGCAAGACGGACGTTACCACATGTTCCCCAGCGGCGGCGCGACCATCGAGCAAATCAAGTCGTCCGGCGACAGCGTTGGCACGATTGCGCTCGGGCATTTCGCTTCCCACCCGGCGGCGATCAAGCTGGATGAAAAATGCCAGGTGCCCTGCGCACTCTTGGAACTGCCCTACGGCCTCACCAACACCGACCGTTTCATCCACGCCCTGCGCAATCATGGCGGCGTGGATGTTCCCGGAACCATTGGCGAGGAACGCGGCCGTCTGCTCGATGCCATGGGCGACATGCACCAGTACTTTCACGGCAAACGCGTGGCCCTCGTCGGCGATCCCGACCACGTCATCGCGCTCACCCAGTTCCTGGTGGAACTGGACATGAAGCCGGTCTATGTGATCACCGGTTCGTCCGGTAATCACTTCGAGGAGCGGGTCAATGAAATCCTCGGGGACCAGGCGAAGGACGCGATCGTGAAGCAAAACACCGATCTGTTCGCCCTCCATCAATGGATCAAAAGCAATCCGGTGGACCTGCTGATTGGCAACACTTACAGCAAGTATATTGCCCGCACGGAAAACCTGCCCTTTGTGCGCTTTGGTTTCCCGCTGCTGGACCGCATGGGCCACCGTTACTTCCCAAGCGTCGGTTACACCGGCGCGCTCCGGTTGATGGAAAAAATCAACGACGCGCTCCTGGATTACAAGGACCGTGAATGTCCCGAGGAAACGTTTGAATTGGTGCAATAATCCCATGAAGATCAGCGCACGCAATCAATTGCCGGGCACGGTGAAGAAACTCACCCTCGGCGCGGTGAATGCCGAGGTGGTCGTCGTCCTGGCGGGCGGCCCGGAAATTGTCTCCGTGATCACGATCCAGTCGGCGAAAGCCCTCAAGTTGAAAAAGGGCGCGATTGTCCAGGCCATCATCAAATCATCGGATGTTCTGATTGGCACCGTATGATTCCCTGGCGCCGAACCATCCTCCAACCGCCCGTGGCCGCACGACTTCCCTTCCTCCGGGAACGCTGTTGTGCCATGGCCGGTCTGGCGGCCGGCCGGGCGGAAGCGGAGGGCCGGCCATGATCGAGGTGCTGCCAGGCCGGGCCACGCAGGTCGTGCAGAAAACCGGGGGGCGGCCCGTCACCGACATGGCCTGCGGCAAGGCCAGCGTCGCCGGTTCGGTGAGCCAGCGAGCGTGCGTGTTTTGCGGGTCGCGCGTGGTGCTGTATCCCATCGCCGACGCGCTGCACATTGTTCATGGACCGATTGGTTGCGCCGCCTACACGTGGGATATTCGCGGCGCGCTCTCCAGCGGACCACAATTGCATCGCCACAGCTTTTCCACGGATTTGCAGGAGCTGGACGTGATTTATGGCGGCGAGAAAAAGCTCGAGGCCGCCCTGACCGAACTCATCGCCCATCATGCGCCCAAGGCGGCGTTTGTTTATTCCACCTGCATCGTCGGCCTGATTGGCGACGATGTCAGCGCCGTCTGCAAGCGGGTGGCGGCGAAGACCGGCATTCCCGTGCTGGGGGTACACTCGGAGGGGTTTAAAGGCACCAAGAAGGATGGATACAAGGCGGCGTGCGATGCTTTGTTTAGTTTGATTGGGACCGGGGACATCTCGGGCATTGGTCCGCACAGCATTAATATTCTGGGCGAGTTTAACCTGGCAGGCGAGACGTGGATATTGCGCGATTACTATAAACGCATGGGTATCGAGGTGGTTTCGTGCCTGACCGGCGACGCGCGGATTGAGGACATCCGCCGGTCCCATGGGGCGAAGTTGAACCTGGTGCAGTGCTCGGGGTCCATGACGAGTCTGGCGAAACGCATGCAGCAAGACTATGGCATTCCGTTCAAGCGGGTTTCCTATTTTGGCATTGAGGACATGAGCGCGGCGTTGTATGACGCGGCGAAACATTTTTCGGACGCGCCGGAGATCATGGCCCGCGCGCAAAATCTGGTGCGCGAGGAGGTGGCGGCCATTTATCCCGAGTTGCTGCGTTACAAAAAGAAACTCGAGGGCAAGAAGGCGGCGATTTATGTGGGCGGCTCGTTCAAGGCGTTTTCCCTGATGCGCGCGCTGCGGTTGATTGGCATGACCACGGCGGTGGTCGGGTCGCAGACGGGAGACAAGGAGGATTACCGGCAGCTTCAGGAGATGGCCGATCCGGGGACGATTATTGTGGATGATTCCAACCCGCTGGAGCTGGCGAAGTTTTGCCTGGAGAAGGATGTGGACCTGTTCATCGGCGGGGTGAAGGAACGGCCGATTGCTTACAAGCTGGGGATTGGATTTTGCGATCACAATCATGAGCGGAAGGAGCCGCTGGCGGGGTATATTGGGATGTTGAATTTTGCGAAGGAAGTGTATGCAAGCGTGGCCAGCCCGGTGTGGCAATTTGCCCCGAGACGGGCGAAGGGGGGCGTTTGAATTTTGGGGCAGTTTCATGGGTTAATTGGTTAATCGGTTATTTGGTTATTTTGTTAACCGTTTTGTTTGCAGCCACTTGCGGTTTTTTTGGCGCGCAAATCCGGGCGGGGAGCGAAAAAGTACGCGAAACTTGAAGATTTGGAGTCAGCACCCGGAATTCTGGAGCCAGGAGCCAAGCCTCCGGAGCACATACGACATTGGAAAAGAGCATGGCGGCGGCCGGCCGGTTTTTGACCGGACAGGCCGCCGACGTTGTCATTACGACATTCATCACGCATGAGTTTAGCGGGGGACCCTGGACATCCGCTGTCCAGGGTCCAAAATAATTAAAATATTTATAAGCGGCTTTGGATAAGCCATTTATAAATTAATTTGGCACCTGATGGCGGGTTTTGGTGAAAAAATTTGTATGCTCGACTACGATTTGATGGGGAAAAGCGGAAACGGGGCGGAGGGGTTGCCAGCAGGACCGCCATGGGGTACAATGCCGATATGATGGTTCAGTCCCCAAAGCGGGTCAGCGTCGATGATTATTACCGCATGGCGGCCACGGGCGAGTTGTCCCCGGAGGCCCGGGTGGAGCTGCTGGACGGAAGGATTCTTGACATGGCACCCATAGGTTCGTTTCACGGCGGCATGACCAATTATTTGACCGAAATTTTTGCCGCCGCCAACCGCCGCCGCTGGGTGATGGCGGTGCAGAACCCGGTGCGGCTGGACGATTATTCCGAACCGCAACCGGACCTGATGCTGCTCCATCCTGCCGCGGATTATTACCAGCGGCGGCATCCGGTGCCGTCGGAGGTGTTTCTGCTGGTGGAAGTGGCGGATAGTTCCCTGGCGAAAGACCGGGGATTAAAATTGCCCGCCTACGGGCAGGCGGGGATTGCGGAGGTGTGGATTGTGAACCTCGCCGACTTGACCTTGGAGGTCTACCGGGAGCCCCACTTCACCGGGTACGGTGCCAAAACCATCTTGCGCGCCGGGGACCAAGCCCGGCCCCAGGCCTTCCCGGATGTGGTGGTGGAGGTGGGC
>Ga0182012_10003506_pt1 | contig 16706 bp, 16 predicted proteins | sample 612S2SmetaG_FD_120486 | JGI IMG/M metagenome (GOLD analysis project Ga0182012, IMG submission 120486) | Permafrost microbial communities from Stordalen Mire, Sweden - 612S2S metaG | ecosystem: Environmental > Terrestrial > Soil > Wetlands > Permafrost | place: Sweden: Stordalen | collected...
GAGTTTGCCCAGGGCAAGCCCCTCAATGAGATCCTCGGCATCAGCTACAAAAAGGACGGCGTCGTCCTTCACAACCCCGACCGTCCGCAGATTGAAGACCTTGACGCGATGCCCTGGGCCACCAAGATCTACAAGCGCGACATGGACGTCACCAAGTACAACGTGCCGTTCCTGCTCCATCCCTACATCGCGCTCTACTCCACGCGCGGATGCCCGGCGCAGTGCACCTTCTGCCTCTGGCCCCAGACCCTCAGTGGCCACGCCTGGCGCAAGCGGTCCACCGATGACGTCGCCGCCGAGCTCAAGTGGGCCAAGGAAAACTTCCCCCAGGTCAAGGAATTCTTCTTCGACGACGACACTTTCAACATCCAGAAGGCGCGCACCATCGAGCTCTGCTCCAAGCTCAAGCCCCTTGGCATCACCTGGTCCTGCACCTCGCGCGTCACCACCGAGTACGAGACCCTCAAGGCCATGAAGGAAGCCGGCTGCCGCTTGCTCATCGTCGGCTTCGAGTCCGGCGACCCGCAGATCCTCAAGAACATCAAGAAGGGCGCCACCGTTGAACGCGCCCGCCAGTTCGCCAAAGACTGTCACGACCTCGGCCTCGTCGTTCACGCCGACTTCATCCTCGGCCTGCCCGGCGAAACCAAGGAGTCGATCCGCAACACCATCAACTTTGCGAAAACTCTGGACTGCGAAACCATCCAGGTCAGCGTCGCCCACGCCTATCCTGGCACCGAGTTCTACGACTTTGCCAAGGCCAACGGCTACATCACCAACGAGCGCATGGAAGACGGCGGCGGCCACCAGATGGCGCACATCGAGTATCCCGGCCTGCCCGTCGACTACGTCATGGAGATGGTGCACAAGTTCTACGACGAATACTACTTCCGCCCCAAGGCAGCATTCCGCGTGGTGTGGAAGGCCGTCGTCAACCGCGATGTGCCTCGCCTCTACGTCGAAGCCAAAGCCTTCATGAAGCTGCGCGCGCAGCGCAACAAGGCGGTCAAGGCAACGCGGGCCCACCAGGCGGACCCGGTCACCCCAGCTAAAGCCGGTGCATAGGCGTACCATAAACGGACTCAACCGAGGGCGGCGCAAAGGCGCCCGCCCTCTTTTTCTTGGACAGAATGGTAGACCGGGGATTTATCCCGGTGTGAAGTCGATTGAATGAACTTGGCGGGTGCCCCATCCATCGCGCTCTTTGCGATGGGTGGGAGACCACAAAGGCAAACCATCGGCCATCGGGCCTTTCCACACTGCAACCCCGCAACCAAACCTCCAAAGAATCATCGAAAAACAGATGGCTCACCACACCTTATCGCTGCGGCAATACATGATCCTCGCGCTGGTCGCCATCTGCGCCCCGCTCGGCGACACGTGCCTTTCGCGCGGCATGACCACCCTTCCCGCCATCTCCCTCGCACATCCCATCACGCTCATCGCCGCTGTCTTCACTCCCTGGATCGCTCTCGGCATTGCTCTGCTGATCGGCTTCTTCGCCAGCTACCTCACCGCGCTCTCCTGGGCCGACCTCACCTTCGTCCTCCCCGCCACCGCGTTTGGCAACGTGATCGTCGCCCTTTTCGCCCGCTTCTGGCTTCACGAACCCATCTCGCTTGAACGCTGGTCCGGCATTGTGCTGATTACCCTCGGCGTAGGCTTTGTCGCGAATGGGCCATCTCTCACGGAACGGCCAGCCGCACAGCCTCCAATTCTCAGCACGGCAACAGACCCTGCCGCCGAAAAACCGGTTGCTGGCCTCGATAAGGACAGGATCGAACAGGAGCAGGCTCTATGATCATGCTTGCTCCTGTCGCTCACCCTGGCCCCTGGGCCGCATCGGCTATGATTGCCGCCGTCGTCCTTTGCTCCACCGCCGGCGAGGTTCTCACCGCCGCCGCCATGAAATCCATCGGCGACCTCGACGACATTCGCGCCCACTCCGGCTTGAAGGGCGCCATTCGCGCCGTCGTCACCTGCCCGCTCTTTTTTGCCGGCGTCGGCTTTCTCGCCCTCGCCTTTTTCGCACTGCTGTTTGCCCTGAACCACCTGAACCTGAGCCTGGTCGCACCCGCGTCCGCATCGCTCACGCTGGTCACAAACGCCATTGCCGGCAAGCTATTCCTCAAGGAAAACGTCGACCGCCGCCGCTGGACCGCCGCCGTGCTGGTCTGTGTTGGCGTTTATTTGCTCGCACATTGATAAAGCAGGGATCAGGGAATAGGGAATAGGGAATAGGGAGCAGCATGCTTGCCGCTCGGCAGAAGCTGTCGTTCACGATCCGACGGCTTGCGTATGTGAATCTCTGAACTTCTTCATCCGCTCCGCCAGGGCGCCACAATGCTCCAGAGCCCCTATTCCCTATTCCCAGCCCTTTTCACTTCGGCGTAATATCCGTCACCGGCAAGTCCTGGTGGGCGAGGAGGATCTCAAACCGCCTCTGCTCTTCCTTCTTGTATGTTTCCTGATCCGGCCACAACTCCTTGATGAATGCTTCTTCATCGGGGTTCGTGGTCGTGGCGACGGTCGAGTTCTTGTACGTGATCGTCACGCGATAATCCCAGCGGCCATCTTCGGTGGTGTGGTACGCAGGCGACTCAATCTTCACAGAGAGAATGCGCCCCGTAGTTTGAATCTTCTTGAGCAGCGGGTAGTGATTCTTGAGGAAGAGTTGCAGGAACTCCTGCTGATGGCCCCACTGCAGCTTGTAGTAGTACTCCACCGTGTACGGTTGAGCGGCGCCTCCCTGCGGCGGCGCGCCCTGTCCCATCAACGGCGCCGCGGCGGGAATTGCAAAGACGAGTGCGAGCAAAGCAAAAAGCATCCTGCGCATAAAACCTCCACGAAACAGTTGGGTGCAATTGTATCGTGAAGGCTTTCTGGGAGTTTTCCTCTGGGGAGGTATCTCAAGTATGTGACCTGCTGGAATCGCGCCGGTAACTCGAGCGAGAACAGCAGCCGTGAAGAGTACGGACCTTTCTTCCTTGCGACCAGGTCGGACTGCGAGCCGTTGCCTCGGCCACCGGGGGAAAATCGAAGAATGACCCCGCCTGGATTGAGGCCCAACAAGCTCCTGCCTTCGCAATACGGGCCAAAGCCCGTACCCTTCACTGACTTCTCAGCGCCCCTGCAGGCGATCAGCAGTGCGCAAATGTTGCCAGCGCCATGCGGTTCGGAATGGTGAGCGTTGCGCCGTGACACGCCACCAGTTGGCGTTGCTTGAATGTGGTTAGAGTGCGCGTGACCGTCTCCCGCGAGGTGCCGATGAATTCGCCGATCTCTTCATGCGTGAGCGGAAAATGAAAGCGCATCCCGTTCTCGGTCTTCTGGCCGTTCTCACCCCAATCGAGTAATAGCCGGGCAAGCTTTTCCGGCGCCGAGGAAGACAGCCCCACCGTGCGCAACTGTTCGTAAGTGCGATTCAGGCTGCGGCTGATTTCTACCGAGAGGGTCTGATACACCTCTGGATGACGCATGAGGAAGCCGAGAAACTCGCTGCGCTCAATGATTGCAATCTTCGATGGATAGAGCGTCTCCGCCGTCATCTCGGCCTGCGCGCCACTCACCGCCGAAGCCATTTCAAGCACCTCGCCAGCCTTGGCGATCCGCAGGATCAGACGCCGGCCGTCGCTTGAGTTCATTGAGAGTTTCACCTCTCCGGAGAAGACGATGTAGATTCCCTGCGGTATCTGCTTCTCCGAGAAGAGCAGGACATTCGACGGGTACGCCGTCGGAAAAATCAGCGCCTCCAGGTCATGGAGTGCGGCCGCGGACAACTTGTTGAAGAAATCGCCGGCCAGTGGGGTGTGGTTTGGGGAACCGCTCACTGCATTGTGCATGGTCTGCATGTTAAAGCTCCTCTTCAACGGGTTGTGCGCTGTCGCGCGTGATTTGTTCGGCTAGAAACTGCGTCCACGGCGTGCCTGCCACAAGCTCGGCGCGGGTCTGTGCGTAGATACCCCTGAGAACTTGCGTGCCTGCCGCGTCCGCATACGTAACATTGCGTAAGTCGAGAGCGAGATTCTTGTAAGTCAGTTGCGGCGCCGTTTCCACCCACACCCTACTCAGCTCGGCGACCCATGGACCGGCAATGCGCCCTTCCAGCTTGATGACTGCCGCTTCGGGCTTTTCCTGGATTGTGATCCGTAACATGTTCGGGCTCATTCCTGCACCTTGCCCTGTGTAAATGCAATGCGCGTGCCAAACTCGCCGTCATGCGGACGCAGTTGTGCGAGGAAATGAAATGAAAGGAGTTATTCGTTTTTACCTGGAGAGGCGGCGCAAGGGCCGAACATCGTGTGACGAAAACGAAGTGACGAAATGAAGTCGCCGAGACTAGATATAGTCACTTCGCTCGATGCCGAGCTTCTTGATCTTCGAGTTTAATGTAGTGCGTTTCAATCCCAGCTTTGCGGCTGCGCCATCATCGCCGCCGATTTGCCCCTTCGCGTCGCGCAGCGCCTTCAGAATGTGCTCGCGCTCGGCAGCCTGGAGCGTAGGGCTTTCCGATTCCGCGTCGCCGTCGTTCTCCTGCCCTTCAGTCTCAAGCTCCGCAAGCGGGACATACAGCACCGGTCCGTTGGTGAGAATGACGGCGCGTTCGAGAAAGTTTTCCAACTCGCGAATGTTTCCCGGCCACTGCCAGCGAATCAGCGCCTGCATCGTGCCTTCTGGAATGCTCTTGATCACCTTGCCCATGCGCCGGCTGTGCGCGGCCACGAAATGGCGCACAAGGATGGGAATGTCGCCGGTGCGCTCGCGAAGGGGCGGAGCAAATACCGGAAAAACCTTCAGCCGGTAGAAGAGATCGCTGCGAAAGGTCTTCTCCGCAACCATCTTCGCCAGGTCGCGATTGGTGGCCGCGATCAGCCGCACGTTCACCTGAATCGTCCGGCTGCCGCCCAGCCGTTCAATCTCCCGCTCCTGCAAGGCGCGCAGTAGCTTGGGTTGCAGATCGAGCGGCAGTTCGCCGATCTCATCGAGAAACAGCGTGCCCTCGTGCGCCAGTTCCAGGCGGCCGATCTTGCGCCCGATCGCTCCCGTAAATGCGCCCTTCTCATGCCCAAACAGCTCGCTCTCAATCAGGCCGGCCGGAATCGCCGCGCAGTTCAGCTTGATAAACGTTCTCTCGTTGCGCGGACTGAGCCGGTGAATGGCGCGCGCCAGCAGTTCCTTGCCGGTTCCCGTCTCTCCCTGAATGAGGACGGTAGCGTCGGTGGGAGCGACGGTCGCAATCTCCTTGAGCACTCGCCGCAGCCCCGTGCTCTCTCCAACAATGTCTTCAAATCGCCGTTCCAGGTTGATCTCTTCTTCGAGATATTGCTTCTCCTGCCGCAATTGATCGCGCAGCTCGGCAATGCGCTTCACCGCCATAGCGTGATCCACCGCCATGGCCACCTGGCCCGCAATCTGCGCCAGCATCTCCGCCTCGCGCTGCCCAAATCTGGCCTCGGCCTTGCTCACCACCGACAGGGCGCCAATCACCTCGCCGTGATGAATGAGCGGAACCCAGCAACCCGACTGCATGCCCATGCGACGCAAGTAGTTGGTCGTGTCCGGCGCGTAGCGCGCATCGTTAATACGCTCCAGAATCACCGGCTCGCGCGTCTTGAACGCCATGCCTGACAGCGAACTGCCAATCGGTACCCGCAACTCTCTGGGAAAGACATCCGTTCCCTCCGCGCCCAGAAACTGCACACTCATGTCGCCGGCTGCTGCGTCGTAGAGCACCAGGCCCGCGTTGTCGTGCGGAATCACGTCGCGAATCGTTGCTGAAATGGCTCCAAGCAACTTCCCCGCATCCATGTTGGCCAGCAGCGCGGTGCTGAGCTGGGAGATCAGCGCTTCCTCCGCGCGCTTGCGGTCGGTAAAATCGCGCGTCACTTTGGAGTAGCCGGTGATCGCTCCGGTATCGTCGCGAATCGCGGTAAGCACGACATCCGCCCAGAACCGCGAGCCGTCCTTGCACACGCGCCATGCCTCTTCTTCCACGCGGCCACGCGCCGCGGCCAGCCTCAGCAGCTCCGCCGGCCTCCCGCGCTCCACATCCTCATGCGTGAAGAAGCGCGAGAAATGCTTGCCGAGAATCTCTTCCGCCTGGTATCCCTTGATCCGCTCCGCGCCGGGGTTCCAGGTCATCACGCATCCGTCGGGATCAAGCAGATAGACGGCGTAATCCCGGATGCTTTCGACAATTGACCGTAACTGCTGATCGTTCCGTCGCAGCGCCTCAAGCGCCGCGCGCTGCTCCGTCACATCGCGCACAAAGCTCAGCACCACCAGGCCAGAAGCGGTCTCGATGGGCTTGAGCATGATGTCCACCGGAAACTCGCTTCCATCCTTGCGCAGCCCGAACAAGTTCATGGCCGCACCCATCTGCCGCGCCCGAGGATGCGCGTTGTAATTCTCTCTGTGACTGGGATGCTTGCGCCGGAAGCGTTCCGGAACCAGGTTCTCAATGGGCATCCCGAACAGTTCCGCCTGTGTGTGACCGAATAATGCGGCTGCACGCGGGTTCGCGCCACGGATGACCCCATCGCCATCCGTGACAAAAATCGCGTCCGGAGAAACCTCAAAAAGGTTCTCCAGCGCGAGTTGAGCGAACTCAGCCTGGTTGTTCTCAGGCGCAGCCGCTGCGTCCTTTTCTGGGGAATCGGATAGGCGCATCGGTTACGTTGACCTTGAGTGGACAGTAATTGCTCAGGCCCGAGAAATGCAACCGGCTTCGCCGAATGAGCGGCCGGCAGGCGAACCGCGGAGATGCGGCACGCGTTTCAGCTCAGGCGAAAATTCCTGGACGATGTGGATCGCGCCAACCAGGTCGATTCAATCATCGAGCTGCCACACACCCCCGCAAGTTGCGGCACGTCCAGAGTCTCGTGGCCGCCGCGCGTCGAGGGGAGGAAGATCATCTTGAGCGCGTGGCCCGAACGATAGAAGATGCCCCAGGAGCCGCAGGCAAGGTAGCGTGGATCGATGCCCGCGACGCCGGCAAGGCTTTCATGCACCGTGTTCTCGATCGGATTTCCGCCGTAGTTGCTGCAGGCGCGGCGAACAAATCCGCCCGTGGTCCAGCCCCGGATCGTTGGGTGGTCGACCACTGGACGGCTTTGCAAGGGTCTTGGTGGGCAGTGAGGGACTTGAACCCCCGACATCCTGCTTGTAAGGCAGGCGCTCTAACCAACTGAGCTAACCGCCCACGCCTGGCGGCGCCGCGTTTGCGGCATCACCTCATCATACCAGCGCTCATCTCAACAGCCAACGCATCAGGCTCCGCATTCGGTCGAGCGCCCGCCGAGTTGATAGACTCTCCCGGTGGGCCAACTCATTGTCAACGCGGACGACTTTGGTTTGACGCGCGGCGTAAACCGCGCCATCGCCGAGTTGCATCGCGCCGGCCTGCTGACCAGCGCCACGCTGATGGCCCGCGCCGCCGCTACACAAGACGCAATCGACATTGCCCTCGCCACGCCGTCGCTCGGCGTAGGCTGCCACGTTGTTCTCGTCGATGGCGCCCCCGTGCTCCCGCTGCAAGGGCTCTCTTCACTCACGAATCGCCACACCGGGCAGTTTCTGCCCGCGCCCGGTCCGTTTCTCCGGCGTCTCGCAGCTGGTCGTGTTGATTCCTCCCAGATCGAAGCCGAAACCGCCGCGCAAATCGCAGTCCTTCAGGCCCGCGGCCTGCGCCTCACCCACATCGACACGCACAAGCACCTGCACATGTTCCCCGCCGTCCTGCGTTCCATCCTCCGCGCCGCGCGGGCCGCCGGAGTGCGCGCTGTCCGCAATCCCTTTGAGCCTGCCTGGGCCATCAAGGCAACTCCCGGCGCCCCCTGGCTGCGCCGCGTCCAGGTCAGACTGCTGCGCCGCCTCGAGCCTGCCTTCCGCCGCATCGTTGCCGAAGAGGGCTTTACCACCACCAGCGGCGCCATCGGCGTCCTCGCCACCGGCACGCTCGACTCCAAAACCGTCACCTCCCTGCTCCAGCATTTACCACAAGGCACTTATGAACTCGTCACCCATCCCGGCTACAACGACTCCGATCTGGCTGGCGTGCGCACCCGGCTCCACGCCTCGCGTGAAACCGAGCGGAACGCCCTCCAGATACTCCATCAATTCCCTGAAATCGAACTCATCTCCTTCGCGGCTGCATCTTCTCCGGGCCCGAAAGCGTCCTAACCCCAGGCATATCTGAAGTCGAAAGGTCTTATGCGCATCGGCATCACCTGTTATCCCACCTACGGCGGCTCCGGCGTGGTGGCCACCGAACTGGGAATCGAGCTGGCCGCGCTGGGCCACGAGGTCCACTTCATCTCCTATTCGCAGCCCTTCCGCCTCAGCGGCCGCGACGAAGGCATTTTTTATCATGAAGTCCCAGTCTCCAGCTATCCGCTCTTCGAATTCCCGCCATACGACCTCGCACTCGCCTCGCGCATGGCCGAAGTGGCTGAATTCTGCGCCCTCGATCTGCTCCACGTCCACTACGCCATCCCCCACTCGGTCAGCGCGTTGCTGGCGCGCCAGATGCTCGCCGCCAAGGGCCGTCGCCTGCCCTTCGTCACCACCCTGCACGGCACCGACATCACCCTCGTCGGCCTCGATCGCAGCTACCTGCCCATCACCCGCTACGCCATTCAGGAGAGCGACGGCGTCACCAGCATCTCAAAATATCTAAAGGAGAAAACCCTCGAACACTTCGGCGTGACCCGCGGCATCGAAGTGGTCGAAAACTTCGTCAACTGCGACGTCTACTCGCCCATCAAAGACGAAGTCCATCGCGCTGAAGCCCGCAAGCGCCTTGCGGCGCCCGATGAAGCGATCCTGATGCACCTCTCCAACTTCAGGCCCGTCAAGCGCGTAGTGGATACGGTCAAGATCTTTGCGCAGGTCGCACGCGAGATTCCCGGTCGCCTGGTGCTCATCGGCGACGGCCCTGACCGTTCCGCGGCGGAGTGGCTGGCGCACGACCTGGGAATTCATTCAAGGGTTCACTTCATGGGCAAGCAGGATCGCGTGAATGAGTTGCTCCCGCTGGCCGATATGCTGCTGATGCCGAGCGAACTGGAGTCCTTCGGCCTGGCCGCGCTCGAAGCCATGGCCTGCAAAGTGCCGTCCATCGCCACCCGCGTCGGCGGCGTCCCGGAGCTGATCGACGACGGCATCACCGGCCTGCTTTATCCCGTCGGCGATATCGACGCCATGGCCGCCGGCGTCTTGAGCCTGCTCAAGGATCGTGACCGCCTTGAAGCCATGCGCGACGCCGGCCGCAAAACCGCTCAATCCCGCTTCTGCTCAACCCTCGTGGTTCCCCATTACGTCCGCTATTACGAGGAAGTGCTCGCCCAGTGAGACGGGCACTCAATCGGCGTAGATGTGCGAGAAGGCACGGCTTCAGTTGTTCTGTCAGCAGCATCCACCCGTTCAGCTCCTCACCAGCCGCCGCTGCAACTGCTCCAGCGTCTGCCCCTTCGTCTCGGGATAGACAAGCAGCACCACCACGAACTGCACCACGGTCATCGCGGCGAAGAAAGTGAACGGCGCGCTGCGCCCCAGGCTCACCACCAGCACCGGGAATTCGAGGGCGATGACGGTATTCATGATCCAATGGCTCGCGTTGCCCACGCCCTGGCCTTTGGAGCGCACCTGGTTGGGAAAAACCTCGCCGATATACACCCAGATGACCGCTCCCTGCGAGAGCGCAAAAAAAGCAATGTAAGTCACAAAGAGCCACACCAGCGCACCGGGATGCGCGTGGCTGGTGAAGAGCCAGGAAACCGCAACCAGGCAGCTTGCGGTGCCCGCGGTGCCGATCAGCAGCAACGTCTTGCGGCCCAGCTTGTCGATTACCGACATCCCCACCACGGTGAAGATGAGATTGGTAAACCCGATGGCGATGGCCTGCCTGTCGCCGGAAAGCTGCGTGAATCCCGCCGAGGCAAAGATGCTCGGCAGGTAATAGAGAATGGCGTTGATGCCGGACAACTGGTTGAAGGCGCCGATGCTGATGGCAAGAAACAGCGGATAGCGGTACTTCCATCGAAAGACCGGTTCGTGTGCCGTGGCGTGTTCCTGCAGCAGAGCGGCCCGAATGTCCGCCAGTTCAGCCTCGGGGTCCGGTTCGCCCATCAGCTTCAGCACCGCCAGCGCCTCATCGATGCGATTCTTCGAGGCCGACCAGCGCGGACTGCGGGGAATGCCGAAAAGCAACGCAAGAAATCCAAATGCCGGAATCGCCGCAACGCCAACCTGCCAGCGCCACTCGGCATCGCCCAGATTGGCCAGCCGGATCACGTAGTTCGATGTATAGGCCAGAAGAATGCCGAAGACGATGTTGAACTGAAACGCGCCCACCAGCCGCCCGCGCCATTTCGCCGGTGAAAGCTCCGCAATGTAGACCGGCCCCAGCACCGAAGAAGCGCCAATGCCCAGGCCGCCGATAAAGCGAAACACCAGCAGAGAAGGCCAGCCCCACGCCAGCGCGCTGCCGATGGCGGAAATCACATAGACCACAGCGGTGATGCGCAGCGTTTCGCGCCCGCCGAGTTTTTGCCCCGCCACGCCCGCGCCCAGCGATCCCACCACTGTGCCGATCAGGGCGATCGCCACCGTCCAGCCCTTTCCCTGCGGGCTCAGGTGGTAGATCCGGACCAGCGCATCAATGGCGCCGGAAATGACGATGGTGTCAAAGCCAAAAAGAAGGCCGCCAAGGGCTCCCGTGAGGGTCGCTTTCATCAGGTTGATATTGGGTCGCATCGTTGGTTGCCTCATTGCAGTCTTTACACTCTATCGCTCTTACGCCGGTTTGAAGCAACCCGCCGGCTCGGAATCCGCCGAGATTCTGGAGATTCTCGCCGTCGGAGGCCGGTGACAGACTGCCAAACGAATAAGCTTACAATGTTCCGTGTCTTGCCTGTCCATTGCAGATGCAATCTGAATCTTCAGGCGAATCGAAAATCGCTCCAGGTCACGCAGTCCGCGCACACTTCACTTTGGCCGCAAAAGGACAACATCGTGCAGATTCTGGCGATCGGCGAAATACTCTGGGATGTCTTCGACCACGCTGAATTCCTGGGCGGCGCGCCGTTGAATTTCTCCGCCGCCGCGCAGAGGCTGGGCAACTCAGTCACGCTGATCACCGCCGTGGGAGATGACCAGCGCGGAATGCGCGCCATAGAATCAATGGCCGCGCTCGGACTCTCCACCGACTTCGCGCAAGTACTGCCAGGCAAAGACACCGGCACTGCCGTCGTCACCACCGACGACCGTGGAAACGCAAGCTACTTCATCAAGCGCCCCGCGGTTTTTGATGAATTCGAACTCGATGACGCGCGCCTGTCTGCTCTTGAAGCCCTGCATCCGGATTGGCTCTACTTTGGAACGCTCGCTCAAACCAATCGGCCCACCGAGGAGATTCTCCATCGCATTCCGAAGCGCGTGCCGGCCATTCAATGCTTTTACGACATGAACCTGCGCCAGGGCCATTGGAACCTCTCCCTGGTCGAGCGCCTGTCCCGCCTCGCGGCGATCGTCAAGCTGAATGACTCCGAAGCGGAAATCCTGTTTCGACTTAGCTGCCCCGGCGAACACTTCTCGCTGGAGCGGTTTTGCCGGCGCTGGTCTGAAACTTACGACGTGAAGACCATTTGCGTAACGTTGGGCGGGGAAGGCTGCGCAATTCTCAAAGACAACCTTTTTCAGCGATTCGACGGATTCGAAGTCACCGTTGCCGATACGGTTGGAGCGGGCGACGCCTTCGCGGCCGCTTTTCTGCATGGATATGGACTCGGGTTGCTGGTTGCGAGCGTTGCCACCTTTGCCAACGCATTGGGGGCTCTGGTGGCCAGTCGCCCTGGAGCCACTCCGACCTGGACGGTAGAGGAATGCAAAGCGCTGATTGCGCAGCAGAACACTGAGAATTCGTCCCGTATATCGGGATCCGGCGGGCAGTGATGAACCATTCCACTTTCCCTGCGAATCTCAATGTTCACGCGGATGTTTTGTCGCGGCGCCATGCTTCTTGCAGGTCTGGTACAGGTTCTCGGGGCGAGACACCATCACGGCGCCAAAAGCAGCGCTCTATCGGACTTGCAAGACTCAAGGCGGTTGGAAGCGGCGCCCCGCTGCAATCGGACGCAATGGAAAAGATCGACAGGAGCCTCAGTTGGCGCAGCATGAAACAAGCTTCACACATGAAGTCGCCGAATTGTGTGCCTCGCCTGAATACTCGATTCGTTGAAAATTGGATCTGGGAAAGGCCGCGGCTGAGACCCACGCCGCGGTGTTCCAGGGCCTGTTCACCATACAGTGGCGATGGCCCTTGCAGTGGAGGACATGCTGCGAGCAAGCCGGAAACTGCACCGCTGCCGGTCGCGCGTGGCGATCGCGGATCGATTCGCTCCAGCAATCCCTGCACCTTCTTCCCTGCTCCGCGAATCCAAAGCAGCACAGGAGAAATTCCCCATGTCACAGAAAATTGCTTTCATTACCGGTGGAAACCGCGGACTCGGCTTCCAGACCGCCCTCGACCTCAAGGATGCCGGCATAAAAGTCGTCATCGGTTCGCGCGACCTGGCTCAGGGCGAAAAGGCCGTTGAAAAGCTGCGCGCCGCCGGCGTGGATGCCGATGTGCTTCAGTTCGACATCACCAAGCCTGCCGACTTCCAAACCGCCTACAAATACTTCGACTCCAACTACGGCCGCCTCGACATCCTGGTCAACAACGCGGGAATTGCCGCCGGCGTCTTCCCCGGAACCGGGCCCGAACACTCCGCAACCCTGGTGGAGGCCAATCTGCTCCACAAGGTCTTCGAGACCAACTTCTTTGCTCCCGTCGCACTGACCAATGCCCTGCTGCCTCTGCTGAAAAAGAGCCCCGCCGGCCGCATCGTCAACCTGTCCAGCATCCTCGGTTCGCTCACCCTGCAGGCCGACCCCAATTCGCCCATCTATCACGCCAAGTCGTTTGCCTACGACGCCTCAAAGACCGCGCTCAACGCCTACACCATTCACCTTGCCTATGAGCTGCGCGACACCAACGTCAAGGTCAACTCGGCGCATCCTGGCTGGGTGAAGACCGATATGGGCGGCGACCAGGCGCCCATGGAACTGAGCGAGGGAGGCAAAACCAGCGCGGCGCTCGCCACTCTTCCCGCGGACGGCCCGTCGGGTGGATATTTCCACCTCGGCAAGCCCTTGCCGTGGTAATGCCAGACCCGGCACATTCGGTCGCCTGACGGACCTGTCCGTCAGGCGACGAGCACCGCGTGGGGGCCATCAACCAGCATCCGCCGCGCCGCAGTGGTTCTCCACGCAATGCGCATGCCCGCGATCAGCAGCACAAAACCGACAAATCCGAAGATCGGATATTGCAGGTAGAGAATCGGCGAGATGAGTCCCCACAGCGCCAGCGGCAGCAACTCATTGCCCCAATTCATGTCCCCGACAGCCGAGAAAGCCGCCACGCGAATGGGCACCGCCGCCAGCGATATGGCAAGGTAAGTCAGAATCACCGCAGCCCGTTGATACCGCGGGCCGCCCACACCCTTCGACCCCTTCATGATCGCACTGCCAATCAACCATCCCACGGCTATCGCAACGTAACCCAGATAGAGGTGTGTGAAGATTGTGAACAGCGCATAGACAGCCATCGCCACCCCTGCCGCGAACACTCCATAGGTCAGGCCGTGCATAAATGAATCCGGACTGGCCAGCGCACGCCCGCTGCGCGCCGCCACACCGCACTTGGCGCAGGCCAGCTTTGAATTCACCCGGTAGAACTCAATGAAGATGGGGCTGCCGCACAGCGCGCACCGCGGCGCCTCCGACTTGATGGCGTATTCCCCCTCGGCTGCCCGCGGCCTGCGCCTCTGCTCTTTCGCGGCGTCCTCAAGCTCGCCAAGGCCGGTGAGTGGTTTCCAAGGTTCCGGCATGCTGCAGCCAAGCTTAGCATGACCCGCAACTCACCCATCAAGAGCGACTTTGGCCTTGATTACGAATGAATCGAATGCCCATTACGAAAGAGTCCGCGTGCGGCAATTCGTTTGTGCCTTTGGTTTCGGCGGCGGGCGCAAGAAGCTGAGAGCCCTGAACCTGAACGCGCAATCCCGCACCCCGGATGAATTGCATTCTCTCTCGCGCCTTCGTGAGACAACTCGCCGATGTGTTTGCCTCTCTAACTCAGTCATGGAGGGATTATGTCCCACGTTAAGGTTCTTGCACTCTCAGTTCTCGGAATCGCCCTGCTCGGCGGTGGAGTATCTCGCGATTCAGCCCAGGTTGCCATCGACATTGGAGTGGCGCCCGATTGCCCCTACGGCTACTTCGACTATGAGCCGTATGACTGCGCCCCCTACGGCTACTATGGGCCCGACTGGTTTGATGGCGGCCTCTTCATCGGAGCGGGTCCGTGGTTTCACGGCCACGGCGGCTTTTACGGCCATGTCGACAACCGCTTTGACCCCCACCACGGCTACAACGGACCGCTGCCTGGACGAGGCGAAGAGCGCTTCAACCACTTCCACGGCAACGAGGCGCGCGACGGGAAGGGCCACGTTGGCGATGCCGGCCATGAAGCCGGCCGTGAACATGCGCTCCCCGGATACCACGGCGGCGGCGGCGGCGGACATCGGCCTCGCTAACGCTCGGCCGAGTGATCGGTGCACAGTGAAACAGTGAAGAAGTGAATCAAGTGAATGCGACGGGGCGCGGATTGCGCCTTGTCGCATTTTGAGTAGTGAGCGCCAGGTCAGCGATCAACCGGAAGACGACTGTAATTCCGACCAAATCAAAAAGTAGCTGTCATCCTGAGCGACGGCAGTGAAACGCAGGAAGTCGAAAACCCGCCTTAAGCGAAGTCGACGGAAGCCTGCAGTTGCTTTTCGGAACCAGTTCGCCGGCCTCTCGACTCTAAAGCTAGCTCAGCAGAATCGGGACAGCCGGCCCTTCCACCAGCGGCTTCACCACCGGAATCTCCGTCTTAACATACGAAATCTTGCCGGCTTCAATCTCGTCCTGCGCAATGCGGCAGGCCTTGTTGGAGCGGCTGGGCACCAGGGTGTGCGCGCCGCTCTGGATCTGGCGAGCGCGACGCGCTGCCACCAGAACCTTGCGGTAGTTGGAATCGAATCCGGTTTCAATCGTTGCGGGGATTTTTTCAGTCGTCATCGGAATCTTTGCCTCCGTCACCTGAATCGTTACCTTCGGAATCGTTGCCTTCTGAATCGTCGCCTTGCGAACCGCTGTCTTGTTCGTTGGAGTCGTCCTCGTCCGGATCATCCCCAAAGTTGAACTGCTGCTGCTCTGAGGAGCTGCTAATGCCAAACGCCTCCAGCACAGGCTTGAGCCGCTCCTGCGAATTATGCTGCAGGCAAGCGGCCGCCACTTCCAACACCCGGCGCGACCGGTAGGCGATCGGTTCGCCATTGCGATAGTATCGCTCGGCAAGCACGATGGCCTCAAGCTGCGCTACCGCCCGGTCAAGAATGTCGTTGACCAGAATATAACCGTACTCGCGATAATTCTCAATCTCCTTGCGCGCCGCCGACAGCCGCCGGAAGACCTCTTCCTCGTCCACCACGCCCTCGGCGCGGCTCCGATTGCGCAGCCGTGTGCGCAGCACTCGCGGGTTCGGCGGCATGATGAAGATGCTCACCGCCTCAGGCATTTTGGCCCGCACCTGCGCCGCACCCTGCACGTCGATATCCAGCAGCAGATCGTGACCCTGGGCGCGCGCCTCGTCCAGCGACCTGCGCGCCGTTCCGTAGTACCTGCCAAAAACCTCGGCATGTTCCAGGAACACGCCCGTGTCCAACATCCGCTGAAACTCTTCAGACGAGGTGAAGTTGTATTCACGCCCATTTTCTTCAGAGCCGCGCGGGGGCCGCGTCGTCCACGAGATGGCGAACTCGACGCCGCTCACCTGCTTGCGCAACTCGCTCACCAGCGTGCTCTTGCCCGAGCCCGAAGGCGCCGAAATAATAAAAAGAATTCCTGCCACGTGCCATTGTCCTTCAGTCAGGTGTCAACACCCCTGACAGATGTGTCCTATTCCCTATTCCCTGTTTCTTCATTCCAGATTCTGAATCTGTTCGCGGGCCTTTTCGATCTCGGCTTTCATGGCCAGGCCCAGTTCCGTAATGCGCGTTCCGTTGCCGCCCACTCCACCAGTCTTCGACAGTAGCGTGTTGGCTTCGCGGTTCATCTCCTGAAGCAGAAAATCGAGCTTCTTGCCCAGTTCTCCGCCCCCGGCCAGCAATTCGCGGAAGTGGCCGATGTGCGTGTGCATCCGCGCCAGCTCCTCAGAGATGTCGGTGCGCTCCACCAATACGGCAACCTCTTCAAGCAGTCGCTGCCTGTTAAATTCAGGACCCGTTGCTGCCAGCAGCCGCTGCGTGAGCCGCTCCTGATAACGCTGTTCGATCTCGGGGCACAGCACGGCAATTGCTTCGGTGGCGTCGGCGAGGCGGTCAAGCGTGCCGTGAAGAATGGCTCCAAGCGCCTCGCCTTCACGCGCGCGCATCGCATTCAGTTGCGCTAACAGCGCGGGCGTCTCGTCAAGCACACTTCTCGCAAGCGCGGTCATATCCTCTTCGCCTCGGTTCTCGTTTTGCAGCGCACCCGGCAGGCGCAGAATCGCATTCAGCTCAGGCTCGCCGTTGAGGCCGAACTCGTCGCGTGCGGCATTGAATGCCGCGACATAGCCGGCC
>Ga0182012_10003507_pt1 | contig 16704 bp, 17 predicted proteins | sample 612S2SmetaG_FD_120486 | JGI IMG/M metagenome (GOLD analysis project Ga0182012, IMG submission 120486) | Permafrost microbial communities from Stordalen Mire, Sweden - 612S2S metaG | ecosystem: Environmental > Terrestrial > Soil > Wetlands > Permafrost | place: Sweden: Stordalen | collected...
TCGAGCGATAGGGGACCTTCTTAGCGGGTAAGCTATTGATTTAAATAGAGATGACAACAGACGTTTTCTAAGGACTTAACTACACGGCCCCGTTGGGGCCGTCACCAGGACGGATGAAAAATGGCCGTTTTAATTCGAGGGGCCTGGGAAATTTTTGGGGACATACCGGATTTTTATACTGTTGATTCTACAGGGCTTTTAAATCACTATTTTTCGTAGGACCCGATTTCGGCGCGGCGCAACCGACACGGGGAGGGGATGAAAATAGGGCTTCTTTGCTTGGGGGGTACGGTGAGGCGGAAGAGCGCAAAGTGGGGACAGGCGCCTGTGGTTTCCGGCCTACAGCCTACAGCTTGCTTCGCAAGCAGGGGCAGCTGACTGTCAGATGTAAGGGTCGGAGTCGCGGCTCGGTTCAGTGAACGTCGAGGGACATGTCGACAACGTCGAACTGAAAGCGCTCGGGGGGCAGCGCGGCGATAGGATTGGGCGTCATATCGAGCCACGTGTGGTAGGCAGTTTGGCCCACGGAATTGTTCAAATAAAAAAGAAACTGGTCGGAGCAGCAGCGAATGGGCGGCATCTGCCGGAAGGCTAAGCGCAGGCCGACGGCTTTCTCCAAACTCACTCCGCCCGTTTTGACGGCTTTGTCCCCAAGTAGCGTGACGAAACTGCTGCGGCCGGCATGCGGCCAGATATCGCTGCGCAAAAGATTGCGCAATTCGAGGCGCGCGCCAAAAGTGATCTCGCACTGCCTGATCCACTCCAGCACAGCGTCGCCCCAATGCCAGTGTGTCAGCACGCCCAGATATTGATCCACCAGATTCAGCGCCAAATCAAGCTTGCGCCGTTCGAGCAAATCGTCACCGGGAATGGGCAGCGCCAGAATAGGCACCATGTCTTCCTGTTCAATGATCTCGGCGGCGATGCCCATCATCTTATCGAGGCGTTTGACCTCGGGCACAGTCTTGACGAGGAGCGGCGGCAGGTCATGGGTCTTGCCACCCGGCACCTCTACGAACTTGCGATCTCCAACGATGTCCATAAGCAGCCTCACAGTCTCTTATCGACAACCCGGTCGACTTATTCAGTCTTTGCACGGAGGGTCTAATGCCCCGTGCACCGATAAAGTACTAAGTATCCCTCGATTGTATGGACGATTTTTTCGTTTGGCAAGTTGCGCCAGTACTCATCCTCGCTAATTAAGTACGATTCATGCGGGATTCGTATCACTTTGGCAGCAAAAAGATCCGAGTGCCAACGATTGCCGCCCTTCTTCGTTCCGTTATGCTGAACTATATGCGCCAGGTAGCAGGACGCGGAAGAAGTCCAGAAAACTGCGAAACGCAGGCGGAACCGCCTGCGCCACCAATCCGGATCAATGGTTTACGAAGCAGGTGCGACTTGCCAGGGGCTTGGGCCGCCGTTTGCTTTTTTTTCGTGGCACTATCGATGAACGCAGCAGCAGCACCGCCAGCTTGCTCGCAGGGGGCGCGCCAGTACTATCCGTGTGAAGTTTCCTTCGACCTGCAGGCGGATGAATTGCGTTCACCGCAAGATTCGGTGAAAGAAGATTTTTTGCACGTAGAGTTCCGCTCTCCCAACCACATCACTTATCTGATGTATAGCTTTTGGACCGGTGGCCGCACGCTGCGGGTGCGTTTTACGCCAACGGAAACGGGGGTTTGGACGTACAAAATCACCAGCAGCAGCAAACGGTTGGACGATCAGGAGGCCAACTTCACGGTGGCTGAGACAAGCCAAGCGGGCCTGGTGAACGTAGCCAATTTGCGGCACTGGCGCAGCACCAATAAGCAGCCGCATCTCTGGCTAGGCGCGGATGTGCCGTGGCTGGAACTGGATCAGGCGGCGCTCGAATCATGGCTCGAGGCGCGCAAGAAAAATGGCTTTACGCATATCCGTGGCGTGCTGCTGAGTGGGGAAGGTCAGGTCAAGCCGTTCACGGCCGATGGCCTACCGAACCTGCCCTACTTCGCGGCGCTGGACGACAAGATTTTGGCGGTGGCCCAGCGCGGCTTCACGGCGGACTTTATCATTGCGGATAAATCGTTTGTGAGCAGCGGTGTTTTCAATGCACGAGAAAAGTTGGAGCCGCTGATCCGCTATATAGTGGCGCGCTATGGGGGACTCAACGCTACCTGGCAAGGCATTCAGCACTTTGACGACATGGCCGGTTCACGCGCCCTCCTGCGCGACATCGGCGTGGCGCTGAAAAAATACGATGGCTTCCGGCATCCGCGTTCTACTGATGCACGGGTTTCTTCTTCGCCTTTGTTGGGCGATGGCTGGATGAACTTTATCGTGGAGGGTTCGCCGCATCCAGAGGTGGCGGCGGTGGAACATCAGTTTACCGAGCAACCCTCCATTCATGTTATTTCCTCGTCCGAGCCGGCGGCGTTCCGGCGGGAATTGTGGAACGCCACTGCGAACGGGCAGTATCCCTGCGTGCCTTTTGAAGCGATGCGCAACGAAGCCAATGCCAAAGCGGCGGAGACGTGGTACCGGGTGGTGTCCGATACGCGGCATTGGGAGTTCGAACCGTACTTTGGGGTGGATGGGGCGCGCGCCGCCGGTCTGGAAGAAGTGGAATATCTGGCCTATGCGGAGAAGCCCGGCATTGTCGAAATCAATTTGCTGAAGCACAAATACAATCCGCTGTGGATTGATCCGATCAGCGGCGAGGAGACGCCGCTCAAAGATTACCGCGGGGAAGTGTTGAGCCGGGAAACGCCCGACAAGGCGCACGATTGGGTGCTGCAAGTGCCGCGCGAAGGGCACAAGGAATCGATGGCGAAGTCGTACTACTTCGAATCGCAAGATCCGCCGGTGCAGGAGGTGGAGAGCGACTCGGCGAAGATACCAATTGAGATTGTGTCTCCGCCGGGAGACCAGATCAGTGTGCGCGCGCCGGCTCCTTTTGGGATCAAGATTACCCGCTCGAACCGGGCTACGCGGTATGTGCAGTATGTATGGTGGGGGGAAGTGGTGGCGGGCGGCGAAGGAGCGCGCGTTCTGGGCGTAGGCCCGTCGGGCACGCTGGCAATCCCGCAGGCCTTGGCGCAACCGGGGGCGATCTTGAATTTGCGCCTGGAAGCGATTAATGCGAATGGGAAAGCGTATGAGTTAGATCGCGTGTATACGTTGACACCTTAATGCCCGACACCCCACTCATTTTGGCAGTAGATACGACATCGCCCTATGGCAGCGTCGCGCTGTGGCGTGAGAATGAAACGCTGGCGGAGTTGCAACTTCAGGCGATGGACGGATTCGCTCAGACGATTTTCCAGGCGATCGAGAAGGTGCTCGCGCAAACGGCGACCAAGCTGAGCGAGATTGCTTGTTTTGCGGCGGCTAACGGACCGGGTTCGTTCACCGGCGTTCGGGTGGGCTTGACGGTCGTCAAGGGCTTGGCGGAAGCAACGGGCAAGCCGGCGGTTGGTATTTCGAATTTACGGGCGCTGAGCTTGTTTGGGCACGCGCCGTTGCGGGCGGTTGTTTTGGATGCCAGGCGGGGCGAGGTCTACGGCGCGGTCTACGATGGCGAGGCGCGCCTCGTGCAGGCGGAAACGGTTTCCTCCTGGGCGGCTTGGGTTGAGACGATTCCGCAGGAGGCGGAATTGATTGGTCTGGCGGAGGGGCCATGCCTAACTGAGGGTTTGCCGTTCACGGTGGGGTCTTGCTGGTTAGCGGCGGCGGTCGCGCGTTGCGCCGAGTTGGATGGGCTAGAAGGATGGCGGGACCCGATTGGGCTGGATGCGAATTATGTAAGGCGTTCGGACAGGCAGTTGTTCTGGAAAGACAGCGAACCAGCTGCACCCTAGTCCACGTGCTAGTTCGCGTTCGGTTTTTTTATGGCAAACTAAAGGCTGTGCAGTTTCCTCTGTCCCAAGACGAACACGCTGCCATGGCAAGATACCTGTCTGGTATCAAGAAACAGTTGCAGGATGTAGCTGATCTGTTTAAATCACGATACGGTATGGGAAGCGACATCTCGGAATTTGCGGTGCGAACCTTGGCGTCGGCCTCCCTGTTGGAACACGAGTTTCTGCTGCTTGCGGAGCCAACTGGAAAGGTTTTGGTCAAGGCCGGATCAATTTAGCTACCGGCCCAATTAGGTAAGCATGCTCAAGACGGTTGGCGCGACCATTAGCCTAGTCCTCCTTACAAGCCCGTTGTTCGGGCGGGAGTCGGTTTGCTTGACATCAGGCTTCTGCCTGACGGCCGACTCGCATACCCAGCGGGGCTCGACTTACGTTTTGAAGACGGGCACGGGAACGATGGAGTTTCCCTCCAGCCAAGTGAGCGAAGTCATCGCACTGCCCGATCTTCCCGATGCCGGCAATCCGCTGATGAAGGCACCCGCGCCCGCGGCGTCGTTTGACGAAATGCTGGTGCGCGCGGCTTTGGAGCAAGGACTGGAACCCGAGTTTGTGCGTAGCGTGGCGCGTATCGAATCGGACTTGCGGCAGGATGCAGTATCGAATAAGGGGGCCATCGGGTTGATGCAGTTGATGCCGGGAACGGCTTCGATCCTGGGCGTGGACCCGCACAAGCCGGAAGACAATGTTTTGGGCGGCGCTAAGTTTTTACGCGAGTTGTTGCTGCGTTACAATGGCGACCCTGCCTTGGCTTTAGCAGCCTACAACGCCGGACCGGGCGCGGTGCAGAAATACAACGGCGTGCCGCCTTATCTCGAGACGCGGAAATATATTATTCGCGTGTTGCAAGAATACAAAAAGCAGCAGGACGCGGCGAAAGCTAAAGCCGCCGTTAGAACGCCCAGCGCCACAAACTGACGCCTGCCGTATAGCCGGCACCGACGGCGGCAAACAAAACCAAATCGCCTTTTTTGAGTCTGCCGGCAGCCAGGGCGTCGTTGGCCGCCAGCGGTATGGTAGCGGCCGTGGTGTTGCCGAATTTGTCGAGGTTGATCATCACGCGCTCCAGGGGGATGCCCAAACGTTCGGCGGTAGCGACGATAATCCGGCGGTTCGCTTGATGCGGAATGAGCAACTTGATGTCCGCCGGCGTTACGTTATGTTTGGCCAGCAGCGTTTCGGCCAATTCAGCCATTTTCTTGACCGCATATTTGAAAACCTGCTGGCCTTCTTGTTTGACGTAGTGCAGACGTTTCTCGACCGTCTCGGCGCTGGCGGGCAGGCGGCTGCCGCCGGCGGGCATGTTCAAGTAAGGCGCGCCCGAACCGTCTATTTCGTTCAAATGGCCGATGTAACCGCCCTCCGTCCCGGCATCGGCCGAGGGTTCGAGGAGAAACGCCCCGCCGCCATCGCCGAAGAGGATGCAGGTGGAGCGATCGGTGTAATCGATGATGCGCGACATGGTATCGGCGCCGATCACCAATACGTAGCGGTGTGCCCCGCCGCTCACCAGCGAAGCGCCCACCGTGAGGCCGTACAAGAAGCCCGAACAAGCGGCCGAAAGATCGAAGCCCCAAGCGCCGCTGGCGCCTAAGGCATTCTGAACGGTGCAGGCGGTGGCGGGAAACATGTTGTCGGGGGTGACGGTGCATAGGATGATCGCGCCCAAGTCGCTGGGCGCAATGCCTCGCCGGGCCAGTGCATCCTGCGCCGCAGCCACGGCCAAATCGGAAGTGGCGACATGCGCGGCGGCAATTCTGCGCTCGCGAATGCCGGTGCGCTCCTGAATCCAGGCATCGTTGGTTTCAACCATGCAGGAAAGCTGAGCGTTGGTTAATATGTGGGGCGGCACGTAGGCCCCGACTGCGCTGATTTTGGCGGTTAGCAAAAAATCCTCAAGTTAGCTGAACTGGTCGCAAACAATACTGCAACTCCATGTTACATTTGGGGAAAATGCAACTTGAAAGCGCGTTGTTTTTTGAGACCGTAGAACAAATCTACGCGCGCGTTTTTCAGACGATCCGGCCGCGCACGCCGATCCCGGAGATTGCCGTCCGCTACAAGCGATACGCCAACGCCAATAGCCGGATTCGGCTCGAGGAAGGGCGGTTGTTGGTTGATATCAGCGATTTGCTAGAAAGCGCACCCGCGCCGATACAGGAAGCGCTGGCGACGGTTCTTTTGTGCAAGATGTTCGGCAAACCGCCTGACAAAAACTGTCTGGCGCAATATCGGCGTTATCTGAATCGGGCGGACATGCGCCACAGCCTGCACTCGGTGAAGCGGGAGCGCGGCCGCAAGTCATATCGCGAGCCGCAGGGCGTGGCTTATGATTTAGAGCAAGTGTTTGCGGCTGTCAACGAGCGGTATTTCAATGGCTTGATGGCCGCGCCGGCGCTGGGATGGAGCGTGCGCCCGTCGCGCACGATCTTGGGCCACTACGACCCTTGCCATCACGTGATTGTGCTGAGCAGCGCGCTGGATTCGCTGGATGCCCCCGAAATCGCGGTGCATTTCGTGATGTTCCATGAGATGCTGCATCTGCGCTATCCGACTGAAAACCGCAGGCTGCGGCGTTGCGTGCATACGCCGGAATTCAAGCGCGCCGAACGGCAGTTTCACGAATATGCCAAGGCGAAACAGGAATTGAATCGATTCGTGGCGGGGCACCCCGGGCAGGCTGAATGCCTGCCCCAAGGTTAAATAGCGGCCAGTGAGTGCAGATAGCCGTTCATCTCGTCGAGGCGGGCAATTGCCTGAGTAACCCAGCGCGGTCGAAACCCAAAGTGCGCCAGCAGCAAACTTGCCTCAACCCGTAGCACCGTGGAGGAGAATCTTACGCGCAGCCAAACTAAACGGGCTAGAAGCTCCGACTGATCCACTTGGCTTTGCGTGACCAAATAACGCGCATAGACATGCAAGCGGTTAAAGTCAGAAATGAGCCGGTTTAAATACTGGCGAAATATTACGATGCGCTCTCTTCTAAGTTTCTTTTCCAGGCTTTCTTCAAATCCCGGCTGTCGAACAAGAAAATCAAAATCCTCTTCCGACAACAGCCGTTCCATCGGCTGGTAGCTAGCCGGCGAAAAATTCTCTAACCACTCCGGCGTAACGTCCTTCAGATGGCACTGCCGCAGAAGACGCGCTAATGCCGGAAAGAGAAACAGCAGGATCGCGACAAACAACAAGAGCGGTGTCAGGATCAACGCGAAACTCAAACCAAAGATCTCCGTACCACTACAGTACAAGAATACTAGGACTCTTTCAAGACATAAGCTCAAATAAAAGCTTAGTACCTGCAAATGCGAGATAGCTTACAGTTCCAGACGTTGGGAATTGCGCAGTAAAGCCAGATTTAGCGACTCAAGCTGTTGTATCAACTTCAGTTGGTCAGCAGACCGCCAGCTGTGGCCCAACTGAACCTCGGACGTTTGCCCTCTTGGATCTATGAAGACGATCCAGTAGAGGAAACAAAAGACCCCGATCATACTCACCGACGCGCTTAGCAATTCGGACATGCTTCTCGATATAACACCCGGGGCCGAGTAGGTCAAAAATAGGGTCAGGCCCGTCTTAGACCCAAAATACACCACCAATCCAATGCTGAGCACCGCTAAATTGCGCGGCATTTTCACCGGGAACCACAAAATAAAAGTGAGAATTGCCACTAAAACCAACAGCGCAGCCGTCGAAATGGCGCGATCAACCACGTGACCCACTATCAATAGGCGGAAAGTTGCATCCGCATTCAGGGCGGCGCCCGTGACCCAATACTCGGACTTAACGGTCAATAAAGCCAATACAATTGACGACGGAAACCAAACATTCAACAGTATCCTTGAAAACCGCAAGACGCCGGGCAGGCCCGCCAACACGGCCTTAGCCAGCGAATAGACGAGCGCCAGTGAAAAAAACCAGCCGACCACGGTGGATGCCAGCCAAACTTGCCGGTAATCCAAATTGGAAAACCAGCGCGCGAAAAAGAAATACTCAAATGACGTGACCAACTGAAAAGCGAGAAAGACAGCAAATACCGCGTAAACAGCTTCGCGCTTGTCTCGCAGCAGCAATAGACGGACGATCAAAACGAGAGCGAGCGCCTCGGTTGCGTATTGAGTCGCGGTGATCCACCAAGTCATATGTCTGCCTACCAACGTCTCTTAAGCAATAGTACGGCAGTTCGGACGGTACAGCAAGCGGGTCCGCAGACTAAAGTCCCGTGTTAACAAACGTTTTGGAAGATAATTCAAGCAAATCGGGAACTGAATGGCCTCGGTTAAACTAAACCTCCATAAACGCACCGATGGACGGTTTTCCCCGGTCTTTGCTTCAGAAACTCGGTGGCTGCTCGTTGCATGGTGGCGGCCGCTTGCAAAAAGGATCGGGCCAAGGCATATCGCGCAACTTATTCGGCAAAGTGACGTCAACGCGTCGTTGGAGGCGATCCGCTTTTGCGGTTCCCGATAAACCAACAGTCGTCGCAAAGAGCAGGAAAGATAAGCAGGCTATTTTCTTCATAAGACTCTTCTTAAGCTCCAATTTTCGAGAATTTTTTTATTTCCTCGAAGGCTTAAGATAGCCTAGTACTAAGGTTTATTAGGGGTTATCTGAAGACGTTTTCCGTCCTCAGAACGTGGTAGCCTAGGCAGTACCTATAGCCCTTGTGGTAGCCATATTTCGGTGTATCATTAAAGGAACACTGGAAATGTCAAGCGGACGTCACAACGCGACCGAGACCGATGGTAGCGATGCCCTCTGGATCCGTGACCTTTCTCAAATAGAGACCTTTTACGGTCGCCTAGTCTATCTAGCAGGATTACGTAATCCGGACAGTGGTCGCTATGAGCACTTCGGTTCTCCCGGTAGTGCAACGAGTGTGATGGCAAGCCGCAGTCTAAAACGTATACATGAGACGATATTTCGGGATTGGATAAGTTTGTCGCTCGAGCGAAAAAAGTCGGATATCGAACGATATATTGCGAGCGTGGATCAAGGGGACTGTAGCCAACTGGTAGATGCATGGCTACGTCTTACGCCGTACAAAAACTTGGTGCCAGCAGCGGTGCAAGGCCCGGAGCGCCAGCGCCACGTGTCCGATTTCGAGGCGATTCTTGGATTGCTTAAGAATTTATACGGCGTTGCTTCCCCAGATCAAAGCGCATAGCTACCGCTACCACTTGACCTACAACATCCACTGCGGCAGGGTACTCATAAACTTCAGGCGGCAAGCCCGAAGCCGCATGTGATTGCAATATAAGATGTCCGGCACCCACGCTACACCAGCCGCAGCGAAAGCCGAGACGGTCCTCCAAAAAGTAGATCGGCTTTTCATACTCATGTAGTTGTTTCTCGCGCTTGATCTGACGTTTGGTTTCGTCGATCTGCACGAATGAACCAGGCCGGATCATTGGGTACATAGACCAATCCTCGGTTCCAATGAATGCATAGCGCTGTTTTCGCAGGTCGAGCTCCTGCAGGAGGAGCGCAGGCAATTTTCCCCAACGATGAATGTGCCGGCTCAAGTAAGTAGTCGCCGTGACATCGAACATAGCGTCGAAATTAAAGGGACCTTCGACCAGCGTGCCGCCTGCCGGATCGAAACTCGCTTCACGAGTACGGGCGAAGCCGAGACGCATAGAATCGGCAGGAAGGCGCGCCAAGTCCGCTCCAAAAATAGCCAGCAACACCTGGAAGTCCATTCCATAGATCGCTGCTAAGGAATACAACCGGTAGATTGAGGGTAACGTGCCCTTGTTCTCAATATCCGCGAGACGGCTCAAGCCAATAGCAAACTCGGCGTTCTCGTGGCGACGGGCAATTCGCTGGCTGGCTTCCGCCACGTCTCTATATTTGAGCAGCAGTTTTTCGCGAATTCTTTTTAGCTGCTGGCCTGGCTCGTGCAGGCGCGGGGAGCGCACTTTGAATGGAACCTCACTAACTCGTTGAATTAACAGCCGGCAACTCACAGAATACCGCCGCCTGAGTACTGTTCTAAATACAGAACAGAATTCCATCATACACGGCGTAAGATTGAGAATCATCAAACGCTAACCCTTTAATGAGCGTTTAGGGGTGTTGGTCTTACTTGGGTAAGTGCAAGCAATATTGGCTCATCGGCGAGGCGGTAGGATATACTTTGCGCTGAAGGCTGGTACCGTGGCAAAAACCTCAACAAAAAGGGCAAAACGCTCAAATCGTCCGAGAGTCGGGTTCCAGGGAGAATTAGGAGCATTCAGCCACGCCGCTGCGATTAAACTTCTCGGCACCGGCGTTCTGGCTAAACCCTACGCGGCGTTTCGGGATGTGTTTGATGCCTTGAAAACAAATCGCGTAACGTATGCCGTCATCCCGATTGAGAATACGCTGCATGGCAGCATCCTCGAAAATTATGACAATCTTTTGGAATATGGTTTTCCGATTCGCGGCGAAACCAGCGTGCGAATTTCGCATCAATTAATAGCTATGCCGGGCACGCGATTTCGCGATGTAAAGCGCGCCTTTTCCCATCCTGTTGCGTTAAATCAATGCCGCCAATTCTTTGCCGCGCATAAATCAATTGCCGCCACCGATTTTTACGACACGGCCGGCAGCGTGAAAATGCTCAAAGAACAAGCTCCCGACGCCGCAGCAGCCATCGCATCTGAAGCGGCAGCGGAAATTTATGGTGGCGTGATACTAAAACGTAACATTGAGGACAACCGTCATAATTACACCCGATTTTTTCTGTTGACGAAACAACGCACACTTCCAGCTCACACGGGCCAGCCTTGGAAAACCTCGGTGGTATTTTCCACAGCTAATACTCCGGGCGCACTCTTCAAAGTTATGGCCTGCCTTGCGTTACGCAATCTCAGCCTAACTAAGATAGAATCCCGTCCCCTGGTGGGCCACCCGTGGGAATATATGTTCTACGTTGATTTCTTGGGTTCTAGTATCGAGAAACCCGTGCAGAATGCACTTGCCAATCTGAGTGAAGTAACCCGCTTCAACCGGGTGCTAGGCAGTTATCAGCCAACGGCCTAGATGTCATAGTATAACGCGAATTCATACGGATGCGGCCGTAACCGAACCGCTTCCGCTTCCGATTTACGTTTGTAGGACACAAACGTTTCGATCAGTTCTTCCGAGAAAACATCGCCCTTGGTCAGGAACGCATGATCCTCTTCCAGGCAATCCAACGCCTCATCGAGCGAACCAGGCATGGATGGCACCTTTTTCATCTCTTCCGGCGACAAATCATAAATATCCTTGTCCAAAGGTTCGCCGGGATCGATCTTATTTATCACCCCGTCCAACCCCGCCATTAACATCGCGGCAAAAGCCAGATACGGATTCGAGGCTGGATCGGGCGGCCGGAATTCCACGCGTTTCGCCTTCGGGCTGTTCGAATACATGGGGATGCGTACGGCCGCCGAGCGATTGCGCCGCGAATAGGCCAGGTTCACCGGGGCTTCATAGCCCGGCACCAAACGTTTGTAGCTGTTGGTAGTGGGGGCGATGATGGCCGATAAGGCCCGCGCGTGCCGCAATAATCCGCCGATGTACCAGAGCGCCATCTGGCTCAAGCCGGCATAATTGTCGCCGGCAAACAGCGGCTTACTGCCGCTCCATAGGCTTTGATGGGTGTGCATGCCGCTGCCGTTATCGCCGAACAAGGGTTTCGGCATAAATGTGACCGTCTTGCCGTACTGATAGGCCACGTTGCGGACAATGTATTTGTAGATCATCATGTTGTCCGCCGATTTCACCAGCGTGTCGAATTTCTGATCGATTTCGCACTGGCCGCCCGTCGCCACTTCGTGGTGATGGCATTCAATGGTGAGGCCGCATTCGATCATGGTGGCCACCATCTCACTGCGCAGATCCTGATAGTGATCGGTAGGCGGCACCGGGAAATAGCCTTCTTTGTAGCGCGGACGGTAGCCTAAATTGTTCTGCTCGCGGCCCGAATTCCAGCGCCCCTCTTCGGCGTCGATGAAATAAAAACCGCTGTGCGCATTCTGGTCGAAACGGATATTGTCGAAAATGAAAAATTCCGCTTCGGCCCCAAAGTATGCAGTATCGGCCAAGCCGCTGTTTTTCAAGTACAACTCGGCCTTCTTGGCGATCCAGCGCGGGTCCCGGTCGTAATGTTGCCGGGTAATCGGGTCGATGATATCGCCTACCATGACCAAGGTGCGCGTTTCGGCGAACGGATCCATAAACGCCGTGGCCGGATCGGGAATAATCAGCATGTCGCTTTCGTTGATGGCGGCCCACCCGCGTATGCTAGAGCCGTCAATGCCGAAACCGTCTTCAAAGGCGCCCTCATCCAACATGGCGATGGGATAAGAGATATGGTGGCTCAACCCGGGCAGATCGGCGAACCGCAGATCAATTTGCCGGGCATCATTCTTTTTTGCAAACTCCAGGGCTTCTTGCGCTGTCATGCGACCTCCAGGCTTAAATGAGGCGAACGGGCGAACGTTGGCCATTCTTTTGCGCTCCGAACCGCTAGCATAGCGCACCGCAATAGCGCACACTAAAGGAAGATCAATACAGTTTAATTCGGGGACGTTCACCCCGTTACACTTAATTCCAAATTGGAATTAAGTGTAACGGGGTGAACGTCCCCGAATTAGGAACAATTTCCATGGCGCCACCAGCCAATACCGGACAACTCGCCCTTTCTTTTTCACTGGAGCGCCGCATCTACGCCGTTAGCGAACTGAACGCCAGCGTACAAGGCCTGTTCGAAGCTAATTTCCGCAACATCTGGGTGGAAGGCGAGATTTCCAGTTGCCGCCCGGCCGCCAGTGGCCATTACTACTTCTCTTTGAAGGACGCCCAAAGCCAAGTGAAGTGCGCCTTATTTAAGGGCGCGGCCCGCTTTGTTAAATTCCGCCCGCAAGACGGTCTGCGCGTGCTGGCCCGCGGCAATCTCGAAGTGTATGAAGCGCGCGGCGAATATCAACTCATCGTTGAAATGCTCGAACCGCAAGGCGCGGGCGCTTTGCAACTCGCTTTCGAGCAGTTGAAAAACAAACTCGCCGCCGAAGGCCTCTTCGCCCAGGAACGCAAACGCTCGCTCCCGGCCTTGCCGCGCCGCCTGGGCATTGTTACCTCCACCGGCGGCGCAGTCATCCGCGATATCCTGCAAATCCTCGAGCGCCGCTTTCCCGGCCTCCACATACGGGTCTTTCCCGCTTTGGTGCAAGGCGAAGGCTCCATCGACCAAGTATGCGCCGGCCTAGCCTACTTCAGTCAGAGCCTGTGGGCCGAGGTCGTCATCCTCGCGCGCGGCGGCGGTTCGCTCGAAGACTTGTGGACTTTCAACGAAGAAGCCGTGGCCCGCGCCATTGCCGCTTCGAAAGTGCCTGTGGTCTCCGCCATCGGCCACGAAACCGATTTCACCATTGCCGATTTCGTCGCCGACTTGCGCGCTCCCACGCCTTCGGCGGCCGCCGAGTTGGTGATTTGCACGCGCGACAGCTTGCTCGAGCAAATCGCCGCTCACCAGAATAAGTTGTTCCAGTCTCTTCGTTACCGCTTAGCCATGGCGAATCGAGCACTGCACGAGCGCGGCATCGACCGTGCCGCGACGCTCATACACCGCAGTATCGCGCGCCGCGCACAACGAGTCGACGAGTTAGATTTCAACTTGCGCCGTCTCATCCGGCACCAGGTGGAAACGCGCACGAGAGCTCTCGCAGACGCCAATCGCCGGTTACAAGCGAACGATCTGCGCCTGCGCCTCGCGGGTGGCCGTCACCTGGGCGACGTTCTGCAGCAGCGCTTTATCCGTGCGATGAGCGACCGCCTGTGGCAGTCGCGCCGGCGCTTTGAATCGCTTGATGTGCGACTGAGGCAGCTCAGCCCGCTGGCAGTGCTGAGTCGCGGCTATGCAATTGTGCAGAACGCCCAAGGGCACGCTCTTCGATCATCATCCGAGACCGGCCCGGGCGAGGATATTTCGATCCGCCTGGGCCGGGGGAAACTGAGTGCTACGGTTGTTCAAACCCGCGACACAGACTAAGCTCAGAACTGCAATTTCAATCCAAACTGAATGACACGCGGCAAGGCATCTAACGTGGTGATTCGGCCAACCGTGCCGGAGGCGGCATAAGGATTAATCGCGGCGTTTGGAAGACCCAGCACCTTGTGGTTCCAGACGTTGAACAACTCGGCTCTGAATTCGAGGCTGGTCCGCTCGCCGATCTGGGTCGCCTTCGACAGACCAAGGTCCTCCTGGAATGCGCGCGGCCCAGCCAAAATGTCTACTCCCGTATCGCCTTGGCGAAGGGCTGCGCCCGGAGTTGTCGGCTCCGTAGGCAGGACAAAACAGGCAGCATTAAACCATTGCGCCGGCGAGGGATTGGCCACGTGCCCACTGCAGGTCTGGTCGGGGCGATCCTCGATAATGTTGCCATTCAAATGCAAAAGATCGGTTCCGGCGAGAGTTGGGTTGAATGGGAAACCACTGCGCAGAGTGATAATCGAGCTAGCTGTCCAACCGCTTACCAGCTTTTGCGCGAGACCGTTTCCGGGCGTCAAGCGATGGCCGGCGCCAAACGGCAGTTCGTATATGGGTGAAATCGTGAGCACGTGCCGCAGATCGTCCGGCAGGCGCCCATAATCGAGATGGTAGTTTCTAGGATCGCTCAGCCAACTCTGCGTTCCGAGACCCTTAGCGTAGCTGTAGTTCACCGTGAAGGATGCGCCGTGGCTGAGACGTCGTTGTAGCACCACCTGCAGCGAATTGTAATTCGCAATGTCAACACTGAGAAACTGCCCTACGGTAGAAAACTGCGGATACGGCACCTGCTGTTGCTGGCCAGGCGCTAAAACAACCCATACCGCGGGGGTTTGATTGGGACTTGTGGCTTGGCTGCGCCCAGATGCGGCCTTACACTTCGGGCGGATGGGATAAGGATCACGTGCCGAATGGCAGGACCGGGCCATTCACGGGGAGCAATTACGGCTTCTATGTGCCGCACGATCGGCGCGGGTTTTTCGATTTCGGCACTGGCGCATTGGGAGACGCAGGAATTCACGCGCTGGGACCGGCGAATCAAGCTTTGCAATTGGGCCTGCCCATTTCGGTTGAGTGCATACGGGCCGAACAGAGAAGCAGCTTCAGTTATCCGGCACGCTCGGTATTGCGCTTCGATTTCCCGGCGCGCGGCGAGATGGCGCCGGTATCGGTGTATTGGTATGACGGCGGACGCAACGGCAATCCGGCGAACTTCTATCATCCGGAGGGTCTGGAAAACGAGGTGCTGCTGCCGTGCGAGGAGAATCTGGCCGCGTTGGGCCGGCCCGATATCGGATCGGCCGAAGCATGGAACGGCAAACACCCAGTCGGCAGCTATAAGGCCGTGCCCATGGGCGCCGGCGGCGGCAACCATCCCGAGCTTGGCGTGCTGATGCACGACGGCGCAATTTTCAAGGGTGAGAAGGGGTACTTGGCAACGGTTTCGCGAGGAGAGGGAGTGCAGTTGCTACCGGCCAAGAGATGGGAGGAATACACGTTGCCGGAGCCGGTGCTGCCGCGCTCGCCCGGACACTATCGGGATTGGCTGCGCGCTTGTAAAGGAGGCGCGCCGGCCTGTTCCAATTTCAGCGTGGCCGGACCATTCGCCGAGTGGGTTACGCTCGGCGCGATTGCCCAGCGCGTGGCGGGCAAGCTTGCCTACGAGGCCACGACGCGCTCTTTCACAAACAGCGCGGAAGCGAATGGCCTACTAAAGCCGGCCTTTCGCAAGGGCTGGGAGTTGAAGTTATGATCGCGAACGTAGCCACAAGATCTCTATACTAAGACTTGCCTCCATCCTCCGAAAAACGCGCCGTCTGTCTTCTCAGCGGCGGCCTGGATTCTTCCACCACCCTCGCCATCGCCATGAAAGAAGGCTTCTCCTGCTACTGCCTTTCTTTCGATTATGGCCAGCGCCACGATATCGAAATCTCCGCCGCAGCCAAGATCGCCCGGCAACTTGGCGCGCATGAACACCGCACCGTCCACTTTGACCTGCGGGCTTTCGGCGGCTCCGCTCTCACCAGTGACATCGCCGTTCCCAAAGACCGAGACGAATCACAAATGTCCGGCGGCATCCCGGTCACCTATGTACCCGCCCGCAATACAATTTTTCTTTCCTTCGCTCTTGCTTACGCGGAAACCATCGGCGCTTCCAGCATATTCATCGGAGTCAATGCGATCGATTACTCCGGCTACCCCGATTGCCGTCCCGAATTTATCGCCGCCTTCGAAACGATGGCAAATCTAGCGACCAAGGCCGGGATTGAAGGTATCACCAAAGTCAAAATTCATACGCCACTGATTGAAATGAGCAAAGCGGATATCGTCAAACAGGCAGTGGCTCTTGGCGTCGATCTATCGCTCACGCATAGCTGCTACGACCCTGCTCAGGACGGTCGCGCTTGCGGCCATTGCGATTCCTGCATCCTGCGCCGCAAGGGATTTGCCGAAGCGGGCGTGATCGACCCGTTGGCCACTTCGTGAAAATCGCCGAAATCTTCTACTCGCTGCAGGGCGAAGGCACTCTCATCGGCGTGCCGTCTGTCTTTGTGCGAACCTCCGGCTGCAACCTGCGCTGCGTGTGGTGCGATACGCCCTACACCTCCTGGTCTCCTGAAGGCAGGGACTTATCGATCGAGCAAATTCTCCAAGAAATCGACTCCTTCCACCCGACTCACGTTGTTGTCACGGGCGGCGAACCGATGATTGCCCCGCAAATCTCGCAACTAACGAATCAACTCCGGCAGCGCGGCTGGCACATCACCATAGAAACCGCCGGCACGGTCAACACGA
>Ga0182012_10003508_pt1 | contig 16702 bp, 13 predicted proteins | sample 612S2SmetaG_FD_120486 | JGI IMG/M metagenome (GOLD analysis project Ga0182012, IMG submission 120486) | Permafrost microbial communities from Stordalen Mire, Sweden - 612S2S metaG | ecosystem: Environmental > Terrestrial > Soil > Wetlands > Permafrost | place: Sweden: Stordalen | collected...
GAGCCGAAGGCCGATGTCGGCTTCGGGATGGCTGTCGCGGCCTTTCCGGCGGGCACCGACCCGGCGTCGCTGCTGGCCGACATGCGGCGGGTCATCGCAGCGGCCGCAAGGGATGGGGTCGCTCCGGAGCTGGTGGCCGCGGCCAAGCGGCATGAACTGGCACAACGCGCATTCCAGAATGACAGCATCGAGGGGCTGGCCGGTACCTGGTCCGAGGCGCTTGCCTTCCAGGGTGCCGATTCGCCACAGGATCTTGCCCGCGCCTACGCCGGCGTCACCGTGGCGGACGTCAACCGGCTTGCGCGCCTGCTGCTGGACCCGGACCACGCCATCACCGTGATCCTCAACCCGGGGACGTCCGACCGCAGTGGCGCCGCCGGGGCCGGCTTCGGCGGCACAGAATCGTTCAGCGTCCCGCCGGACCATCCTGTGGCGCTGCCGCCATGGGTGTCAGCCGCGCTGGCGGACCTTCACCCGCCCGAGCCGGTTGACCCGCCCGATGTCAGCGTGCTGCCGAACGGCCTGCGGCTGATCGTCCAGCCGGAGCACGTCAGCCGTACCGTGTCGGTGTATGGCCGCGTCCGTGAGGTTTCCAGGATCCAGGAACCGCCTGGAAAGGAAGGCCTCTCCGCGCTGATGCGCGGATTGTTCCGCTATGGCACCATCTCGCAGGGTCGGCTGGCTTTCCGCAAGGCGCTCGACGACATCGCCGCGGTGGAAAGCGCCGGTCCCAGCTTCCTGCTCAAGGTGCTCCCGCCCGATTTCGAGCGCGGCATGCAGCTCCTGGCGGACAACGTGCTGCACCCGGCGTTCCCGCCTGACGCCTTCGTCATGGTCCGCGACCAGCTTGCGCGCAGCCTGGCCGGGCTACTGGAATCGCCGGACTTCCGGTTCGAGCGCGCGGTCAACCGGGCCATCGTACCGGCCGGGGATCCGACCTTGCGGCACGCATCGCCCGAGACCGTGATGGCGCTGCAGCTCGCCGACCTGCACGCCTACTACGCGGCGACGTTCCGCCCTGATCGGACGACCATCGTCGTGGCCGGGGACACAACGCCGGCGCAAGCCCGCCGGGTGGTCGGGGAGACGTTCGGCCGATGGCAGGCGCTCGGCCCGGCACCGGCCATCGACCTGCCGCCGATCGGTCCCAATCCGCCGTCGCAGGCCCGCGTTCCGGATACCGGCAGCCTGCAGGACAGCGTGTCCCTGACGGAGACAGTGGCGCTGCCGGTGACCAGCCCGGACCGCTATACGCTGATGCTGGGCAATGCAATCCTCGGGGAAGGTCCGTCCTCGCGGCTGTATCGCGACCTGCGACTCAATTCAGGTTATGCCTATTCGGTCAGCAGCGGGCTGGATTGGACGCGGACGCGCGCAGACTACACCATCGCCTTCGGCGCCGATGCCGGTGCCGTGGAGAAAGCGCGGCGGATGGTGCTGCGCGATATCAAGGACATGCAGGCGAGCCCTGTGAGCGACCCGGAGTTGGCGCGGGCGAAGGCGCAACTGCTTCGCCGGCTGCCGATGCAGCGCGCGAGCGTCGATGCCATCGCGGCATTGTATCTGCGCCAGGCCGATCTCGGCCTGCCGCTCGAGTCGGAGCAGGCGGCGGCCGCGCGCTACCTGGCGATTACCGCGCCGCAAATCCAACAGGCGTTCGCCGCCTGGCTGCGTCCCGACGATTTCGCGCAGATCGTGGCGGGTCCCCCGGCGCCGCCGTGAGGTCCGCGCGGAGGCCGTTTATCGGCAGCCTCTATCAGGCGGACTCACAGGAGATCCTGATCTCGGGCTCGTGCGGATGATCCGGCTTGCAGAACAGGCCGTGCAACGCGGCCAGAAGTTGCTCCACCCGAACGTCTTCGATTCGGTACCAGATCGTCTGAGACTCCCGCCTTGTCGCGACCACGCCGTCTTCCCGCAGTTTGGCCAAGTGCTGCGACAGGGCGGATTGCGAGAGGCCAACGGCGTCGGCCAGTGTGCCGACATTGGCCTCACCCCACTCAACCAGCTTGCAAACGATCATCAGCCGTCGTTCGTTGGCCAGACTGCGCAGAATGCGCGCTATCTCCGTTGCGCGGGCCTCGAACAGAGCCAGGTCGGCGGGCGCGATATCCATGGTGCTCTGCGGGGATTAGCTGTGACGAATGGAGCGGCAATTCATATTAGCGGCGTTCCTCACTGAGGGCGAGTCCAATCGCTGTTCGCCGGGAGACAGCCCATCTCGCGTCTGTTACGCCTGCGCTGCGCAAACGCGCGCCCTCTGGACGGAAACGCCGATGGTTACGAACGATCAACACTGTGTCTTCTGCCGCATCGTCGCCGACACCAGACTATGTTCGCTGCTTGCCGAGGACGACGAAGCTCTGGCCTTCGTGGACATCCATCCGGCGAATGATGGCCATTGTCTCGTTATCCCCAAGGGGCACTACCCGACTGTCTTCGACATTCCACCGGAGATTTTTGCCAGCGTTGGACGAATGACGGTGCGGGTCGCGATCGCCGTGCGGAGCGCTTTCCGGCCGCCCGGCGTCAGCCTCGTGCAGGCGAACGGAGCGGCCGCGAACCAGACCGTCGGGCATCTCCATATTCACGTTCTGCCACGCCGCGCAGATGATGGGCTTCTGCTGAACTGGCCACGCACCGCAGAGGCGAGTCCAGCCCGAATTGCCGAACTGGCAGAGCGGATTCGTGGGCATCTGGCGACCGTCTGAGCGTAACTTCTTGCGATACGCGAGGCGTTCAGACTGTGCGACTGGTTAAGCTTGCGGGCACGCGACGTTTGGCACCGGCCGGGCACGCCGGCGCCAAGGGGCGCTGGCGGCTGGGATGCGCCGGCCTACTTTGTGCCTGGCTGGTCTCGGCGAATGCCAACCTGGGGTGCGGCCGTCCCAGGATCAAAGAATCGCAGCCGGTGATCGTGCGGCCGTCGTCTTCCTTTGCCGGTCGTTTCAGCGATTGACGACTTTGCCCGGAATGCGCAGGACCAGCACCACGCCGAACAGCATCAGGCCGGCCAGGATGTACAGCGCCAGATCCGTGCTGTGCGTGGTGTCCTTGATCCAGCCAACGAGATAAGGGCTCAGGAAGCCGGCGCACTGCCCCAGGGAGTTAATCAGCGCCAGACCGCCGGCGGCAGCGGACGCGGTCAGGAAGCCGCCCGACAGCGGCCAGAACATGGGAAGGCCGGTGAGTGCGCCCATGGTCGCGAGCGTCAGACCAAGCATTGCCACGGCAGTGCTGGACGCGAAGTTGGCGGCGATCAGCAGACCGGCCACGCCCATCAGCATCGGCACGCTGAGATGCCAGCGCCGCTCCCGCCTCGCGTCTGCCGACCGGCCGACCACCACCATGAAGATCGTGGCGGCCAGGTAGGGAATCGCGCTCAACCAGCCGATGGTCATCGGATCGGCGACGCCGCTGGACTTGATGATGCTTGGCAGCCAGAAGTTGATCGCATAGACGCCGCCCTGGATGCAAAAATAGATGACCCCCAACACCCAAACGCTGGGATTGCGAAGCACCCGGCTGAACGAATCCGACACCTCCGCCGGACGATTCCGTTCGTCCTCGATCAGGGCGTTTTTCAGCAGGACGCGTTCACCCGCGTTCAACCAACTGGCCTGGTCAATTCCGTCGGTGAGCAGGAAGAACAGCCCAACGCCCAGCAGGATCGTCGGGATGCCCTGCAGCAGGTAAAGCCACTGCCAGCCGGCAAGACCGCCCAGCCCCGACGAGAAGGTATCGAGAATCCAGCCGGAGAACGGGCTGCCGATCAAACCGGAAATCGGGATGGCCGACATGAACAGGGCCGTGACGCGGCCGCGTTCGGCGGAGGGAAACCAGTAGGTGAAATACAGGATGATACCAGGGAAGAAGCCGGCCTCGGACGCGCCGGTCAGCAAGCGCAGGATGTAGAACGAACCGGCCGAGTGCACGAACAACAGGCTACTCGAGAACGTGCCCCAGAGGATCATCGTGACCGTCAGCCAGCGCCTCGCGCCGACCCGGTAGAGCATCAGGTTGCTGGGCACGCCGCATACGACGTAGCCGATGAAGAAGATGCCGGCACCCAGGCCGTAGACGGTTTCGCTCAGGTGCAGGTCATCCAGCATTTGCAGCTTGGCGAACCCGACATTGACCCGGTCGAAGTAGTTGAACAGGTAGCAGATGAACAGGTACGGCAGCAGGTGCAGCGAGACTTTCCGGTAGGCTCGCCGCAAATCGGTCTGACTTGGCACAGATGCGTCCTTGGCAGTGGTCATGTCCTTCTCCTCTGTCCCGGTCAACCGAACCCGTCGTGCGTTCGCGCCGTCTCGACGGCGGCTTCACCCAGAGCGGCCAGGTACGAGGCGTCGCCGGGCAGCGAACGTCCCTCCACCGCCAGAACGGGCCGCAGGCCCAGGCTGTTGCTGAGGAACACCCGGTCCGCAGCGTGCTGCAGGTCTGACGGGAACAGCGTCCGTTCCACCGCGCTGCAGCGTTCGATCAGCACGGCCCGCATCACACCGGGCAGCGCACCGTCGCCGATCGGCGGGGTGACAAGCCTGCCGTCCAGCCGCACGAACACGTTTGCGGCGGTGGCCTCGGCGATGGCGCCGCGGCTGTTCAGCAGCAGGGCGTCGTCCGCACCGCACCGCGCGGCCTCCTGCCGGGCCAGCACGCCGTCCAGGTAGTTCAGCGATTTGATGCGCGACAGCGGGGACGCCTCGTTGCGACGGGTGACCGTGCTGACAACCACGCGGACCGGTCCGGCGGCGGGCAACGGCCCGGCGGTGATCAGCAAGGTCGGCGTCGGCCAGTCAGGTGGCAGCACGCCGCGGGGTGCCGGCCCGCGGGTGAGCGTCAGCCGGATCGCGGCGTCGGCCAGCCGGTTTGCACCCGCCACGGCGGCGATCGCCGCGACGATGGCGGCATCGTCGTAAGGCACGGGAATCGCGAGCAAACGCGCACCATCGTGCAAGCGCGCCAGGTGGCGGATCAAATGCACCGGCCATCCTGCCGCCAGCCGGATCGTCTCGAACAGCCCGTCGCCGAGCGTGAGCCCGCGGTCGGCGGGATCGATCCGTGCCTGCGCCGCGGCGCAGAGCGCGCCGTTCAGCCACAGCATCATGGCGGCGACAGCGCAGCCAGCAGGGGGCGGACCTTCACCATCATCTCTTCGTACTCCGCGGCGGGGTCGGAATCGGCGACGATGCCGCCGCCTGCCTGCGCGACCACGGTCTCCGGCGTGATCACCAGGGTGCGGATCACCACGCTGCTGTCCATCGCGCCGTCGAAGCCGATCCAGGCGATCGTGCCGCAATAGGGGCCGCGCCGCGCGACCTCTATCTCGTCGATGATCTCGATGGCGCGGATTTTCGGCGCGCCGGTGATCGAGCCGGCGGGGAACGTGGCGCGCAGCAGATCCACCGGCCCCAGCCCCGGGCGCAAAACGCCGGTGACGCTGGACACCAGGTGGTGCACGGCGGCGAAGCTCTCGACCTCGAACAGCGTCGGCACGGCGACGCTGCCGATGTCCGCCACCCGCCCGAGGTCGTTGCGCATCAAATCGACGATCATCAGGTTCTCGGCGCGGTCCTTCTCGCTCGCGGCGAGCTCTTCGCGCAGCCTCGAATCGTCCGCCGCGGTGGCGCCGCGTGGCCGTGTGCCCTTGATCGGGCGCGTCTCCATCAGGCCGGCGGGATCGAGCCGCAGGAACCGCTCCGGCGAGGCGCTGGCGAGGGCGAGCCGGGGACCGCAGCCAAGATAGGTGGCGAACGGCGCCGGACTGCCGGTGCGCAAGGCACCATGAATCGCGCTGGCCGCGGCGCCGGCGGGGCGGCGAGCCAGATGCCGCATGGTGATGTTGGCCTGGAAGATCTCGCCGGCGCGGATGTACTCAAGGGCGCGGCTCACGCGCCGTTCGTAGTCGGACCGGGCCAGCTCGGGCTGCCAGGCCGCCCGCTGCCAGAGCGGTGGCGGCACCGGTGCCACCGGGGCGTTCAGGCGCTGCAACACGGCGTCCAGCCGCTGCGCCGCGCGCTGCTGCCGTGCGGGTTCGTGCTCGGCCGGGAAGCCGGATGACACGATCCACGCGCGCTGTTGCCGGCAATCGAAGACCAGAACGACGTCGTAGCAGGCTACCACCATGTCGGGGATGGCCAGCGTATTGGCATGGCGCTGCGGCAGCCGTTCCAGGTGCCGGCCGAGTTCGTAGCCGAGGAAGCCGATCGCGCCGCCGCCGAACGGAGCCGGCGAGGCGCCGGGCGGCAGGCGCCAGCGTCCCAGCTCCTGCGCCAGCACGGCAAACGGATCGCCGGGTACGGCACGGCCGTTGACGCGCGTGCCGCCGTCGGCCGTTTCGATCACCTGAAACGGCGATATCCCGAGGTAGCTGTAGCCGCTGCGCGCATCCCGGGCCGCGGCGCTGTCAAGCCATGCAACATAGGGGTCTTCGGACCACCGGGCGAACGCCTCGGCGGGATCTCGCCAGGCGATCTCCTCGGAGAGGCTCACCGGTCGGCGCGGGCGCAAACTGGCTGCGGCATGTCTTGGGGTCCCGATCGCATGAGCGCTCCAAATGGGCCGGCAATGCGGTGCCAAATGGTTGTTATGGCGGGCAGAGCCAATATGGGTGCAGCGAGTGTTGCACCGGTCTCGGCGCGAGTGTTGCGATAGGGCGCGCGGGCCGGCGCGCTCTGGCGGCTCCTTGCCGAACTCCGCGATGGCGCCCGCTAGCCACGCCCGCAGCACTTGTGGCAACGGTCTCGCGGGAAGCGATCGCCGCTGTCGGCATCATCCAGGTTCCGAGCGACCCGCAACAATCCGCCCGCCGCGAGGCGTATCGACCTATCGGCGAGGAGCGCGAAGGCTGGCCCGGCTTTGCACCCTTCCACACGCACTGTTGACGGCCTGCTCGCCTGACCGGTCATCGGTGGCGTCTCATAACGACGCGCTGGAGTGGGACACCGACGATTGAGGCAGGCCTGCGAACCTGCATGCGCTGATGACAACGACCGCCTTCGGCGACCTGGACCAATGCGAGCAAGTGCCGAATGCGATGCTCAGGGCAACCGGAACGAACCAATTGCCGCCACCGCTCGCAATCCGGTTTGGCGGCTGTCCCGTTTTCATCAGCCCCTGTCATCGGGCAGGATAGCAGCATGAATTCCGACCGTGCGCCTCGCGCATATTGCGCGCTGATGCCGGCGGCCGTGCTGGCGGCGCTGGCGGCGTGTGCAGCGCCGGCGGCCGGGTTCGACGCGCAGGCCGCGGCGCTCGGACTGCATCGGACGGTCCTGGCGGGGGCGGCGTTTCGGCACGTCGTCTATCGCAACGATGGCGTGCCGACGCCCATTCTCCACGTCTACATCGACGGAGACGGCTCGCCGTGGATCGCCGGTCAGCCGGCGATCGATCCCACGCCGCGCAATGCCCTGGTGTTGCGGCTGATGGCGCAGGACCCTGCCCGGTCCGTCTATGTCGGCCGGCCCTGCTACGATGGAACCGGCGCCGACGTCGGCGACGGAACCGGCGCCGGCGTCGCCTGTTCGGCGCGGTTTTGGACCACCGACCGATATGCCGCCGCGGTCGTCGCCAGCATGGCGTCGGTGGTGCGGCAGCAGATGGAAGACGGCCGCTATCGCGGCGTGGGGTGGTTCGGCCACAGTGGCGGCGGGACGCTGACGGTCCTGCTTGCCCGCGTGATCCCGCAAACCGCGTGGGTGGTCACGGTCGCGGCCGTGCTGGACACAAGGTCCTGGGCGGCCGCCGTTGCGCATGATGATCTCGGCGGCTCGCTCGACCCGGTGGACGGCCCGCCGCTGCCGCCCGGCATCCGCCAACGCCACTATGCCGGCGCCGACGATCGGGTGGTTCCGCCGGGGCTGATGGCCCGCCCGGCCCGACAGCTCGGCAGCACGCTGATCGTTGTGCCAGGCTTCGATCATGTCTGCTGCTGGGAGCACGGATGGCCCGCCATCCTGCAGGCCGCCCAGGCCGGCGACGCGGCCGAGGCGCGCGGCGCGGCCTACCAGCCGAACGTCACGCCGACCATGCCGCCGTAGCTCTGGTAGACGCCGTTCCCCAGGATCGTTCCGAACGTCGCGTAGGGCCGCGCGCCGCTGGGCAGCGCCGCCGACACGGTAATGCCCAGCACGCCGTAATCGGCAGCGGGCTTCTGGCTGCTGAAAGTGAAGAACGTCGAGCCCGGCGCCTCCACGAACTGTGCGTGAATGAGCTGCGGATAGGCCTCGAACTCGTGCACCCAGCCCGCCGTGACCGTGGACACCACGGCGCCGAACGCGGTCGGGAACACGACGCTGGCAGCGCCGCCGAGCGTGGTCTGCAGCGAGCTCTGGTTCACCGCCTGGTAACGCAGCTCCAGTCCCGTGTTCCCGGATTCCTCGTAGGCGTCCGTAGACCAGGTGCCGGCGTTGAACCCGAGCCGCGGGCCGATGGTCAGCCTGCCGAACTGCTTGTCGTAGCCGGCCAGGATGCTGCCGGTGTAGCCGTTCTCGCCCGGCGTGCCGGCCGCGATCCCCCTGGACACCGTCTGTCCGGCCTGCGTAACGTTCGCACCGCGGTCGCGCGTATTTCCGATACGCGCATAGGCCAGCGTGGCATCGACGAACACCCCGGGGACGGGCGTGATGCTGGCGAACAGGAACGGCCGGTATGTGTTGATGTTGAAGCCGCCCAGATCCTCGAAGTTTCCGGCGTAGCGCTGATAGGTGAAGCCCAGCCCATAATTGAGCCAGCTCACGGGATGGGTGTTGACAGCGACGGTCACCGCGGAACTCGACGCGTGGTAAGGCTCTTCGAAGGCATTTGCGGGATGCACCACGCTGTCTGCGCCGATGGACAACGCCAGGCTGGTGTCGCCAAACAGCCGGAACCGCTGCGTGTCCGCGCTGCCGCCCGAGCCTTTCTCCTCCGCCTCCGCGATCTCCTGGTTTCGTTGCTGCTGGCGCTGCTCGGTCGAGGGCGGAACGGCGCTGATGATGCCGGCGCCGGAGACATCCAGGGGGACGCCCGTGATCGCCCGTGCCCTACAAATCGCCGCGAGGTTGGGACCGAGACCGGCGCCGCCGGCGAACGCCGGTCCGCTGCAGATCACATTGTTGAGCTGAAGCGAGTTTGCATTGTTGAACTTCTGTTGCGCGGCCGCGGGCATAGCAGCAACTGACCCGCCAACAAGCATCGCGCCGGCGGCCAGGACCGCTCGCGGGTCGATGGCGCAATGGCGGACCTGCCAGCGGGTACCATCGGGATGGGTCATTCCGTCCTTCCCTGCCGTTCGGACACTCCTTAGCTTGTCCGAACGAGGTATAACAGTAACGTCAGAGGCATATCGGCACAACAACCGTCAGACCGAAAGCACGACCTTCCAGACCGCCGCCTGACGGGATATTCTGCCGAGCGATGGAATGGATAAACGATGTGGCAGACGATCCGCTTCCCATTGTCTGGGCTTCTCAGGCACGCTGGGACGCTGCCGCCGTTTCGCGCAAGGATCGGCTCGATCGCGGAAGGGCCTGGATGGCCGTACTGCTGGTCGCGGCCGCCCTGCTGGGCTTCGCTGCCGCGCAGATGAGCAACGGCCTATGGGCGCTGGTCACCGGCGACCAGCCGGGCGGCGCGCCGCCGGTGGCAAGCCCCTTGCTGCAGAAGGCGGGGCAGGTTTGCGCCGGCCTCGCGACGTTGCTCGGCGCCTGGGCGGCCTTGCTGGGGCGGGAGGCGGTCGGTCCGTCCGCGCAACGCGACTGGCTGCTGGCGCGCGCGGTCGGCGAGACATTGAAGTCGGAGGCGTTCAAGTATGCCGCACGAACCGCGCCATACGATGGCGCGGATCGTGGCGAGAAGTTGTTGCAGGCGGCCTCCGCGATCGAGGGGGACACCGTCATCGGGTGTCCGCCGCCGGCGCTCAAGCCATCCGATGCCGACACGGTGCCCGCAGACGGCATTGCGCCCGACGACTACCTGGCGACCAGGGTTGCGCAGCAGATCGACTGGTATGAGCGCAGGTCGGAGGATTATCGGCGCGCCGCGTCGCGCTGGCGCGAAGGCCTCGTGTGGCTTGGCATGCTGGGGGCGGCGTGCGCGGCCGTGGCAACCGCCTTTCCCAAGCTGTTGGCGATGGGCGGGCTGGTCGGGGTGATGGGGACGGTGTCCGGACTGCTCGGATCTTATGTCGCTGCCTCCCGGTTCAGCTACATGGCGCAGATGTATGAACTCACGGCACGCCGGCTGCGCTACCTGCGCAGCGGCTGGGATCTGGTACCGCCGGACGAGCGGCACCAGCGCTGGGGCGGCTTCGTCCGCGATGTCGAGGCGACGATCTCGTCCGAGCGTGAGCAGTGGGTGAAGGAGTGGCAGCGGAAGGTCGCCGACACGCCGGCCGGAGACACCGCGGACGCGGCGCAAGGCGGCCGCGCCGGCTAGCGGCCCGCCTGGATCAGCGCGCCGCGGCGTTCAGCGGCGCCACCCCCCCGGGATCCAAACCCACCGGTAGCCGTCCCAGCGCCAGTGACCCGGGCGCCAATACCATTGGTAATACCCAGGTGGTGGTGGCGGGCGCGGCTCGTATCGCGGCGGGGGCGGTCGATAGGGCGGCGGCGGTGGTGGCGGATACCCTGGGCGCGGCGGCGGATACCCCGGCGGAGGACCCGGCGGCGGGCCGCCATATGGCTGAGCCCGCGAGGCGCGCAGCGGCGCCGCGAGCATCGCCAATGCTGCCAGCAGAAACGTTCTTCGTCCGTGCATGATTGCCTACTCCGACTCCGGCATCGCCAGGCGCGCCCGGCGGTTCAGCGTCTCCTCATCCAGCGCGTAGAGCGCGTCAAGGATCTCCACCTGGAGGGAGCCCGGGCCCCGCGCGCGTTCGGCGGCGATCTCCCCGGCCACGCCCAGGATGGTCAGCGCATGCACGGCGGCGGCCAGGGCGTCCGACTCGACGGCCAGGCATGCGCCGAGGATCGCCGTCGCCGTGCAGCCAAGACCGGTCACCCGCGTCATCATGGGGTGGCCGTTGCTGATCGTCGCGACACGCGTGCCGTCGGTCACGTAGTCGGTTGCGCCGGTGATGGCGACCGCCGCACCGGACCGTTCCGCCAGCGCGCGGGCGGACGGCAGCGCCGCCGCCGCGGCCGCCCCCGAATCGACGCCCCGCCCGGCGCCGGTTTCCCCCGCCAGGGCCAGGATTTCGGAGGCGTTGCCCCGGATCGCCGTCGGCCGGCATCCCAGCAACTGGTGGGCGATGCCGGTGCGGTAGGGGATCGCGCCGACGCCGACCGGATCGAGCACCCATGGCTTGCCGGCGGACACCGCGGCGGCGACGGCGAGCTTGATTGCGGCCGCCTGCGGCGAGGTCAGCGTGCCGAGGTTGATGACCAGCGCGTCGCTGACCCGGGCAAACGGCTCGACTTCGTCGGATGCCTCGACCATCGCGGGCGAGGCGCCGATGGCGAGCAGTGCGTTCGCCGTGGTGTTGGTGACCACCAGGTTCGTGATGTTGTGAACCAACGGCGCACGCGCGCGGATCGCGGCCAGCGTGCGGAAGACGGCGTTTGCCTGCATGAGTATGCTCCTGCGGGTTGGGTGGGAGGAACAATCAGTCGTTTTATCAAGGCGTTGCGGCCGGCTGCCGATCAGCATCGGCGTCTTGTGCGCTGCCCGCGGACAGGTGGTCGTGACTTGCCACGGCTTGGGGTATGAAGGGCCGGGATTTGGTGCAGGGCACGCCGGAGCCAGGAACCGCTCCGGCAGGATGCACATCGGCCACACAACGAGGGAATGACGAAGCATGTCTGATCACGACCGAGACCTCCAGCGCCGGATTCGCGAACGTGCCTATACGCTGTGGCAAGAGGCAGGCTCCCCCAGCGGCCGCGACCAGGAGTTCTGGCATCGCGCCCTGGAACTGGAGCAGGTGGTGCCGGCACATGGCAGCGCCGGAGCGAATGGCAGCGAGCCAGCGCCGGCGGACGCCGATGACGACTCCGCTTCCGCCGAGGATGCGGCCGCCGAGTCAGCCGAGCGCACAGCGGTGCCCTGGTGGCGGCGGCTGTTCTAGCCGCCCAGCGGCGGCCAATCCGGGCTTCGGAGCGAGGCGGGCCGCGCTGAAGTCCGGGCGCTGAGCCGGTTCTATCTCCGCCCGGACATCTCCCCGCGTCCGTCCCGATCAAACCGTAACAGCACCTTTCCGACGCCGTTGCGGCGGATGTGGCTGGCCGCGCGCGGCTGGCGCTCTTGCGACGGCGCAAGTGAGGCGAAACAGGATCAAACGGCGCTCACTCTCAGTTGACGGAAACGAGATCGACCGTCCCGGGTTGCACCCGGGCGCATTTCCGGGAGGGCGTTAGGATGTTCCTGCATAAATCGATACTTATTCATGACGTTCGGGTGCAGAACCCCGACCCCGTCTTCGCCGAGAAGCTGCTTGAGCAGTACGGTGGAGCGACCGGCGAACTGTCGGCGGCGCTGACCTATCTCACGCAGTCATATCACACCGAAGATCCCGCGATCCGGGACATGCTGCAGGACATCGGAACCGAAGAGCTGGGCCATCTCGAGGTCATTGCGCTGCTGATCGAGCAGCATACCAAGCGTGCCTCGCAAAACCTGCAGGACAAGGCTTACCAAAGCACACTGTTTGCGATCCGGGGTCCCGGCCCGCATCTGGTCGATTCAAAGGGCTCGACCTGGGACTCCCGGTACGTCAACGAGGGCGGCCACGTGGTCCGTGACCTGCGCGCCAACATCGCTGCCGAGGCCGGAGCGCTGAACACCTACGAACAGCTCATTGCGATGGCAACCGACGACGGCACCCGTGAGGCCCTGAGGCATCTCGCCACACGCGAGGTGTCGCACACGCACATGTTCATGGAAGCGCTGAAATCATTGAACGCGCTCGACCAGCCGCAGTTCGGCGATCTCAAGCCGGATGAAACGGTGAATCTGTACTTCAACCTCTCGTCGGGTCCCGGGGCCGACGAGCGCGGGCCATGGAACAGTGAGCCAGCCTTCCAGTATGTGGCCGACCCGCTGCAGCACGCCATGCAGCACGGCGGACGCTCCGGCCCATCGAACGAGACGGGCGCCCTCGGCAAAGCTGGCCAGAGTTCTTCGAGGTGACGATAAGCCACGCTGCACTGGATCGGCGAACCCTGTGTCAAGCCGGTCTGCTGGCTGCAAGCGTCGGTTTCACCAGGCTCGGAGCCGAGCGAGCGGATGCCGGTCCACCGGCATCCGTCCGACCGGTAACGGGTCCGCTGATCGGCTGGCTGTTGGTCACGCCGGATGGCGCGGGGCGGCTCACGCTGATCGAGTTGGATGCGTGTTCGCGGCCGGTACGGCAAGCCGCCGTCGAGGCAGTGCGTTCGGCAGCGTCGCTAACTGGTGCGGCTCGTCACGCCAATGACGCGGCGCTACGGTGGGTCGCGGCATCCTGGGATGTTCCGGTGACCGATTGCGCCGGCGGGCGGGGGTGGATCGAACACCGGCGGAGCGGCCGTTGCGTTCCATTCGCGCTGTGGACCGACTTCGCTTGAAAGCAGGCGATTTGCCGGACTTGGGTCCACAAGAAGAATTCGACGCATTCATGCGCGCGATCCATGCTTACAAGGGTGCGCGTTGTAATGAGTCCCGCCAAGAAGCTGTGACGGGATTGCTTGATTTCAGCGGGGCCTCGATAAAGTTGACCGAACGGACGCTGACGGTATTGCAAGCGGAGCAGCGGATATTGCGCAGACTGATTGATGTGAAGATGCAGGCGTGTAGAGCCAAAACCCCAAGGGAATAGATAACGGGCTTCGCGCCGCATTCCGGAACTTTCGAATTCCATCGCCGCTCCCCCGCCACAGGCATGACCACGGTTGCGCTGCGCTGGACCGGATAGGGTTGGTCACCTTTCACGCCATCCCAAAGGACCCGGTTGAACAATTCGGCCGGCACGCGATCTTCGCGTCGCGTGGCGCCGACCGGCGACCAAGCGATGGCGGTCGGGGCCGGGGCAGCCGGTTCCACGCTGAGTCCGGGCATTGGCCGATCCTTGTCCGTTCGTGCCAATTGCGATCCGGAACCGCCGAAAAATACGTCGGGCTGCCCCATTATACCGCTTCCGCGATCCACGCCCCTCGACACGGCCGCTGTCGCGTTGGAGAACCCGCGGTAACGGAACGGTGCTGCATCGATCGAAAAGGGGGTGTTAATCGCCCTCAGACGCAATATAACGGCCCATTCCGGGCGGCAGTGCGATCGCGCGCGAACGCCGACGACCGCATGGAGCAACCGATCTGCCGCACGGGCCGCGTCTGCGCGCTCGCCAGGAGGAGTGCCCGTTGACTGCCTTTATCAAAACCGTATTGCTGCAATGCAGTGCCAAGCGGGCTCCGCGGGCTTCGCCCCACAAAGTTCGGGCATCGAAGCCGGCCAAGAACGACCCACCCCATGTCCCCTGACGCAACCAACCTTGGCACCCTGCCGAAAGCCCCGACGGGCATCGCCGGGCTTGACGACGTCACGCTGGGCGGGCTTCCGACCGGGCGGCCCACGCTGGTCTGCGGCGCGGCCGGGTGCGGCAAGACCCTGTTGGCCATGACCTTCCTGGTCAACGGCGCAACCCAGTTCAACGAGCCGGGCGTCTTCATGAGCTTCGAGGAGCGCGCGGCGGACCTGACGGCCAATTTCGCCTCGCTCGGCTATAACCTCGATGGGCTGGTGGCGGAGGGCAAGCTCGCGATCGACCACGTCCGGGTCGAACGCAGCGAAATCGAGGAGACGGGCGAGTACGACCTCGAAGGCCTGTTCGTGCGGCTCGGCTACGCGGTGGACAGGATCGGCGCCAGGCGGGTGGTGCTCGACACCATCGAATCGCTGTTCTCCGGCTTCACCGACCCCTCGATCCTGCGCGCGGAGCTGCGCCGGCTGTTCGGCTGGATCAAGGACCGCGGCCTGACCGCGGTGATCACCGGGGAGCGCGGCGACGGACAGCTCACCCGGCAAGGGCTGGAGGAATACGTCTCCGACTGCGTGATCGTGCTCGACAACCGGGTCGAACAGCAGATCACCACGCGCCGGCTGCGGGTCGTGAAGTATCGCGGTTCCGCCCACGGTACCAACGAGTATCCGTTCCTGATCGACGGCCAGGGTCTCAGCGTGCTGCCGGTGACCTCCTCCGGACTGCTGCGCCCGGTTTCGAACGAAATCATCCCCAGCGGCATCCCGGGCCTGGACGCCATGCTCCGGACCGGCGGGTTCTACCGCGGCTCCAGCATCCTGCTGTCGGGCGTTGCCGGCACCGGCAAGACGACCATCGGCAGCCACTTCGTCGATGCCGCCTGTGCCCGCGGCGAACGCTGCCTGTGCTTCGTGTTCGAGGAGGGCGCCGAGGAGATTTGCCGGAACGCCTTGTCGATTGGCCTTGACCTGCGAAAGCGGGTCGAAAGCGGCCTGCTGAGGTTCGAAGCGTCTCGCCCCAGCCTGTTCGGGCTGGAGATGCACCTGGCGCGCATGCATCGCGATCTGGACAGTTTCAAGCCCGACATGGTCGTGTTGGACCCGATCTCCGCGTTCCGCGGTCCGCCTTCGGAAGTGCATGCGACGCTGTTGCGAATGCTTGATTTGCTCAAGAGCCGCGGCATCACCAGCCTGTTCACCAGCCTGCGGACCGAGGCGACGGAGGCGGAGGGCACCGATCACGGCCTGTCCTCGTTGATGGACGTCTGGATCAAGCTTTTGGACATCGAGGCCAATGGCGAGCGCAACCGCATCCTCTATCTGGTCAAGTCCCGCGGCATGAGCCACTCGAACCAGGTGCGCGAGTACCGGGTCACCGATTCCGGCATCGAGCTCATCGAGGCCTATATCGGCTCCGAAGGGGTACTGACCGGCACCGCACGGCTCACCCAGGAAGCGCGGGAGCGGGCTGCCGCCACGCGCCGGCTGCAGGAGGTCGAACGGCGCCGGCGCGAGATCGCACGCCGGCGCAACATCCTTGAGCGCCAGATCGAGGAATTGCGCGCCAACCTTGAAGTCGAGGAGGAGGAGGCGCGCAAGCTGCTGACGGAAGAGGAGGCGCACGAGACCACGCTGTCCGCCGATCGCGCGGCGGTTGCCGCCCGGCGGGGGGCTGCGGAATGACCCACGACCAGCCCCGACCCGAGCCCCCGCTGGCGGACCCCGACACCGACCCGGGCTACTACCAGTTGCGGCTCTACGTCGCCGGGCAGACGGTGAAATCGCTTGCCGCCATGGCGAACCTGAGAAAGATTTGCGAGGAGCATCTGGCCGGACACTTCGAGGTCATGGTCATCGATCTCGTGGAGAACCCCCAGTTGGCCGCGGGTGATCAAATCCTCGCGATCCCGACGCTTGTCCGGCGACTGCCAACACCGTTGAAGCGGATCATCGGCGACCTGTCCAACACGGAGAGAGTTCTGGTGGGGCTCGATCTACGGCCGAAGGATACATCCCGTTGAACGCCGACGCGTTGCCGCCAGCCCCCGAGAAAGCGTACCGGCTGCGCCTGTTCGTCGCTGGCAGCACCGTGCGGTCCCGGCACGCCATCGAGAACCTGCGGCGCGTGTGTGATGAACAACTCGGCGGCCAGTTCGACCTTGAGGTGATCGATGTCTACCAGCAGCCCGAACTCGCCGTGGAGTATCAGGTCATTGCCGCCCCCACGCTGGTCAAGCTGCTGCCGCTGCCGATCCGGCGCATCATC
>Ga0182012_10003509_pt1 | contig 16700 bp, 13 predicted proteins | sample 612S2SmetaG_FD_120486 | JGI IMG/M metagenome (GOLD analysis project Ga0182012, IMG submission 120486) | Permafrost microbial communities from Stordalen Mire, Sweden - 612S2S metaG | ecosystem: Environmental > Terrestrial > Soil > Wetlands > Permafrost | place: Sweden: Stordalen | collected...
AGGGTTTGAATGGAGGTGAAGCCGGTATCGAAGGGTGAGCCACCCTGGGCAAGAGCGGCGATTGGGAAGGCTAAGCATACGGCTGGAATCAGGGTGGACAGGCGCATCCACCTGTGAGATGCCTGGGCCGTCTTCAACAAATTCGAGATTCGGATTTTGCGGGACATTGTCTCCTCCAGCGACTGTGCTTCAGTCGCGATAATCCGGAGACTAGGCGCGATTATTCTTCGCGTCCAATACTTCTTACCTATGGCAGTTTGCTTGAGAATCCTAGCTGCCATAGGCGGAAGTGATGGAAGATTTGTGCGCTAACCGAAGAGGGGAAGGGTCTGCTTTTCAACTGGTGGGCGCGCTGGTTGGGGCGGCTTGGGAGGCGGTAGGTGCGCTTGTATGCGCAGTCTCTTTCGCAGTTCCTTCAGCAGCATTGGGATGGTCTTTTGCGTGGTTGATTTCTTGGAGATCAGAACGCTATCGACCATCCAATTTACCCCCGACACTGGACGTGTAACTATCCCTTCGGCGAGTTCCGACCCCTCGCGAATCAATGCGTGGCCAAAACCGGATTTCACCATCCACTGGATGTCATGGGGACTTCCGGTAGTGCTAGCCACTTTCGGGTGAATTCCGACCTCGTCAAGCATCTCCATCAACCGGCGGTGCGCCTCGGGGTGCTGCTTCGGTTCACGAAAGATCGTGAGCCTCTTTGCAAGCAACGACGGCACGATCTCTTCTTGATTGGCTGCGGGATCATTTGCCCGCATGCAAACCACAAGGCGATCTTGTGCGAGTGGTTGCGTGTTTAGGCCTATGCCATCTGCGGGAAGAGTCAACAATGCCGCATCGATGATGCCCCTCTCAACTAAGGAAAGAAGCTCGATATGGTCGCCACTCTTTGGCGTGATTTCGGAGTTCGGAAACAGGTCGGTATGCGCATCACAAACCATCTGCAAAAGGGCGCGATCTACGAACTGAGAAAACCCGATTCGCAGTGGCGCAATGGATACGTTGTGGCTTGCCTGCGCAGCCGCAATCACTTCGTTGCGAAGCGCAAGTATCTGTCGGGCCCCTGCAGCCAGCACTTCCGCTGCCGGAGTCAATTTGACTCCTTTTGGGACTCGCACCAGGAGGTCTATTAAGAGACATTCCTCCATGGACTTTAGCTGAGTGCTCAAGGATGGTTGGGCGAGGTAGAGACGCTTCGCCGCACGGCTGATGTTTGCCTCTTCTGCAACTGCAATTAGGTATCGCAGGTGCCTGAATTCGAGTAGGTCTGACATGCTATGACGCTCCACTGCTAGATTTGCGAAGCTGTTCGATTGGTCCAGGACCACAAGCGTGTCAGTGTTCTCCCTCCATGGGAGATACCGATTATGACGGGCAGGAATCAAGAACGTCAACAGGGGCAACGATTTAGACTCATTCCCCTGCCAGGCCGGATGCTATAGGCGATGGCTATACCTCTATGAAATTGCCATAGATGGGAAGTATTGGACAACAAACTCGCTGGCCCTCAGTCTGAAGGTGTCACTTGCGATCACGGGGAAGGGAACTCCCGTTTTCACAGCTTATGACGGAGAAACAGGGTCTTTGGCCTGATTGGCAAGGATGCACGAAAATCAGAATATGAGTCGAGGTGAGGTCACATGGAGCAAAGTATAGAGAAGTTGCTGTATTCCCGCCGCGACACCGCTGAGGCACTCTGCATCAGCATTCGCTCCGTCGATTACCTCATCACCACCGGGCGTCTCTCCACGCGCCGAATTGGAGGCAAGATTCTCATTCCGGCGACTGTGGTCCGCAGGTTTGCCAAGGAGGATCACCCGGAATTCGTTCGCGCCGTCGGCATCCCCACTCCCATTGGCGCCAAACCGAAATCACGAGCTTCCGTAGTACCGCCAGCCCGCTTCACGCCGCAGAGCGAAACAAATGACGAGGTAGAGCCTCTGAGAGCGAGCAGCATGGGTCGGTTTACGGGGTGAGGTTGCAAGAGAAGCTTGCCACGTGACTACTTGAATGGTCGTGAACTGGAAGAACTTCATCAAATGGGAGCTTCCCCAGGGGGATAGGCTATCTCAGCTTCTTTGGTAGAGACGAGAGCATCCCTCGCTGCCAGTCTTGGAGTTTGCACCGATCCGCATCGCGAATGACTTCGCGGCCGTAACTCCTTAGGCGCTTTTCGGAAGCGATGTAGTCGAAGACCTCATGAACAATCTCGGTGCCTTCCAACCCGTTCCAAAATTCGGTACAGGGCCAATTGTTCTCAAAAAATCTATCGACGTAGAAACGTCTTAGACGTTCTGCTGTTTCCCAGCTGCCCCAGATTGAGTCAGGAAGTACACGCCGGAGGATTTCCCATGCGTAATAGTCGAGGTTTTGGCCAACCACAAGACGATGCAGTCTCCGGAAGGCGATTGCAAACGTCCCGGCCGACCTGTCGGTAGACGCGGTGGAGGAGAAAACTAACAAAAATGCCAGCCTCCTAGGGTTCCAATCTTCCGCCACCTGCTCAAACAGCTCAGGAGCTACTGCCTCTTTCCGTAGGTACATCGGATCGAGCACCGACGACAGACCCAATTGATTCGACACACTCAAAGATTCGCGCGATTTCAACCACGGAATAACCTGCGGCTGTCGGCGCTCAATTTCGACATACCAAGAGTTCATGGCAGGAGAAAATGTCTCGTACTCCTCGAGCTCTTGGAGAACTAACGGAACCAAATTGGACGGACCCCGGCTGAAGATCATCCCCGCGGCCTGCGGAACATCATTGCGCAGTGTGGCACGAACCAGTTGAATCCAGTCCTCCTCGGTCGCCGCCTTCGACAAAAACATATCCACGATTTCGTGTGTTCGTCCCGCCATCCGTGTCCACACCCCTGGATGCGAAAGCAATTCTGGGTTTGTACCCAGAAGTACCAGCAAGAGGTGTGGCGATGCGTCCTTCTCAAGAATCTCCCAAGGGATAGAGCGGGCAAGCTCGAAGGCACGCTCTTGTCCGGCGGCACCTAAGCTCCGAAGCCGAATACACTTCTCAAGCAGAGATAGTACGGCGAGAGGTTCTGACTCAATTTTTGCTGATAGATATTGCTGAAAATCAAACGCCTGGGCAATTTCGTCTGTTCCTTCTAGTAACTCCAGCACCGCAATAATTCGCTCATCAAAGGTCAGTGCGATCTCGGAATGAGCAATGGTATCTGCTTCCAGAAGATCTGATTTTAGGGCCGCACCGGAGTCCTTCTCCGGAAAGAGCTCCGAGAGTTTAGCAATGACTCTTGCATATTCGTCCTTGTCTGAAATCCCAGATTTGATGAGAAGCCACGCGGAAATAAGCGACGCAAACGCGGTACGCCTTTGAGGTGCGTCCGCACCGTAGTTTTGGAGAAAAGCTCGTAAACGAGTATTGGGATTTGCGAGATCTGCAAGGAGAGTCTCCAGAACATTATTTGGAAGCCTCCCAACTTCAGGCTTTACATTCACGATGATCGACTGACGTTCGGGAAGGTTTCCAATTCCTGCGAAGTTCGCAGGAATGCACTGGAGGTCGAAGCTTCGACCTGCAATTTCTCGACTCTCGATCGCTCCGGTGCAAAACGTGAAGCGGCGACGCAAACGTGGCCATTGCTGTGCCCAGAGGGCCAAGAAGGGAGCTTCAAACGGCTCTGCTTCTGACCAAGGAACAATGACGGACGCCGTATCGGTGCTGTACAGCGCGTCACAGATACTCGCGATCTTCGTCTTTAGCGGAGAAGGAAGCAACTTTCGAGGCGCTCGAGCGTTCTCGTCCACTCTTAGAGGCTGTTCATATCTTTCCCAAGATGTCCTGGCTCGCTTTGGCCGCTGGAACAAGTCATTCAAAACCGAAAGGTTAGAGAAACGGGCAAGATCGCCGAAGTTGATCAGAAGAGTATGAGTCCAAACGCAACCTGGACGATCCATCTCGGGCGCGTACCAAGTTTTCGCCAAAGCGTAAAGATTTGCTTCCGTAAGGGGGTAGCCAGTGAGATATATCTCGAAACCACTCACGAACGACTGTCCGGAGAGGTCACTCAGCACTAGCATCGTCGATTCCGCCGCATAGGGAAGCCGCTGCGAACTCGCCAGAAGTGAATGGCCGTCCTGATATCCGTGCAATGTTTGCCCGAGCTGAATCATTTTGCGGAGTCCTTCGCCGCACTCTCAAGCAGAAATTTGATTGGTAAGGTGAGGTCCTTTGATTCCGTTGCGCCGCTAGTTACCTTTATTCGGTCGGAGGCTCGAATATTATCCAAGAGTGCCCCCGGAGCCTTCAATTCAGCTCCTTGTGCGCTCACCCCGAACACCGCGAAGTCACATACGTCCGCATTCGCCACCAGGTATTGGTACAACAATGGCAGCCGGGCCTTGATCCATGCTTCTGGCTGCAGCTTCTCTCTTTCGCAGCGATCCCAAGCCGAAATTACAACCGCCAAACGGGCCGGCTGTTCACAGCGCAACCTCGATGCAACCTGGAGCAAATCAACGAGTTTTGCTTGATACGCGGAGTATTTCGCATTCCACTTAAGGATTTCGCTGGGAATCTGCGTCTCCTCAGCTGCCGCTGGCTGTGCGTGACCTCCGGAAGCCGTACCGTCAACACCCACACCCATTGTTGCGTCAGTAGCGCTGTTCGGCGCTCCGGCTATCATATCCAGAAGGTTGTCGAGGTCATCGCTCAATTTGTCGACCTCCAGATCGATTCGCTGCGGAGGAACAGCTTGCTTAGGGTGCAGGAACAATAAGAGCTCCCGTGAGTCTGTGGCGAGGTCTTCGAATTCCCGGCTGCAATGGCGTGTCTCAAAAATGCGCTTGAACCCCTCTCCAGAAGCATCCGGAACCGAAAGCTCGAAGACCTGATCCTTTCCAGGAAGTGACACGTTTACGGTGACCACACGTTCTTTGGGAAGGGTGGTCCGCGGGATTTCCTCCCATTTGCGCCACAACGTCGCAATGGTATTCAGATGATCGCGCGATGGCTGGAACTCCGCGAGCACGAGACTGTCTCGCACCTCCCCAGAAGTCAGCAGGTGCCAGAAAGCCGCCAGAAACGTCGTCTTGCCGACTTGCGGCAATCCCATCGCCAGCAGTCTGATCGGCTTACGCGGTTTCTGCATGCAACGACCTCCGCCAGAAAAATGCATCCGACTCGCGGAGTTGTCCCGGCGGAGGAGCAGCCGGGTAGTCCATCTTCCACTGGAAATCAGACTCTTGCAGCCAAGGCCTCATGATCTCGCGGACACCATGCCCAAATTCAAACCGCTCCGTGTCCGGGCGAGCAGCTATTTCGAGAATGACTAAGCGGTCGAACAACGCACCGAACTTGGTCGCAAATTCATGCCGCACATGCAAAAGAAATTTGGAAGTGTTCTTATCGTCTGGATCGAAACAGTCAATTTTACTAATGATGACTTGAATTACTGTGTGCCGCAGTAGCACGCCTGCATCCACGAGAGAACGCAAGATGAGCGTCGCTCGCTCTAAAGCATCCTGTCGTTCCTTCCGGTTTCTAAGTTTATCTCCGTCCAGAATCAACACGAAGGCATCAACACGCCTCAAAATGTGAAGTTTCTTCGCCTCGGCAAGGTCGTCGCTGGCCCGGCGGAAGGTTTCCCCTGACACATCTCCAAGGAGCAGGTGTTTGCGTGGCCCGATTGCAGTGTCCGGACGCAGACAGAGATGGTAGAACCGGGGACGCGGATGACGGGTTCGCACCGTATCCGGCTTCCTATTTCCCGACACGATCCGCGACGGAAAGCACGCTCTTTCGAACGCAAGGATCGTTTCGCTTCCTGCGAATCGAAAATTGTCAATCACATCGCTACTCAGCAGCTCGTAAATTGTTGCAATGAGCGTCGTCTTTCCGGCATCTGGCTCCCCGGCAAGCATGACGACTTGCGCTTCGGTCCGCGCGGTGATCTCCCCGGCTTCGTTAATCGTGAGCTCATATCCGCCTGGCAGTTGCAACCAGTCTGCCATCGCCTCGGTGACAACTTCATCGCCATCCGTAGCAACTTCTTCACTGCTCAAATTTGATGGACCGATTCTAGGCTTGGCGTGTGGGCAGCGATGCGGGTCGTCGAACCCCTCCAGGCATTCGCCTGTCGAGTCTAATGGGCATCCGGCTTGGTTGCAGACAAGATTCTTGATGTCCTGCATCTGTCTCCCTAAGCGCTTGGCTCCAGGACTCTGGCTGCCAGCAATTCGCGGTAATACTGCAGAGACGCAGTCTGGCTGGAGACGCTTCCAGGCTTCAAGGAAAACTGCGCTACAGTTGTCTTGACAGCGGTCTTTGCTGGCGTTCCTTGGCTCACAAGTTGCTGCGCACTCAGGAACGGAAACAGCAAAGTGGGAAGTATCAGCGCTTCACCACCAGCCGTGGCAGAAGCAACCTCTTCCAAACTGACCTGCCCATCGCGATGCGGAGATAAACAGCGCTCGATGTAGGCCGGTGCGGCAAGCGGCGGCGGCAGAAGAACAGTGAGGCTGGCCAGATCCCGCGCGCAGGACAGGGCCGCAGAAACCGCCGAATGTTCGGAAAAGCTCTTCAGCTCCATCCGATCAGCTCCTGCGAAAAGCCACCATACAATGTTCGCCTCTTCGGCTAGATGATTCTGCTGCCTTTGAAGGAGGAGGATTTGGCTCTCCAGACGTTCGCTCACCTTCGATATGTTCTCAGAGATCCGGCGGATTGCCGTTTCGGCCGGCTTCCAGATTCCAGCCGGATTCGTCGATGCAAGCTGCGTGATTTCGGTCAATTCCGCGTCGATGCTCGACAGAGCAGATTTCGCCTTCGTCGGTCCCGGTCGTCGGACGAGTGTACTGCGGTCGAAGAGGTAATTCGAAGCGGCGGGAAGTACTTCCTTGACAACTGGAGCTCTTTTTCGCAAGTCGGGAGCAGCCGCAGCGAGTACCACTAGCGCCACGCCATCGGCGAACACGTCCTTGTGCTGCAGCATCTCCAGAATCAAGACACCCGAGAGCACACGGAGTTCTACTTCGTTGCCTGACATTCGAAATCCAGGGTTATCGGCATCGAAGAACGGCTGTCGGAATTCATTCAAGAATTCGTCGGGTGCCTTCCCAATATCCAGAAAAACTCGCACCACTTTGGCGGCGAAGCTAAGGTTCTTGGTACCCTTGTGCTTCTCGATTCCAGCCCAGCGTGCTTCAAGATTCACATTTTGTGGATCAAGAGAAGCGGCTCGATACATCTCTCCGAACATCGTGTTCATCTGCTCAGCTCCTTACGCTTTGCGGGAATGGATTCTCTTCTTCCGAATCCGATTCGGTATTAATAAGGTTCCAAAAATCATAGAGGTGCCCCCCAGCCGCCGCTCTACTGAAAAAACGAGAGTAGAGCTCGGCATCTCGGAGGCCTTCGTCCTCCGGTTTGATCAGATTTAACTCCTGGACAATCTTCAGCCTTGAATTGTGAGGCAAGCTGAGGAACCGATATGTCAGTCGTCGGCCAGGGCGCATACGAAGACCTCCTAGGTTCGGCAGTTCAGGACTTGTTGAAGGCTCGGTGGCAGGCGCAGGGTCTTCCGCAGCTGTTGGGGCACTCCAACGCGGCAGCAAAAGCTCGAATTGAATTGAAACTCCTTGATTGACTCCTGACTGGAAAGTCGTTTCCACGTAGACACGTGGATAGACCAGCACCCTAAGAAATCGGTCTTCGCCACGTTGATTAACCTCAAGCGACACAAAGTTGTACCGTGGCTGCCAGTTCGGTTCCCGCGTCTCAGGATGCACCGCACCAGCCACAACTCTTACCGAGTTGTCGATCTGATTCGCGCGCTGCTTGTGCTTGTGACCGAACAATTGAACGCGAGCGCGATCCGTCAGAAACGTGTCAGCCGCGTCCTGATCCACGAGCCACTGGGGAGGATGATGGCACAACGCCATGTACTCCACGCCATCCTGCCGAAGGAGGTCCAGCTGGAAGTTACCCACTACGAGCTTGTACGCTCCATCATTGTCATGCTCATCCGAGGCCAGAGTCGAATTGACACCCCGCACGATCAGAGTCGATCCATCGTTCAGTTTGAACGGATGCTCCCAATAGGGGTGTTCAGCGGAAGAATCGCACTGGTATTTCGAGGCAAAATCATTAAAATTCTTCAGAGGCTTGAAGATGATCCGTTTCGCCTCTTCATCCTTTTCGAGGTAACCTACCAAGCTCTCATTGACGTCTTTAGTTGGCGAACGAAGAGTCGCATGGTAGCCCTGAATCGTGGGGCTAACATCGATCACTTTGCGCTCGATGTCGTGGTTTCCCGGAATCAGGTAGACATCCGCTTCAGGGTCGAGGCCAATGGATTTTGCGATCTTCTCAATCCACTTCGTTGCGAAGGCGTATTCATCCGGGTGCCCGGAATAGGCTACATCTCCGGTGATGAGAATCGCTGCAATTTTCTCGAAGTGCTCGGATGAGAACTTCTTGAGGTCGAGTTCTAACTCGTTGCGTAGACCGAGAAATGGGTCATAGATATCCCCAGCTTTCTTGCGGAAGTGAATGTCCGACAAATGAAGAAATACCAATGCGCTCATGCGTGGCACCAAGCGCGAGATTCACAGATTGATCATCGCGTCGCAGACCGCAATTTTACCAGATCAGTCGAGCATTTATCTGCCCGAGTCGATATAAGTGACTAAGCTTCAATACATTGCAGCCATTCTGTTGGCTCTACGATTGTGTTTGCGTAAGGTATGTACCCTGAGAACGCCGCAGGATCTGAGAATTGGGTCGTTCGCGGGTGGTACCGTCCGGAATTTGGGCTGTCTCAGTGCTACTCAGTGGACCACTCTCGGCTCAGGAGTGAAGTCCCATTGCCGATCTCTTGGCCGCGTTCTTCCGCCAGGACTCTTGTCGGCAAGTTCGGCACCTGGCCTTGGGGTGGCCGTTGCGCCGTTCGGTAACGGTGTTCTCTGGTGTCATCGGGTGACCGTTGGGGCAGGTCTTGAACTCCACTGGAGGGGCCACGGCGGGCTGGACGCGAGGGACAGCTATGGGTGAGTTGGTGACCCGCAGATGGTCTGGATTGCAACAGGCTTGCCCAATACACAGATCAGGCGGAAGGTGATGTTGCAGATACATGCCTTCCGGAATCGGCCTCTCGCAGGCTTCATAAAAAACCCGGTGGGCCTTCAGCTCCTTATTGCCGGAGTACATTCGGCCGTATCCGTAGGAGTCAAGAGTGCCCCTGAACTCCCAACATCCGGTATCCGGGAGAACCTGAACCTGGTTGAGCAATTGCTTCACGGTGAATTGCATATTCAACAGCATACTCGCTTCGAGCAGGCGGTAATACGGAAGTGGGTGGCGGAGTGTCACTTTTGGTGTCACTTTTCTTTCGTATTTGGTGCAATATAGTGCCTTAAAGTGCCACTTTTCCACAGAAAGAGGGCCGCAAGCCAGGCAGGGTTTTGGTCCGGTTTATTCGCTTATTCGTTTGATTTAATTGGTTTTATATGGCGGAGAGGGAGGGATTCGAACCCCCGGTACCCTTGCGAGTACGTCTGATTTCGAGTCAGGTGCATTCAACCGGGCTCTGCCACCTCTCCGCATTTTGGGTTGAGCGACGGGGCCATTTGAGGATGGCGTGTCGGGCGACCGGGGACCGGATGTACGCTGTGGCTTGCGCAGCTTCGGGCCCTCTATGAGGATACCGTATTGCGTATGGGAGGTCGAGGGGGGGATGGGGTTTGGGTCTGGGGTTTGGGTCTGGCGTCTGGGGTCTGGGGTATCGGGTGGAGGGTTTAGGGGATGGGGTTTAGGGGTTGAGGGTGTGTGTGGGGGAAATGGTTGGGCCGATCTTGTGGGATCGGCCCGGTTGTTTTGGGGGAGGGGACAGCGGAGTTGGGGCAGCGGCTAGCGGGTGCTCGCGGTTTGATTACTCGCGGCTGCCGTGGACATGTTGGTAAGCAACTGGACGTCGACGCGGCGATTCTGGCGGCGGCCGTCCGCTGTGGTGTTGGGGGCGACTTCCTTGTCCTTGCCGATGCCGATGAGGTAGAAGCGATGCGCTTCGACCCCGTACTTTGATGCCATGTATTGGACGACTGCGTCGGCGCGGCGCTGGCTCAGATCGTAGTTGTACTGCGAAGAACCTGTAGAGTCAGTTCCGCCGGTGACTTCAAGGATGTAGCTCTTTGCTGATCCGAGCTGGGCGGCGAAGGTGTCGAGCGAGGCGCGGTCTTCTGCGGTGAGGACAGCCTTGTCAAAGCCGAAGTTGACGGTGACATTGGAGACGGCCTTGTAGTTGTCGAGGTCCTTGACTACGGCGTCGAGGGAATCGGCGCGGTGAACCGCGTCAACAGCGGCGGTTTGGGCGTTGCCGGCTGCGGTGGTGGCGCTTTGCGCGTTCTGGCCAGCGGCGTCAGCAGCGGACTGGGCCTGATGGATGCCGGCCTGGGCACGGTCGTCGACGTCATGGATCTTCTGATTGTTGGCGGCGGTCTTGGTGTCCAACTGGTCAGTGTGTTCGACAAGCGGTGCAGTCTGGGAGCGCACATAGTTTTTGGTAGCGCAACCGGTGGTAGCGAACGCCGCAAGTCCAAGCGTCAGGCTCATTGCTGCAAATCGATAGTTGTTCATGTCAGACTCCTTGTTTGTCGACGGGGCCTGGGGGTGTGTGGCCGTCTGGTATTCAAGATGCAACCGAGGGGCCAATGCCGGGGCGTAATGTAAGTCAATTAAAAACAACGAGATGTGGAGATGTAGATGCTTTTTTGGAGGAGGCCCTCCGGCAATAATTACGCGGGTATGTAAAGAGTTCGTGGAGCGATCTGGGGTGGAACGTGGAGAGGAGCAGAAAAAAATCGGCCCCCGAGATTCTCGGGGGCCAGTTGGCTTTGGTTCTCTCTTCTACGGAGAGGTGTTTTGGCGGCCGGGGCAGCTGGGGCTGCCTGGGCGGATGCGCCCCTCTGGGGGGAGGGCAGCAGACCTAAGGCCGTTCCGCGCCAATCGAGGAAGTCCCACCCTGGGGTAGTGGGGCTCCCTGGGCCGCCAAACTGTTTTCCATCAACCGGACGTGCACGGTGCTCTTGCGGATGCGGGCTGCAGAGTCATCGTTGGATGTCGCTGCGTTGCCGAGGGCGACCATGTGCATGCGGTAGACGGGAATGTCGTGTTGAGTTACGAGGTAGCGGTTGACTGCCTCACCGAGCCGTTCGGAGCTCTGGATGCCAGCGCTGCCAGCGAGAGGCGAGTGTGCTTCGACGTCGAGGATGTAGCCCTTCTGAGAAGCGAGGGTTGCGGCGAAGTCGTCGAGCTGTTTGCGTGCAGCGGCAGAAAGGAGGGGTTGCCCGCTGCGGAAGGTAATGTCGAGTTCAGTAACGGGCTTGTATTGATCGAGGCCGTTGACGGTGCCATTGAGAGCGTTAATGTGGTCAGAAGCCCCCATTGCGGTGGTCTGAGCCTGCTGGGCCTGAGTGCCGGCAGCGGTGGCCGCCTGATTGGCAGCGTCGGCAGCGGACTGGGCCTGGTGAATTCCAGCCTGCGCCCGGCTGTCCACGCCCTGAATATCGCTGGCGTTTTTCGCATTGACCTGATCAAGCTCGGAAAGTCGGTCGTTGATGGGATCGGTCTGCTTCTTCACCCACTTCTTGCGGGCAAACGGGTTGACGCGGCCCCAGAAACCCTCGCGAGCGGGGGCCGGGGTGGAGTGAACCGCAGCAGGCGGCAGCTGCGATGTGGCGGCATTGTTGTCCTGCGGCGCCGGCTGGGCATCCTGAGCGAACGCTGGGAGAGAAAGGGCAGATGCGAGCGCCAGGGTGGCAAAAAGGGAAGAGCGCGATAGTGAACGTGCAGAAGGGGTATTCATAACGGGTTATTCTCCTCGTTTGGTATTCGTTGCAGAGTCCCAGTGGTGGCTACCATGCAATGCGCCGGTGCTTTTGGAGGGGATTTGTTCCCCGCTCGCCCGTAGAGAATGCACGGGGTGCGCCAAACTGTCAGGAAAGAGGGAGGATTGTGGTATCAGATTTAGATTGTGCTATTTGAGGGAGGAAGGGAGGGGGAGGGAAGCACGGTTGGTGCGGCGGAACGGCAGAAGAGGTGTGTAGGAACTCCAGGCACTATGTAGTTTTTGCAGTGGAGATGGATGGCGAGGGGGAGCTACTGGTTGAGCTCAGAGAGGAGGACTTTTGCCTTGGAGACGAGGGTTTTGGCACCGTCGATGTCGTTGTTGTTGAGAGCTTCTTTGGCCTGCTTGAGAAACTCGCGGATCTGGGATGCTGTCTTTTGCTCCTGATCGTTGAGGGAGCGGCCGATATTGCTGAGTCCGCGCTCAGTGGAGGAGATGGAGTCCTCTACCGCGTGGCGGAGATCAGCGGGCTCACCGGTGGAAAGTTGACCGATGGCGCTCACGGCCGGGGGTTCGGGGGGCGGGGCGGCGGGGGGAACGCTGGCGGCCTGCTGGGTGGGCTTGGACGAAGAACGGTGGTGATGGGAAAGGGGCTTTGCGGGGAGGTTTGCATCCACAGTGTCTTTGATGGGTTGAGCGGGAATGGTGGTGTCGGAATCAGAAAGTTTGGGGTGTTCCGGCTCCGGCTTTGGAACGGAGGATGCCGGCGGGGCGAGGACCTGGACAGGCTGCGCCTGCTTCTTATGGAAGATGCACCCGGTCAACAGCAGGGGAACCAAGAGGGCGAGATGTCGGGCACGAAATGTCATTCGGCAGGACCTTTTTCGTTCCTAGGTTCGTTCTGGCCTTCGCCCTGAGCCTCTGCTTGACCTTGATCCGCGGACTTTAGGTCTGCTTCGGTCGAGTTCAGGGCCACGTGCTGTGCCTGAATCTGTGCCGAATTAAGGGCAGAGTTCCAGTTCTGTGTGAGAGTTGTGATCGGCTCCATCTGCCGACGTCCCCAGTCGGTAAGGGAGAGGGGAAGCCGCAGGACAAATTCCGTGCCACGCTCCCGATTCGATTGTACTTCTACGCTGCCGTAATGGAGCTGAAGAATTCGGTAGGTCATAGCGAGTCCGATGCCGCTGCCGCCGGATTTGGTGGTGAAGTACAGGTCGAATATTTTCTCTCGAATGTCTTCGGGGATACCTGGGCCCTCATCGGATATGCGGAGAACGGCGAATCTTCGGTTTTCTTCGCGCCTGGTTTCGTCCTTCCTGCTTTCTTCGAGGGTTACGTGGAGGGTGCCTCCCATGGGCATGGCTTGTGCTCCGTTCTTGATGACATTGAGCACCGCCTGCTTGATGAGGTCGGCGTCGACGTTTACCGGGAGGGGGTAGGGTGGCATGAAGCGGATGAGAGTGACGTTATGTGTGGAAAGCTCTTCGACTGCGAGGGCAAGGACTGCGCCGACGATGGTGCGTAGATCCTGTTCACGCAGTTGCAGCTCGACGGGGCGGCTGAAGTCAACGAGCATTTGCACGACGCGATCGAGGCGATGAATTTCGGACTCAATGATTTCGAGATGGCGTGAGGCGGAGGCGCCAGCGCCAGCAGCGGCGAGCTTGCCTTTGAGCAGTTCAACGTGTACGACGATGGCATTGATTGGGTTTTTGACCTCGTGGCCGACGCCGGAGGTGAGTCGGCCAATGGCTGCCATGCGGCGGGAGAGCTCCAGTTCAGACTCGACCGCTTCGACTGATTCGAGATCATGGAGGGTGAGGAGCGCGCCCAGGCCCTGGCTGGATTTGCCGTCGTTGATGAATTCCAGGGAGAGCTCAATGCGGCGGCCAGTTTCAGTGACGATGACTTCCTGAGGCAGGGAAGTGGTGGTTTCGAAGGCTTCGCGGAGAGTGCGGCCCAGCAAAGTATTGGGGTCGAAGATATCGGTGGCGTGGAGCCCGAGGATGACGCCCTGGTCGAGCGAAAGAAAACGGCGAGCGGCCTGAGAGACGAGGACGGCGCGCTGGTCGGCGGTGAAGAGCAGGATTCCGTCCTGGAGGTTGCCAAGGATCTGGTCGAGGTTGTCTTTGAGAGCGGAGAAGACCTCCTCAACGTTGCGCATTCGCTGGCCGATGCGCTCGATCTTGCGGGAGACGGCAAAGGCCGGGTCGCCCTGGCGCTTGCGATCTTCTTCGAGGAGGAGCTCGCCGGGAGCGTTGAAGGCGTCGAGCTGCTTGCTGATGAGCTGGAGAGGACGGAGCGCGATGTTTGAGAGCAGGAAGGCGACGATGAGGGATGCGGCGAGCACGATTCCCATCGTGTTTCCGGCGCGGTGCATGTAGGGCAGGTACTGGGCTTTGAGCAGTGTGGTGCGGACGCCGACGTCGACGGTGATCAAGAGCTGGCCGTTGTTTTCAAGGGGAACGCCAATGTCGAAGACAGTGGGAGGTCCAAGGACCTCACGCAAGAGCTGAAATGGAGTGGCTTTGCGCAGTTCAGAGTATTCGCGGCGGGGCGGCAGGGGTTTGTCTTCGTTTTCGGGGTTTGTGCTGAGGATGGTGATGGCGCGGTTGTCTGCGATGTTGATGTCGTAGACGGTAGCGGAGTAGCGATTTACGGAAACGACGACGGCCTGGATGGTGGGGTTGTTGCGGACGGTCTGGATAACAAGGTTGCGCAACTCGTCAGGGTTGTTGGGATCGATGGTGCGATTTGCCAGATCGGTCTGAAGGGCGTCCTGGACGGCGTAGACGACCATGTTGGCAACCATGTGGTTGGTGGTGTAGGACTGCTCAACGTCTGCATGCAGGAGCTGGCTGACGTAGACGACCGAGATGATGCCGGAGATGAGGAAGACCAGCGCGGTGATGGCGAGGACGAGTTGGGTTTTGAGGCGCATGGATGAGTAGCAAGCGAGCGGCAGCTAATCGATGCCTGGTCTTCCGTATTCCTTGAGCTTGTTGTGGAGGGTTTTGAGGCTGATGCCGAGGATCTCAGCGGCGCGGGTTTTGTTTTGGCCGGTGGCCTCGAGGGTGCGGAGAATGAGGAGACGCTCGCCCTCATCGACTGTTGATCCAACGCGCACGGGGACAAAGCTGGCGTCGTGGGCCAAAGCCGCGGTGGCGTGGGACCTGCCAAAGTTAGGAGGCAGGTGGCCGGCATCGAGCGGAGTTCCGTCGGGACAGAGAATGACGGCGCGCTCGATGGTATTGCGAAGCTCTCTGCCATTGCCGGGCCAGTCATAGGCCATCATTCGGTCAAGCATGGAGGGCCCAACGCCGGTGACTTTGCGACCGTGGCGGGCGTTCATCTCGGCGACCATGGCATCGGCCATCGCGGGCAGGTCTTCGCGGTGATCGCGAAGCGGAGGCATGGCGATGTGGAAGACGTTGAGCCGGTAAAAGAGGTCGGCGCGGAGAGAGCCATCGGCGACGGCTTTTTCGGGATCGCGGTTTGTGGCGGCGAGGACGCGAACGTCGACATCCTGTTCGGTGCGTCCACCGAGGCGGCGGAGCTTGCGCTCTTCGAGGACGCGAAGGAGCTTGGCCTGGGTGCCCGCAGGCATCTCCCCAAGCTCGTCGAGAAGGAGGGTGCCGCCGGCGGCGAGTTCGAAACAGCCGGCACGTTTTTCGACAGCGCCGGTGAAAGCGCCCTTCTCGTGACCGAAGATTTCGCTTTCGATAAGGGTTTCAGGGATAGCGGCGCAGTTGACGGCAACGAAAGGCCGGGACTTGCGTGGGCTGAGGCCGTGGAGGGTGCGGGCGACGAGTTCCTTGCCGGTGCCGCTTTCGCCGGTGATGAGGACGGAGACGCTGGAGGGTGCGATGCGCTCGATGAGGGAGAGGATCTCGAGCATGGACGAGGAGGTGCCGACGAGGCCGCCGAGGACGCCGGTTTCGCGAAGGCGGCGGCGGGTGACTTCGAGCTCGATTTCGGTTTCGCGCTGGCGGGTGGCGTTGGCAAGAGTGGTGCGCAGTCGGGTAGCGTCAATGGGTTTCTGCAGGAAATCGTATGCACCCATCTTCATGGCGTCGACGGCGAGGTCGATGGAGCCCATGGCGGTGAGGACGATGACAACCACATTGGAGCTGAGACCGGAGCCGTCTTCAGTGAGCTTGGTGAGGAGGCCAATGCCATCCATGCGGGGCATTTTGAGGTCGGTAACGACGATGTCGGGCGACCATGCGAGGGCTTTTTCCCAGCCTTCGATACCGTCGCGGGCGGTTTCAGTACGGTAGCCCCAGCCAGAGATGAGCTCAGCAAGGCCCATGAGAGCGTTGGGCTCGTCTTCGACGATGAGGACCTTTACCGGGTTCTGCATAAGTGCTCCTGGCTTGCCGGTTGCATCGGAGTTTGGCGCAACCGTGTGAAGCGGGGGATCAGGGCTGGAGACCGAAGAAGGAGATCGGCCACCGTAACTATTGTTTTTACCACGCATTAGCGAGAATTGTGGCAGTAAGGGCCCGAAGGATGAGCTTAGTGGGATGCCAGGCAAGTGGCAAGAGGACTCGAAGCCGAGGGTTGATTGACTTTTCTATGGTCTGGAGGATGGGGTGGGTGGGAGTTTTTTCCGCCCACTCATCGCGATGGGGCTGCGATGAATGGGGCACAGAGTTTGGGCTGAATGGAGGACGGTTTTTGGGATGAATGGGGTAGGTGGGAGTTTTTTTCCGCCCACTCATCGCGATGGAGCTGCGATGAATGGGGCACAGAATTCGGGATGAATGGGGTAGGTGGGAGTTTTTTTCCGCCCACTCATCGCGATGGGGCTGCGATGAATGGGGCACAGAGTTTGGGCTGAATGGAGGACGGTTTTTGGGATGAATGGGGTAGGTG
>Ga0182012_10003511_pt1 | contig 16696 bp, 10 predicted proteins | sample 612S2SmetaG_FD_120486 | JGI IMG/M metagenome (GOLD analysis project Ga0182012, IMG submission 120486) | Permafrost microbial communities from Stordalen Mire, Sweden - 612S2S metaG | ecosystem: Environmental > Terrestrial > Soil > Wetlands > Permafrost | place: Sweden: Stordalen | collected...
CGAACTGGCCGGAAGGAAGGAAACCAACGGCGATGCCCACATCCACAACCCGGAGTTGCACCGCCTGTACAAGAAGGTCGATCAGCTCTCGGACGAAGATCAGAAGGCGCTGGTGATCGTGCTAGACAGCCTGGTGAAGCGGTCCAGGGTCAGCAGGGTCATGGCCGAACTTCAGCCGCTAAGAGGAAAATATGGAACCGAACCTCAATCAGGATCGACGGCAGGCCCACGCGCTGCTGGATATGCTGCCGGCCGAGAAGCTGAACGCCGTGCGGAGGCTGCTGGAAGTCATGGTGGAGCCGTTGTCGCGTTCGCTGGCACTGATGACGACGTTCCATGGTTCGAGTCAACAGCAGCGATCCCAACCGCCGGGGCAAGTTGCGCTCGAAGCCGTTGATTCTCTTCGTCAAGCCGCCGACACTTCTCGGCGAGTGCCCTGAGATTGATCTCGGCCGTTGAATCGTTCACGATCCATTGTGTATCAGCGAGGGGAAACCGTGTGCCCCGTTTTGAATCCCGCTCCCACCGGCATGCTTCAGATCTTGGCGGTTTCCATTAACTCTTCGAGAAGCGAGGCGAGGCGCCTTGCGGCGAAGAGTGCTCCTACGGGATTGGCTGCCGACGCTGCCGCAATCGAGATGGCTGCGACGATGCGCAGACTGGCTGTTACCGCCGCGACCAGGCGAAGGCGTTTTTCAACCGCAAGCGACAGCGCGGCAAGGTGCGCGCCTGCTTGACCGGGGTCCACCCACACGGATTTCAAGTTGGCATTCCACGCAACGAACGTAGAGCCGGCGGCGGTACGCACCTCTGCCAGATGGGAGGCTGCGGAGATGACCCGGGTAAGGGCGGCGGCGCATCGATCGTACGCTTCCTTCAACGCCGCATTCAGATCGAATGGAAACGCGTACGAAGCGGCGAGATGATCGGGAATCTCGATCACCGAAATGCGCGCGATCGCATTGTCCATCTGTTCGATCTCCCTCATTTCGGAATGGATTTCAAAAGATCGATTGTTTGGCGGACCAGTTCCGCGCGATAGGTGAGCGCCCGGTCAAGCGCGTCGCTGTGAATCTTCCACAGCGCGTCGTCAACCTTTCCGTCCTGCTCTGGAATCAGCGTTTTGCTGTCACCATCGAGAGCGATATGGGACATGGCCCGCAGCTTGGCGTTGTCGAAACCGTCCATCGTTCCGCTTGTGTAGGTGGAGACTTCGAGTACCACGATGTTGTTGACCAACGCTTGCACGGTGGAGGTAATCGAGGCGATCACTTTCTGCAGCGAATCCCCCAAATCGGAGATCATGCCGTACGCTTCCGGACGAGCGATTGGGGGTGGCGGCGTTGCGAATTGCACGACTGGGGGCGTTGCTGGTTGAACGTTCATGACCTTCTCCTTTAGCTTGATTTCTTGTGGACCGCCGGGGGGCGGGATCCGCACCGCCGGGTCGCCCAGAATCACCAGATTCCGCGCATCGTAATCCGCGGCCCAGAGAGATCCGAAGGCGGCCGGATCGCGCGGCATGCCGTCTTTCGTATTCTGGTCCGCATCCTGAATCGCCGCGTTCAGACTCACACTGATTTCGCTATAGCGGGTGTTGAAATACTCGCTCGCCATGCCCACCGTTTCTCCGCGCAAAATGGATTCGATCGCGCTTTGATAAGCGTTGAGCGCAGGCGTTCCGTCGTCATCCTGATATCCCGACGAAAATGCTCTTTCGATGTGTCCGAACACGGCGAGGGCGCCCCCGCGCGGGTGGCCGAGCAGGCGCTGCGGAAGACGGCTCGTGAACGGACTCTTCGCGATCTGGTTCGGGGCCGAGAGCCCGTCGAAGCGATAGAAATCGTTATTGAGCGGCGTACCCGCTCCGTAGCAGGCGAAGAACATGGCAACCATACCGCCAACGGAGGCATCGTCCTTCAGGTCGTCCGCCCGGAAGTAGAAGTTGTCATTTGCGGGGCCTTGCCCCGGCCAATCCTGACAGAGCAGCGCGCCGCTGCGTTCACGCTGGCGGTCGTCGGTAATGGGATAGGCCATGCCGTGGCTTGCGGTCAGAAGGAAACCGGGGGCGTGCGCGGCTCCGCCGAGTAGAGCGGTTAAGTCCGCCTTCTTCGTGGCTGCGGGCTGCACCCAGTCGACCTGCCAATCGGAACTCGTCCTTAACTCATTGGCGAATTGCCTGGCGAGCGGAGCGACGAGTTCGGTGGCGCTCAACGTGGTGGCGCCGTCGCCGGGATTCGCCACACCGAAGAAAACCGCGCGGCGCGGCGCGGATAAGCCGCCCGTTTCCGCGGCGACCACGGTTTGGGCATAGCGAGCATATTCCGCGGGAGTATCAAAATCAAGACGGCCCACGGCATATTGCACATCGATCTGATACTGAAACTCGAACGGGATCTGCGCCGGGGTTCCGATGAGGAGCAGATAATACGGCATCCTGGCTGGATCCACGGCTCCGTAACGCGGCGCGCCGTTGCGTTTGAGAAAGTCGTCTTTCGCGGATGGCCCGTCTTTATATCCAAAGTCCCCGAAGTACTCGTGGTAGCGCGCGCCGGCCTGGCTCTTGCGCAGGTCGAGCAAGGGCTTCAGGGCCGCCAGAATGTCGGCAGGAGGATCGCCCGCAAACACGATTGCCCAACCAGCTTCGGCGAGGTTGGCGGCGTTGATGCCATGTATGACGCCTAGGTTCGCTTTCGCCGCATCGGCGCGGGCTTGCAGATCTTCGACATGCGATTCATCTCGCGGTTCGCCTTTGGCCAGCTTCCCGAATTGACTCGCATCGAGCGGAGGCGTCAAATAGCTTCCGCTCTCGTAAATGCCGTTGAAGATGATTTTGCTGGGGTCAGGCATGGAGTTATTTCTTATCTTTTCCGGAATTCTGAATTGCCTGGGAAAGGACTTTGTTGATGGCGGTTACCGCGTCGGTCCAACGTTGCATCTCGTCGCGCTGGGAGCCGAGTCCCACGCCAATGCCTTCGATGCTCGCTAACGAGCCCTCCAAGGTTTGGATCTGCTTGTTCAAGTTCGCGTTGGTCGCGGTCAGGTCGGCCAACTGATCCCGCCGCAAATTGTTCACGGTGGTCAGCAGCCTCACCTCATCTTGCATCCGCGCGATTTGCTCGCGCAGATCCGCCTGAATAGAGGTGAGTTTGTCGTTCTGTTTGCGGAGGGCGCTGGCTTCGGCGGCAAGCCCGTTATTGGCGAGCCCGAGTTGCCTTAGTTCTGCCAGCAACGCCGCGTTTCGGGCCAAAAGCTCCTGTAGGTACGTGTCCGGACCAGGCTGGAACAGAGGCGGCCGAAGCTGCGGCGTAGCGGCTAAAGACAACACCATGGGTACAGGTATGTCGACCTCCGGCGGCAACACCGGCAGTGGAATACCCAACTGGATGATACGCGTCATCAGCTCCCGATTCTCAAGATTTGCCGCGTGGAGTTTGCTGCTCACCTGGTTGTTGGCATCGATCTGGCCCCTAAGGCCCTTGATGCCGCTGTCGGTCGATTCGATTTTGCCATTGGCCTGCCCGAGGAGGCCGACGCGCGCGAAAGTGAGGTCGTGAATCTGTTTTAGAAGCCCGTCGCCGGCGCCGTTGAGTTGCTTCAACTGCGGAACCAGGCGGACGCTTTCTGCGGATAAGGCGGTATTTTTCTGGATCAGATCCGCTTGCGTGCGACGCAGATCTTGCACTTCGATTTCGAGCTCCTGATGCTGCTGCCCGAGGCCTGTGACCTCTGTCTGGAGCGCGATGTTTGACTGCTCGATCCGGCCTGCTTCGATTTTGATCACAACCAGAGCGATCGAGACCAGGACCAGTAAAAGGGCCAGCGTCGCGACGGCCGCGCGCTTCACATTGAGCTGGCGCTGGCGCGCGGCACACGCGGCGAAGTAGCCCCCGGAATATTTGCCGACCACCGACTCCGGATGTTGCTTGAACCACTCGCGTGCCTGGCGAAGGGCGCGACCGGTAACCAGATGGCTGGCGCGAACGTCGGGATTTTTCTCTCCCGCCCAGTTGCGAACGCGCTGTTCCCATTCGAGGAGGTTCGAAAACCAGGCTGCATTCGACGCATGCACCGGTTCCACAAGGCGGTCGTGTGCGAGTTCCAGCCACTGTGCGCCCAGTCGATCCTCTCGGAGCAAAAGGTAGCCGTCAACCAACCGGTCCGCGACGGCTTTCGGAACGCCCGCGGCCGGGCTGCTGCTTTCAAGAACCTGACCGCGTGTCGAGCCGGGCGTGATCAGTTGCGTATCGATCCAGGTGCGAACGGCATATTGATCTTTTTCTGCCGCATCCGTGAGAGCCGCTTCATAAAACTTGCGCAGAACGGTGGAGACGTCGCCAAACTGGCGAACGTCTTCCACCTCGATACGAGTTGCCTCGGGCTTCAGATTTTGCCACAACTCCTGGCACACCAGTTGCAACTGCAGCGGTTCAACCGGGCCGCCGGCGACCGTCAAATCGTCCAGCAGTTTGTTGTACGCCTCCTCGGAGAACGTGACGCCGGCCGAGGCCGCGGTTTGACGAGCGGCTTCGCCCGCGCCTTCGCGAGTCAGCAGATTGATGCGGTAGCGCTCCTCGAGGCGCGTCGGAATCAGCAGCCGGTATGGGTCTAGCGGCGCGAGGTAATCCTCACGCAGCGCGAACAGCGCCCAGATGCGCTGATCCGTCAAGAGTTCGCCGAGCTGCCGAAAGAATTCGTGCTTGGCATCTAAGACCGTAGGGTCGATTCGCAGGATTTCCTCGAACTGATCGAAGACGATCAGCGTGGAAGCCTGGATGGTAGGAGAAATGTTTTCCGCGAGCGTGCCGGCACCGCCGAGGCCCAGACCATTCAAGACACTCCACGCAAAGCGATTCGACGCCGTGCCCTCAGGCGGCTTAGTATTCACGCGCGTCGCCGGGCGGACATCGAGAAGCGCTCGCCCGCTGCCTCGCCCGAGCCGGTCGAGAAGCCCGCCCTCTGCGTTGATCACCGAGCTTTTTCCTGCGCCGGAAGGTGAATAAAGCAGCACGATACGGCGCGTGATCAGGAGATTGGTGAGTTCGCGCAGTTCGCGATCGCGGCCATAAATACGGTTCCCACTGCCCAGCGGTTGCGGACCGACGAATGGTGTTCCGGTGCGCATGGTTATATGTTCAGACTCGCGCCCCGGGTTGCGGGCGGATGCGCCGCTTTGTAGGTGGCCAGCCGGCCCTTCAGGTCGACCAGAAATTCGGCCGCGGTGCCCCAGTAGATATCGATTTGGGGGTCTTGCGGAAAGCAGGTGTCGAAGTAGCTCTTAGCGCGGATCGCATCGGTGAAACTGGTTTCGTCCGGATTCACCTGTACGCAGATGTGCGTTTTCTTAAAGAGCAGGCCGGCGCCCTGCATTTTGAGAATCATGCGGAGCAGGATCCGGAAGCTCCAATCCCCGACCGGAAAGCCGAGAAACAAAAGGAGGGACTGCGTGATCGCCGAGGATACGGCCATAGGCCATCGAGAGCACGCGCCGTTGCGAATCAGATAGTCGAGATAGTCGTCTTCCTTCAGCACCCACGTTTCTTCATGCGCGGGTTCGCTCTTGCCGTACGCGTAGAAGATGGCGGTTTGGCCGGCAGTAAGCTGCGGTTCGGGGGCGTTCTGCCGGTCGTCCCGCCATTCGCAAAACAGCTCAACGGGCGAGGCAACCCCGGCCTTGTGTAATGCGGAGAGCAGGAGGAAATCCGGCGTGGTGGCGATATAGAGGCTGGCGCGAAAGTCGGGCGATGTAAGAATCGCATAGGGGTCGTCGGGGTCCTCCATGCGCTTCGCCACAACTGCATCCAGCAGGGAACGGCCGTCGGTGAACTGCGGGACCATATCCGGAAAACGCAAGGAGACTCCGCTCATCCAGGCCTGACGCACATCCTTGCGGATTCCATCGTCTTTGACCTTCCGGTACACGAATTGGGTTACTTTGGCCAGGTCGGCGCTCTCCCATGAAGCGAGCGGAAACCGTTCCGCCTCGGCCAGGCTGCGAGCAATTTCGTGCGGACTGCCCAGGATGGCGCCGGGCAGTTCGGAACCGATTACCGGCACATACTGGCCGCCGGTGATATTCATGCAAAGATTGTCCCAGGGCAAATCGCTCTCGCTCGAGAAGCCAGGAACGTACCAGACCATGCCGCTGCGCAAGCGCATGAACAGCGCGGGCATCCAGAAGTCTCGCCGTTCTTTCACCGCGAGACGCGCGAACGACATCGCCCGATCGATCTGCCCCGGAGCTTGGTCTCCGCAAAGCTGCTCGAAGAACTTGCCAAAGAAAGCGGTGGCTGTTTCGACGGAGATTTTGCCGCGGACGCCGATTACCGCGGGGATTCCGGCGGCAGCGAGAAGGGGGCTGATCGAGCTGGTGAAATCGGCGGTGTCTCTATCTTCGTTGTGATCGTCATCGGAATCGCCCGCGCTCTGGCACGAGGCGAGGACGATCAGACGCGGCCGAACGGGAAGGGCTTGAATTCGCTCGACGAACAAAGCGGCGTCAACGCCGATGCGTTTCCCATCGTCCTGTTCGAGGAAGAGACGGCCCGTGACTCCGTGGCAGATCAGGTACAGAATGTCAAAGCCTGCTTGAAGCGCGCCGATAATTCTGTCGAGCGTAGCGGAAGCGGGTGTGACCAACTCTTGCGTCTCAATGTGTTTACCAAGTGCGGCACGAACGCCGGGAAGAACTTGATTGGGGTCGATGGGGTTGAAATCCGGCGCAAGGTCGGAAGGATTTGAAAGAACGACGAGTGCGTTGAGAGAACCGGTGCGAGGCCGGACGCGCGTATCGCGGAAATCCTGACTGGAGAGGTAGCGCGAGAAAGCAAGCTGCTCATTCATGAACAGCGGAAGCGGGTGCGTGGGGTCCGGGTCGGCCATCGCTTCCCAGTGCAGAGCTTGCAGTTCGCTCGCTTGGGGATCGATGGCGAGGCGGACGCGTAAAGCGGCCGAGCCGCTGAGCGAGCGCGCTAGTGCGAATTTCTCAGCGACGGCTCCCTGGAGGAAGCTTGCTTGCAAGGTCGTTCCGTATCTGGCGGCGTTGTTTGGATCGAGGCTGTCCCAATCGATAGTGAAGACGGCGTCAGGCTTTCCCGGTTCGGGCAGCAAACGTTCTTCGGTGTCCGCGTTGGGCAGCGTGAGCCGCATCTCGACCACATATTGCCTGGGGGCGAGGGCCGGGTTGGCGGATGGCGGCGCGGCCCAGTTGCGCCGCAGATCGATTTCGAGATCGGCGAATGGAAGCACTGGCGAGGAACCCGTCAACTGCTATGGGTGCCCTGGATCGTCCACTGGCCCGGGTGAAGCCACGGCGCCATCGGGCGGCACCTCAGTCAGGGTCGCGAACTTACCAGGAGCGGGGTTGGAGTGCGTGGTGGAAAACGCACCGGACGCGGCGGACGTCGCGGGCACGAATTGAATGTCGCCGGCGGAAGTAGTCACGGTGACGCGCTTGACGTCGCTCAGAGCCGTATTAGAAAGGCGTATAGAGATCTCGACGGAGTTCATGGTGGGGGGAACCTCTCTCTTTCAGGGAAAGTATTGCAACAGTCTATCGTTTCTTCGCAGACTCCACAAGGCGGTAACGGGGGTCGGAGCGAAGGGCCGTCAATTCGGGGCTGCGCCGGATGTAATCAATTGGGTAGCCAAGGCGGACGGCTTCCTGCATCCAGTGCAGCGCGTCGTCGCGCCGGTGCAGAATCTCGTAAGCTTCGGCGGCAGTGTAGGTGACTTCGGGCGAATCAGGCTGCAACGCGAGGGCTTGGCGAATCAGCGGGATGGCTTTGCGCAATTCCGAGATGGCGGCGTAATAATCGCCGATGCGGGCGAGCAGGATAGCGTCTTTCGGCCTCACGGCGAGTTCCGCCTGCGCGCGCTGAATCGCCTGTTTGTAGGCGTCGGCGGCATTCGATTTCTCTCCCGGCGCCCATGAATAAGACGAGCCGAGATTGGCCCACGCAATGTAGCTTTGGGAATTGCGATTGAGCGCTTCGCGAAAGGCCCGCGCGGCGTCCGCGTATTTTCCTTCGAGCATCAACGTTGCGCCCAGCCCGGAATAGAAACGATATTGCGGGTCTTCCACGATGGCTTTCTCAAACGTTTTGCGCGCATCTTCGTAGCGGCTTTGCTGTAGATAGATCCCTGCGAGCCGTCCGAGTTCCTTGGGGTTATCCGGCGAGAGGCGTACCGCGGTTTCAAACTCCTGCCCGGCTTTCTCGAACTGACCCATCAGTCGATAAAGCGACCCGAGCTTTTCATGCCAGCGCCACTCATTGGGTGCGAGATCAATGGCACGCTCAATCGAGGCTTCCGCATCGGAGCGCCTTCCCTGCGCGAGGAAAAGATCGCTTTGCGCAGCGAACACGCCCGGTTCGTTCTTATCGACCGAGAGCGCTTTCTCAATGAGAACCTGGGCCAAGTCGTTGTGGCCGCGTTCGAGATTGTAGGAAGCTTCGGTGGCGTAGGGTGAGGCAAGCCCTGGGTCCAGAGCGATCGCGCGCTGGTTTTGCAGGTGGGACCGTTCGAGATCCTGTGGGTCCAGCTTATCGTCATATCTATAAAGATAGGCGACGCCTAGCTCGGCATGCTCGTAGGCGGATGCTCCGGGGGCTGTGGCGGAGTGTTCGAGCATCGCAATTGCGGAGGCGAGATTCTCCGTTTTGTATGCCTTCGCCAGGAGTTCGCCTGCTTTGTCGCTTCCTACGTCGAGGGACTTCTCGGCCTCGTTGTGAGGCGTCCAAAGATATTTCACGCCGAGCCCGACGGCCGCTGCCGCGATGCATAAGACGAGAGCGAGCCGAAGTGCGCTCGAGCGAGCGCGGTACGGTTTCGGGACGGCCGGCGAAGTACTGAACGCCGCGATTACCGATGACGCCGATTTCGGCCGTAGCGCCGGATCGAGCGCCAGGCACCTCTGAATACCAGTGCCCCACGCCGGGGGCAACGATGCGTCCGGCGGCTGACCCGCCGAGACTCGCTTACCGGTTGCTACTTCGTGAACGATCAAGCCGAACGCCCACATATCGGCGGCTGGAGTGGCCGCCGAACCGGCAAGAACTTCGGGCGCCATATATGCGGGCGTTCCGGCAATCCAGCCGGTTTGCGTGGCGGTTTCGTGTTCAGGGCCGAAGGTGCGCGCGAGGCCGAAGTCGCCGATGATGGCGCGCACACCGGAAGGCGACGGCGCCATCATGACGTTGCCTGGCTTCAGATCGCGATGGAGGATGCCTTTGCCGTGTAGGGCGTCGAGGCCCTCGGCAATCTGACGGCAGACGGGCAAAACGGAATCGGCGGTACGGCCGGAGGTTTTAAGCCAGGTCTGAAGGGTTTCGCCCGCCAGGAATTCCATGGTGAAATAGACCAGTTCGCGACCGGCGTAGGCGTCGCGGCCCACGTCGAACACGCGGCACACGTTGGGGTGCGTCACTTGCCGCGCGAGTTGGATCTCGCGGCGGAAGCGGGTCAACGCATGGGGGTCTTCGAGAAGGTCCGGGCGTATGATTTTGAGCGCTACAGACCCGCTGAGTTCGACATCTTCGGCCTCGTAAACCTCACCCATGCCGCCCGCGCCGATAAATCGCGAGATTCGATAACGTCCGGAGATCAGGTGCCCGTCCGCAAGTCGCAGTTCCACGAGCGCTCTCGTCCTCAACGAGTTACATGAGTATAGCGCGCGATCGGTGGGTGCGAATCCGCCGACGCCGCCAGAGCCCGAAATTCAAAAGGGGAGCGGTTCGGCTCCCCTGATACAGATTGTTCAAGCCGACGATGTGGAATGGATTGGAGCTGCCGGGGATTATGCGGAGCTGCACGCGCACGGCCGCGCTTACCTGCTGCGCGAAACCATGGCTTCGCTGGAGCAGAGGCTCAACCCGGCGAATTTTCTTCGCATCCATCGCTCCCGAATCGTGCAGGCAGGGAACATTGTGGAGCTGCGCTCCATCGAAAATCGGGAATTCATTGTCCGGCTTTCCGATGGCTCCGAACACCGTTCCAGCCGCACTCACGCGAACCGCCTGGAACGCTGGCTGTCAGCAGGAGGGCAATGACGGCAGCCGGCCTTAGCTGACGCGGCTGAAACGGGCGGTAAGAAAACTGCCAACCAGAGACCGGTGGATTTCAGATCGGGTTCAGGTGGGTGTCCGGGAACTTCTCTTCTTTGATAAGCGATCCTGAAAAAAGTCAAGCATTCTGAGCTCTACCTCCAGGCGGCCCATCGGCTCGCAATGCCAGTTCGCACCATCTTCGCGCGAGAAATGCGCGATCTCGTGATTCCCCGTCAGCTTCTGGGACATTTCCGCGGACTGGCCCGGCCAGAATGTCTCTTCGTCCGGGTCCGTGATCAGAAGTGGCGTCTTGACGTCTCCGATGACAGGCCACAAATTGTACTCAAGCGCCGCGGTGAAAGTGTCAAACGGCGTGTGTTTGGCAAACGGTCTGCCCCTGGCCGCCAACACCTCTGCCATCTTAGGATTCTTCGCCGCCTCCGCCATTCTTGCGTTAAAGACGTCCTTGTCGCCGGCCTTCAAAACGTCCACCAACTGCTGAGGTATATGAGTAAGCCAGGAAGCCGAGACATCCATCACCCCGGGGTCAACCGCCGCCGCGACGAAGCGATGCTCAAAAGCCAGAGCGCGAGTCACCCAGTAGCCCGCTTGGCTACAGCCGTAGGCGAAAAGCGCCGAGCCGTCCACGTCAGCGCGTCCGACCAGAGAATTAACGACGGGCGTCAGAACGGCTTCCCAGTCAGGCCGGAAAGCATGCCCATGATCGAAAAGCATGTTCTGCTGGCCCGGACCGTCATAGAGAAAAGCATTCCATCCACGGGCCAGAGTGGAGGTAACGCCCCAGGCCCAAAGCCCGGATTTAGAACCTTCGCTACCGTTGGTCATGACGAGAGTCGGTCTGTTGGCTCCGGACGTGTCCGGGCGGAACAGGAAGCCGGGCAGCGAATTCTGCTCGTAGGGCACAGCAACGCGTTCAATACGGCCACCGGAGGTGTCCACGAACGCTTCCCAACATTCGCTTTGCAAAGCGAATGTTGGTCCAAAGGTGCTCTTGTCGGTCTGTCCATCGAGAAAGGCGATCGCTTGCGCATAGCCTTCGGAAGCGGCCAGGAACCGCCGGTGCGCGCTTTCAATGTGGCCAGCCGCCACGCTTGTCTTAGCTTGCGCGTGAAGCTTCTCCGCCCTCGCCCGCCACGCGGCGTACCAACTGTCTGCGTCGCCATCCTCAATCCGGGCAATCGTCGCGAAGACCTGGCCGACGTCCATAACGCCTTGCGCGGCGTAACCGATCATCGACCGGGTGACGAAATCAAACCCGGGATCGGTGAAAAAACCAGTGTTGCCAATCTCGTTCGGATGTACTGTTCGGGGAGCTTCGCCGGTCATCATTCCTCCTCTTATGCTCGTCTCAGATTGGCCTCATCTGGAGGATTGGGGCCCCCATTTTCTACACTCGCAGAGTGCAGTTTAGCGCAGTCGCCCAAACCCCGGCAGCCCGCGCTTTAGTCTTCCCTCATGGAGAAACCTGTCTAGCGGAAGATCTCTGTCCCCCGCTAGACATCGGTTCATCAGGGACCTGGGTACGAGAGTGTTGAGAGTCTATCAACGCCGGCCATCTCCGCCAATAATCTTTAGTTACTAATAAAAAGCAACTAACCCAACCCACCTGTGGAAGTTAGTCCGTTTTGACTATTGTGATACACGATCTCAGGCTAATAAACTTCTTCAATACCTTTGGGGAGGATACTCGCTTGATACGCAGACTCGCAACTCTACTCGTGGGCCTATGTTTTGTCGCCGGCGCACAAGATCCGATCGGAACATTGGAAGGACAGATCGCCGACCCGGCGGCCGCGCTTGTGGCGAACGCGGAGGTCCGCGTGCAAAATGCACAGACCGGTCTCACCCGAACCGTTCTCTCTTCGCGCCAGGGAACGTTCCATTTCGCCGACCTGCCGGTTGGTGAATACCGCCTCAGCGTGACGGCAAAGGGATTCGCGCCGTATTCCGCTTCGTCGCTCCACATCGACATCGGACAGGTAGTTACCTGGCAGGCAAAGCTGGAGATCGCAAGCGAGCATGCCGTCGTGAGTGTCTCCGCTGATGCGGTGAGCGTAGATACCAGCCCCACTCTTGGGAATGTGGTCTCAGAAAAAGACGCAACCGATCTCCCGCTGAATGGACGCGACCTAACGCAACTCGGCCTGCTTCAACCGGGAGTCGCGCCGATGACGGTCGGCTTGGCGGAAGCGGGCGGCATCGCGCGGAGTGGCCAGGCCTACGCGGTCAATGGTGAGCGGCCGGAATCGAACAACTATCTTCTCGATGGCGCAAGTAACGTGGATAGTGTGAATGGTGGGTACGCTTTGCGCGAGCCGGTGGACGCGGTGTCGGAATTCCGCATTCTCACTCTGAACGCGCCCGCCGAGTATGGACAGACGAGCGGCGCGACGACATCAATGGTGACTAAGTCGGGAAGCAACCAATTCCACGGCGACGTATACGACTTCCTTCGCAACAGCGCCATGGATTCGCGGAACTTCTTTGCCCCGCGGACCGAACCTCTGCATCGCAACCAGTTCGGCGCCACGCTGGGCGGCCCAATCCGCAAGAACAAGGACTTCTTCTTTCTGTACTATGAGGGGCAACGCGAGTCAGACGGCCAGACACAGGCGGCGATCGTTCCAACAGCCGCGGAGCGAGCCGGCAATTTCTCCGGGCTGGTCGATCCATCGACCGGGCAGCCCGCTCCTCTCATCAACTATTTCACCGGCGCGCCATTTCCAAATAACCAGATCCCGGCGTCGATACTCAGCCCGATTGCCCTGCAAGCGGAGAACCTGTATCCCCTGCCGAATGCCGGCGGAAATGTTTTTGAGACGACTCAACTGGGGTCGACCAACTATGAACAGGGCGGTTTTCGCCTAGACCACTACATAAGCGACAAAGACCAGTTGTTTCTGCGCTACTCCGTCTCGTCGCTCAACCAACTCGATCCCCTCCCCATCGCTGGTGCCGGCGTGCCAGGCTTTCCAGTCACCGACGACATCGTCACGAACTCCGCGACCGTCTCCTGGGTCCACATGATCTCGCCTCAAACCATACAGACCGTGCGCGCTTCATTTCTGCGCAATGTTTTTCTCAACGGGCAAGCGGTAAACCATACCTCGGGTAGTTCGCTCGGCTTCCAGTACCAACCCACCCTGGCACTGAACGAAGGGGTTCCCTATCTCATTGTGAGTGGTTATGCATCGCTCGGGAACCCCATTACGGGTCCGCAGAACACGTACCAAAACGACTATCAGGGATCTTACTCCATCGCTATGACTCGGGGGCGCCACAACCTCAAGTTCGGCGCGGACTTTACCCGCGAACAGATCAACGTCCTCTTTGGAATCGCCACCAATGGTTTCTTTGTCTTTGCTCCGTTCCCGGCCAGCGACTCTTTCGCTAGCTTCCTCCTAGGCCAATCCGTGCAATTCTTCCAGGGCGGCGGCCAGTTCGACCGCGGACTCCGCAAGTGGATCGGCGCTGGCTATGCGCAGGATGAGTTCCGCATGACGCCGCACTTGACCCTCAACTACGGGCTGCGTTACGAGGTCAATACCCCTTATACGGAAATTCGCAATCGCTTGAACGCCTGGGATCCCGGCCATCAATCGACCGTGTATCCGAACGCGCCCGAGGGTTTGCTGTTCCCCGGCGATCCAGGCGTACCAGCCGGTATCGCGCCCGTGGATTATCACGAATTTATGCCGCGCGTTGGTCTCGCATGGGATCCGTTCGGCGGGAGCAAATTCGTCGTTCGAGCCGGTTATGGCATTTTCTATGACGGCTTCACCAACGGCACGGGTGGTCCTCTGCAGGCTGCTGTCAGCGCTTTGCCGTGGACCCAGGCCTATCAGTTGCCGGGCCCCGGATTCGACATCGCCAATCCTTACGGCGGTTCCCCTACTCCGTTCGGCACCGGAAACTTCGTCTCCCCCGCCACCGTGCTCACCGTTCAATCCGGTATGGTGCCGCCGTATTCGCAGAACTGGAATCTCTCGGTTGAACGGGTCATCGCCAAAGACTATCTCCTCGATGTTCGCTACGTCGGGACTAAGGGAACCCACTTGCCTCGATTTATCGAAGCCAATCCCAGCATTTACGGCGCAGGAGTAAACGCGGAAAACAATAACGAGATTCGCCAGTACACTACTTGCAATGCGGCGGGAGTCTGCAATTACGGATCGGTGGGGTTACTCGCCGACGAGTCCAGTTCCACTTATCATGCACTGGAAGTAGCTTTCTCTCGCCATTACTCCCACGGGCTCAGCTTTCTAACCTCATTCTGGTACTCAAAGAGTCTCGACGATATTTCCACGCTCAACGTGGCCGGTTCGGCGCCCACGCTGGTGGCCGGAGAGAACGACCTGGCGCAGAATCCATTTGATTTGGCTGCGGAAAAGGGCCCGTCCCTGTTCGATTCCAAATTCCGTTTCGTGTTCAGCGGGTCTTACGCGATACCAGCCTGGCATAGCGGTTCACGCACCGTCGAGCTTATCACGAATGGATGGCAATTCAACACCATCGCCACTTTGTCGTCGGGTACTCCGTTCACGGTTTACGATAGCGCCGACGTTTCTCTGCAGGGCAGCGCACCCGAGATTTCCGGATTCTATTCCAGCCGGCCGGACCTCATCTCCAATCCCAACGCCGGGCAGCCGCACACCCCTAACGAATGGGTGAGCCGGTCGCCTTTCTTGCAACTAAACCCGGCAACTCAGGCGGGCCAGTTCGGAAATGAAGGGCGCAACGTCGTGCGGGGTCCCGGAATCGAGGATGTCGATGCTTCCCTCTTCCGGAACTTCAATATCAGTGAAGGCCGGCGCCTGCAGTTCCGGGCGGAGTGCTTCAACTTGTTCAATCATCCCAACTTCGGCTTGCCTGAAAACGATTTGGAATCGCCGGCATTCGGGCAGATACTGCAAGCGGGCCCGCCGCGCCTCATGCAACTCGCACTCAAGTTCCTATTCTAGGGAGGTGAACCGTGCTGTTGACCAGCGGCCGTATTCCCCGCACTGGAAGTACCCAGTGCGCGATCAGCATATCGCTTCCAGATCTCCGGGTCGGCCAGCATTTTTATAAACAGACCGCCCACGACGGACCTCGCCTGGAAAGCTTCTCTCGCCCCAGTCTTCGTGTCGTACCAATCGGAGAGGGGCACCCGGTTTGGCGTGTCGTTTGCGAACTCATAAGCGGGCGCAATCAGTAATTGAAAGTCAGACGGATTCTCCGCCAGCGTAGCCGTCCACGCCTCCCAATCGAGCTTCGTGTAGGTCTTCCGGTTATCAAGCGGCAAACCATACGGGTTGAGGTGTCTTTTGCTGAATGCGATCTCTGTCCGGGCAATCTCAGCCGGGAACAGGTTCAGGTCGAGAAGCTTGTCCCACACCAGGTTGTACTTCTGGCTCCACGTCCCCGGCTGATCGAATGCCAGCTTATAATGATCGCCCTCAGCCGCAAGATCTACCCACTTACCCGCGAAGTCATGCGCGATCTGGCTATAGAGGGCGGCGTCCTTCTTATGTCCCGTCCTCTCGCAGAGTATGCCATACGCTCCGAGCGCCACGATCGCTTTGATAGAAAGGTTGGCGTTGTGTGCCAAATGACCGGCGAAGTCGTCGGTGGAAAGCTGGTTCGCGGGGTCGAGCCCCTTTTCCCTGAGATACTCCGCCCATCTTGTAATTTCCGGCCAGTACCTTGCCGCGTAGTCCGCATTCCCCTCCACATGCGCGAGAGCCGCCAGCATGATTAACATATTGCCGCTTTCTTCTACCGGCATCTGATTCTCCTCGGTGCGCTCGCCGCCGCCGTAAACTTGTCCGTTCGCCTGGGGATAGGTGCCGAGGTCGTGAGGCGCGAAGGGCCATGGCCATCGCGGCATACGCGCATAGTCAAGCACCGGCTGCAGCTGCGCCTGAAGAAGCTTCGGATTAAACAGAAGTGTGAAAGGCGAACTGGGATAAATCACATCCACCGTCGAGATGCATCCGTTGCTGAAATTCTCCTTCGGGAAATACATCGCCGTCCCATCCGCATCGGCCACAAGTTTCTGGGCCGCCAGCGTCTGGCGATAAGCCAGCGCTGCGAGAAACGCATAGCGTTCACCTCCGGCCCGGCGCAGATCGGCCATCAGTTGAGTGTCAAAAGCGACACTCCGCGCCAGCAGTGAATCGTGTTCATTTCGAGCGAGGCGGATGAGATCGGCCGCTCCAGCCCCGTTTCTTCTCCACCACGGGCGCTCCTTGCGCTGAAAGTATTCGATGGCGTATTCATCGTCGTACGCCAGCATCAGGTACCGACGAACGGGCTTTGAACCGACATGGCCAAACTCGATGCTTGCGCTAATGGAGAGATCACTGGGCGATATCCTATCTGAGAAATCGTCCGAGTCCATGAGTTTGCCCGTGGACTGGAATGCGCGTACGGCGTCCTGGTGCATGCCGCCGGCAAATGAATCTCCTCCCTTGTGATCGCCAGCCAAATCGCCAGCCAAATAAACATAGCCCCAGTCGATTCGGAGGTTGTCACCGCGTTTCGCGAGGACAGCCTGGTCTCGCGAACCCATGCGCAGTACAGACTCGCCCTCCAATTGGTACCGCGCCCAACTGACTGCTTGCTCCGGGGTGTTGACCACAAGATCC
>Ga0182012_10003513_pt1 | contig 16690 bp, 14 predicted proteins | sample 612S2SmetaG_FD_120486 | JGI IMG/M metagenome (GOLD analysis project Ga0182012, IMG submission 120486) | Permafrost microbial communities from Stordalen Mire, Sweden - 612S2S metaG | ecosystem: Environmental > Terrestrial > Soil > Wetlands > Permafrost | place: Sweden: Stordalen | collected...
CGGCTTCTTCGCGGAAAACCTTTTTCGCAATCAGTCGCTCACCCTCAACGAAACGCACATCTTCGACGCCAGCTTAACGGCAACCTTCTATGCCACCGCCAGCCGTTATGCCAGGACGCAGATACCCGAAGATCCAGGCCTGCAAACACTGCAAAGCTTTGGCCAGCAAGTGCCGCTGGGAACCGGCGTGCCCATTTTCCCGGGCATCCGGCTGAACATTTCCGGATTTATTGATGTCTTCTCAGGCGGCGCATTGCGCCAGGATCCGACTACCTTCGAATATCGCGCCCAAGCGGTGAAACTCTGGCGTGCCCACACTTTTAATTTCGGCGCTGGATTCGAGCGCACCCGCATCGATGCCAACGACTACTCGTACACGCCCGGCGATAACACGTTTAACGGCCAAGTGACGGGCTCCGCGCTTACCGATTTCTATCTTGGCTACGAATCGCAATTCTTCCAGGACAACGGCCGTTCGTTCGCGCTGCGTGAAGATAGCCCGTCGCTCTTTGTGCAGGACGATTGGAAAATCAGCCGGCAATTCACTTTGAATCTGGGACTGCGTTGGGAACCATGGCTACCGCCAGTGGATCAGAATAATTCACTGACGGCATTTGTGCCGGGCGTGCAATCCTTCATCGCCCCCAACGCGCCGAAAGGATTATTGTTTCCCGGCGACACCGGCATCACGCCATCGGTTTTTAAGAGAAATTGGAAAGACTTCGCGCCGCGAGCGGGTTTCGCCTGGAACGTAGACGGCGAGCAAAAGACGGTGGTGCGCGCCGCCTACGGCATCTTTTATAGTTTCCCGGAGGGCTTGCTCTATCAGCGCACCGACGCCACCCAGCCTACCGACCTCTACCTCAGTATTCCCGCTCCGCAAAGTTTCACCGATCCTTACTTGAATTACCCGGGCGGAGACCCGTTTCCGCGCGGGCATATCTCACCAAGCGGCTTCGCTGCTTATCATTTCCTGACGCCGGTATCAGGCGGCATGCTCGATCCTTCTTCCAAAGTGGGCTACACGCAGAACTGGAACTTCACGCTGGAACGCCAGTTGGCGAAAGATACCGCGCTTTCGGTTGCTTACGTTGGCAATCATGCCTTAGACATTATGGGCTCGCGCCAGTTCAATCCGGCCATCTTTGGTCCGGGCGCCACGGTCGCGAACGAAAATTCGCGCAGGCTCTATCCCGGCTTGGGCGCGGTCGAACTCGCGAGTTCGTATGTGTATGAAGAATTCAATTCCTTGCAGGTGAACCTAACTAAGCGCTACGCCAAAGGCCTCACGCTCCTTTCAAACTTCACCTGGGGCAAAACAATCGACGATAACTCCAGTGCTACCGAGGGCAACACCGGCCCTCCCAACCCATTCAACTTCAGCAGTGCGCGCGGACCTGCGGATTTCGATCAGGAATACCGCTTCGTCACGTCTGCTGTCTACTCCCTACCGCACTTTGCGCGATCTGGCGTGCTGAGTGCGCTGGTGAATGACTGGCAGATCAATGTGATTGGGAGCTTTTACGGCGGATTGCCTTTCACTGTGCTGAGCGGCACGGACCGCTCGCGCTCCGGCATTGGTAACGACTATGCCGATATCGCCGGCAACCCTGGCCGGCCAGCGGGAGCGAAGCAGGTGCAGGAATACTTCAACACCGCTGCCTTCACCCAAGCCATCATCGGCACGTTTGGCAATATCGGCAGAAATTCGCTGCGCGGACCGGGATTTTTCGATGTGGATACGTCACTTTTCCGCAATTTCCATCTCACGGAGAGATTTCGCTTGCAGTTGCGCGGCGAGGCTTTCAACATCGAGAACCGGCCGAACTTCCAGAACCCGAACTCGACCGTTTCTTCTGGCGTAACGTTCGGTAGGATTACGGCGGCAAACGATCCGCGCGTGGTGCAGTTTGGGCTGAAGTTGTTTTTCTAAGTGCAGGGCGCGCGCGGCTCGCGACGGAGCGGGGAAGTGATCAACCGGACCTCTCGTACGTCCGAAAGCGAAACTGGGACGTTCCGCGCTGGTTTCGGTAACTCTGCACTGTCCGACCTACAGGCGTGTCCCCTGTTTCGCGCTGCTCACTGCCACCGGCACGGGGGCGATTTTCACGGGAGCGAGCACTAAACTACTTCTCTACGCGAAACTCGTTGCCGGCAATCGCGCCCGCCAGCCTTCTGGCGGGCGCATTTTCAGAATCGCTTGATAGCGGCAGCAAGGGGAACAATAACTCGGCTACGCGATAAGACTCCTCCAGATGCGGATAGCCCGACAGAATGAACGTCTCGATTCCGAGATCGGCGTATTCGAGCAGGCGCTCAGCCACTGTCTTAGGATCGCCCACCAGTGCGGTACCGGCTCCGCCGCGAACCAAGCCCACGCCCGCCCAGAGATTCGGACTGATCTCCAACTTCGACCGGTCGCCCGGGTTCAGTGCTAGCATGCGCTTCTGGCCCTCGGAATCAAAGCGCGCTAACGCTTTGCGGGAACGCGCAATGGCGTCCTCATCCACATATTGAATCAAGTCATTCGCCGCCTGCCAGGCGCGTTCATTTGTTTCGCGAACAATCACGTGCAAGCGAATGCCAAAACGCAGCGTTCGTCCCGCTGCTTCCGCCCTGCGGCGAACCTGGGCAATTTTTTCCGCCACCTGTGCCGGTGGCTCACCCCACGTCAAGTAAACATCCACCTGCTGCGCAGCCAAATCAATCGCGGCCGGCGAGGAACCGCCAAAATACAAAGGCGGGTGCGGCTGCTGCAGCGCCGGATAGATGACTTTAGTGCCCTCCACGTGGATGTGCTTTCCCTGAAACGAAACGGTTTCGCCGGCCATTACTCTGCGCCAAACGTCCAGGAACTCGCCGGTTACTTCATAGCGTTCATCGTGGGTGAGGAAAACGCCGTCGCCCTTGGCTTCTTCCGGATCGCCGCCGGTGACTACATTAATCAACAGACGGCCGTCGGAAAAGCGGTCGAAGGTAGACGCCATGCGCGCCGAAACGCTCGGCGACATCACGCCTGGCCGCACTGCCACCAGGAACTTCAAACGTTTGGTAACCGGCACGAGAGTCGAGGCGACGATCCAAGCGTCTTCGCACGAATTACCCGTGGGCAGCAGCACGCCTTCAAAACCAAGTTGATCCACCGCTTGCGCAATCTGCTTCACGTAGCCGTGGTCCGTCTGTCGCATCTGTTCCTGGGAAGCCAGATAGCGGCCGTCGCCTTGCGTTGGTATGAACCAGAAAATATGCATGAGTTCCTTTACATCAGTTTGCCGCAGCCACCGGTTGCAAGCCGCGGCTCACGACAAACAGCGCGATCACGCCCGCCAGCGGCATGATCGCCGCCAGCGCGAATACCGGCGCATACGAAAAACGATCGATTAGAAAGCCCGTCAAAAGCGGGAATAAAAACCCGGATAAACCGCCGCAGATACCGTGCAGGCCCGTTACCCGCGCCACCGCGCTATCGGGAAACATATCCGGCACGGCCGCAAACATGTTGGCGGAGAGAAACGTGTGTCCGAACAAAACAACGCCGATGACCGCCAAGCATATTGCCGCACCGGGTGCGAAATAGACCGCGAAACTGGTTAAACATAAAACGCCGCCCGTATACATGGTGATTTGGCGTGCGGCGTTAATGGTGTAATTCCGCTTGATCAATAAGCCCGAAACCCAACCGCCCGAAAGGCTGCCAAAATCGCCCATCAGAAAAGGAATCCAACTGAACGCGCCAATCTGCCAGAGCGTCATGCCGCGGACGGTGTAAAGATAATCGGGCATCCAATACCAATAGAACTGCATGATAGGGCCGACCAGCAAGCGGCACAGCATGATGGCCCAAGCTTGCCGGTATTGCAGCAACTCGCGGCTCGAGAATTGCCTGCCGGGCACAGCCTGCGACTGCGTTGCCGAAGCGCGCCGGTAAAAGCGCAGCCAAATCGGCGTCCAGATGGCGGCTAGCAGCGCCGGTCCGGCAAAGGCCCAGCGAAAACCAAAACGGCTCGCCAGGAAAACAATTAACGGCGGCGCGATGATCGAGCCAATCATACTGCCGCTGTTGAAGATGCCAATGGCGAAGGCCCGCTCGCTCCGCGGAAACCATTCGTTCACGGTTTTCACGCCGCCTGAATAATTGCCGCATTCTCCGGTGCCCATCCAAAATCGCAAGAACCCTAAACTGAAGCCGGAACGAGCGAAGCCGAGCAATCCGGTGGCGATTGACCACCAAGTCACCGCCGTTGCCAAACCAATGCGCACGCCCACGCGGTCCATGAACCAGCCCATTGGGAATTCGCCCGTCATCATGCCGAATTGAAATGCCGCCACCACGCGCCCGTAGGCTTCATGCGAAAGGTGAAACAGTTCGCGGATCTTCGGCGCAAGAACCGATAGCGTTTGCCGGTCGATGAAGTTGACGATGGTGATGCCCAGCAACAGCGAGAGAATCACCCAGCGCAACTGACTCACGCCGCTTTGAACGGGCGTGGCCGGGGACGTGTCTACAGCGGGAGGCACTCGGAAAGGAGCGGAGGCCATACGGTCGAACTTAGTCTATCATGTTGATAGACAATGTTTAGATCAATCCATAAGCTGACGCGGCGCCAGGCGCTGGCTTCTTTTGCTCTACCGATGCTTGAACGAATGCTGTTAGCGAAAGCGCCGCCGGGGCGAATCCAATTAGGCTGTCAGACGAACGCCTGGCCCATCCACCCCGCCGATTCGAACACGCTGTTTTCCGCCATCGCCAGCATTCGCGACTTGGGTTTTAGCGGATTTGAGACGGGCTTCGCCAATGTTGTTCCGCTGGCACAAGACCCCGCTGCGTTGAAGCAGCACGCGCGAGGGCTCGCGCTATTCGGTGTTCACATCTTCCAACTGCAATATGATCCCGCCACGTTACTAGCGTCTTCGGACCTGATTGCGAAAGTCGCCGATCTCGGAGCAAAAATGGGTTTTGAGCGGTTGATTCTAAGCGGCGCGCCCGCTAATGACGCCGCGGCGCTCAAAGGAAAAATCGAAGCGTTAAACCGTTATGGCGAACAAGCGAAAGAACTCGGTTTAACGCTGGCGTATCATAACCACGGTCCGGAATGCCAAGGGGCGAATCCGGAAATCGAGTCGCTCATGGCCGGTACCGATCCTAACTTTGTATCATTTTTGCTCGACGCCGGTCATGCGTTTGACGCGGGCGCTGATGTCGTAGCGCTGGTGAAGCGTCATGCGGAGCGGCTCACTGGTCTACATCTGCGCGATTACCGGAACGGCAAACAAGTTCCACTAGGGAAAGGCGATTTTCCACTGGCTGCCGTCGCGAATGAGTTACGGCGTAAGAATTGGAGCGGCTGGGCACTGGCCGAAGAGGAGCGGCTCGACGGTAGCAAGCCGGGCAACGCCGCCGCTGCGCCCGCCATCGCGGCGTTGCACAATGCCTTCGGAGCTAGAACGGAGTGATCTATATGGATAGAAGAAATTTCATGAAAGCCGCCGGCGCCATGACGGCACTCTCGTATAGCCGAGTCAAAGGCGCGAACGAGCGCCTTGGCTTAGCCGTGATTGGCGCTGGCCGGCGCGGCACGGAAGTGTCGAAGGCTTTTGTCGCCGATGGCCGGGTTGATCTAAGGTCCATCTGCGATATCTATGATGTGCATTGCGCCCGTTTCGTCCAAGCGCTTGGGAAAGGCGCCGAGCACGCTCAATCGACGGATCATCATGAAGACGTACTCGCCAACGCGGAAATCGACGCCGTGTTGCTTTCCGTTCCGGACCATCTCCATGTCTCGCTCGGACAGGCGGTTCTCGCTGCGAAAAAGCATTTGTACGTGGAAAAGCCGACGGTGCATCACTGGCCGGAGCGCACCATTCTGGAAACGGCGGCCGAACAATCGGGCCGCGTGCTGCAATGCGGCACGCAACAACGCAGTGGCGCGCACTATATTCGCGCCAAGCAGGAAATCTTTGGCGGCGGAAAGCTAGGGCAGGTCGTGTTCGCGCGCGCTGTGTGGCATAACTTTTCCTGGCAGCGCCGCCATATTGTGAGCGCACCGCAACCGGCCGGCCTCGACTGGCAGCGCTTCCTCGGTCCCGCTCCCAAAGTGCCATACGATACCGCGCGCTACGACTCCTGGCGTTATTTCCCGGATTACGGCGGCGGATTGCTGGCCGACATTCTCACCCATTGGGCCGACGTGGCGCAGTGGATGCTCGACGATAACCAGCCGCAAAGCGCGCAAGCCGCGGGAGGAATTTATGCTTATCAGGATGGCCGCGAAAATCCCGACACCGTCAATGCCATCGTGCAATACAAGAACTGGAATTTGAGTTTTGAATCGTCGGTTCTTCCCATAAGGAATGACCGGCCTTCGGTGTTCTTCGAAGGAACGGAAGGAACGCTTGATCTTTCACGCGACGGATATACATTTCAGCCAAACAAAGGCGCAGCGATTGCCGTGCAGGCCGAAGGACCGCTCGAATTAGCGCACACGGCAAACTTCGTGGATGCAATTTTGAAGGGGACCCCTGTGTCGGCGACGCTGGCTTCGGGCATCGATGCCTGCCGCCCAGTGCAGATGTGCTTGCGCTCGTATTGGAAGAAGGAAGTTGTTAGCGCGGGCCAATTGGACGCGTAGTGTAAAACGCGGACGGCTTCACGGGTAGTACACTAGCGGCTGTGGACAGAAACAAAGAGGCTCGGCTCCACTGGATCTATGTCCTGGGCGGCCGCGATTTGCGAGCCGAAGCGCGCCGCTGGCAGCTGGCCAAGAAAGCCGCCGGCAAATCCTACGCGGTGGTTGCTGCCAGGCTTGATGAAACCCCTAGCGGAAAGCTAAAGCGCGTGGCCAGCGAGGATGTGCTCTACCTCTACGCCTGTCCGACCGGCAGCACTCCTGGCGCGGTGGGTCAAAGCGCCAAGCGGCCCGCTGATTTGGCCGCTCTTCTCAGAGCCGAGGGGCTTAATCGGAATCATCGCGATTTGAAACTCTTCATCTCACACAGTGGCGATATCGTCAGCGGCGTCCCAACAGCGGTGTCTTACGCCGAACAACTACACAACAGCATGAAGGATACCTACCAAAACCTGGTGGTGTATGGATATTTGGGCGAAGTCAGTCCGCGAGGCTTTTACGCTCACAAGAGCGCCGGCCTCGAACCCGGCGAAGCGGTCGAGCGAATGGCCGGCGAATCGTGGCAGGCCAGACGGCTTCGCGCCAAGGATAACAGGGTCCGGTTCCCCGCGGAGTCGGCAAAGTAACGGGGAAAAGCGGCAGCGGGTTTACAACTACTCCGCACACCCGGCGAAGGATGATGCATGTTCAACGATCAGCAATTGAGCGATATCGCTCACGCTCTGAAATTGACAAAAGCAGGCCATGACATCGCCTTAGGAGAGGACTCGGATACCGCCGGTAAAGTCTACTATGCAGCCCGCGTGCCGCGCGTTAAGGAACCTTACTCGGCGGTCGTAAAGCTACTGCAGATCGGCAAGCAAAACAAAGTGAAGATTCCTAAGCCGATCATCACTACCGCGGCACCCACGGAAATGTGCCTGGGCATGGCGGCCATCAGCAGCACGCAAGTGCGTCTCGCCTCAGCCGCGAGCGTTACGCCCGTTGCCTTGCCGGGCTCGCCTAAACCGGCGGTCGCCTTCACCCAGGTCAATCAACTCAGCGAACTAGCCGACAACGCCTGGGAAGACCGGGACGCCGATCTTAGCTTGTTCACCGTGCCCGACCTCGCGTCGCCAAACGTGGATGTGAGTAAGGACATGCGCACCGACGATCATAGCGGTTTTCACACGATTCACCGGATCTATATGATGGCCGCTTACGCACTGGTTTCGTCGCGAAAATTCGGGGAAACGGGGCTTCCCGGCGGCAAGAACATTGGCGTCGTGATGGTGAGTTCGAATGGCAAGATCATCGGCTGCGGAGTTAACACAAACACCAAGAACAGTACTTTTCACGCCGAAGTAAACTGCCTGCAAAGCTATTACCGCTATAACAAGGCCGCTTATCAGGGGCTGCCCGCCGGCACGCGCATTTATTCAACGCTGGAGCCTTGCCAAATGTGCGCGGGGATGATCTGGGAAGCGGCGGCGAACACCGCGGCTCTGCTGGTTTACTACGGCATGGTGGATCCGGCGCAGCTGGCGGCGCGCACGAAACTCAGTAGCGAAGGGCGCGAAAGATTACTGAGTCACTGGCAGGAAATCAGCTACTTCGAAAACAGAGGCAAGACAGAGCGTGCCCTGCAGGGTTCAGAGAATCCGAAAGAACGGCAAGGACCCAAAGCCATCAAGGTGTATGCGCGCGAGCAAACCGAAGGGCCCGCCGCCTACAGTTTGATTTATGCGGATTATGCCAGTGCTCTGGAAACCCAAAAAACTGCTTCACAGTTGTCGGCGGCTGATTTTATGACTGGCACCAAAAACGACCGTTCCGTCCCAGCGACATTTACCCAAGTCAATGCCAGTCTGCTGCGTAAGCACGAGAAGTATACCTCCAATCCCAACAAAAAGACGCTGAACCCGAACGTGCAGAAAGTGGTTCTTCACGTCCACGAGTTCCTGAAACAGAAAGGCATTGGGGGGTTCTAGGAGACGGTCAAATTAGCGCATACGGCGAACTTCGTGGATGCGATTTTGAATGATACTGCAGTATCCGCGACGCTGGTTCGGGTATAGACGCCTGCCGCCCGGGCACGGCGATGCAAGAGGCGATTAAGAAGGAGCAGGTGGATGGCGATCTGAACGCGACTAAGTATAACCCCGCCCTCGGCCATGTTCAGGGGTTTGTGGCGTATCCAGAGTGAAAGCGCGTTACGCCGCGTTGAGCTTTGCCGCCAGCTCCTCGCGGATGATGCGGCGCAAGGTATCCTCCAGTTTCGGTGTCTTGCCCTCAATGTACTCGCCGAGTGCACTGTTCATCAGCGTTTGATAGTTGCCGCCGCCCGCCTGATCCACCACATTGCGAAAACTAGTCCACAATCTCGCGGTCAAGCCGAATCGTGATCTTTTCCTTGCCCTCGGGAATCTTGATCACCGGGCCGCGCTTGCCCGTACTGAAGTCGTATTGTTGTTTCATAGTTGTGCCTCGTATGTTTTACGTTCCTGTGGCTTGGCCGGACGCGGCCCTACGCATTAGCCCTCGACGGACTGGGCGACGTCTTCGCCGCCAGTGTCGGCACCGGCAGTACCTCGGGGAGTGCGGTGGAATTACCGGGCGCGGTCGCGCCGTAGGCGCTAGCCCCCCGCAGCGTCGAGCGCGGCCCAACAAGCGCCAAAATGCGAGAGAGAGGTTGGTTCTAAACTCCACATTTATGAAGGGCGGCATTAAGAGTGGTTGAGCCAATTGTCGAGAGATTTACCCGTCCTAGGCATCGATCGGGACTGGACACCGTGCTTCGCTCCGGAACTGCTCGAAGGAGAATAGATGAAGAGTCGAAGGGCCGTTTTCGCGATGATCGCCGGAGCCTTTGCCATGTTGTCTCGCGCGCAGAGAACTCAGAGCTTGTTCAAGTCCACATTCGAACGAAACAGGTTTGTAAACCAGACCATTGATTTGGATGATCAGACTTTTGTTGCATGCATTTTTCAAGATTGCCGGTTGCGGTACGGAGGGGGAGCCCTGCAATTTAGTTACAATACCTTACTGGGTTCAAAGTTGCTGCTTGTGGGAGCGGCTGAGCGAACTGCGAGTTTGCTACAGGCCTTCGGCGGCAAAATTCCCATTGAATTGGCTGTGGGCGATAAGCGCTCGCCAGAAATTTGAATTACGCCGTGCGAAGCCAGCATGCGGCGATGGTTCTTGCTATCACGAAAGCGAGCGGAGCGAGGTGAACCAGCACTTGTTACGCGGCTTTGACACAAAATCCAACGCCAGATTGGTTCGCTTTGCGCGTAACGATGTAAAGTACTCCGCGAGCGTTTTCCGGCAGGACGTGATGGCCGCGGTAGCAGCCGCGCAGACTACTTACTACGATCTGCTGGCCGATCAGGAAAGCATGCTGGTTGCGGAAGGAGGTTTGGAGTACGCGCAAAAGCTCCTCTTGGAGAAGCAAGCCCAAGAGAAGACCTGACCCGCTTCCGAGTACGATGTGCTGCGTAGCGAGCAGGAAGTCGCTTTGCGACAGAAAGACCTGCTGGCAGCCTGCAATGCTTTCTCGCAGGACACCCAATCGCTCAAGTCGAAGATCTCCCGAAGCTTCAATTAATAGTTGGCCGCGCTCGAGGTCGTTCCCACCGACAAGCTGCCAGAGCCGCAGTGCCGGCGTGCCCTCGCTGGCGGAGGCTCCGCGGGATGCGGCGAAGCGGCGGCCCGAGACGGAGCAAGTGGAGCTGAACCTTCTGAATCAGCAGGTTGTTATTCAGGCCATTCACAACTTGACGTGCCGCTACCCAACCGCACCGCCCAACGCAGTGTGGCTATCGCTGAAGGCCGTGTGGTGCGAGTCCGCGTGGCCTATGCCAAGACGTTAATTCAGTATGAGCAGGCGACGGGAACGTTGCTCGAAAAAAATAACATCGAGATGTTGGAGGCGTTGGATGGCGTTGTCAAGGACCGTCAATAGTGAAAGCCGAATCCTGGCAGACTGAGAACGCCACAGGGCTCAAGTCTGCCCCAACGTGATTGTGTCGCGCAAATTCGTCATCGGTTGACGAATTACGACCGCTCACGACCGCATTTTGGCATTTGACGAAATAAGGTCGAAGGTTCAGAAAGTAAAGAGCGCGGTACACCCAGCGTTCGCGGCCATGCTCGCCCTGGCAGCGCTACCTGTGGAGACAAATTTCGCAGGACTAAGTCTTTCGGCCCTCGCCATGCACATAGATGAGTGAGAGAAGAGTTGGAAAAGAGAAATCATATGGCATACGAAAGCGTCAATCCGTTCAACGGCAAAAGTGTTAAGACATTCCACGAACTTACGAGCGAAGAACTGGAAGCGAAAATCGCCAAGGCGGCGAGTTGTTACGAAACGTGGAGGAAGAAGTCCTATGCACAGCGGGCAGTGATCGTCGCCAAGGCGGCGGAACTCATGCATGCAGACGTGGATAAGTTCGCTAAACACGCTACCGTTGAGATGGGCAAGCTGATCAATGAAGCGCGCGGGGAAGTGGATTTCAGCGCAAACATTCTGGCGTATTACGCCAAAAATAGCGAGCGGTTTCTGGCGCCGGTGAAACTTCACCCCACGCACGGAGAAGCACACATGGAGAGCAGCCCGATTGGGGTGATTTTCGGAGTAGAGCCGTGGAACTTCCCGTACTATCAACTGGCGCGCGTGGCGGGTCCTCATCTCATGGCGGGCAATACGCTGATGGTGAAGCACGCCGGCTGCGTTCCGCAGTGTGCGATTGAATTTGAAAAGCTTTGGATTGATGCCGGTGCGCCGGAGGGTCTCTATACTAATCTGCTGATCTCGCACGAGCAATCCGACAAGGTGATTGACGACCCGCGTATCAAAGGCGTGGCACTGACGGGCAGCGTGGCGGCGGGTAGAAGCATTTCCGCCAGGGCGGGAACGAATCTCAAAGTATCTTCGATGGAACTGGGCGGCAGCGATGCCTTTATCGTACTGGAAGATGCGGATCTGGAGAAAACGATTCCGTGGGCCGTTTGGGGACGCATGTATAACGCAGGGCAGACCTGCTGCGCGTCGAAGCGCTTCATTGTGGTGGAAGAAATCGCCGACAAATTCTTAGCGCAGTTCAAGATGGCGCTCGAAGCATTGAAACCCGGCGACCCAATGGATGAGAAGACAACGCACGGCCCGCTATCCACGGAGGATGCGCTGGTTACTTTGCTCAAGCAGGTGGAGAATGCGGTGGCGAAAGGCGCGAAAGTTGCATTGGGAGGCAAACGCATGGATCGCACCGGAGCGTTCATGGAAGCTACGATCCTAACCGATGTAAAGCCCGATAATCCGGCGTTTCGCGATGAGTTCTTTGGTCCGGTGGCGATGTTCTTCCGGGTGAAGGATGAAGCGGCAGCTATTGCGTTGGCGAACGATTCGGACTTCGGGTTAGGTGGTTCGGTGTTTACCAAGGACATTGCGCGCGGCAAGCGGGTAGCTTCGCAGGTTGAGACCGGGATGATGTTTATCAATAATATCGACTGGTCCGACGCCGAACTTCCATTCGGCGGGATCAAAGATTCCGGTTATGGACGCGAACTGGGCAACATGGGAATCCAGGAGTTTGTGAACAAGAAACTGGTGCGCACGCACGATATGGCGGCTCCTTTGGTTTAGCTAAGACGCAGGCGAAACCGCCTGCGCCACCTAAACAGATCAATAGCTGGCGAAGCCGAGGGAAGGTCAAAGAAATGTACGTTAATGTTGCAGTACTGCGCGAAACGCTGGCGCATGAACGGCGCGTAGCTCTAGTGCCTGCCGTTACCGCCGGACTCGTCAAGCTAGGCGCGAAGCTGCACATGCAATGCAGCGCGGGAGAGGCGAGTGGTTTTCCCGACGAGTCCTATAAGGACGTTGCCTTCATCAAAGACCGCGCGCACCTGGTTGCGGACGCGGACGTGGTGCTGGCTGTTCAGCCTCCGGCGCTGGAGCTAGTGGATGCGATGAAAGAAGGAGCCATCCTGATTTGCTTTGTCTACGCCGAGCATCAGCCGGCGCTGCTGAAACGGTTGGTGGAGAAGAAGATCACCTGCTTCGCCATGGAGCGCGTGCCGCGGATAACGCGCGCACAAGCGATGGATGCGTTATCTAGCCAAGCGGCGCTCGCCGGTTATTATGCCGTGGAATTGGGAGCCACGCACTTGCTGCGCGTGTTGCCCAAGATCACATCCGCGGCCGGAGCCATTGGGCCGGCGCATGTGCTTGTGATGGGCTTGGGCGTGGCCGGACTGGAAGCAGTGGCGACCGCTCATCGTTTAGGCGCGGTGGTGGAAGGATACGACATCCGTCCCGATACGGAAGAGCAGGTTCAATCGTTAGGCGCGACATTTGTGGAAACAGGTGTGGACGCTCACGGCAAGGGCGGCTATGCCCGCGAACTCACGCCGGAGGAAAAGTCCAAGGTGGCGAGCGTGCTGACGAAGCACATTCAACAAGCGGACTTGATCATAACCACCGCAGCCATTCCGGGCAAGCCTTCGCCGAAGCTGATCAGCAGCCAGCAGGTCAAAGGTATGAAGCCAGGTTCGGTGATTGTCGACCTATCGGCTGAAGGCGGTGGCAATTGCGAAGATACTCAGCCGGGAAAGACGGCGCGCGTGGGTCCGGCAACGATTGTTGCGCCGCTGAATGTGCCCTCGCTGCTGGCGCAGGATGCGAGCGAGCTTTATTCCAAGAACCAGTACAACCTGTTGAAGGTAATGCTCAAAGACAACATTATCGCGCTTGATTGGTCGGATGAAGTGTTGGCCAAGACGGCATTGACGCACGACGGCAAGTTAAGCGCCGAACCCGACAAGCCGGGTAAAGCGGCGGCTTGACATTCCGCAATAGAAGGACGCTACATTATGAATTTTGAAATTGCCATTACCGGCTTCGTTGCCCTCTATATTTTTATGCTGGCCGCCTTTGGCGGTTGGGTGATCATCGGCAACGTGCCTGCCATTCTTCACACGCCACTGATGTCGGGGTCGAATTTTGTGCACGGAATTGTGGTGGTCGGAGGCATCTTTGCTTTGTTGAACGCCAGCACGGTGGCCGAGCAGAGCATTGGCTTCGTGGCGGTCCTGATGGGCGCGGGCAATGTGGCGGGGGGATACGCCGTGACGGACCGCATGCTGGCGATGTTTAAGACCAGTGAACAGCCGGTGCATACGGTTCACAAAAAAGCGCATAAAAAGCTTGCTGGAAAGAAGAGCTAAGGATCTCGTATGATGCCCACAATTGCACATTTAATTACCGGCGCGGCCGACCTGATCGCGGCGTTCCTGTTTATGTACGGACTGAAGCGGATGTCGTCTCCCGTCTCAGCGCCGTCGGGCATTCGGGTAGCGGGCTATGGCATGCTCCTGGCGATTCTGGCGAATTTTCTGGACGTGTTCACGGTGAATACGGCGGCGAAACCGCACCTTATCGTGAACATCGTGCTGGCCGCGAGTGCGCTCGTCATAGGCGCCTCGATCGCATGGTTCAAGGGCAGAACCGTCGCCATGACGGAGATGCCGCAGATGGTGGCAATCTATAACGGACTGGGTGGCGGAGCGGCAGGAGCCATTGCGGCGGTGGAATTATTTGGACACAAGACGCACGGGATGACGCAACTGGTTGTAACCCTGTTGGGTGGACTGATTGGCGCGGTGTCGTTATCGGGTTCGGTGATCGCGTGGGCGAAGCTGGACGAGATTTTGAAGAAGCCGATGCGCTTCCGGGGCCAGCGGCTGCTCAATGCGATCGTGTTCCTGGCGGCCATTGCGCTTGCCGGTTACATCGTGTTTGCCGTGAAGAGCGGCGTTGCGACCCCGCTGCCCATGAATTCGCTGATTTGGATATTTTATGGCGTGACTCTGCTATTTGGCATCCTGATGACGCTGCCGATTGGCGGCGCGGACATGCCGGTTGTGATCTCGATATACAACGCAGCGACAGGTTTGGCGGTGGGCTTTGACGGCTTCGTGATTCAAGACCCGGCGCTCATGATCGCGGGCATGGTGGTGGGCGCGGCTGGAACGCTTTTGACCTTGCTGATGGCAAAGGCGATGAACCGTAGCGTGACGAACGTTCTTTTCTCCGACTTCGGCGAGGTGAACAAGAAAAAGAAAGGCAAGATCATAGGCAGCGAAAAGCCGGTGGAAGCGAGCGATGCCGGAATTTTCATGCGTTATGCGGCGAGCGTGATTGTGATTCCGGGTTACGGGCTGGCCGTGGCTCAGGCCCAGGAGAAACTTTACGAATTCGTCAAGCTGTTGCAAGCCGCCGGCGTCAAAGTTAGGTTCGCCGTTCATCCGGTGGCGGGAAGAATGCCAGGACAGATGGATGTGCTGTTGGCAGAGGCGGGCGTGCCCTACGATTTGATTTTTCAATTGGATGCCATTAACGATGACTTTGCGACAACCGACGTGGCGCTGGTGATTGGGGCAAACGACGTGGTGAATCCGGCGGCGCGGACGGACAAATCGTCGCCCATTTACGGCATGCCGATTCTGAATGCCGACAAGGCGAAGAAGGTTTACGTGGTGAAGCGCGGTCAAGGGAAGGGTTACTCGGGTATTGAGAACGAACTCTTTTATGAAGCGAATTGCGACATGGTATTCGGCGATGCGCAGGCGGTGCTGGTGAAGATGATTGAGGCGGTGAGGGGATTGGGAGCGGCGGCCGCGGCGTAGGACGTATCGCGAGACGCAGGCGAAACCGCCTGCGCCATGTAGGGGCAGCAAATATAGAAAGAGGAAGATACAGATGGCAAAAAAGATGATGGCGGCAGTAGTGGAAGCGTTTGGTAAGCCTTTGGTGCTGCGCGAGTGGGACATCCCCACGGCGGGCGATGGGCAAATTGTGGTTAAGACGGAAGCCTGCGGGGTCTGTCACACAGATCTGCACGCAGCGAGCGGCGACTGGCCGTTAAAGCCGAGTTTGCCTTTCATACCGGGGCATGAAGCGATTGGAATTGTCACCGCCGCCGGCAAAGGCGTCACGATTGTGAAGGAGGGAGACCGGGTTGGTGTGCCGTGGCTGTATTCGGCATGCGGCCATTGCGAGTATTGTCTGAGCGCCTGGGAGACAGTCTGTCCCGATGCGCAGTTCGGCGGTTACACAAAGAACGGCGGCTTTGCGGAATACATTCTAGCCGACCCCGATTACGTGGCGCACATTCCGGCCGGCTTGGCGGCAACGCAAGCTGCGCCGCTCATTTGCGCGGGCATCACTACTTACAAGGGAATTAAGCAAACCGAAGCTAAACCGGGCGAATGGATCGTAATTTCCGGCTGTGGCGGTCTGGGGCACTTGGCGATTCAATATGCCAAGAGCATGGGGCTGCACATCTGCGCGGTGGATATCGACGACGGCAAACTGGCCTTGGCGAAGTCACTCGGCGCGGATTTGACATTTAACGCGAAACACGGTGATCCGGCAGCCGCCTTGAAGAAGGAGACCGGTGGTGGCGCGCACGGCGTGCTGATTACCGCACCTTCACTAGGTGCGTTCAAGCAAGGCATCGGCATGACCCGCAAACGCGGCACCTGCGTTTTGGTTGGACTGCCTCCCGGCGACTTTCCGGTGCCGCTGTTCGATGTGGTGGCCAACTGCATTACGATTCGTGGATCGTTTGTGGGAACCCGCGAAGATATGGCCGAAACGCTGGCCTTTGCCGCCGCCGGCAAGGTGAAGGCGGACGTAGAATTACAGCCGTTGTCGGATATAAATAACATCTTCGAGAGGCTGGAGCACGGGGATGTGGCCGCGCGAGTCGTCATCGACTTTCTGGCAAAACCCACGGTTGTTTCCGTCCATCAGAAAAACGAAGAAGTATATGCGCATTAGCCGCATGGCCTCTTCTCTCGCAGGCGCCGTCATCTTGACAGCCGGCTCCTCTTTCGCGCAGAACATAGCCTGGGAAGGTGAGACCGGCGTCTTCATCACTCCCATGGCCTATGTCGCTCCCTCAACATCGGACGGTTTCGGCCTGCCACTCGTTAAATATCACTATCTATACGGCGGCCACGTGCTAGGCAACTTCCATGAAATCTCCATCACTGAGGGCGTACTGAAGCGCATTGAATTC
>Ga0182012_10003515_pt1 | contig 16683 bp, 15 predicted proteins | sample 612S2SmetaG_FD_120486 | JGI IMG/M metagenome (GOLD analysis project Ga0182012, IMG submission 120486) | Permafrost microbial communities from Stordalen Mire, Sweden - 612S2S metaG | ecosystem: Environmental > Terrestrial > Soil > Wetlands > Permafrost | place: Sweden: Stordalen | collected...
ACCGGAAAAGAACTCGACGATTTGGCCACCGAGGCCGAGCATCTGCAAGCCCGCATTCACACGGCCAAAGGCGATATCGTTTTTCGCTTCTACCCGCACGAAGCGCGGCAACACAGCGCGGCATTCATCAAACTGGCCCGCGCCGGATTTTACGACGGTCTGAACTTTCATCGCGTCGAGCCCGGCTTCGTGATTCAGGGCGGTTGTCCGGAAGGCACGGGCACCGGCGGACCCGGCTACAACCTGGATCAGGAATTCAACGAACTGCCGCACGTCAAGGGCACCGTCGCCATGGCCCGGTCGTCGAATCCCAACTCCGCCGGCTCGCAGTTCTACATCTGCTTGGGCGACGCGCGTTTTCTCGACCGCCAGTACACGGTCTTCGGCCAGACCACCGCGGGCCAGGACGTCGTCGACGCGATCCGTCGCGGCGACGTGATGGAAACCGTGACGATCGAAGAAACGCCGGCCTGAGCGCCGGCGCGTTCAGCCGGTTCTGAAGGCGACGTCGACGGCTTTGGCGATGCGCCGGATGGCGATGACGCCGTTGGAGAAGTCGTTGAGATCCTTGGTGAGCACCGCCAGCACGTAGGGCGCTTCGCCATAGGGATCGACGATGGCGACGTCGTTGCGCACGCCGTCGATCTCGCCCGTCTTGTTCGCAACGGGCACGCCCCGCGGCAGACCGCGCACGATCTTGTCGCGGTCTTCCTGGTGCAGCATGATGTCGATCATCTTGCGGCACGACGCCGGTGAGGCTACGGTCGGCACGCCTTCGTGCGCGCCGCGCTCGATCTGATACAGCAGCGAGCCCATGTCGTGCGCGGTCGTCAGATTGTTGCTGTGATGCACGATGGCGGCGAAATCCATGAAGTGCCGCTTCAGTTGCGTGCGGTGCAAACCGGCGCGCCGGGCGGTCGCGGCAATGCGCTCGAAGCCGAGCATCGTGATCAACGCATTCGATGCGGTGTTGTCGCTCTGCTCGATCATCGCGTGCACGAGCAGCGAGACCGAGACGAGATCTCCCGGATTGTAATTCTGCAGGATGTCCGAACCGCCCACGAAGTCGGACAACTCGAGCTTAACCTTGTGCGCGAGCAGTTCGGGGTCGCGATCGTAGGCCTCGAAGACGCAGGTCATGATCAGGACCTTGATCACCGAGGCCGACGGGAAGCGTTCGTCGGCCTTGTAGCTGAACGAACCGGAGTGACCCAGGCTGCGCGCGTAGGCTCCGACTACGCCCGTCGAATACTCCGCCGCGCTGACCACTTCGGACCGCAGATCGGCCGCGCCGGCCGGTATCGGTACTGCCGCGGCCAGGGCCGACCCGATAAACGCGCCTCGATTCACACGGGGCTTCGTACGGACGAGGATTCGGTGAATCCTCGCGGCAAGCGCCGAGAATGAAGCCGTTGGTTCCAACCGACCTCTACGTCCTCGCGTTGCCGGGAGAACCGGCGTGCGCTCCCGACGGCCGCGTCTTCTACGTGCTGTCGACGGCGCACGAAGAAAGCGACCGGACGCGGACGTCGATCTGGAGCGCGCGCGCCGGCGCCGCGCCGCGACGCTTCACCTCGGGTACGTTCGATCGGAGTCCGCGCGTTTCGCCTGCCGGCACGCACCTCGCGTTCGTTCGCACGAGCGAAGGCGGCGCGCCCGCGACCCGGCGCATCTTCGTTGCGCCGCTCGACGGCGGCGAGGCCGAGGCGGTTACGCCTGAGTACGATGCGATCCTCGCACCCGCGTGGTCGCCCGACGGCCGCTTTCTCGCCTACTCCGCGGTCGCGCCGCTCGACGCGAAGACGGCGCGCATCGCGGTCGACGAACGCACGCGCGCTCGGCACATTCGCGCGCTGCCCTTCAAGAGCGACGACGAAGGTCTGCTCGACGGACGGCGCAAGCATCTCTACGTCTGCGAACCGGGCGCAGGCACCGAACCGCTCCGCTTGACGTTCGGTGATTTCGATGCGTTGCACGCGGCCTGGTCGCCCGACGGAACGCTGCTGGCCTTCGATGCGGCCATCGGCGTGCCCGAAGAGTCGTTCTTACGCGACATCTTCGTCGTCGCTCGCGAGGGCGGCGAACCGCGCCGCATCACCGGATCGACCGGCCCAATGCAACTGCCCGCGTTCTCGCACGACGGCAGCGAGATCGCCTTCATCGGACACGAACGCGGCGGCGATGTCGGCGGCCGCTACAACCACGAGTTGCTGATCGTGCCCGTCGCGGGAGGCGCCGTGCGTTCCCTCTCGGCCGGCGTGGACCGGCCCGTCACCGACTACGTGATCTGCGACATCAAGGGCGTCGGCGGTCAACAGGCGCCGATCTGGTCGGGCGGCGACCGCGAACTTTTCGTTCCGCTGTGTTCCGAAGGCGCGTGCGCCATCGCCGCATTCGCGCGCGACGGCTCGGGACATCGCCTTGCGGCGAGCGGCGAGCGCGACATCTATGCGTTCTCGCGCGCCGACGACGGCACGCTCGCGTTCGGTTATTCGACCCCGACGGTGCCGAGCGAGATCGCGTTGCTCGATCCGTACGGAAACGAGGAGCGCCTGACCGATTGCAATCCGTGGCTCGCCGAGCGCATCGTTCGCGCGCCGCGCCGCGTGCGGCCCGCAGCCGCCGACGGAACGGTGCTCGATCTCTTTTTGCTCGATCCCGAGCCCGCCGCCGGCGCGCCCTGGGTTTTGCAAGTGCACGGGGGTCCGCACACGGCCTACGGCTTCGCGTTCTGTTTCGAGTTCCACATGCTCGCCTCGCACGGCATCGGCGTAGCCTACGGCAATCCGCGCGGCAGTCAGAGTTACGGGCACGCCTATGCCGACGCGATCACCGGCGACTGGGGCGGCCTCGACGCCGCCGACGTCCTCGCGTTACTCGACGGCGCGCAGGCCAACGCGACGATCGATCCGGCGCGCGTCGGGCTCGCGGGCGGTTCGTACGGCGGCTTCATGACCACCTGGCTGCTCGGGCACAGCGAGCGCTTCGCCTGCGGCGTGTCGATGCGCGCGGTCAACGATCTGGTCAGCGAAGTCGGCGCGGCCGACCTCGGCTGGTTCTTGGAAAACGAAGTCGGCGCGCCGTGGGACGACGGCGGCCGGAAACTCTTCGAGATGTCGCCGATGCGCGCCGCGCAAAGGATCGCGGTGCCGCTGCTGGTCGAGCATTCCGAGCGCGACTATCGCTGCCCGATCGATCAGGGCGAGCAACTCTTCACGCTGCTCAGCCGCTTGCGCAACGCGCCGGTGGAGTTCGTGCGCTTCACCGACGACGGACACAACCTCTCGCGCACGGGCAAGCCGCGCAATCGCGTGTTGCGTCTGCGCGCGATCGCGCACTGGTTCGTGCGTCACCTGCGTCCGGCGGGCGTGGAACCGGCTCCCGACGAGGCGGGTGCGCTGTTCGCACCGCTGCCCACGGAGAGCGAACCGGTCGCGCCGTAGGAGTTAGCTGCCCGTGCCCTGGTACCGGTTGATGCCCACCCGCCAAAAAGCGTAGGCGAGTCCGGCCCAGATCAAGCCCACCACCGGCGTCAGCAGACCGACTTGCGGCGACAACTCGAGCGCGCCGTCGGTCTTGTGCAACAGAAACGTCGCCGGAAAGTAATTCATGAACGCGAAGGGCAGCACGAAGGCCAGGATCAAGCGCACGCCGCGCGTGTAGATGCTGATCGGATAGCGCGTGAAGTCTTGTTCCAGCGACATCGCGACCCAGCGTAGCGCGTCGATGCGCACCACCCAGAAGGCGAGCGTGGCGATCGAGAGTTGGATGCCGAAATCGATCAGCGCGCCGCCGAGCATCACGCCGATCACGAACACCACGAGGCTCACGCTGAAATGCAAGCCCACGTACGAAGCGGCGATGCAGAAGAAGACGATGGCCAGCACCAATTCGTCGGGCCAAATTTGCTGCGGCATGGTCAGTGCTTGGAACAGCGGGTCGAGCGGCCGAACGAGAAAGCGGTCGAAACGGCCTTCGCGGATCATCAGCGGCACGTCGCCGACCGTGATGAAGAACGTGTTGTGGAAGCCGTGTCCGAGCATCCACAGTCCGTAGAGCACGGCCATCTGTTTGAAGTCCCAGCCGTTCATCGACGGAAATTGGGTCAAGGTCACCCACAGCGCGGCGATGGCCGTCGCATGGTAGATCAGCGTGAAGCCGGCCCACATGAAGAAGTTGGTCCGGTACTCGACCATCGTCAGGATGTTGATCCGCCAATACTGACGGTACACGTCGAGCATCGCGTTCATAGCGCACGCGCTCGCGCGACGGCGTCGAGTCGTGCGCCGAGGTACGCGCGCACCGCCGGGTCGTTCGTGAGGCCCAGGGCGCGTTCGAAGGCGGTGCGCGCCTCGAGATCCTTTCCGGCGCGGAGCATGAGGTCGGCGCGGGCGGCCCAGTAGGGCTGGTAATTCTCCAAACGCGGGTCCGCCGCGATGGCGGCCAGCGCGCCGAGTCCGCGCGGCGGTCCGAAGGCGCGCCCGATCGCGACCGCGCGATTGAGCGCCACGACCGGCGACGCCGTAACCCGCAGCAACTCGTCGTAGAGCGCCACGATCGCGCGCCAGTCGGCCGAACCCCGGCGCCGCCGCGCGGTATGCGCCGACTGAATCGCCGCCTCGAGTTGGAAACGGCCGATGCGCCGCGCGCCGGCCGCGCGGCGCAGCAGCGCCTCCGCTTCATCGATCTGGGCGGCGTTCCAGCGCGCCACGTCCTGCTCGTCGAGCGGCACGTAAGCGCCTGCGGCATCGCGCCGCGCGTCTTTGCGCGCATCGGCGTGAAGCATGAGCGCGAGCAGTCCCATAGCCTCGGGTTCTTCGGGACAGGCTTCGACGACCATGCGTCCGAGCCAGAGCGTTTCCGCGGCGAGGCCGCGCGTGCGCGGGTCGGAAGCGGCCGGGTCGTGCCATGCGTCGGCGAAGGCGGCGTAGATGGCGGCCAGCACCGCATCGAGGCGAGCCGGCATGTCCGCGACGTCGGGCACGCGCAGTGGAATGCCCGCGTCCGCGATCTTTCGCTTCGCGCGCACGAGCCGCTGGCTCATCGCTTCGGGGCGGATCAGAAATGCCGAAGCGATGCGCGCGGCGTCGAGACCGAGCACGACTTGCATCATCAGCGGCGCGCGCACGTCGGCGGCGATCGCCGGATGCGCGCAGGTGAAGAGCATCGCGAGCCGTTCGTCCTCGAGGACGCCGTCGCGCTCGAGTTCGCGCTCCGCCGTACGTCCGGCTGCGCTCAGCCGTTCGCGGACGCGCTCGGTGCGCTGCCGTTTGCGACAATCGTCGAAGAGCCGGTTGCGCGCCGCGACCAAGAGCCACGCCGCGGGCGCCCGCGGCACGCCGCTCGCGGGCCAGCACTCGATTGCCGCGGCGAACGCATCGGCCAACGCATCCTCCGCGGCGTGGACGTCGCCGCAGCGCGAGGCCAAGTAGGCCAACAGCTTTCCGTAGTGCTCGCGCGCGGCGCGCTCGGCGACGTCGTGCGCGCCGCGCGTCGAGATCACGCCGGAATCGTCAGGTCGGCGACGGGGCGTATTTCGACGGTGCCGGTGGCCGCGCAGGGGCAGCGTGCGGCCCACGCGATCGCCGCATCCAAGTCGGCGACGTCGATGACGTAGTATCCGCCGAGTTGCTCCTTGGTCTCGGCATAGGGCCCGTCGAGCACGTTCGTCTTGCCGTCGGCGTCGATGCTGACGATCGTTGCGGTGGCCGTAGGCTGCAGCGGGTTTCCGCTCACGAGCGCGCCGGCTTCGCGCAGCGCGTCCGTGTAGGCGGCATAGGCGCCCGTCTCGCGCCGGAACTGCTCTTCGGGCATGACGCTCCAGCGTTTCTCGTCGTCGTGGAGCAAAAGCACGTATTCCATAGTGTCGAGTCTCCTGGGTCGAAGGGTGGCGCTTGCGAGAGCACCCGCCTGATGACGTCCGGCCAACCTCGATTTCGACATCGCCTCCGCGCAATGTTTCACCCCGCGGCTGCTGTAGGTCCCCAGCAGATTGGGCTCTCCCGCGGGATAGCTCGGTGCGGACGCCCACGTGGAGGTATCGACCCAAGCGCACGCGCTGAGATGCTCGAACGCGGCGCCGGTGCCGACTCGACCTGCCGGTGCAACTCGCGCCGGACGCGCGTCACGATGCGGTTGCGCGACATCGTGGGTTCGTTTGCACCGTGCCTGCGACTCTTTCCTCGCGGCGTCCGAGGAGCGTGCCGTTGCGCGGCGCAATGCGCGCGTATGCCCACCTTGGCGCGCGTCGCGGTCGTGACGCCCTACCGGCTCGATTTGACCGTCGCGGTCTTGCGCCGTTTCTCGACGAACGTCGTCGACCGCACCGATGCGCGCGGCCGCTACGTTCGCGCGCTGGAATGCGCGGGCGGACCGGCGTTCGTGGCCGTGCATCAGCCCGAAAAGGGCGAGATCGAGGTCGAGATCGAGGCGCCGCCCGGCGAGGACGCGCGCGTGCTGGCGTTGACGCAACGCATGCTCGGCGTCGACCGCGATATCGCGGGCTTCTACGGGAAAGCACGGAAGCTGAAATGGCTCTACCCGCTCGCCGAACGCATGCGCGGCGTCAAGCCGCCGCGCTACCCCGCATTGTGGGAAGCCTGCGTCAACGCGATCGTCTTCCAGCAAGTCAGCATTCACGCCGCAGGCGCCATCTTGCGGCGCACGATCGAGGCGCTCGGTCCGCCGCTCGCACGCGACGGCGAGGTGCTCTTCGCCTTCCCTTCGCCCGCAACGCTCCTCGCGGCCGATGCTGCGTCGTTGCGGACTGCCGGACTGAGTACGGGCAAGGTTGCGACGTTGCGCCGCGTCGCCGGCATCTTGCTCGACGGTTCGCTCGACGAGGCGATGCTCGAAGAGCGCGCGACGCCTGCCGCGATCGAATTGTTGAGTTCGATCAAGGGCATCGGCCCGTGGACCGCGGCCGTCATTCTGCTGCGGGGTCTGGGCCGTCTCGATCTGTTTCCGCAAAACGATTCCGGTGCGGCGCGCAGTCTCGCGCTCGCCGCACCGGGAATCGGAGTGGACGTCGAGGCCGCCCTGACGACGCTCGGACCGTGGCGCGGACTGCTCTATTACCACCTGCTGCTCGCGCGACTCGAAGCGCGTGGTGAGCTGACGTCGGGTTAGATCGTGGCTAAGAAGGCGTTGACGGCGGCGGCGAACGCGTCGGGCCGATCGTACATGATGAAGTGCTTCGAAGGCGCGATCGCGGTGACGTGGACGTGCGGCGCGCCCCGATACAGACCGGTATAGAACGCGGCGTATTCCTTGGCCTGGGCGTCGTCGGGCGCCGGAGCGAGCACCTCGATCTGTGCGCTGATGTTCGGCAGTGAGGGGCCGAGATCGTCGATCGACATCTCGTACGAGGCGCCGGCGACGGTGGCGCGATCGCTCGCCGCGTTGTGTTGTGCGACGAGATCGACGTTCTTCGGATCGGTCACCAGCTGGGCGATGAAGAACTTCGACTGCGCGGCATATTTGTCGTCGGGCACGGCGAGCAACGCATCGCGGAAGGCTGCTGCGCCCTGCTGACGCGACGCGGGCGTTTCGCCCGGTTGCGGCAGCGGGAAGAGCGGCACCGCGTCGATCGCGAGCACGCCGCCCACGTTTGCCGGAATGGTCGCGGCGACGCGCAGCGCGAGGTGTCCGCCGAGGCTGTGCCCGATCAGGATCGGCTTCTGCAGATGTTCGCGGGCGATGAGGTCCGTCACGCTCTTGGCGAACGCGTCGAGGTACGGTCCCTTGATTGGCGGCGCGCCGTCGAAGCCTGCGAAGCGCACGGCGTAGACGGTGTACTTGGCCGCGAGTGCCGGTGCGATGCCCTCGAATTCGTACGGCCCGCACCCGAGACCGGGGAGCAGCACGATCGCGCGAGGGCCGGTGCCGGTTACGCTCGCGACGGCCGCCTCGAGTTGGATGGTGCGCGGCGCGGCGCCGGCGGGCAATGGGAAGCTAAGGCCCGCGCCGAGCGCGAGCGCTGCGAGGATGCGAAGCATGGTTATCAGCTTTCTTCGAAGATGAAGATGTCTTCGATCGTGCGCTCGAAAAGTCGCGCGATCTTGTATGCGAGGGGCAGGCTCGGATCGTATTTGCCGACCTCGAGCGCGTTGATGGTTTGGCGGCTGACCTCGAGCTGCGCGCCGAGGTCGGCCTGCGACCAGCCGCGTTCGGCGCGGAGTTGACGCAGCAGATTCTTCATGCTTACCGGTAGCGTCGGGCCGCGAGCGGCTGGCCCACCGCGCCCCAGAGCACGGCCATCACCGGCCACACGAAGAACATGCTGAGCTTGGGAAAGTTCGCGTACGCTTCGAGGAAGCCGTACGAGAACGTGAGCAGCGCGGTCAAGACGAACGAGAAGACGATGCCTTCCGACTGCACGCGCCGCTGCAGTTCGTCTTGGTTACGGTAAGCGTCCACGATCGGAAAGACCGCGACGAATGCGGGCACCATCGGCAACAGGCCCACGGGAATGCGCAACGCCTGCGGCACGTAGCCCTTGTTGAAAAACCAGGTCGTCACGAACACGGTGACCACATATGCGCTCATCCAGAGTACGAAGCTGCGCTGAGCGAGACGCCGGTTTCTTTCCATGCCACGAGTGTAAAGTACGCTTGTCATTATGTCAAGGGTACTTGTCTGTCGATCTTGCGCCTCGGCCGGCGGCGCCGGCATTCTACTAAAGTTTTAGTTGACAGGGAGACGGAGTCGATGTATGGTCCTACTAGATTTCTAGTAGTTGACCCGTGGGGGACCCGTGGCGAGCAAGAAGACCAAGCACCTGACCAAGGCCGAGCTGCGGATCATGGACGTGATCTGGGCGAAGGAGCGGGCAAGCGTCGCCGACGTGGTGGCCGCCCTGCCGCCCCCGCCGCTGGCCTACACCACGGTGCTCACCATGCTCCGGATTTTGGAACAAAAGGGAATCGTCGCTCGTACTCCCGAGGGTCGCGCTCACATCTACTACGCCTTGGTGCAACGCGACGATGCGGCGACGTCGGCCGTGACCGACATCGTGCGCTCGTTCTTCTCGAATAGCAAAACCGCGCTCGCGGTGCGCTTGATGGAAGAAGAGCGTCCGTCGCAAGACGAGTTGGCCTCGATCAAAGCGCTGATCGCGAAGTACGAGAAGGAGAACTCGTGATGGAGCAGTTCGAAACGGTCGTCCGGTTCGTCGTCGCGACCTTGATCGACGGGCTTTGGCAGGCCCCGCTCTTCGCGTTCGCAGCCTGGCTCGTGTTGCGCCTCCAGCCCGGCGCCAACGCGACGACGCGACACTCGGTGCTGGCGACGGCGCTCTTCGCGAGCTTACTCCTTCCCGTCGTCACCGCAAGCTTCGCGCTGCGCCACGTGCCCGATGCCGCGGCGACGGCGAACGACGTGTCGCTGCCCAAAGGCGCGGTCAGTTCGCTGCCGCAGCGCACGACGGGCCGGACGGCGCCGGAGCGCGTGCCCGACGGAGCGGCCGCTGCGGCGCCGTCGGCCGCTGCTTCCGCGCCGGCGTTTTCGGTGCCCACGTTCTCGCGCTTCAACCTGTCGATTCCGCGCGCGCTGGCCTTCGTGCTCGCAGGCCTGTGGTTTGCCGGCGCGGCGTTCGTGGTGATCCGTCTCGCGATCAGTTTACTCCACCTCGAGCGCCTCAAGCGGGATGCGCTGCCGCTCTCCGTCGAGTATCGCGCGCAACTCGGGCGCTGGGCGACGGCCTCGTCGGGTTCGCACTCCGTGCGCCTGTGCACGTCGCCGGAGATCGACATCCCGATCGCGGTCGGCCTCTTCGATGCGATGATCCTCGTGCCCGAGCGCTTCTTGCAAGAACTCGATCCGCACGATATCGACAGCATCGTGCTGCACGAACTCGCCCACTTGCGCCGCGCCGACGATTGGTTCAACGCCATCGAGCGCTTCGCGCAAGCGCTGCTCTTTTTCAACCCGGGCATCATTTGGCTCGTCGGTCAGCTCGATCTCGAACGCGAAGTCGCCTGTGACGATTGGGTGCTCCAACAGAACGATGCGCTGCCGTACGCGACGTGTCTCGCGAGAGTCGCCGAGACCACCGCGTGGCCCCATCGCGCGATGACCGCGCCCGGCGCGTTCGTCACGCGGCGCGGCATGTCGATTCGCATCGAACGGCTGCTCTCCAAACAGCGCGACGTTCGCGTGCGCACCTCGTTCGGGCCGGCCGGCGCCGCGGTGGCCGTGGTCGCCGTGCTGGGCGCCGTCGCCGCGCTCGTGTCTCCCTCGATCGCCTACGACGTGACCGTCCAGCCGCCGCAGCCGCCCGCTGCGCCCGGGGTTGCGGCGCACGCCTCGCCGGCCGCGCCGAAGGCGCAGTCGGTATCGGCCGCTGCAAAACAGAAGGCCGCCGTCGTCGCGCTCGCAACCGCCACCGCCGAACTGGCCACCGCGCCTGCCGCGCCCGTCCCGGCGCCCGCGCCCTCGGCCGCTGCCTCGCCCGAGGTCACGCTGCATGCGGTGAATCCGCTGGTGTCGCCGCCGCATCCGCCGGTGGCGCCGCATCCCAACCTGCGGCTGATCATCGTGCCCTCCGCGCCCGTCATCGTGAACGAGGCGCAAGTCCAGCGCGCTGCGGCGGAACTCGAACGCAAGGCGCTCGCCGCCGAGAACGCTGCGAACGTCCAGGAGAATCTGGCCGACCAACTGCACGACGCGGCCAGCAACAAAGCCGAGGTCATCGCCGACGCCAAGGATCCCGACTACATCGACGAACTGGCCCGCGCCGGTTACTCGCACCTCTCGGTCGACGATCTGGTCGCGCTCAAGTCGGTCGGCGTCTCCGGAGACTTCATCGCCGGTTTGCGCCGCGAGGGACTGACCCATCCCACCGTGCACGATCTGATCAAATTACGTGCGCTCGGGATCGAACCCGAGTACATCGGCGCGATGCGCAGACGCTTCGGAACGTCTCTGGATTCGGACGAACTGGCCGGGCTGCGAGCGCTTCACGTGACGCCGGACTACGTCGACGGGCTGACGTCGGCGGGGCTCAAGAACTTGCGCCCGACCGACGTGCAGGGCTTGCGCGCGGTCGGCGTGTCCCCGGACTACGTGCGAGGTTTGGTTCGCGCCGGCTATCCCAATCTCACCATCGAGCAGGTGCAGCAACTCCGCGCCATCGGCATAGACGGCGAATTCATCGACCGTGCGGCCGCTCACGGCATGCATCATCTCAGCGTCGACGAGCTGACCAGACTCAAGGTCACCGGCATCCTGTAATGCTCAAAACGGCTCGCTTTATCGCGGCAGGCGCACTGCTGCTGGTTCAACTCGCCCTGACGAGCCCCGCCGCGCTCGCCGACGTGCCCGGAACCTGGTCGATTCGTACGTCGACGAACGGCGCGGGCGCAAATCTGACGCTCGTCGTCGACGAACCGAAGGGTTCGAGCGACACGTCGAGCTTCCCGGTCGATCCGGAGTCGCTGGGCCTGCGCGACGCGCTCGCCGCCGAGCGCGAGCGCCAGGTCGAGTTCGTGCTGCGCCGCGAAGCCGGATCGTTCGCGTGCAGCGGACTTGCGGGTCGCAGCCACGGCGCCGGCACGTTCCTCTTCACGCCGAACGATGCGTTCGTCGCGGGCATGCGCGAACGGGGCTTCACCAACCTCAGCGCCTCGGACATCGTGCTCGCTGCGGTCGTCAACCTCGTGCTGCACTTCGTCGACGACGTGTTCGGCGCGGGCTACCACCACCTCTCGTACCGGATGCTGATCGTGCTGCGCTCGCTCGGCATCGACGGACCCTACATGCGCGCCATGCAAGCGGCATTTGCGGCGCCCGAACCGATCGATCCCGAGCAATTGATTCCGCTGCGCTCGCTCGGCGTGTCGCCGCAATACCTTTCGGAACTGCGCGATGCCGGTTTGCCCCTGTCCGGGCCCGACGATGCGATCCGCGCACGCGCTCTGCACGTCGATGCGCCCTACGTGCTCGGCCTCGGGCACGCCGGGTACGCGCACCTCGGATTCGAGGACGTGCTGCGCCTGCGCTCGGTCGGCATCGACGCGGGCTTCATCGAGCGCGTCGAAGCGCACGGGTTCGCACATCCCACGCTCGAGCAATTGATCCGGCTGAAGACCATGAAGATCGTGTCCGCCGCGAGCGAGGGAGCGACGCCATGATGCGCACGATGCTTGCAACTGCCGCGCTCGCGTTCGCGCTGGCGGGCTCCGGTGCTGCTGCGGCGGAACTCAGCCCCACGCTCGGCACGCTGACGATCACGACGCTGACCGCGGCGCCCTCGCTCGACCCAACGGCCGATGCCGCCGCGTGGACGGCCGTTCCGGGCGTCGCGCTTCCCTGGGACGTGCAGCACCAGCGCCCGTCGTCGGAGTTGTCTACGGCCCGCCTCGCGACCGACGGGAAGTTCTTCTACGCACGGTTCGACGTCAAGCAACGCGAGACGCTGTTGCAGGCGCAACACGCCAACAACGTGGGCGACGGAACCGACGACGAAGTCTGGGTCGATCTCTGGCCCAACGGCAATAAGGGCTTTTTCTATCAATTCGCGGCCACGTCGAACGGCACGCACTTCCAGTACTCGTCGGAGAACACGGGCTACCAGCCCACCTGGCAGTCGTTTGGCGCGAATTACGACGGCGGTTTCACGGTCACGATGAAGATTCCGCTCGAGATCATGCGCGGCACGGGCAGCGGCGCCGATTGGAAGGTGCAGTTCGTGCGCGTCGTGCGCTCGACGGGCGAACGGCAGATCTGGTCGTATTCGCCCGCGCAGAGCAACGGCGACGACGTCACCTTCGCCGGCGCGCTCAAAGGCATGAAGCCCGCCGTCGCCGCCAAACCCAAACCGCGCGTCGGCGTCTACGGCCTGGGCGCCCTGGGCTCGCCCGCCTCGGGCCTGACCACCTCACGTGCCGGCGCGGACTTCTCGCTGCCGATTACGCAGACGGCTTCGCTCTTCGGCACGGTACACCCGGACTTCTCGAACGTCGAGGTCGATCAATCGACGATCTCGCCTACCGCCTTCCCCCGCTTTTTCACCGAGGTACGGCCGTTTTTCACGCAAGCAAACAACTACTTCGACAATTTCGATTGCGACGCGTGCCCCGGGCTCTCGAACCTGTACTCGCCGAACATCCCGACGCCCCGCGAGGGCTTTGCCGCGGCGGGTCACCAGGGACAGTTGCAGTTCGCAGCCTTCGACGCCGTCGGCGACGGACGCAGCGATGCCGCCGAGTCATTCGGCTATACCAGCAGCGACAACCATTGGCGCTATTTCATGGAAAACATCGCCGCGAACTGTAATCTGGCCGGCACGACGAACTGCCAGTTCGACGCGCCGCTCGTGCACGACTATACCTTCGCCAACGGCCTTTCGTACAACGACGGCAAGCATCTCGACGCCTACTTCGATTACGGCAGCGATAGCGGAAACCAGGTGCTGATTCCCAATCAGGCCCAACGCTACGACGGCGGCTTCTTTCTCTACGATCAAAACGAAGGCATAGCGTTCTCGTCGCGCAAGGTGGGACTCTACTACGATCCGGCCGATGGTCTCGTTCAGCATCCCGATATTGCGGGGTACGGCCTCTACGGGGTGAAGATCGTGACCTTCGATCAGAAATCGCCCTTCAACAGCGTCGGCGTGTCCGGCTTCATCGATCGCTACCACAACATGTTCGGAGCGCTCGACCAGTCGGATAGCGCCCTGAACTTCGACGCGCTGACCAAGAGCCGCATCGACGTGCAGGCCTCGATCGGCTCGAGCTATCTGCTGCAGCAGTCGGGTTGCGTGGCCGCCGCGTGCATCTTTTCGCCCATTTCCCAGAACGGTGTCGGGCTCGTGTGGCATAGCGGCACGGCCAACAGTGCGGGCAACTTCCCCAACCACGGCGGCTCCTCGACGCCGACCTCGATCACGTTCAACACCGGACGTTTCGGGCCGGGCCGCCTCGACTCGTGGCAACGCGCGACCACGATGCGCGCCGGCATGCGCGGCACGCTCTCGCTCGAAGCCGACGATACGCGTCAGTACCTCGACGCGGGCGGCACCAACGTGCAGTGGCTCGAACGCGCCAGCTACGGATACACGATTTCGGCCGACTCCTCGTTCGCGCTCGGGGTGCGCCGCATCGTTGGGACCCCGCCCTTGATCTTCAACGCGGCGCCGGTCAACTGCACGACGGTGTACGTGGTACGCCCGGGCATCGCGCCGCCTTGCACGGGCGCTTGGAATCTCTCCGCCGCGTACCACCATCGCTCGCCGCACGACGAGATCTACGCGGGCTACGGCGACGCGAGCCAGCTCTCGACCACGCCGGGCTTCGTGCTGAAGTTTATCCATTATTTCGGTGCTGAGAAGGGCACGTAGGTCGAGAACGCCGACGGGTGAAACGCTCTGCAACCCCTCTGCGGTTGTACGAGGCACCATGCCGATTCAAACCACGCCCGCCTTCACCATTCAGCGCGCCGGCGAGCGCGCCGCCTTCGATCACGGTTGGCTGCAGACGCACCACTCGTTCAGCTTTGCCGACTATCACGACCCGCAGAATCTCAACTGGGGCGCGCTGCGCGTGTTCAACGACGATACCGTGCAAGCGGGCAAGGGCTTCGGCACGCACCCCCACCGCGACATGGAGATCCTGACCTACGTGCTCGAGGGTGAACTCGAACACAAGGACTCGATGGGCAACGTGGGCGTCGTGCGGCCGGGCGGGGTGCAATACCTCAGCGCCGGCACCGGCATCACGCATTCCGAGTACAACCACTCGGCGGACGAGCCGGTGCACTTCGTGCAGATGTGGGTGCTGCCGACGGCCGCCGGCCTCGCGCCGCGATATGGCCAGGTCGACTACACGCTGGACGACCGGCTCAACCGATGGCTACCGATCGCGTCGGGTCAACGCGGCGTCGAGAGCAAGATCGCCCTCTGGCAAGACGCCACCGCGTACGTTGCGCGGGTCGACGGTGCGACGCTCGCGCGAGCGCTTCCGCCGGGCCGCTTGGCGTTTCTCTTCGTGGGGAGCGGTTCGATCGTCGCCAACGGCGAGCGGCTCGAAGCCGGCGACGCGGCGCGCATCGCGGGCCCGCTCGACCTCGAATTGAGCGGAACCGGTGAAGTCGTGCTCTGGGACGTGCCGCCGCTCTCCTGACCGACGGCGAGACTCGCGCTAGAAGCGGCGCAGCGGCGCCTCGTACTGCAGCGGCGTCCGCACGTACCCGAGTGTCTGATACTCGGTATACATGGCGGTCAGCAGGTCTTGTGACCGGCCGTCGTAGTCGAGGCTGAGTTCCCACATGAACATGCCGCCGAACCCCTGCCCGCCGATGACGTCGTCGACTTTACCGGTCGTCGACGTCACGTCGTCGAAAGTGATGAAACCGGCGGGTGAGGTGTGCAGCAAATACGGTGCGCCGCCGGCCGACTGATCGCGATAGGCCGTCCAGCCTTGCGCGCCGATCAGCGGCTTCACCTGCGCGTAGTTCACCGTGCTCACTGCCTTGTTGCCGCATAGGCCGTTGCAGGTCTGCCAGAGCGAACCGTAGCCGTTGAACTCGTAGCCGTAGAACGCGGTGCCGATGTTGAGTTGCGCCGGCGAAACGCCGTACGTCTGTGAAAACAACTGCATCGCCGTGGTCAGGCTGCCTTCCTGACCGGGATCGTTCGGGCTCTGCAGCAAGGGCGAATTGTGCCCGGTGTACGAGCCCCAGGGCCCGGTGAAGTCGTAGGTCATCACGTTGAAATAGTCGACGATCGGCGCGAGCGCCGGGACGTTGAAGCCCTGCCCGTAATTCTCCGGATCGGCCGGGATCGCGAGCGTCAGCAAATACTTACCGGCGGGCAGCGCGGCGCGCAGCGCTTGGAAGAAGGCGGTGCAGTTGGCTTTACCCTTTGCGCTCGGCACCTCCCAATCGATGTCGAGGCCGTCGTAGCCGTACTTGTTCACGAGCGCCAGCGCGTTGTTCGCAAACGCCGTGCGCGCGTTTGCGTTGGCGGCAACCTTGGCGAAAGCCCCGGCGCTTCCGGAGACGTTGAGGATGACCTTATCGCCCGCGGCGTGCGCTTTGGAGAGCAAAGCCGGCTCGAGAAACCCCTTGGGAATCTTGATCGCGCCCGTGCCCTTGGCTTCGACCACGACGCCGTCGTGAATGATGTGGGTCAGTTCGTTGAACGGGATGTTGGCCGACGTATAGGCCGGCGAATTCCACTGGTCCCAATATCCGTAGTAGGCCAGGAGCCGGGCTGAGGCCGCATCGGCCGGGGTAGCCGCATGCAGCGCAAGCGTCAGGGCGGCGAGCGCGGTCGTCGTTCGTGGCTGCATGGATTCGGGCTCCTCAATCGGGAATCGGGGTCACTTGCCCGTTCGAGCGGGGTACGGAGCACTCCGGCCGCCGCGGGTCACACTCCAGAGGTTGGAAGGATGAATACGCTCGCCGCGTTCGTGCTGCTGGAACTGACGCTGTGCTTGATCCCGGGCCCGGCCGTGTTGCTGACCACGTCGTACGCGCTGCGCCGGGGCAAGCGCGCCGGTTTGGCCGCGGCCGCGGGCATACTCGCCGGCAACACGCTGTATTTCATCCTCTCCGGCCTCGGGATCGTCGCCGTCCTGCTCGCTTCGTATCGAGTCTTCACGTTCGTCAAATACGCGGGTGCGGCGTACCTCGCGTTCGTCGGCCTGCGGGCGTTGTTCGCACGCGAAGCGCCGCGGATCG
>Ga0182012_10003518_pt1 | contig 16677 bp, 11 predicted proteins | sample 612S2SmetaG_FD_120486 | JGI IMG/M metagenome (GOLD analysis project Ga0182012, IMG submission 120486) | Permafrost microbial communities from Stordalen Mire, Sweden - 612S2S metaG | ecosystem: Environmental > Terrestrial > Soil > Wetlands > Permafrost | place: Sweden: Stordalen | collected...
ATGAGTCCGAAGAAGCAGCCAACGCCGCCTATGATGAGACCCTGCAAAACGAAAATGCGCTGGATTTGCTGGCGGCGAGTGCCGAGAGACATAAGGATGGCGACATCGCGCTGCTTTTCCATGACGAGCATCACTAGGACGGCAAGGATGTTCAGAGCAGCTACGAGTTCGATCAAACTGACGGTGATTAGGCTGACGGTTTTCTCGAGTCGCAAAGCGTTGAGCATCGAACGGTTCTGATCCATCCAGGTCGACGCGGTAAGTTTTGGTCCGGCGATGGCTTCGGCAGCGCGGGCGACTTCCGGGGCGGTGAAGATGTTGTCTAGGCGGAGTTCGATGGTGTTGACGACGTCGCTGAGATCCAGAACGCGCTGGGCAACGGGCAGGGAAGTGAAAGCCCAAGTGGAATCCAAATCGTAGAGACCGGATTCGAAAATGCCGGCCACGCGGAAGTGGAACAGGCTGGGCACAACTCCCATGGGCGTGAGTTCGCCCTGGTAACTGATGAGCGTAACGGGGCTATTCACTTGAATGCCGGTTTGTTCGGCGAGTCGTGAGCCGACGACGATATTGTAGACGTGATTTTCAATCGGTTGATCGAACGCGGCGAGTGAACCGGATTTCAAATGCCGCAGCATTTCAGGTACGTCGGCGCCGTGACCAAGCGGCACACCTTTTAAGACAGTGTTGCTGCCCACCATGGGACCTTTCAGCGCCACGCCGCCATAGAGTCCGGGCGTGGCACTGAGAACGTGTGGAATGCGGAGCAGTTTTGGCACAAGCTGTTGCCAGCCTTCGATACCGTAGGCCGGAACGCGCTCAAGAATGTTGACGTGGGCGGTGGCGCTGAGGAGACTGGCTTCGAGCGTCGTTTGAAAACCATTGTTGATAGCCAGCACAATAATGAGCGCCGCCACTCCGGCCGCGACGCCGAAGACGGAGACGACGGTGATTACTGAGATGGCGGTCTGCTTGCGTTTAGCGCGCAGATAACGAAGAGCGACAATCCATTCGAAGCGAGACATGACGAACGAATTAACGGTCCAATTCGCGCAGACGTTCCGCAATGCCGATGTCGCCTTCGGGGCGGAGCAGGGGGAACAGAATGACGTCGCGAATGGACTTGGAGTCCGTCAGAATCATAGTCAAACGATCAATGCCAATGCCTTCGCCACCAGCCGGGGGCATGCCGCAACAAAGGGCGCGGAGGTAGTCTTCGTCCATCATATGAGCTTCTTCGTCGCCGCCTTCTTTGCGGGCAAGTTGCTGATCGAAGCGGCGGCGCTGTTCTTGCGGATCATTCAACTCAGTGAAGGCGTTGGCGATCTCAAAGCCGGCGGCGTAGATTTCGAAACGTTCCGTAAAGGCGGGTTCGTCCGGTTTGTTCTTTGAGAGCGGCGAGACTTCGACGGGGAAATCGTAGATGATCGTTGGGTCGAAGAGATGTTCTTCGGCGTGGCGTTCGAAAAGCTGCACAAGTGCGGCGCCGGGCGAAGATTCGCGCGCGTGACTCATGAGCCAGGCGGGATCTTTCACGTTATCCATGGACGGTTTGTCGGGACCTTGCCAGAATTCGATGAGGGCTTCGCGCATGGAGAATTGGCGGATGTTGGCGAAGTCGATGGTGCGCTCGTTGTAGGTGACTTTGGCGGAACCCGTTGCGGACAGGGCCGTTTGTTCGAGCAGTTCTTTGGAGAGTTTGATCATGCCCCGGTAGTCGGTGTAGGCCTGATAAAACTCGAGCATGGTGAACTCGGGGTTGTGGCGGACCGAGATGCCTTCGTTGCGGAAGTTGCGATTGATCTCGTAGACGCGCTCAAGGCCGCCGACGACGAGGCGCTTGAGATAGAGTTCAGGCGCGATGCGGAGATAGAGGTCGATGTCGAGCGCGTTGTGATGGGTCTTGAAGGGGCGCGCGGCGGCACCGCCATAGAGGGGTTGCATCATAGGCGTTTCGACTTCGAGGAAGCCGTGGGCGTCCAATTGGCGGCGGAGCGAAGAGATGATTTTCGAGCGGGTGACGAAGACCTTGCGGACGTCGGAATTCGAAATCAAATCAAGGTAGCGCTGGCGGTAGCGGGTCTCGACGTCTTCGAGGCCGTGCCATTTTTCGGGCAGCACGAGGAGGATCTTTGAAAGAAAGGTCAGGTCTTCGACGTGGATGCTAAGCTCGCCGGTCTTGGTGCGGAAAAGGTAGCCGGTGACGCCGATGATATCGCCAAGGTCGAGCAGTTCGTACAGCTTGTAGGCCGTTTCACTGACGGCATCCTTTCTGATGTAGGCTTGCAGCTTTTCGCCATTCTGCTGCAGGTGCAGGAAGCCAGCTTTGCCCATTCGCCGGACGGTGAGAATGCGGCCCGCTGCGCGCACGGGTATTTTTTCAGCCGCCAATTCTTCAGTGGTTTTGCTGCTGAACGATTCCAGGATTTGCGGAATGGTGTGGCTGAAATCAAATGCTTGGCCGTAGGGGTCAAAGCCCAGGGCGCGGATTTGCGTCAGTCGCTCATGGCGCTGACGCCAAAGATCATCTTCTATTGCCAAACGGAGGCTCCTGGTTCCTAGGTTAGCGGACTGGCCTGCGGGAACTCAGGATAGGGGCAGGCTACCAGCTAAGCTCTACTAATGAGATCGCCTGTAGCGGCAATGTGATCTGCAACGTGGCTCGTCCAGCGTGTGACTCAAGCCAGGATGGCGAGTCGAGCAACTGAAGTTGTCCGGCAGCCTCCAATTTGGAATATTGCTGGGCCGTTGGGGCGGTGGGAGATCCTAGATCTTTCCAAGCCGTATAGGCGTTGCTGTGGCTTTGATCAATGCGATAGTGTTGCACCAGAACTCGGCCCACGAGTTGCGGAATGCCTGATATCGCGAGCTTGATTTCCGCCGCTTCGCCCGGCACATCTTCGTCCTGATAATTCCAAAGCATAATGGCGATGCTGTGGGAGGAACGCGTCGCTAATGCATCGACGTCTACGGACTCTCCGCGGACTCCTTGACTGACAATGGTGTCTACAGACAAATGGCCGGAACTCTCTACCGCCACGCGTTCGCCTTGCATTAGGCCTGCCATCCGAAACACGTTCAGCACGGGCTTATCAATGCCGTTTGTGGCTAACGTGCGAAAACCATCGAAGTAGGGCTGATCTTCGAATTCAAAAGCCCACGTGAGCATTCCTGCAATATTTGTTTTCTCCGCACTGGCTAAATCGAAGATGTTCTTCAGCATGAGCGCAGTGTAAGCCGGATACAGCGTACCGTTGCGATAAGCGTTCTGGGGATAGACACGCGATGAACAGGCGGCGCAACCCTCAGGATCGGCTTCACTCAGCACAATGGGCAGATCTTTCAAGGCGGCAAACGAGTGAACAATCTCAAAACCGCGGCGCACATCCTGAGTCTCCTTGCCGATTCCCATGCGAATGTGTGTGCCTACGTTTTCGGGTCGACCCTTAGCGTGATAGCTAACGAAATCGATGGGTGCGCCCGTCAATCCGGTGGCGGCGTTCTTGCCCGATACGCAATGCTCAAGAAACTGCTCTAGAAATTTCGCTGCCCGGTCACTCCCCGGACCGGTTGTGGCGGGCCCCCCCACTCTGGCCGTGGGCAGTGCACGCTTAACGCCATCTACGGCGTAATCATAGAGCTTGTCGTACTCCTCAGGCGTGCCGTGCCAATAACTGATATCGGGCTCATTCCAAACCTCCCAATACCACGATTCCACCTCCGTCTTGCCCCATTTGGCGACAGCATGCTTCACCCATTCATTGACGAGAGCGCCCCACTTTTCGTAGTCTTTCGGAGGATATGTCCAGCCAACGCTGTATTGTTCGTTCTTTGCGCCCGGTATCCAAGTCGTATGGTATGGGTCAGGCTTAGTAGATAGAGCCTGCGGCATAAATCCAATCTCGACAAACGGTTTCGCGCCAGCGTCAATGTAGGTGTTGAGGATTCGATCCACAATGGTCCAGTCGTAAATGGGTTTGCCCGAGGCATCTTCCGTATAGGCATTCGTCGAACCCCATTTCAATCCGGGACTGCCATCCCCTGTAGCAAGCATGAAGTGAGTGCGAATGTAAACCGGGTCGCTACTGAGCGATGCCAATTCGCGAATGAGCTTCTTGCCGTTGGCGGCGTAGGTATAGTTTGGTTCGTCGTAGCCGAAATATGCATAGATCGGCTTATAAGGCCCTAGCGATTTCGAAGCGTCTACTTGCACTGTTACCGGATGTTGAGCAAGAAGAACAGAGGAAACGGTCAGCAACAGGGCGGCAATTCTCATAGTTCGGGGCGCTTCATTTGGGGTCGTTCGGCACTTTAGGTTTGTCTGCAGGCGGCATGTCCACGGCATCGGGCGGCCGGAAGCGGCGCGGAGGTGCCGGTTTGGCGCTGGCCAGTTCTACATATGTTCTTAGGATGCGTTCTTTTTGCGCCGGATCATAGATCAAGTACTGATGCTTACCTTTGTCGGAGGCGGCGAAGGAGGTGCGGCCATCGTCGTGAACTGAGATAGTACCGGCGTCGGAGAGCTTGAAGTACCCTTCCTGTGGACGGCCTGCGTACAGCGTGGCCGCTAGATCAGACGACGGAGCATCATAGGGCATCGTCTGATAAGCCCGGTAAGCGTCGGCCACCGGATTGTCATGGACGGCCTCTGCGAACTCCTTATCGATGCTCGAACCAGGGAATGGGAGGTTTGTGCCGATATCACGTCCGCACATAAAGATGGGAGTGGGCCACTGAGCGAAGACTTTTTTCGCGGCGGCGATATCTGCTTTGATTCTTGGGTCAGGTGAGACGGTGGGGAGTGATCCCGCCGACACGACCAGATACTTCGTTTTAGCCGCGATCAACTCAGGTATGCCTGAAAAGTCTAAGGCGGAAGCTAGGTTAGTTGCTGGTCCACCCAGAATGATAAAGGCATTCTGATCGTACTGCGCCTCCAGATAATTGCGCAGCAGAGTGGAGGGATCTCCCGTTTCGAGGACACGCTTGACTTCGTTCCGGTACACAGGCGAGCCATCGGGGTTCTTCTTTTCAAAAGGCACAGTGAAGGCTGGCGAGGTGTCTCCTGGGAGTCCCTCCGTTCGCATACCGATGGGAGGGACTTGCGAGAAATTCCCTGCGGGGCCTTTATAAAACCTCTCCACGGCATCGGCGAATCCGGCGATGGCCAGATTAGGCCTGCTCAGCGTCAGGATGGCCACGCGGCAGTCGTTCTTGCCTTGCATGCCGTACAGCAGAGATATAGCAAGAACGCTATCGATAGTGGAGAAGTCACTATCGAAGAACGCTCCGGCGGACGGTTTTCCTTTTGCGAATTGCACGGTTGTTTAGGTAAGATCGAGACCTTGCAAGCGGCCTGTGGAATCGCCGAATTTATCCATATGAACTCCCATTCGGTCCATCATGGTGAGGAAGAGGTTGCACATAGGAGTTTCGCGGCGAACGACCATGCGGCGTCCAGTTTTAAACGTGTTGCCTCCGCGACCCGCTATGAGAGTGGGGAGGTCTTCGTGCAGGTGAGCGTTGCCGTCGGAAAGGCCGGCACCGTAGACGATCATCGAGTTATCGAGAAGAGTGCCATCACCCTCCTTGGTGCTCTTCATCTTTTCGATGAAACCGGCGAACTGGCGCACGTGATATTCATTGATCTTGCGAACTTTCTCCATGAGGTCGGGCAAGTTGCGGTGGTGAGTTAGAGGATGATGACCATCGGGAATATCGAGTTCGCGATAGGGACGCGAACTGCCTTCTCGAGTCATGAGGAAAGTGACTATGCGTGTCTGATCGGCCTGGAACGCGATGGCAATCATATCCGACATCAACTTGAAGTGTTCGCTGAAATCAGCAGGGATGCCATAAGGCTTGTCCATGCCAGGTTCAATCGGTGTGGTGTCTTTCTCGGCGCGCTCGATCTGGATTTCGACTTGGCGGATGGCAGAGAGGTACTCATCCAGTTTGCGGCGGTCGGTGGGGCCGAGAGACGATTCTAGCTTGTGAGTGCTTTCCGTGACGAAGTCGAGGATGCTGCGGCGGTAGACGGTTTGGCGTGCGCGCTCTTCCGGGGACATAGGCTGACCTGTGCCGAACATCCGTTCAAACAATGCACGGGGATCCAGCATTGGAGGGAGTGGTTGTGATTCGCCGCGCCACGCCAGATTGTTGGTATAGGCGCAGGAATAGCCGCTATCACAATCGCCCGCTTGCCGGGCGTCTTCCATGCCGAGCTCGAGGGAAGGGAAGCGCGTTTGCTTGCCAATTTCATTGGCCACGATTTGATCAAAGGAGATATTGTTCTTGATCTCCGTGAGTGACTTCTTTACCTGGACGCCCGTGAGATAGGAACCGCAGCAACGGCCATGATCACCGGCGCCGTCAAGAAGCGCGCGGCCTGTATTGTGGGTGAGGTTTCCAATCTGAAGAATGTCATCCTTAAATGGCTCGAGCGATTTCAGCGAACGTGGCATTTCCTGGAACTTGCCTTCATAGGTCGGGTTCCAGGAGTCCATGATCATGCCGTTTGGCACATAGAAGAAGGCCATGCGGACAGGCGCGCCCCCTGGTATGGTGCTGGAGGCGAAAGCTGGACTCATGGCATCGAGGAAGGGAAGCCCGATGGCGGCGCTACCGATTCCTCTCAAGAATGTACGTCTGGGTAGAGATTTCTTGGTGATCACTTGCTGGCTATCTCCTTGGTCTTGACGAAGGTTTTATCTTTGCGCTCGGTGACTAACTCGCCGCGCCGCGATTGGAAGGGCAGACTATGTACCACTTCGTAGATCAACGTTTGAAAATGTAAACCGTCGGCTTCCACGGTTTTGGTTATTTGACTGAGAGTGCGGTTGTCATAGGGCTGCATGCCGCGGCCCAATGCGTAGGTCATGACCTTTTCTGTGAGGCAGCGGGTAATTTGCGGCATGCTGTTCCCTTCGAGAACAGTACGCATCTGCGCAGCCGTCTCAAATGACTTACCGTTTGGCATAGTGCCGCCAACATCAACTGGGAATTTCCCATCCATGGTGCGCCACTTGCCAATAGCGTTGTAGTTTTCCAAGCCGAAACCGAGCACATCCATTTTGCTGTGGCACGAAGCGCAGACGGGATTGGAACGGTGTGCTTCTAATTGCTTACGGAGGGAGATATCACTGCCAACCTTCGACACATCGAGAGCGGGAACATCCGGTGGTGGAGGTGGCGGCGGAGTCCCCAGAACGTTGCTCAGAACATACTTTCCGCGAATGGTGGGAGAGGTCCGGTTGGGATAACTGGAAACAGCGAGCACCGCACCCTGAGTGAGAATGCCGCCGCGTTGATCTGTTGTTAAATCAACTTTTCGAAAGTCAGGACCTTTGACACCCTCAATGCCGTAAAACTTGGCGAGAGACTCGTTCAAAAACGTGTATCGCGCGTTAATCATTTCTGAGATGGGACGATTGCCGCTCAACGCATATTGAAAGAACATGCGGGTTTCGGTGCGGAGGTCTTCTTTGAGTTCAGAAGTCCACTCTGGGAACTTTACCGGGTCGGGCGTTATGGAATCGAGGTTGCGAACTTCAAGCCACTGGCCCGCAAAATTGTCAGCGAAAGCGGCGGCCTTCTTATCAGTCATCATGCGCTTGACTTGCGCATCTAGAATTGCCGTTTGATGAAGCTTGTTGGTTTCCGCCAGATTGAGAAGTTCTTCATCGGGCATAGAACTCCAGAGGAAGTAACTCAGCCTGGTGGCCAGTTCAACGTCTGATAAGCGGTGGACCTTGCCAGGATCGACAGGGTCTTGATCACGCTCAATACGGAATAGAAAGTCAGGCGAAACCAGCATCGCTTCTAAGGCAAGCTGGATGCCCTGTTCTGTCGATTGACCGTGCGCTTTGGCCATACCGACGAATTTCAAATACGACGCCACCTCTGCCCTTGTAACCGGTCTCCGAAAGGCGTTGTGTGCGAGGTTGGTGACAATTCGGTCCACGCATCGTGGTCCAGTAGCGGGGTCGCAGATGAGAATCTTTTTGCGGCTGGCCTTTTCGACCTTCGAGGGAAACGGACCCACAAACGTAATAGAGCCGATGTATTTGTTCTTTTTGTCGTTGTAGGCTTCTTTCGCGGTTGTGAAAGTTTTCACGAAATCATCGCTCAAGAAGGCCGCTCGAAAAACATGATCGCCTTCGGGCAAATAGACGCGCATTTCACCTTCGGAAAACGGATTGAAGTAAACCAACTTGGAAGGTTTCGTTTCCACGTCGATGGTGTTCAGAAGTTGGCCGTCCATGAAGAAAGCCATCTTTACCGGCTTGGCGTCGGCGGTGCGCTCACCTGGGAAACCGAAGCGCACAGTATAGTCGCCATCGAAATCAACTCGGTGGCTTGCTTCCACAGTGCTGTAATCCAGCCGGCGCATGGTTCGTGTTTTGAGATCGCAAGTGGTCTCAATCGGCTTCTTGGGCAATGGATCGGCACCCATGGCTCGGGAGGCAATGGTTTCGGCCGCGTTGAGATACTTCTCCATGAGAATTGGAGAGACACTCAAAATGTCGCCGATGTTGTCGAATCCGTAGCCGGAATCGTCAGTCGGGAGATCCTTCTCGGCGTGGAAATCGACCGATAGTAAGTCGCGAATCGTATTTCGGTATTCGTTGCGATTCAGGCGTTTGGCGGTGACGCGACCAGGATCGGGTTTGATGAGGGCGTCGGCTTTATCGAATTCCTCGTGAAGAAAATCAACAAGGGCGGAGATTTTCTCTTGTGGGGGACGAGGAATGCCTTTGGGCGGCATCTCGCCCGATTCGATCTTCTGGAGAATTTTCTCCCAGGAAACACGGTCGTCGGAAAGTGTGGATGAATCGAGATACGGAACAAGATTCACGCCGCCTGAGGTAAGTGTGGCGTTGTGGCAGCCGGAACACGTGTTCTTGAGAATAGGTTTTACCGCGCTGTCGAATTTGGCCTTGTCGACGGTGGGAGCGTCCGCAGCCAGAACGCAGCCAACTGAAAGCAGCAAAGCACACGCGAAAATAGACCCTCGTTTGGCTAGATGTTCCAACCGTACTCCTTTTCGACTCTTGGTGTCGCTTCTAAGTATATATGGATTTTGACCCCTCTAGTGTTCAATGGGGAATCCAAAAGCCCAGAGTGTACCGTCGTTGGTGCCCAGGTAGATGGAACTCCCGCCGGCAGCCAAGCCTCCGGATTTCGGCACAAACGATTTGATGGCGTCTCCGCTCGTCCACAATTGTTTGCCGGTGGTGGCGTCATAGGCGGAAAGCAAGGCGGTATGGCTGCGATCTCCGCGCTGCAGTACAAACAAAACGCCGTTGATGATGAGTGGCGTTGCTGGAGTCATCAGATCGTGGATTGTCCAGTCCTGTTTGAGAGAGGTGCTGCCGTTTTGATCAATGAGCTTCCAGGCGGTGATTGATTTGGCACCGGTTGCGATGATCCAGCGAGTCTCGGCTATGGTTTGCCAAGTGGCCAATGCGTACGGATCGGCATCGCCCGCAGCGGATTTCGCCACGGCGGTGGTGGGAGTTGCGCTATCCAGGAGATGGATGGTGCCGTCTTTTGCGGCAGCGGCTAGCAATATCCTGTTTTTGTAATCAATGACAATCGGAGCCGTCGTAAAAGGCTGGTCAGCTTCATAAGTGGCGACGGGCGCCAGGGTCTTCAGATCGAGCGCAAGCAGTTTGTTTTCCGCAGTGAGATAGTTGCCTGCGGGACCAAAGGCAGTCTCTCCTCCAACGGGTGCGCCCTGCCAACTCTTCACCGCTTTGCTTGTGAGATCGAGCGCCCAAACGCCATCGGCAGCGCCACTGCAACGGTTTGCTGTGGTGGCGTAAGCAACGCCATCAACGACCGAGAGGTCGGAGACATTCGCATTGGGAGGCAGAAACTTTACCGCGGGCGCCGGTTCTTCGCCGTTAGAGACGTACATGCTGTGGAATGCGCCGTCGCTCGAAAGGCTATAGAGAAATTGAGGCGTGGGTCCGAAACCGCCGGGCGGTCGGGCGGGTTGAGGCGCAGCGCCGGGTGCCGGGGTTGTCGGAGGTGGAGGAGTGGGAGGCCGATTAGCCGCTACCTGGGCGAGTGTGACTGCTCCTTCAAGCGGTTGACCTACGCCCGATTTTGCTGGACCACCGCGCCCTCCCATTCCGCCGAAGCGATTGTTGGCGGCACTGGGAAACGCCGAGGAAAGCGGACGGGTGAGCGAGGCTGTCATCCCGCCGGGGCAATTGGCCGATCCTTTGGACGAAGTTGCTGAAAAATGTTTTTGCCATTCGAGACGTCCCAGATCACTGTCGAGTGCGAACACATCTTCCGCGTTGCCGCCGACAAAGGCGTAAGTTCGAAAACCGCGGTAGCCAATGTAACGATCAAGAAGCACGGGTGCCGAGAGCGGTTCGTTGCCGAGTTTCAATTTCCAGATCATTTGAAAGCCAGGCGCGGCAAGACTGGCGGGCGAGATCTTTGGATCCGTTCGGACCCAGGAAGAGCGATGCGCGTCGCTGCCTTTCGTTGACCAATCGGAGCCACCGCGAAATTGTGCGAACAGGGCAGAACTCAGACTCAACAAAATGATTGCTTTCGAAATGTGTGGGATGCGGATCATGGCATGGCTCCTTGCAGGGGCGAACGAATTAGATTTGTTCGCCGATTCGGGTGTATACTATCAAACGCGTTGAATCGTTTCAAGCGGAGAATTCGAATTGCATAGAAAAATTGGAGTGTTCCTTGTATTGACCACCGGTTGCTTCTTCGTCCGAGGCGCGGATTGGTTGACAGACGGCATTAATTCTAAACGGACGAATTGGCAACAGGATGAGCATGTTTTTTCGCCGTCCACCGTTGGCCAGACAACTTTGCTTTGGAAGATGCAACTCGATAACGAACCGCGTCAAATGCATTCTTTGTTTGTGCCGCTACTGATTAACGCTGTGAAGACGAGCGGTGAAACCAAAGAAATCGCCATCGTGGCCGGTGTCTCTGACAACCTTTACGCGATAGACGTGGCCAAGGGCGAATTGGTTTGGAAGAAACACTTCGAAAGCACATACACTCCTCCTCCGAATAGTCGGGGCGGTGGGATTTTGTGTCCGGGCGGGCAGACAGCGACGCCTGTAGTTACGCCCACTGGCGTGCCCGGCAAGTACACAATCTATGCGGTGGGTGGAGATGGAAGGCTGCATCAGTTGAATGCGGGCGATGGCGAAGATATTGCTCCACCGGCGAAATGGATGCCTCCGAATGGGAAGCCTTATGGGTTGAATCTTTTCAATAACGTGATTTACACGCACACCGCGCAAGGGTGCGGCGGGAATCCGAATGTGATTTACTCCTACGATTTGGCGACGAACAAAGCGGGTTCGTGGGGGCCGGCGGGCGGCGGTATGTGGGGACGGGAAGGTCCGGCGATTAGTTCTGATGGAACGATGTACACGGGCACGGGAGATGGCAAGTGGGACCCGGAGAATGGCATTTACGGCAACGGCATTGTTGGGGTGAAGCTTAATCCAGATACGAAGGCTTTGGAGTTGTCGGATTATTACGGTCCGTCGAATGCGGAATGGCTGGCGAAACGCGATTTGGATATGCAGGTAACGCCCGCGATCTTCAATTACAAAGGCAGGGAATTGATGGTGGACGCAGGCAAAGAATGCCGTGTCTATTTGTTGGATACGAAATCGATTGGCGGCGATGACCACCGCACACCTCTCTACCGGACGCCTTTGATTTGCAACGAAGACGTGAATTTTGCTTCGGCGGGGATTTGGGGATCGATGGCGACCTGGGAAGATGCGCAAGGAACGCGCTGGGTGATGACGCCGTTTTGGGGTGCAAAGCATTCGAAGTTCAAAGCGCCTATTGAGAATGGCGAAGTGAAAGATGGGGCGATTGCGGCGTTCAAAGTGGAAGAGAAGAACGGCAGTTTGCAATTGGTTCCGGCTTGGATCTCGCGCAATATGAATCGTGCGGAACCGCCGGTGGTAGCGAATGGTGTGGTTTTTGCTTATGGGAACGGCGAAGATACCGATCAAGCGTATGCGGATGTAGGGTTGGCGGATGTGGCGGAACGGCGGATTCCTGGTTCTACGCATGCGGTGCTTTATGCGCTTGATGCTACGACGGGAAAGGAACTCTGGTCGAGCGGCGATCAGATCAAATCGTGGAACCACTGGAGCGGCGTTTCGGTGGCGAACGGTCGAGTCTATTTGGGAACTTTCGACAGCATCCTCTACTGTTTCGGCATCAAAAAGTAGCATGCAGGCAAAGTTGTGCGTCGGATTCTGCGTTGCGGCTGCTTGCTTATTCGGGCAAGCGGCCGAGCCGACGCGCGAGGAATTACAGCGTGTGCTTGACCAGCAGCGGCACCTTCTCAGGGACTGGGCGGGACTGAATCATTACGGCAGTGATGATTCGGAAATTAAACCTCCTGCGCCGGGAGAACAACGAGTAGTATTTCTGGGCGATGAAATCTTTGAGAATTGGACGCCGTTCTTTCCGGGGAAGCCTTACATCAATCGCGGCATTGCGCAGCAGGTGACTCCACAAATATTGGTTCGCTTTCGGCAAGACGTGATTGACCTCAAACCCAAGGTGGTGGTGATTCAAGGCGGAGGGAATGATGTGGCTGGACGCATGGGCGGCGGAACGGAAGAGATGATGGCGGATCAGGTGACGTCGATGGTGGAACTAGCGAAAGTGAATGGGATCCGAACGGTGCTTGCTTCGCTGACTCCGGTTTGTGATTGCTATTCGAAAGTGATGCGACGACGGCAGCCGGGCAGACTAGTTGAGATGAACGACTGGCTGAAGGAGTATGCGGAGAAGAGTGGCTCGATTTATTTGGATTACTATTCGGCTTTGTCGGCGGGAGGCGAAATGAAGAAGGAATACACGGACGACGGCATTTTGCCGAATGAAAAAGGTTATGCGGTGATGACGCCATTGACAGAAGCCGCGATTGCTAAGGCGTTGGCGAAGAAGGTGTCGAAATGAAGTTTGCTTTGTTGCTAGTGTTGCCGCTTGGAATGTTTGCACAACTGCCGGATGGTCCAGGCAAGCAGGAGACGCAGAAGCTTTGCACGCAATGCCACGAGATTGAGCGCGCGCTTTCGCCGAGACAAGATCACGAAGCATGGCAGGCGACGATCAATAAGATGACGACATTGGGGTTGCGCGGCAGCGATGATGATCTGAAGCTGGTGGTGGATTATCTGGCGAAGAACTATCCAGGCGAACCGATTCCAAAGCTGAATGTGAATACCGCGACGGCGATTCAGTTTGAGAGTGCGTTGTCGTTGAAGCGATCAGAATCGGCTGCTGTGATTGAATACCGGGCGAAGAATGGGAATTTCAAGTCGATTGACGATTTCAAGAATGTTCCTGGCGTGCCGTTCGAGAAGTTTCAAGCGAAGAAGGACCGGCTCGCGTTTTGAAGTTGCTATGATGCCGATGTCGGCGGAGCGCTACAAGCTTGGTGGCAGTCAGATCTCGGTTTGATTGTGCCTCTTTGGGGTTACCCCAAGGGAACGTGAATAACTAGCATTTCGGCGCGTGAACGCCACTGCCCTAATAGGCAGAATGGTTCACGCAGAGTGAGACTCGTTGGAGCGTCCCGCCGCATTTAAACTTCATGTTCACGCGGACGTTGGTTCATCTGCTTGCTAAAGCATTGGTGGCGGGCGATGCGGAACCGGACGCCGTGGTCGAACGGGCCACACGAATACTGGGACACAGATGGCAATGGCTGCGTCCCTTAGCGGTTCGCTACCTGGAAACATTTTCTAAACAAACACGACCGCGGTATAGAGAGGCGCACGCATTTCTAAAGCGCGACGAAGGTTTTGATCAGGCGGTTCAACGCCATTTTCAAAGCTTGGAGATCGCGCAATGGTTGCAAGATTCGCCAACGATGCTGCCGGTGAAGGCTGCGGAAAACTGGCTCTTGCCGCCTATTGCAACGACGATGGAGCTGGCGAATTGGTTACAGGTCAAGCCGGGTGAATTGGATTGGTTTGCGGATTTGGGAGCGCTGGGTTACAAGCGGCGGAACGTGCACTTGCGCCACTATTGGTATCGCGTTCTGCGGAAAGATTCGGGCAACATTCGTCTGATTGAAGCGCCGAAAGAACGGTTGAAGAAACTGCAGCAACAGGTGCTAAGCGGGATTTTGGAACAGATACCGATGCTTGATGCGGTGCATGGATTTCGGAAAGGGCGATCCATACAGACGTTTTGTGCGCCGCATGTTGGGCAGCGGATTGTGCTGAAGATGGATTTGCAGGACTTCTTTCCGTCTATCTCTGGAGTGAGGTTGCAAGCTTTGTTTCGGACGTTTGGATATCCGGAGAGAGTGGCGGATTTGCTGGGAGGTTTATGCAGCAATGCGACGCCTAAAGATATTTGGGATGGGGCGAGTTGGGATACGAGGATGCAATATGCGCGTCCGCATCTGCCGCAAGGTGCGCCAACTTCTCCGGCGCTCGCGAACTTGTGTTTTTATGGAGCGGATTGCCGGTTGCGTGGGCTAGCGGAAGCGGTGGGTGCGCGGTATACGCGATATGCGGATGATTTGGCGTTTTCGGGAGATGCGGAGTTTGGCAGGTGCGTGGAGCGATTCGGGATTCAGGTTGCGGCGATTGTGGCCGAAGAAGGGTTTGCGGTGAACCACCGGAAGACTCGAGTGATGCGGCGGAGTGTGCGGCAGCATCTGGCGGGTTTGGTGGTGAATGAGCGGGCCAATGTGAGGCGGACGGATTACGACACGCTGAAGGCGATCTTGACGAACTGCGTGCGGTTTGGTGTGGAGAGTCAGAACCGTGAAGGGCACTCTGACTTCCGAGCACACCTAACGGGTAGAGTGGCGTTTGTGAAAGCGGTCAATGCGGAGAAGGGAAGGAAGCTGGAAAGGTTGTTGGATAAGATTCAGTCATGAAAAGCAAACTGATGTTTGCGGGTTTAGCATTGGCTGGCGTTTTGAGTGCCGAGAGCACGCCCGCAGTTGCGCTGCTGGTTTTGTCGAAGGGGAACCATACGCTTTCGATTGTGGACCCGACGAGTTTGAAAGTGATTGCGAGTATGCCGTCGGGACCTGATCCGCATGAAGTCATTGCGACGAGCGATGGGAAGCTGGCGTTCATTTCGAACTACGGCGGCGGGGCTTACAACACGCTGACGGTGGTGGATCTGATTGGGCAGAAGACAACGGGCACGGTTGATTTGGGTGCGTTGCATGGTCCGCATGGTTTGGATGTGGCGGGTGGGAAGGTGTACTTCACGGCGGAAGGATCGAAGGTGATTGGGACGTACGATCCAGCTACGCAGAAGATTGACTGGGTGATGGGGACGGGGCAGGACCGGACGCACATGGTTTGGGTGAGCAAGGATATGAAGACCATTGTGACGTCGAATGTGAGTTCGGCGACGATGACGGTACTTCAGAAGGTGGAGCGGAGAATGGGTCCGCCGCCGGGAGGTCCGGGTGGTCCGCCGCCAGGTGGTCCTCCTCCTGGAGGTCCGCCGCCTGCTGGGATGAGGACGGATTGGGAAGAGACGGTGATTGGCGTGGGGCGCGGGGCGGAAGGGTTTGATGTGTCGCCGGATGAGAAGGAACTGTGGGCGGCGAATGCGCAGGATGGGACGGTGTCGGTTCTGGATTTGCCGGGGAAGAAGGTGGTGGCGACCTTGAACGCGGATGTGCGGAGTGCGAACCGCTTGAAGTTTACGCCGGATGGGAAGCGGGTGCTGGTGTCGTTGCTGGGTGGGTCGGACCTGGTGGCGATGGATGTGGCGACTCGGACTACAGTGAAGCGGTTGAAGATTGGTCGAGGGGCGGCCGGTATACAAATGGCCCCCGATGGCAAGTTGGCGTATGTGGCGTGTACGCCGGATAGCTACGTGGCAATTATCGATCTAGGTTCGCTCGAGGTGAAGGGTCACCTGGATGCGGGCAAAGAACCGGACGGCATGGCTTGGGTGGAACGGCACTAGCTACTTGCTAATGCCGACCTGATTCAAGAGCCATGCGTATTCGAAGGCGGTGTCTTTGAGGCGATCATAGCGGCCGGAGGCGCCGCCGTGGCCGGCGGGATCCATCTTCATTTTGAGAAGCAGCGGATTGTTGTCGGTCTTGAGCGTGCGGAGGCGGGCGACGTATTTGGATGGCTCCCAATACATGACCTGACTATCGTTGAAGCTGCTGGTGACCAGCATGGCGGGATAGGCGCGCTTCTCTAGATTGTCGTAGGGGCTATAGGTCTTCATGTAATCGTAAGCGGCTTTCTCGTTTGGGTTACCCCATTCAAGATATTCGCCGACGGTGAGCGGGAGAGTGGCGTCCATCATGGTATTCATGACGTCGACGAAGGGGACGGCGGAGTGGACGGCGCGGAAGAGATCGGGGCGCAGATTAACCACGGCGCCCATTAGTAAGCCACCGGCGCTGCCGCCTTCGATGACGAGGCGCTGGCTGGTGGTCCATTTGTCTTTGATGAGGAATTCGGCACTATCGACGAAATCGTAGAAGGTATTTTTCTTCTTCATCAGCATGCCGTCTTCGCGCCACTGCTCGCCCATTTCGTTGCCGCCTCGGATGTGGGCGATGGCATAAGCCATGCCGCGATCTAACAAGGCAAGACGAGAGCTAGAGAACGTTGCGGACATACCGATGCCGTAGGAGCCATAGGCGTA
>Ga0182012_10003519_pt1 | contig 16676 bp, 18 predicted proteins | sample 612S2SmetaG_FD_120486 | JGI IMG/M metagenome (GOLD analysis project Ga0182012, IMG submission 120486) | Permafrost microbial communities from Stordalen Mire, Sweden - 612S2S metaG | ecosystem: Environmental > Terrestrial > Soil > Wetlands > Permafrost | place: Sweden: Stordalen | collected...
ATCGTCAACGGCCTGAAGACGGCAGTGGCAACGATGGTGGCTAACAATGGCTACCTGGTGCGCCCCACGGCAATCTATGCCAATCCGATGCTGCTGGATCTGATCGACCAGGAGATGAAGACGGAGTTCAATGTGGTGCTGAACACCGACAACATCACGGGCGGCGTTCGGGTGAAGATGCTTTCGACGCAAGCCGGCGATCTGCCGCTGATTCCGGATTGGAGCCTTGGCTACACGGGTACGATCGGCTCTGGCTCGGCGCAGCTTCCGGCCTACATTGTGACCGAGGATCTGATCGAGTACCACTGGCTGGGCGATCCGACTCCGCGGGTCTTCCAACTGGGCTTGCCGAACTCGCTGTCCTACCAGTATGTCGCCATCAAGTTTGGCGCACCGGTGGTGAAGGGCGCGGGCTTTGCACACACCGAGGTCCTCGTCACCGGAAGGTAGTTGCAAGTTAGTCAGCGGCGAGACCTGTTGCAAGGTCTCGCCGCCGACTATTTTATAGCGTAAGCAAATCATGATGTGTATCTGCGCGAGTTTCAAGTTATACCTTGCGCCTGTGGTTGGAGTAAGTACCAGGGAAGGAAGAAGTATGCCATATCTGCAGCCAGCGGATTACCCGAACTACGGATTGCCTGCCGGAACGACGGCGGACTGGATCACCGCTGCCACAGCCCTGATCAACAGCTACTGCAGGCGACCGGATCTGAACGTGGTTCAGTACACGGAGCGCCTGCGCATGACAGCCGGAGCACAGACGGTGCTGCTGAGCTATCTGCCACTGTCGCCGTTGACGCCGGCTACGACGCCGCTGGTCGGCATCGAAGGCCGGTACGCGCGGCCCAGGCGCGGAGAACTTCCAACTGAGCCGCTGATTGATATTGCGTTGGCGTTTTCACTTCCCGGACAGTGGGCGGCAATCGACCCCAGCATCGTGGACTTCGATCCGTCGAATGGAGAATTGACTCTGCCGTACAGTGTTTTCGGATTGCCCTACAACGAAGTGAGGGTGACTTACACGGCCGGCCTGGCGACAATCGGCGACGATGTGAAGTCGGCGTGCGCGCAGATTGTGCGCAACGCGCAAGCTACGCCGGCATTGAATGCCAGCATGTCGAAGATCGACACCATGCAGGTGAAATATTTCTCGAGTTCGCTCATCGACGAGACGGTGCAGGCATGGCTTCATCCGTACGTTGCGAACAGGCTGGGGTGAGCCATGAGGAGTGAATCATGACCGATACAGCTGCGCGCAACCCGACGGGAGCAGCCCGCATGATGGCGGATGCTTTATTGCGGAGCATGACAGGAACGACGGCACTGCTGCGAGTAACTGGGACAAGTACGGACAGCAGCATGCTGGAGCTGGGGCTTGCGGCCACGTCCTTTGCGGATGTGGTGATTAGTCCGGTGGTGATGCGCAAGCTTCGACCGATATGGCAAGAGGGCGGAGAGTCGAAGTGGGAGCTGTTTGTCTCAGCCACCAGCGTGGAACAGCAAGTGAACGCGCTGAGCCTTGCTTCCGCACAATCGCTCTTTGCTATGACCCTAACCGTTACTGTGGCAGAGCAGGATTACCTGATTGAATCGATCGCTTCCAATGAAGCCTTCGGCCAGATCTATATTTACCGGTTGTTGTTGAGAGAGGCGAGACAGCAGTCGGTTTAATGCAGTTGCCAGCGATCAGTTGACGGTGTTGGGCGCAATCAGCTTGCTGAGAGGCTGGTTCCGTCCATCATCCATCATGCCGCGGCGTTCGATCGCTCAAAGGAGCGCGACTTCATGCAAAATGCGAAAGACTCGTTTTATATGGCGCTGCGAACGCGGCTGGTGGCAATCAATCCAGAGCGGACGATGCTGCTGCGCGGCGCGGTGAGGCCGGGAATCTTGGTGGAAGAGGCGGAGGCGCCGATGAGCCAGCCTCCCAGCGATGTGTTTGTGCTGCGCTGGCTAGGACTGGGCATTGATACGGATCTCTCTACATCGATGGCCGCCGAGCAGTGCGAGATTGTGTATCAGACATGTGGTTCGCAGAGCTTTGGCGGACTCGACCGGGGACGCGCTCTGAGCGAGATGGACGAAGAGCTGACGGCGATGCTCGAGCCTTATTGGACGCCAAAACTCAATTACGCGGCTACCCCGCCGACCACAATGCTGACGAATGTTTGTTGGGAAGAGCCGAGCTTTGCACCGATCCAAATTCAACGGGACCGGCTGCTGCGCACGGCGAGCGTGATTGTTTACAGCTATCAGGAGCAGGGGGAGTAAATGGCGACCACTTGGTATTCAGCTCCTGCACCTGTGGCGCGGCGAGTGCGCGGGTACTTTGCGCCGGTGAACAGGGCAACACAGACACCGGTGCTTTTTGATCCATCGGAACAGGGTGGGTTCAGCCTGGACGCTCCGCGGGCACCATGGATCAGCCTGGGATGGATTCAGGATTTCGCACGTAAGTCAGCGAGTAAAACGACGGCGGTACTGACGGGAATTCCGGCGGCCGCAACGGAGCAGGTGCGCGAGACGCTTGAGGCGCAAGTAAGCCTTGAGTTCCTTAACTGGACGAAGCTCACGATGGCACTAGCAACAGGCTCGCAACATATGAATGTACTTACGCCTGGTTTAGGCGCCGCGTCTTCGGCAGATGGCGCGCAGGCATTGACTGCAGTTACGCCGCAAAGCGGCTCGACGGCAACCTCAATTGTGCTTGCTTCAAGCGATGCGGCGAAGTTTGCACCTGGGTCAATTATCGCAGCGGATGTGGACTATACCGGGCAGACGGGCTATGTCGGCTCTCCTGTTGCAGGAGCGTACGTGCGGCAGGCGCTTACGGATGTGGATTACATTCGGCGCGTTACCTATAACGTTGCGCTGGTAGCATCCGTGAGCAGCACGGGTTTGACGCTGGCCGAGTCGCTACCCGGCGGGGCGCTTCTACCGGGCATGAAAGTGCAAGCGGTCAGCGGATTTGTCGATCGCGAGGGTGGAACCTTTTATCAGGAGTGGTCGGCGCTGTTTGTCATGGAAGGCAGCCAGGGAGAGCGGGTATTTTTCCACTATCCCCGCCTCCAGTCTATGACTGGCGCCGAGGAGCTGGCCATCCCGCTGAACAGTAAAAACCAAAACGGACCATCCCGGATACTTTTGAAGGCGCAGTTTCTTGCGCTTCCTGTCACGGATCCACTGGACGGGGAGCGGGTTGTTTGCTACCGAAGCTTTATGCCGGCTGCCAATGCGCTGGTCTAACCCGATCAACCCAGCAATCGGCTGCTTGATGCGAATTCAATGCGCCGGCGAGTGAGAAACAAACCATGAAGATCACCATTCAAGGGCAGGATTACACAGCAGTACTCGACGCGGCACATCCATTGACGATCGAGCGTAAGCTGAATGAGCCTTCGATATGTCAACTATGGCTAAGCCTACCCTATGGCACAAGCCTTGCTGCCCCCACTCGACTTCAATCTTTGGAAGTAACAGGCGATGACGGGACGATTTACTTTACGGGTTATATCGCGGTGAGTCCAATGCCTGAATATGCGGGGCTGGGAGCGGAAGGTCCGCGATACCGGACAGTGATTCAGGCGGTTAGTGATGAGATTCTTCTTGACCTGCTATTGATGCCACCAAGCGCCGAAACGGGTGCGGGCACAGCAGGTTCCGTTCTCTCCGCCCTTGTTGCGCATACCGGTTCCTCATTGCTTTCAACACAAGGGCTCTCGCTTCCGACAGCAATTAGCAGTTTTTCTCCTGCTCCAGGTTCAAATTGGAGCGAGCGTGCAGCGCAAGTGGCGAGCATGGCCCGGGCCGCATATAAAGCGGTTAATAGTTCGTTGTCCGTTGCGCCCGTGGCAAGCACTGTGCATCCTCTGAACGAGACGGATGGTAGCCTGGAGCTTGCGAGCCTGGCACTTACCGCCAGTGTAAAGCGTGCGCTGGCAAATGACGTTACCGTCTGTGGCGAGAACGAGCCAGCGGCATATGTCACGGAATACTTTCTGGGCGACGGATCGACGACAGACTTCACGCTAGCCGCCGATCCTTACTTTCTTGCAGCTTCCAAATCAGTCATCATAAGTGAGCTATTCAATGAGCCGGCGTTGAACAAAGCCTTGTGGAGCGTATTAGGCGGCGCTGGATATATTACGTTGGGCCCGAACGGCCTGACCATGAATGGCGGGAACGGAATCGATGGAGAGACGCTGATTACCTGGCTCGATGAGATTGAGATGGGTGGCACACTGCTTGTAGAAGCTACTGGCGTAACACTGTCGCCAGGAAGCGCGGGTATTTTGACCGGCCTGTTCGGCGCAGGTGAACGAGCTTCTGCGTGCACGGCAGGGTTTCAAGTTACAACTCCAACGGGCAGTACGGTTAGCATCCAGCCTATCGTCCAGGGAGTAGCCGCGGGCACTGCATTCACGGTAAATCCCTCGAATCAGTATGCGCTGCGCGCCCGCGTGCATTGCCCGGAGTTTGAACGATCCCAGGCAGTCTACTATTCGCTTGGCGACAGCGGAGTGATCTCGGCGGGGGGATACGGAGTTCTGGCGCCGGCGAATGTACAGATGGAGATCCAGGAGTTTGTCAACGGCGTGGGAGCAACGCCGGTCACACTCTATGACGGCGCACTGGCGAATCTCTCTGGGTCCTGTTTTGCCGTGCCCGCCAGCAGTATCAACCTCATTGGCACCATGCGGTCCTTCAGCATTACGAATCTTGGCTCCGGGTGGGTGGTCAGTACGCCGCCCGGAGCCAGTGCATACACGCGGCGCGTTGGCACAACGGCTGAAGCGGCCGAGTGCCACCTTGTGCGCACCGGCAAGCTTACCTTCTATACCGGATATATGCCGGTTGCAGGCGAGCAGATCGCGGTTCATTACCGAACCGAGAGTAGAGCGGTTGGACGCTCGGTAAACGCCACAAGCCAGCAGGCATTGGCGGAGGCTGGGCTGCCATCGGTGGCTGCGTGGATTGGGTCGGTAACCAGCCCCCCGGCACGCAGCTCCGCCGATTGCCGGTACGCTGCCAGTATGATGGAGCAAGCGGCGGCAAGCGTGAGCGCGTTGTGGAGTGGAACTTACAAGGGCACGCGACTTAGCTTCTCCAGCGATGTATGGCCTGGGGATGCGTTGGCGTTGAATGCGCCATCCACGAATCTCAACGCGCAGGTCGTAGTGCGTACGGTCAAGGTAAGTTACTCGGCTAGTTATCCTGACCTGGTTGAGTATGTTATTACCTTTGCCAACGACTGGGCCGATGATCTGGCGATTAAGACCAGCACCACCATTCCGGCGAACACATGGCTGCCTGCCCCTGTCTTTCCAACCGTACTGGCCAACCTCAATAACATCGTGGTAACTACGCTAAGCGGCAGCCAGGTTACAGTAAGTACTGGAGTAACTCCTCCCGCGGGCGGAGGGTTTGAGGTAAGGCTGAGGGACTATGCATTTATGCCCGGCAACGACCCAACGCTGGTATTGCGCAGTCCCACTTCGAACTTCAGTTTTTCACGCGTTTCGGCCGCGGATCGGTTTTACATTCGGATGTATGACGGGTCTACGCCGCCTAACTATTCCGAGTTCTCAACGGCACTGTTTATCAACTTGCCCCTGAGCTCGTGATCGGATGATTTGCAATGATGGATGAAATAAACCATAAGAGCGTCGGAAGCGCCGTGAGAAATGGAGAATCGCCACAATGCGGATGATGAATGAGTTTGAAGCGCAGGTGCTGAGCGATCTGAGCGTGTTGAAGACGCACATGAATCAACTCATGGGGGATGGCAACGGCGGACGAATGGCTGAACTGGAGCGCCGTATGGATCGGCACGAGCAGAACTGGCAACGGGCCAAAGGATTCCTAGCTGCAGTGAGCGTTGTGTTCGCGGTTGTAGAAGTTGCTGTGGAGGCATGGCTCCGGCATTGAACTCCTGTTGCGTTTGTAGCGATGTTACATTTTCAAGGTGCACCGCCTGGCTCCATTACGATTCTGAAGAATGCGCCTATCGCCGTATAATCAGCGCATGAGCGACAAGCCACTGGTGGGTGTGGTGATGGGGAGCAAGAGCGACTATGCGGTCCTCTCCGCAGCCGTCGAAATCTTGCGCGCGCTTGAGATTCCACATGAAGCCAAGATTGTGAGCGCCCATCGGACGCCGGACCGTCTTTTTCAATATGCAGAGACTGCGCGCGAGCGCGGTCTGCGTGTCATCGTTGCCGGCGCGGGCGGCGCGGCGCATCTTCCCGGCATGCTTGCTTCCAAAACGCTTGTCCCAGTGCTCGGAGTTCCGGTTGCAGCTACCCAACTGAATGGAATGGATGCACTGCTTTCGATCGTGCAGATGCCCAAGGGCGTCCCAGTTGGAACATTGGCGATCGGCAAAGCAGGCGCGGCCAACGCAGCCTTACTTGCCGCGGAGATTCTCGCCACGACCGACGCGGCCCTATACGAGCGGCTTGCATCATGGCGCGCCGCACGGACCCAGGAAGTCCTGGATCAAGAACTTGATCCGATTCTTGATCAGGAGTTGCCGGGGTGATGTCTTCCAAACCCCTGATTCAATCCCTTAATCCAATGGTTGAGCCGGGAGGCATGCTGGCCATTCTTGGCGGCGGACAACTGGGGCGAATGATGGCGATGGCCGCGCGCACGATGGGTTATCGCGTGCGCGTGATGGATCCGGAAGCCGGATGTCCGGCAAGCTTTGTCGTCGATGAAACCATTGTCGGCCGCTGGGACGACGTAGATGCCGCGCGGCGTCTGGCTTCCGGCGCGGACGTAGTTACTCTGGAAATTGAGCAGATTGGTGTGGATGCGCTTGCCGAAGTTGCGCGGCTGGCTCCCTTGCGTCCGGGCATCGAACCTATTCGCATCATCCAGGACAAAACGATTCAGAAACCGTGGCTGGCTGAGAATGGCTTTCCCGTCGGTCCTTTTCGTGTGGTTCGCAGCGAAGAAGACCTGCAAGCAGCCGTCGCTGCGCTCGGTGGGCGCGTGTTTCTGAAGATCGGCCGCGGCGGATATGATGGCCGTGGACAGGCGCGTATTGGACTCAATGGACCTCCTGATGAGACCGCGATCAGGAATGCCTGGGAACAAATCGGCGCGCGTCCCGCAGTTGCCGAGCAGGCTCTCGAACTGGACTGCGAGATCAGCGTGATGGCGGCTCGCAATCCCTCCGGAGAAGTACGCGCTTATCCTGCCGCGCGCAATCATCATGAAAATCAGATTCTTGCCTGGAGCGTTTTGCCCGCTGGAATCTCGCCTGAGCTTGAGGCCCGCGCAGAAGCGCTCGCCTCCGCAATCGTAGCAAAGCTGAGTATTGAGGGTCTGCTTTGTGTCGAGATGTTTGTCACTCGAAGTGGCCAGCTACTCATCAACGAGCTGGCCCCGCGCCCGCACAACAGCTATCACCAGAGCGAGCGAGCGTGCGTAACCAGCCAGTTCGAGCAGGCCGTGCGCGCAGCCTGCAATCTGCCGCTTGGCGACACATCGCTTATCACTCCGGCGGCGATTGTGAATCTGCTTGGGGAATGCTGGCTCGAAAAGAAACCCAACTTCGCGGCCGCACTCGAAGTGCCTGGAGTGCGACTACATCTCTATGAGAAGCAAACGCCGCGCCTAGGCCGCAAGATGGGACACCTGTCAGCAACTGGCGCTACGGCGAAAGAGGCTCTCGACCGCGTTCTCAAAGCGAAGAAGCTTCTGTGAGAGGGAATTACGCCTTGGCCGCTGCCTGGGTAACCTTGCCCGGTTTGGCAATCTTGCCGCTCTTGATGCAGCTTGAGCAGACGCGAATGCGCTTGGGAGCGCCGTTGACAAGAGCCTTGACCGCCTGAAGGTTTACATTCCAGCGGCGGCGCGTTACGTTGTGCGCGTGAGAGATGTTGTTGCCAAACTGCGGCCCCTTGCCGCAAATATCACATACCTGTGCCATGGTCCTGCTCCAGCTTCTTCCATCATTTCTGAGTCTTTGCGGGTATCGAAACCGTGTCCGGATATCAAGTGCCGGCTCGAGAGCCTGATCAGGCCCGCCCGCGATTGGCCTGCCGAACCTCCAGTATACCGGAATCGGCATGGCTCGCCAAATGGCGGCCACACTTGCGGGTCAGCGATGGCGCGACTCCCCGTTGCCGGCTGCAATCGGCTCCAGGCAGGGAAAGCGCGGAATCCTGATGGGCAGGATCGTCGATGGGAAGTCAAGAACGTTAAAAGTTATAAAACTTCTCTCGCAGCGCGTCCTCGTAAGCCTTTTTTGCGGCCTTTACTTTCGATCTGGCCTCTTCTTCGCGGTCGCCGGCGAGCTCCCACTTGTCCACCTCAGCCACTTCATGGGGAACGGTTGCCAGGGCTTCTTCCTCACGGATGGCGGCAGTCCATCCATCCATCGCATCCTTGTATGCGCCTTGCATTGCGTCCAGTTCTGAAACCTCAATCGACATAGTGTTTACCTCTCTACGTCACAGTCTGCCCGGTTTATGTGAATTTGTGATGACTCGCGGCGTTGAGCCGCAAGTTTATTCATTCGCCATACGCTGCCACAACCCTCCAAATGCGCAAAAGGACACAAAGTCTTCTTTGTCGCCGTGCGCCTCTGGGTTGTCTTGAAGGTCATGCGGTGTTGCCAAAAACTCGACCTGATTTCAGGCGATTTTAGTTTGATCCCTGCCCCTGAAAGCTGACCCCTGAACACCGCTTTATTGCAGCAGCTTGGTCACTTCCTGCTGCACGGAGTTGGCTTGCGCCAAAGCAGAGATGCCGGTCTGCGAGAGAATTTCGTACTTCGACATGTTTGAGGTTGCCGATGCATAGTCCGTAGCCTGGATCGCATTCTGCGCTGAAATCACGTTCTCCTGCTGGGTACCCATCACCTGGCTGATGGAGTTCAGGGTGTTGATCTGCGCGCCAATGTAGCCGTCCTGCGCCGCAACATCGCTGATGGCCAGGTTCAGATCGTTCAGCGCGGTTTGCGCATCCCTCTGGTTCAGCAGATCGGTACCGGTAAGAGACTCTCCTGCGCCGTCTGTGTAGCTGATTGTGGCAATGCCCCCGGTAGCGCTCGTATCCGCGGTAAAGCCGGTGTTCAGAGTGCCGCCGTAGGTGGTTGATCCGGAGACCAGGGCGGTCGACTGATCCTGGATGCCGCCGGTGCTGGATATCCCGAGGCTGTAGTAGTCCTGCGCTGTGGTGACAGGGCTTGCGTCGGCATACGTAACTGTTCCAGTCCCATCGGTCTGGTCGCCTGAGCCTGCTGCCGCCGTGAATGTCACAGCGCCGGAAGCGCCCAGCGCGGAGTTCGACGAAGTAAAGACAATGTCCTTGTTGGTCTGGCTGTAGGTGGCCGTCACTCCGTAGTCGCCTGCGTCAATGGTCTTGGCCAGGTCCTGGAGCGTATCGGTGGTACCCGATCCGCCCAGTGTAATCGTGTTGGAGCCGATGGTCAGTGTGCCATTGAGCACATCGGTGATCGACTCCCCGCTGCCGCCCAGCGTCAGGGTTCCGATGGTGCTTATGCTTGCGCTGTCTATTGTCGGCGTGCCGGACAAAGTGATGCTGGTGGCCGAGCTGGCTACCGAGTCCGACGTCATCGAAGTTCCGCTCAGCGCGGTTTGTACGCTCGACAGTCCGCCGCCTGTACTGCTGATTGTAAGTACGCCTCCGGATACGCTGGCGGAGATGCCCGCACCTGCTGCCGCTGTCGAGGCCCAGTTGTTGATGGTCTTGGCCAGGTCGGTTAGATTATCTGTCGTCCCTGTAGTGCCCAGCGTGAAGGCAGTCAGTGTTCCAGACTGCCCAGTAATGTCGAGCGTTCCGCCGGTCAAAATGTCGCTCGCATTCTGAAGCGTCACCGTGCCTACTACGCCCGCCACATTCCCTTTGGGCGCGGAGACATCGGCCACCTGGGGCAGGTTCACGCCAGTCTCGACGGTCAGTACCGTATCGGTAAGGTTTGTCCCGCTTACGCTGGCCGCTGAACTTGCAGTCGTAAACGTCAGTGTATTCCCGCTGACGGCGGCAGTAATGCCATAGCCGTACGCGTTGATGGTTGAGGCGAGATCCGTGATGTTGTCGGTCGAGTCGGCCAGTCCCAGCGCAATGCTATGCACGGCTCCGTTCGAGCCTGTCACGTTCAATGTGCCAGTCAGCGGATCATGGCTCGTCCCGCCCACGGTCAAGGCGCCGATTTCACCCGCTGAGGTTCCCACTCCAACGCCCTCGCCGGAGATGATGATGCCCATGTCGCTGCTGCTGCCGCCTCCATAGAGGGCGGAGCCGGCTGTGGAGACCGCGCCCGCACCAGCTTCGGCTGCCGTACCGAAGGTTGCGTTCAGCCCAAGTCCTGAATTGTTGATCGCGCTCATCAGGCCCTGTACCGTGTTCGCGTAGTTGGTTCCAGTGCCTACGCTGATTGTCGAAGTTGCCTTGCTCACCAACCCGTCCGCGCCGGTTTTCAGATAGGTAGCCTGGATCGAGGTCGCTCCGCTTGAGTTGAGGCTGTCTTGCAGCGAGGCCATCGTCCCGTTATTCGACAGGTCGAGAAACACATTTGTACCCGCGGCGCCATCCCCGTCCGCGTACGACATCAAGCCATTTATATCGCCCACACTTGCTTCCGAAAGCGTGCGGATATTCAGATTGTCCACCGATGCGCCTACCGTCGAGGAGTCGCCGGTGTAGATCGCCACGGTACTGCCGTTAAAAACCTGCTGCTGGTTGTATGTGGTCGTCGAGCCGATGTTGTTCACTTCGGCCAGGATCGACTGATACTCCTGGTTGGCCGCGCCATCCTGGCTGCTGTTGAGCGTCCCGTTCGAGGCTTCGGTCGCCAGCGTCACCGCGCGGTCCAGAAGGCTGGTTACCTGAGAGAGTGCGCCGTCGGCAACCTGAAGCAGACCCACACCTTCGGTCGAGTTGGTCTCCGACTGCACAAGCGCCATGGAATTTGCTTCCAGGCCGTTGACAAGAGAAAGACCGGCGGCGTCATCCGCACCTGAATTGATCCGCGAACCTGACGACAACTGCTGCAATACCGTTTGCAGGCTGCTGTTCGTGTTGTTGAGATTGTTCTCGGCGTAGATTGCCGACAGGTTGTTGAGGATACCGAGGGACATGGGACTGAAATCCTTCCTGGATGCTCTGCCTGATTCCCGGCATGGCAGCGTCTGTGAATCGCCTGGTCTGTCTGCCACTCGATGGATTTCTTTGCATCCACGGATTTCATCGGAGCCCGGCCAGATAACTTTAGTGACTTTTTGATCTCTTTCCGGACAGTCCTGTCGCATTACGAAGCAAACTGTCCTGTTTCAACACACAAAGCGCCTCAATACACTTCAGCCTCTGCGCCTTTTCGATGCAGTGAAGTGTTTCGCTTAGAGACAGATATCGGGCCGTCCAAGGCTCAATCCCAGGCGGAGCTTGTTTGCAGATACATAAAAATGGCGGCGCGGGAATTCATCCCGCGCCGCCATCGATTGATCTATCAAACGTATGATCTTACAAAATTAGCGTTGGTTTAAAGAGTGCTATTGCGACATTCCTGAGCCCGGCGCCGGAGGCGGCGCAGTCTGCGCGCCACCCTGTGCCGGTGGAGGCGGCGGAGGTGCCTGCCGAACTCCAGGGCGAGCTCTCCACTGCCCCTGCATTCCGCGTCCCTGCATGCCGCGAGCTTGCCCTGCAGCGGGTGCCTGACCACCGGCCGGAGCCGGAGGCTGCATGTTGCTCGCGCGCAGCGTTTGCAACTGCTTCCACTGGTCCGCTGTCAGCTTGGCGCGGATGGCGAGCAGAAAGCGGGCATTGCCCTTCTCGAGTTCAGCGCGTGCCGAAGCTACTTTGTCAATCTGCGCCAGAATCTGGGTTTCATTCGGCTGGTCGGCCTTCATCAACTGCTGCATATCCAGTTCGACCTTTTCCACGCTGCCCTTCAAGTCGATAAGATTCTTCTCATGCTGCAGCATGATCCCGTCCATTGCCTTGCGCTGGTCGTCGGACAGTTTGAGCTGCGTAACCATGTTTGGGTTATTCCACCACTGCCCGCCTCTGCCCTGTGCGCCCAAGGCCCGCTCCATCGGGGGACGGCGCTGTCCGAAGCCCATTCCACCACCCATCGCGCCTGCACCCATGCCGGGACCCTGCGCTACCATCAGTGAGCTGCCAAGAAATACCGCTGCAACTGCAACCATCGAACACCGTGTTGACATCACTTTCATTGCGATCTCCTTCACTTTCGTCTTTCAATACTGAGGAATTTTTCTCATTCATCTTTCCCAATTACCGTTATTACCGAATCGTGTCTTCGTCCATCAACTGCGCCAGCGGCTCCATGGCGCGAGGAACTTCCTGCGAAACATCGGTATCGACCGCGGCCAGCAGATCCGCATCCTCGCTCGTACTCTTTTGTTCAGCCGCCACCTGCTGCTGAAGCGCCCGCTGCGCGGCCAGCGTCCGCACATGTTCCTTGTTAAGGTTGCGCTCGTGCATTCCGCCAGTCAGGCTGCCGGCCACTACCACGCATCCCAGCGCCCATCCAGCCGCCGCCCGCCAACTCCAGTGCTTCACCACCGCCACGGTACGCGGACGGCTATAGGCCGCCTCGCTCCAGGCATCCGCGCTGGCCTTGAAGTTGCCAAGCACCTGTTCCAGCTTTGCGTCTGTCATCTCGCCGTCAAAACCCGTCCTGCCGCTCTCGTCAATGCCGATCCTCATCGCCATCCTCCCACCTCCGCGCGCACCTTATGCAGCGCCCGCGAAAGATGCGCCTTCACCGTGCCCTCGCTCAGCCCGGTCGCTTGCGCAATCTCGCCTAAATCCTGCTCCTCAACGTAACGGAGAAGAAATATTGTCCTCTGCCGCTCGCTCAGATCCTCAACTGCCTTCCAAACCCGCTTCACCTGCTCCTTGGCGAGCAACTGCTGCTCCACGCTCCGCTCGCCGCTGGGCAGCCAATCGCTCGCCTCATCCAGGTCCACCGAATTGGTCCGCGTGTGCCGCCAAAACTGCATCCGCCGGTTGCGCCAGTGGTCCTTCTGCAGGTTGATTGCGATGCGCATTAACCATGTCATCGCCGTGGACTCGCCACGAAAGCCCGCCCAGTTGCGATGCGCCTTCAGAAAGCATTCCTGGGTCAGCGTTTCGGCCAGGTCCACGTCCCGCGTTGACGACAACAGAAAGCGAAAGATCTGCGGCCGGTGAGCTTCAACAACGCGCACAAACTCCTGCGCGGACAAATCTTCCGCCGCCTCGGCGCTCATCGGTTTCACCGCTGTTCCGGCTGCCATCATTTAGGTAGACGCCTCTCTTGACGGCCAGTTTACAGGGAATTCGATAGTTTGTGGAATAGAGCGCGCCTGGGGTTCATTTGCGCGATTCATTAGGAGACCTTTGCGGCGTAGATTGCAGCGGGCAAGGCAGGGGCAAGGCCGGGTACAAGGCAGGGTATAAGGCTGACTACGATGCTGGCTGGAGGCAGCGTACATTGGAACTAGAGTGCGATCTTTCCCTGCATTTTTTCATCTTCGGCAAAAGTCCCTGGCCCGCGCCATGCTATTTTCGCTTGGCGCCTTCGCGGGTAGCCTCCGACTGGCCGGGTTCCCCGATATCTCACGCCTCCATGCTTCCAATTGGCAGATTTTAATGCTGGTATTGGCCATCCTGGGTATGGTGGAAACTTTGCGCTGTCTGCGCAAGAAGTGGAGCCTCTACCATGCCGGTGTGCTGATTCTGCTCTACACGGATTTGATGATCCTGGCGGGGATTGCGGCTTTGCTGACGCTCTCGTAAGCATGTGTCGGGGCACCCTCCTGTCTCGCCCATGACAGGGACCGTGGGAACAGAAATCCCGGGGACAGGACCGGGTGGTTTTCCAACTCTCAAATCGAGATCTGATCCACTCAGCTTTCTGGGTGTGAGCAAAATTGGGCCTCCGATATTTCTTTATCGGAGGCCCAATTTCGTTTGCGGATGAAAACCGAACTCAGTTGACCTGCCTTACTCAATTGCATAGACGGCGTACACATTTGCATTGCCGCTTACCTTACGCGGCTCAATGGCCAGCGGCGGCGCTTGCTGTGCGGCGTCGGGCGCTGCCATTGCCATGGAGCGCGCCATCATCGGCACAGGGCGGAAGACCGATGTCTGATTGGTGACATAAACCAGCTCGCCCAAACGCACGCCCATACTCTTCGCCAGTGCTGCGGCCTCGGCCTTGGCGCGTTCGGCGGCCTGGTCGAGGGCCCGATCCTGCAAGGCCTTTTCGTCGGCGACGGTCCAGTCGATATTGCCGCTTGAAGTTGCGCCGGCAGTGATGGCAATGTCCAGAATCTCGGCCGCGCGCTCCGGCGTGGTCTTCACCGTCCATTGCTGGGTGAGAGTAAATTTATGCGGCTTGCCGTAGGCGCTGTCGAGCCGCTGCCACTCGCTGTGGATAGCCGACTCCGGAACGCCTGCCTGTTTGACGGCATTGATGATCTGGTTTGACGTGGCGGCTCCGGCGGCATAGGCTTCCTTTGCATCCGAGGGCGGCGTTACAAAGCCAATATGCAAAGTAGCTACGTCAGCATCTACGCTCACGCTGCCTTCGGCGCTTACGGTAAGGGTGCGGTTGGCGGGCGCAATGTTGAGCTGAATCTGGCCTGGCTGCTGCGCGTTGGCGGGCATAGATGCAGCGGCAAACAGAGTAATCGACAGTAAAACATTCCTCATAACGGGTTACCTCTTGCGGTTGGACGAAGCAGCCAGAATTTTGAAGTAGGAAGCAACTGAAATATTTCGCCCACGCACCCTGTCAGCTTAACCGACATGCCACTCGCTGCAACGTGGCCCGGTAGTTTATCTTGCATTATGATGGCAATCCTTGAGCAACGTCTGCCGCGTCCTGCGCCGGAAGCGGAAGACGTATACCGGCGCTGGCTGCAGTTTCTGGATGAAGAGTTCTCGCGGCATCCGCAGGCCGAGCGGCGGGCCGAGGTTGTGCGCGACCAGCTTTACCAGCTCTACCTTGGCCGTCCGCACGGCGGCAAGCTCAACCTTACGCTGACCTCGGAGCTGCCCGGCAATGTGATCAACCTCTCGCTCGATCCGGCAAATGTAACCCTCGAAGCCGAGCATTTTGGCGAGATCGACTTGAGCCGCTGGGAGCCGCGCAAGCCCTTGCTCTGGTTCTGGCAGATGTTCGACCGCTCGCCGGTTGGGCTCAATCACTGGCTGGGAATGCGATTCCGCTGCATGCTGGGCCGCCACATCTTTGCGCATATCGGCAAGGGTGTAAAAATCTATCACGGCGTGGACCTGACCTACGGATACAACTTGAGCATCGGAGACGGCGTGACCATTCGCCAGCGCGCGCTGCTAAATGACCGCGGCGGCATCACCATCGGCGACAACGCCATCATCGGATCGTTTTCGCGGATTTATTCCCACTCCCACGATCCGGCAAATTTTGAAAATGTAACCCTGCTGCCAACGCGGATTGGCGCGGGCGCTCGCGTGGGCAGCCATGCCATTGTGCTGGCCGGCGACAACCTGGGCGACGGCCAGATGGCAGGAACCTTCCCCACCGATCGCATTTAGGGTACGTTCCCGTTATTGGAGATTTGCGTTTGGCGCCCAACCCGTTTCTCATCGCGACATTCGAGTTCGTCCTGCTCATCTTTTCGCTGAGCTTTCATGAGTGCGCTCATGCCTGGATGGCATCCCGGCTGGGCGACCAGACGGCGCGCATGCAGGGCCGGGTCACGCTCAATCCCATGGTTCACGTGGACATGTTCGGTACGCTGATCCTGCCCGCATTGATGATCTTCGGCCCGTTGCTCGGCGGCGGACTCATCAGTGGATACCTGATCGGCTGGGCCAAGCCCACGCCGGTCATTACGCGCAACTTTCGCAACTTGGTGCGTGACGACAGTCTGGTAACCCTGGCAGGCCCGGTGTCAAACCTCATTCTGGCCTTTGCGGGGTTGCTGGGGATGGCGATCGTATTCCGGCTCCATGGCTATCTGCCGCAACAGGACTCGGTGGCTACAAACGTGGATGCCTTCGCCATCCTTTGCATGCTTGCCATCCAGGTGAATCTGTCGCTGTTCTTCTTCAACCTGCTGCCTATTCCGCCCCTGGATGGCAGCCGCGTAATGCGCCACTTTTTGCCCTATGGAGCGCTCAATGCGTATGATCGCATGGGCGCGCTCAGCTACATTCTCATGATCTTTGTGGGCGGACCGATTGTGCGCTACTTCCTGGGCCACGCCATGCAGTTGGTTTACCTGGCGCTGGGGAATTTCCGCAGCTAAAAGAATATCCGCTGTAGATGTCGCGCGATGCACAGGCCGCGAGGCTCCCATCGCCAGCCTCCCGATACAATGGATAGAGCCTCCGCGGAATCTTCCTGCCGGGCAGCGCTGTCGCCATTCCCTGAAAGCTACTGAGATTAGAACAAGGATTTATGCCGGTACCCGCCACGCAAGTTACACCCACGAATCGTGACTCCAGCGCAAGGCCGCGCGTGCTCAGCGGCATGAGGCCCACAGGAAAGCTGCACCTGGGCAACTATATGGGCGCCTTGGCCAACTGGGTCAAGCTGCAGGACACGTATGAGTGCTACTTCTTCATCGCCGACCTGCACGCGCTGACTACGGATTACGCGGATACTTCCGCCATTGCGCCGAACACGATGGAAGTGGCGC
>Ga0182012_10003520_pt1 | contig 16674 bp, 15 predicted proteins | sample 612S2SmetaG_FD_120486 | JGI IMG/M metagenome (GOLD analysis project Ga0182012, IMG submission 120486) | Permafrost microbial communities from Stordalen Mire, Sweden - 612S2S metaG | ecosystem: Environmental > Terrestrial > Soil > Wetlands > Permafrost | place: Sweden: Stordalen | collected...
AGTCGATCACATCATCGACGGTCTTAAAGAAGCGGTCAAAACTCGTCGCATTTTCCCAGTCCTCTGCACTTCCGCCTCCCACAACATCGGTACCGATCTCGCGCTTTCCTTCATCTCCGAAATCCTCCCGTCGCCCACGCCTCCCAGCGTCAACGGTGATTGCTCCGCCTTCGTTTTCAAAACCTCAGCCGATCCCTTCGCTGGCCGCGTCACCTTCTTCAAAGTCATGGCAGGCCACATCAAGGACGATGCCCACCTCAACAATCTGCGTTCGAGCGTCAACGAACGTCTTGCTCACATCGCCACTCCCTTTGGCAAAACCATGCAGCCGGTCACCGACCTCCGCGCCGGCGATATCGGCGTTGTCGCCAAACTCAAAGACACGTTAACCAGTGATACCCTCTGCGAAAAAACAAATTGCACTGCCTTCAAAGGTGTGGACATTCCGGAGCCATCCATTGCTTACGCGATTGCTGCCAAATCGCGCAACGACGAAGATCGTCTCAGCACGGCCATCCACAAGATTCTGGAAGAAGATCGATCTCTGCGCTTTTATCGCGATCCGCAAACCAAGGAGTTCCTCCTTGCGGGCAATGGTCAGCAACATTTAGAAGTGGTTGTAAGCCGCTTAAAACGCCGCTACGGCGTTGAAGTGCAGTTGCACGCCCCCAAGATTCCCTATCGCGAAACAATTCGCGGCACCGCCAGTGTCCAAGGCCGCCACAAAAAGCAGACCGGCGGACACGGCCAATTCGGCGATTGCTGGATCAGGATCGAGCCCCTACCGCGTGGCGAAAAATTCCAATTCGCCAACGAAATCTTTGGGGGCGCCATTCCGCGCCAATATGTTCCAGCCGTCGAAAAAGGTATCGTCGAAGCTGCTGAACAAGGCTTCCTCGCAGGCTACCCCGTTACCGATTTCAAAGTCACCGTTTACGACGGTTCCTATCATGATGTCGATTCCTCTGAAATGGCTTTCAAACTCGCCGGCCGCAAGGCTTTCCGCGCTGCTATGCAACAAGCCAAGCCAGCGCTGTTGGAGCCAGTTATGAAAGTGAGCGTCGAAACACCCATCGATTTCGCTGGCGATCTTATGAGCGATTTCAACGGCCGCCGCGGTCGAATTTCCGGCATGGATATCAAGGGCAACATGCAAACCATCAACGCCCAAGTACCCATGTCTGAAATGCTCAACTATCAAAACGAGCTAATCTCCATGACGCAAGGACGCGCCTGCTTCCATATGGAATTCGACCACTACGATTACGTGCCCGGCCCGCAAGCTGAAAAAATCATCACTGCGGCCAAGGCTCACATGACAGTAGAAGAGGAAGAGTAAACTTGTCTGGATGAGATTGCTTTTACTTGGTATGTTGATTGCCGGCGCGGCATGGGCGACTGAGGCGGATCAAATTTCCGCTGCGGTTTTAGCCGCGCCGAAAGATATGCGGGCGGGCGCCGCCGTTCTCGGCTACAACGATAAAGGCGAGTTAGTAACACTTCGCAAAGGCGAGAACGATTTGATCTGTCTCGCTGCCGATCCCAAGGCAAAGGCCTTTAGCGTGGCTTGTTACCACAAAGACCTGGAGCCCTTCATGGCTCGGGGTCGCGAGTTGACCGCGCAAGGATTGAAAGGCAAAGAGCGCCACGAAAAGCGTTGGAAGGAAATTGAAGAGGGTAAACTCGCCATGCCCAAAGGCCCACGGACGTTGTATGTTCTAAGCGGCCAAGGATACGATCCAGCGAAAGGCGAAGTCATCGGCGCTGAAATGCGTTGGGTGATTTATGTTCCCTACGCCACTACCGAGTCCACAGGGTTGCCCACTACGGCCGGCGCCGGACCGTGGCTCATGTTCCCTGGAACTCCCGGCGCTCACATCATGCTGAGTCCGAAAATGTAGCGCGTTATTTCAAGTATTCTTCGAACCAAGCGAGCGTTCGGCGCAAAACATCTAGCCGGTTGCTTGCTAACCGGAAGGAATGCCCTTCGCCCGGATACACAACCAATTCCGTAGGTACACCGATTGTCTTCAACGCGTGCCAGAATTCGAACGATTGTGGGGCAGGGCACTCGCCATCGCGCTCGCCCACAACAACCAGTGTCGGTGTCTTCACTTGCTTAATGAAAGTGATCGGCGAACTCTTCGCATACACTGCCGGATCGTCATAAACCGACTTGCCGAAATACGGAATCATCCATTCGTCAATCGAGTTCTCGCCGTAATAGCTTTGCCAGTTCGCAATGCCGGCCCCGGCCACTGCCGCCCGGAAGCGTTGTGTCTGGGTAACGATCCACATAGTCATGTATCCGCCATAACTCCAACCCGTCACGCCAATCCGCCTCTCATCAATGGGCGCTTTCTTCACCACCGCATCCACTCCGGCCAAAACGTCGCGCAGATCCCCGTAGCCAAAATCCTTCACATTGGCCTTCGTGAAATTTTCTCCCATTCCATAACTGCCCCGAGGATTTGGAAAGAACACAAAATAGCCCAGACCGGCCATAATTGACATATCGAAATGGGAACTCGGCCAACCGGCTGAACGCATACTAGCGGGCCCTCCGTGGATTTCGACCACCATCGGATACTTCTTCGCAGGATCAAAATTCTCTGGATAAAGCAGCCAACCCTGCACCTTACTGCCTTCGTTCTGCCAGGTTATGTTCTCCGCTTTACCCCAATGCGGCCGTTGCTCATCATTCGCCTTTGTGATTTTTGACCAGCTGCCAATTGAGCCCGCCCACACTTCCGGCGCATCCTGCCACGTGCTTCTGATAGCGGCACTGGTCAGCCCGTCCTTCGCCAACGCAAGGTTCGGATAGTTGCCGTCTTGATGCAGCGTTTCCTGGCCTTTCCAGATCATTTCGATCTTGCCGTTAGCAGCGTTCAAAGTTGCAATCGCCCCGCCGCCATCCACTTCTTCTGTAAGAAGAAGCTCATTCTTTCCGCGCCAAACAATTCCGCTAGCTGACGACTTCACCTCCGGCGTCAAGTCGCTGACTTTCCCACCTTCGAGCGCGAAAACATCGCCGCCAATGAAACCTTCATCGCTCATCAAACCACCAATAAATGCGATGGTTTGGCCATCTGGCGACCAGCGCGGAACCGTGATCTGCCGATCTACGGGCGGCGTGTAGACCAGTTTCATTTCCTTACTCTTCAAATCCAATGTGTAAAGTTTCGCGCTCCACCAGTTGTTATCCGCAGGTCCCGGCGCAGCAATCGCCGCAAAGCCTGAACCGTCTGGCTTCCAATCGTATTCGTAGATATTCAGTTCCGCTGGCGAAACCGCCACTGGTTCGCCGCCATTCAGATTCAGCAAGTTGATTTGCTGATTATGCGTTTCGCCGGCAATCACGCCCGTCTGTGCAGGCACGGCTTCCAACGGTCCACCGCCCCCGCCGTTAGCAGCAAAAAGAACGGCTAACTGTGCTCCATCCGGCCGCCAGCGCACATCCGTCGCATAGCCTTTTAGTTGAGCAATCTGGCGCAATTTTCGCGAACTTGCTTCCGCTAACCAGATCTGGTCCTGGTCGCGCATGAACACAAACCGTTTGCTATCCGGCGACCAAACCACGCTGTGTTCGCGGTTTCCATCGCTCGTTATATCTAGAGGTTTCGCGGCTGGATTGGTTCTGTCCAGTAAATAAATGTCAGTGTTGCCTTGAACCCAAGTAATCCAGTGCCCATCTGGCGAAATGGAAACGCCAGAAAAACTCTTGGTCGCCTCCAGTTGCTTCAAGACTTCGTCAATAGTAGAAGCCTGGACACACAGCGCCAGCGCTACGCCGAGCACTAATTTCAGCATGATTTAATGAGTGTTTTTTCGGTCGCGCTCGTCCTGTTCGCGCGCGCGTTGCTCGCGTTCAGCAACCAGTTCTTCGTAGGCGGGAATCTGCTGCGGCGTGAGAATGGACTTAACCCGTTCAATATGTTCCTGCTTGATCTTCAAGATTTCAGGTTGATACGAATCACGCACCGCTCGGGTTTTCGCCTTAGTTTCGTGCAGAATCACTTCAAGTTTCGCTAATTGATCCGGCGTTAACTTCAGCCGGTCCTGCATTTCCGTAACGTACCGATGGCGGGCCGTTTCCGACTGCGCAATCACCGTCGTCGCCGCATAATACCTATGGCCAAGGGCGCCAATGGCCAATCCAGAGCAAAACAATAACGCGGCAAACCCAGCGGCAGCCAGTTGATTGCGCTTCATTTGCTACGAATACTCTCCGTGAAATCGGTGTTCTCGGCGCTGTGCTCCGCCATCAGAATGTCCGTGTAGTTCGGAACCTGCGCGGTGTGATTGCGGAAGGGTGAAGCGAAATTCAAAACAACCAGCAACAAGCACAACGCCGCGCACGCCGTTACTGTGGTCCGAGCTAGATTTTGAAAAACAAAGCCAAACGTATACCTGCTCTCAATCCTCTGCCAAATCTGTGGCATGAAGTTTGCGCTGGGCTCCACCTCAGGGCAAGCAGCCCCGTACGCCTGGAACAATTCGTCGAGTTTGGAATCGCTATTCATGGTCTTGCTCGTAATGGATCTATGTTACAAATTACCATCTTCGGTTGCCCGATTGAAGGCCTTTAGAACTCTCTGCCGGGCTCGGAATAATCTCACTTTGATCGCATTCTCTTTGACGCGGTAGATTTTTTCCAGTTCCTTCAGAGATAACCCTTCCACTTCTTTTAACGTCAACAGCAGCCGGTCTTCCTCGGAAACATGCTGGAAGAGTGCATCTACAAATTCTCTAATCTGTCCTTTATGCCGGTCATCACCGTCACGCCGCCCGCTGGCCAAAAAATCAGCCATCATTACTTGCTGTTCGCTCAAATCGGCCATTCGCGATTCGTTACGACGCCTGGCTTTTCGCAGGTAATCGTAAGACGCGTTCACTGTTAGCCGATAAAGCCACGGCTCAAAAACCTCGGGCGTGCGCAGTTGGTCTAGGGAGTAATACAGGCGCACAAAAACCTCCTGTGCAACGTCTTCCACATCTTCCGGCCGCCCAATCAACCGGGAGATGGTCCCCATGATCCGCTTGCGATAGGCCAGAACTATATCGTTAAACGCGCCGCCGTCTCCGACCCGCGCTCGCTCAATAAGCTCTTGCTCTACCAACATATCCGGTTTCTTTACGCCGGATAGTTTTCGCCATCAAGTAAATCAGGCGACTCCAGCTAATAGTTAGGTTACACGTCCCGGTGAATTTCGGATTAACTGGTGTGGTCTAGGATAATGCGCCAAACATCCCCTTGCCGCTCAAATACCAGGCTAAAAATACCGGCTTTGTCCCCGCCAACTTCACCGGAACGCTGTAAGTGAAACGCTCCCGTAACAACCGCAACCCGCGCGTCAATCCTCTTTATTTTCAAATCAGTAAAGGCCAAATGCCCCATTGCCGCTGGAGTCGGGTAGGTCCGGTGATAGCGCGCTTCTACGGCCGCGCGCCCTTCACTTACCTCTTTTCCCACGAAAGTGCAATTTTCGGCGTAGCTGGCAACAAAAGCAGGAATATCACCGCGATTCCACGCCTCCACCTGCTTATCCAGAACTGTTCGAATGGCGGAGTCCGCCCCATCTTCCCCCAAAACCAACGCCGGCATCGCCAGCGCCAAAAGCAATAGCCCAAATCTCATCCCTGTAGCATAGCGTTTACAGGTTGCTAACCGTTATCGATCCGTCGCCCGTTCTCAAGAGCAGTGCCGGTCCACCGCCGTTTAGCTTTGCCGCCCGCGTGTGCTCATCTCTCTCAGTTGTCGAGCCAGCCGCCAGGTTACTCAAACTAATATGGCCATCGCCCGTTCGCGCTTCCAGGTCTGCCGCCAAGCTCTTGGGCACCCGCAGGTGTACAGAGCCATCGCCGGTTTGAATCCGCCAATCGCCATCGAGCTTGGAACCATCTCTCACCTCGGCCTCAATCGAACCGTCCTGCGTATGCAGTTGCAACTTGTCAAACCGCCCCTCAACATGCACGCTTCCATCACCGCTGTGGGCGTCAAGCGAACCGTCCAGATCCTCGCCTCTTATGCTGCCATCGCCCGTGTCCGCCCGCAGCGTGCCACGCAATCCACGCATCACAATCGAGCCATCGCCGGTGTGCAGGTCGCCGATTAACTCGCGCGGGACCTTCACTTCCACTTTGATGCTCTGCCGCCCCATGCTCCAGTGCGTTTTGGGCAGTTTAATATCAAGCTGCACTTTGTCACCCGTTTGCCGCTCTTCAATGCGCACGCCTGAAGGGCCAATAGTCCAACCAACCGTAGTGATGTGTGCATCAATCGAATGATCGTTGCTGGCTTCTACCACCACCGCCGCATCGCCGGCGGAAATATGCAATTCCGGCTTGCCGGATACACTCCAGTGCTTGGTCCATTCATCGGCCCAAGCTCCTTGTGCAGCCAACGCAATGGCGCCAAGGGTGAAAAAGATTCGTAACATGTGTTGACTCCTTGATTCTTGCAATACGCAAAGAAGGTCGCAGATGTTCCGTTTGAAACTAGCAAGCTTTCCACGCATCGAAGAAAGAGTTACATGCAAATCGGAATAGACAGTTTCGCCGCCGCCATTTCAAACCCAGCTTCCGGCATCAACATCACCCCAGGGAAGCGCTTGCGCAATCTCCTCAAGGAAATCGAGCTCGCCGACCAGGTCGGCCTTGACGTCTTCGGAATTGGCGAACATCACCGTCCCGAGTTTCTCGACTCAGCACCGCCAGTAATTCTCGCCGCGGCAGCATCGCGAACCAAGAAGATCCGCCTCACCAGCGCAGTCACCGTGCTCAGTGCCGCCGACCCCGTACGTGTATTCCAGGAGTTCGCCACCCTCGATCTAATCTCCGAAGGCCGCGCCGAGATCGTTGCCGGTCGTGGATCTTTCGTGGAGTCATATCCCCTGTTCGGCCTGAAGTTGGAGGATTATGACGAACTCTTCGTAGAGAAGCTCAATCTACTATTGAAGATCCGCGACAATCCCCATGTCCACTGGAGTGGCAAGCACCGCGCTCCTCTCACTGGTCAAGGCATCTATCCGAGGCCTCAACAGAACCCGCTACCAATTTGGATCGGAGTCGGGGGGACTCCCGCATCTTTCGTCCGCGCTGGCGCGATGGGCTTGCCTCTTATGGTAGCGATCATTGGCGGCGAGCCGCGGCGCTTTCGCCCTTTGATTGATATGTATCGCGAGGCTGGGCGCAGCGCTGGGCACTCGCCCGATAAGCTCAAGGTGGGCCTCCATGCAATCGGCTTTCTCGGCGACACTACAGCTCAAGCCGCCGACGATTTTTTCCCGGGCTATGCCCACACCTTCACAGAAATCGGCAAGGAGCGCGGTTGGCCTCCGACAACCCGCGCACAGTTCGACGCCTTGCGCGGTCCTACCGGAGCCTTGTTAATCGGTGATGCCGACACTGTCGCCGAGAAAGTCTTGTACGTGAATGAAGCGCTGGGCGGACTCTCTCGCATCACTTTCCAGATGGGTGCTTCCACGCTGCCGAACGACAAGATGACGCGTGCAATTGAGATTTTGGGAGACAAGCTTGCCCCGACTGTGAGAAAAGCTTTGAATGTGGTCAAGGCGGGAGTGTGAAGATATGAGTTATCGATTAACTTATCGAAAGGCCCACTCTCACTTTGAACCTCCAAGTCTTGCGCCCTATTATCTTCGCTTTCGTTTTCGCTTCTAGTTTTCTGACTGCCCAAACCCCGGCCTCTGACTCATATCAACGCGATCCCAAGCAGCCGATTGACGAGTCTTACACGCAAGCCATCCGTAAATACACGACTGCGCCGGCATTGAACTCCCCGCTGACCGATTACCTCCCGGCATCGAACACCGTTCCCACACCGACGAAAGTCCTGGGCGATATCGCTGGCGCAGCCGATGTCTTGCCCTATGCCGAAGACGTCTATCGCTATTTCCGTTTACTGGCAACAGCCAGTCCGAGAGTCAAGGTTTTCACCATTGGCCACACCGAAGAAGGTCGCGAGATGATCGCGGCGGCGGTCGCGGACGAATCGCTGCTCGCGCAAACCAAACAGAACGGTGCCCGCTTAGCCCAACTGGCAGATCCCCGCACAATCCAACTGGACGACGCCAAGGCCCAAGCTCTCGTTAATCAATCCTTCCCTATTTACTACATCACTGGCAGCATTCATTCGTCGGAAACCGGCGCACCCACTGCACTCATGGAATTGGCTTATCGCTTAGCGGTCGACGACTCTCCCTATATCAAGTACATCCGCAGCCACATGATCACACTCATCACGCCAGTAGTCGAAGTGGATGGCCGCGACCGTATGGTTGATATCTACAAATGGCACAAAGCTCATCCGGGCGAGAATTGGCCGCGCCTCATTTATTGGGGCCACTATGTAGCTCACGACAACAATCGCGATGCCATGGGCATGACTCTCGACCTCACAAAGAACGTCCTCAACACCTACCTTGAGTGGCACGCCCAAGTCCTGCACGACCTCCACGAATCGGTTCCTTTCCTTTACGACAACACAGTGGGAGATGGTCCCTACAACTCGTGGATTGATCCCATACTCTCCGGTGAGTGGTCAATGCTAGCTTACGACAACATGGCCCAAATGCAGAATTTCGGCATGCCCGGCGCATTCACTCATGGGACATTCGACACGTGGAGCCCCGGTTACTTGATGTTTTTGGCGACAATGCACAATGGCATCAGCCGCCTCTACGAAACCTTCGGCAACGGAGGCGCCGACACAGTTAAGCGCGTGCTATCTCCCGATCAGTATGCCCGCACTTGGTACAAGCCTAATCCCCCTTACCCAACGGTTCTCTGGTCACAGCGCGATAACAACAACTATGAAGAGACAGCGCTCCTTACAACTCTTTCTTACTTTGCCCATAATTCCAAGCTCTTCCTTAACAATTTCTATTTGAAGAGTAAGCGCTCCGTTGAAAAGCCTGCCAACGCCGGGCCTGCCGCGTATGTCTTCGCGCAGGATGATGCGTTCGCAAATCGTCAACTGGAATTGCTCAGAGTCCTCGCGCTCCAGCACGTCGAGATACATCGGCTGACCCAAGCCGCCACCGTTTCACTTCCCGTTCCTGCTCACAAAGACGGCGACGATCCCAAACCAGGCACACCACCTCCGCCTTCCACTAAAACGTTCCCTGCCGGTAGCTTTGTCATTCGCATGGATCAGCCCTACTCGCGAATTGCCGATGCGCTGTTAGATCGTCAATTTTGGTCGCCCGAAGACCCGCAGAAGAACCCCTACGACGACACAGGTTGGTCATTCGGAGATCTCTTCAACGCCAAAGTTTCTCGAGTGGTCGACCGTAGCATTCTGTCCGCAACCATGAGCCCTGTCAGTGATCTCACCCAACAGCTAACCGCGGATGATGGAGCTGGGCCATTTTACGTAGTGAATAATTCGGCGCAATTTAGCTTGGCCTCCCTGGTTTACGCACTTCATGGCTCGGCGGATTTGTCTATCTCGGAAGATAGCTTCGAAAGCGACGGACATAAGTTCGCTGCCGGCTCCCTCATCATTAGCCGCATAAACGCGTCAACCGCAAGACCTATCTTAAAACCCCTATTGCGGCAATTCTTTCTGTCAGCCGTCAGTGTCGCATCGTTGCCGCAAGTGAAAGCACATCCTGCCGCGGCGCCCCGCATTGCTTTTATGCACACCTGGCTCTACACACAGACAGAGGGTTGGTGGCGCATGGCGTTCGACAATCTGCACGTGCCCTTCAGCTACATCAGTACACAGACGGTCTCTAAAGAAACAGATCTGCGCGCGAAATACGATGTCATTGTTTTCGCTCCTGTAGCCCGCACCTCTGCTCAGCAGATTGTAGGTGGGTTGCCTATGTGGGGAAATGCGCTGCCGTGGCAAAACACCGCACTCACGCCGAATCTCGGAAAGCTCGATTCCACCGATGACATGCGGCCCGGCTTGGGCGAAACCGGAGTTGCTAACCTCAAGAGCTTCGTCCAACAAGGGGGATTGCTCATTACCTCCGAAGACACTGCTGAATTCGCAATTGAGGAGGGCATGGCCCCGGGAGTTTTTGTCACTCCGCGGAGAACCCTGAAAGTAGTCGGCAGCGTTTTAAATTCCGCCGTGGTGGACCACAAACTCCCTGTGGCATATGGCTATACCGACACCGTGCCAGTCTACAGTGCCGACGGTTTAACGTTCGCCGTGAGTAATCTCACTGTAAATCGCAACCTTCCGACCGTCAGAGACTACAAGCGTCCCACCGGGCGCGGCGGTCCAGACGAAGAAGATATCCCAGAGGGTCGGCCCGCTGAAAAAGCGCCACCGCTACCGGCCCCCAAAGCCTGGCAAGCCACTCCGCTAAACGAAGAACAGGAGCGCAACAATCCTTATGTGATTCCGGCGGAATATCGGCCTCAAGTCATCCTGCGTTACGCGGCCATGAAAGACTTGCTCCTATCCGGCCTCCTTGAAAACGGCGACCCGGTAGCCGAGCATGCCGCAGTTGTCGAAGCGCGCTATGGAAAAGGAGATGTTCTGCTTTTCGCCAACAACCCAATCTACCGGGGAGAGACCATTGGCTCCTACGCGTTCGTTTTTAACGCCATCATGAATTTTGGGCATCTGAGGTAGGTTTGCGTTAGCATGAGATCAGTCCCTTCCCGGGAGCTTTCTCGCCATGGCTACTAAAACACTGGTCACAGCCGAAGAATTCGTCAAAATGGAAACGGCCGATACCGAGGCCTATGAGTTGGTTGATGGAGAACTGATCCCGCTGTCTACTCCAACACCATTGCACAGTATCGTCCGCGACCGGACCATCCAGGTGGTTCGCAATTATTTCGACAAACACCCGATCGGCGGCAGCCTCAGCGAAACAGATTGCTGAATCAATGACGACACTGTCCGCAAACCAGATGTCTCCATCATCCTTGGCGCCCGCTGGCTGGAGTTAGATTTGAAAGCCGTTCCGATTCCATTCGCTCCCGATATAGCCCTCGAGGTCTTCTCTCCTTCCGAACACGTAGTAGACGTAACTCGGAAAGTCAAAGATTACCTGAAAGCTGGGAGCCAAGAGGTTTGGCTGCTAGATCCTGAGAATAACGAACTTCACATCCGCACCAAGACCGGCATTCGGCTCCTGCTCGTTACTGACTCATTGGAATCGCCGCTGCTTCCAGGATTCACGGTGAGTGTGGAAAAACTTCTATCTGGTCGTTAGGCGTAGCCAAATAAAAAACCCGGCGCTGGCAAACTTTCTGCCAGCGCCGGGTTTGTATTTTCAAGAATAGTTAGAATGAATTGCGTCGCGTTAAGCGGAACCGGTAAGCCGCGAAAGCCACTAGAGCGCCACCCAGCGCCATCTTCCAAGCCGCGGGCTCTGGTGCTTGCGAGACCACCGAAACGTCGTCAACCAGAAATTCGCCGAGACTATTACCGAAGGTCAGGCTCAACGTCGTAGAGGTTGAGAATGCTTCTCCGGTATATGTGTAGACCGTGTAACCTTCCACTGGAACATCTGTAAGGCTCGCGATGGTTTGTCCTCCGAACATAGCGCTCACGGCATTGCCGTACTGTGTAGTCGAGGCTGTGTCTTGCGCCATCGCCCAGGAAATCGTGTAAAACTCACCTGTAATGGTCACAATCGTTTGTGAGATCGTGGTTGCGTTGCTCGGTAGATCGGCAAAGTATGCTTGAGAATTGCCGCTGTGCGGACCGATGTTGTCTATGGGGTCAACACCCTCCACACCATATAGGTTTCCGAGTTCACCCGGTACGTCGTTTCCGCTAACGGTCCAAGAGCTGAAACTTCCAGTTTCGAAACCGCAATTCTTAGTGGCTAAGAGATTCGACGTATTAGCAGAGCAGCTAGCCGCTCTGCTTTCTCTCAGGCTCACAAAAAAGCAAAAAAAGGCGCAAGTTAGTAATGATATTTTTCTCATAGTTTCCTCCTTTGTAGCTATGATTAGGGCCAGTTCTGAAGCAAATTCCAGACGTTTACAGATCCAATACCACTCGTGAAGTCCCATCCCACGGTGGCAGTGTAAGCGGGCTGGTCGGCCGTGTTGGAAGTAGAAAGCACTCCGAAGGTGCTCCCCGCCGGTATGTAGCAGTTGGTCGCAGTACCCGCTTTTCCAGAGACCGTTGCCGTCTTACATACCGAGTCGTTATCGCCTTGCGTGATGTCGTAGAAGATACAGTTTGCGGAGGCTCCGGCGCCTAAGCCTGAATTACAGGCACTGGAACCGCTGCTCCCATACTCGCCAGTTGCCAGCGAATAGTAGACGGTATTAGGATTACCCCATTTGCTGCCAGTCTTCTGATCGACAAGTGCTTGTACGCCGGCCATGATCGGAGACGAAACTGAGGTACCGCCGAATCCGGCCCATGTGGTTGGTGCTCCAGTGCAAGCAAAGCCACCGCCTACCGCGGTGTTTGGATTAGACCAACAAACGACATAGTAAGCATCCCAGAATCCGTTCGAGGCAAACAGCGCCACGTCAGGTATGTCGCGGACTCCATCGGTTGGATTGCCAACCAGTCCGGCTTGCCAAGTTGGCTTCGGGTATCCCGCACAAGTCCCGCCCACTCTTCCCGCAGACGCTGGCGTGCCGGTCGCACATCCGCTGGGACCACCGCTGCCACCCACCGAATTCTGCAGGAAATGGAAGACACCGGAACTACTTGTGACGGCCGCATTGTTGCACAGACCGAGAGGTGTTATTCCGAGGTAACTCGAGACAAGCGAACCAGCACAGGAATTATTCCACGGTATCTCTTGAATGTATGACAATGCCGAAGAATACGTATTGCTATTCGTCGCGCTCCAATAAGTACTGGGGTCGACACCCAACGCCGTATAGCCGAAATCTAGCCCGCCGACTGAGACGTTGTATGGAGTTGAAGTGAAGCCGCTAACGGTAATACCGTGGGTTGAGACGCGCCCATTATCTGAAGAAGCTGCATTTTCGTCTCCCGATGATACAAAAATGGATACGCCTTCGGTAACCGCCTGCGCATAGGCATTGTTGTATGCCAAATTTGCCGCTGCGCCGTTACTCGCTTCAGATTCACCGTAACTAATGCTAACCACCGAAGGTAAGCCAGAAACAGGTCCATTGAGTACGTTCTCCAGAGCGATCAAACCTCCGAAAGCTGTGGTGTCGGTGCAGGCCGCCAATATGATCGCCGCATTTGGCGCAGCCGCCGACGCCCATTCCACGTCGATGGCAGCTTCACCATCGTCCCCGTAGCCTGGATCAGTCGATACTCCCTGAAAACCAGGATTTGTGCAGGTAATAGCGCCAGTCGGGCTCACTTGACTCAACGATGCATAAGGATACGGTCTCGCTAATCCAAATGTTTTGCGGAAAACCGTCCAATCTCCAGTCGAGTAAAGATAGGTGTCTTCCACAACCATGATGCTTTGGCCTTTGCCCGTATAGCCGGCAGCGAATGCCGGTGTGAAATTGTAGATTGTCGAAATGTCTCCCGGCACCAGCGCATGGAAAGTACCGTTGGTATTCGTGTATGTATAGGAAGGCTTCTTCACTAGCTGGGGCTTCGGCATGAAGTTGTGCATAGAGACAACTCCGCCTACAAGGGGCTCCATCGCTGCTGGGATCTGCGGATCGCTCATATTCGCAAAGTGCATTTTGCCTTCGGCTTGCACTTGGTGAATCTGCGTATGAAAAGCGTTACGAACCATGCCGGCCGTACCGCTGAACTCGAATATTGTTGCATTCGGCATAACCTTGCCGACTTTGAAACCCTTTGCCTGAAGCCAAGTGGTAACTGCGGTAAGATCTTCGTTCGCAGTGCCGAACGCCGCATTGAATTGAGCCGGTGTCAACCACTTGTGATAGTTAGCCGACTGGGGATTGTGTAGGTCGGAAATATATTGTTGCAAGGCCGCCTCACTCTCGGGCGACCTCTTTAACTGCATCAACATGTGGTCGATTTGAAAATCGTCAGCCACTGCTCCGCGATCGTTAATCGCGTTGGCCTCCGGGCGAGTGTTGCCCTTGAGGGTGACCAGGTTTGTCTCCTCAAAAGCCTGACTAATCACTCTTTGCGGACTTCCTATTCCTTGTGCGAAGAGTCCTGCGGCGAAAACGAAAGTCCCCAAAATGAAGATGGAATGTGAAGCCTTGTGGAATCGTTTCAATTTAAATCCCCTTTCCTCAGAAAAAAAGCATAGAACTTCGGTTTAGCTATCCGATGAAGCCAATATCTAATACCGACTATTTACTTACTTTTGATGATTGCGACAGTATAACAGGTCTCTAAGGTACAGGCGAAATTGCGAGCAATACGTCGAAAGTACAGTACACTACAGTTGAATGACTCTGGAAGAACTGGAAAGAGAGTATGTTGCGCTCCGGCAGCAAGGTGAAGCTGTGCGGAGCTATCTTTGACGCACCCGGCAAACAGAAAGAGCTGAGCAAGACCGAAGCTGAGATCAACGATCCCAACTTTTGGAACCAACCCGAAAAAAGCCAGCGCGTCATGCAGCAGCGCAAGCGCTTGGAAGAGGCGATTCAAAGCTCCAAAGCGGTCGCAGGGGTCGCATCAGATATTGAAACACTATTCGAATTAGCACGTGAGGGCGAAAATGTTTTGCCCGATCTTGAGCGCGAAATCAAAGCGTTTGCGGCCAAACTCGAAGAGCTTGAAACTGGCATGCTCCTCTCCGGTGAGAACGATGGCCGTGATGCGATCATCACGATCCACCCTGGGGCCGGCGGTACCGAAAGCCAGGACTGGGCTGAAATGCTGCTCCGCATGTATCTGCGCTGGGCCGAGCGGCACAAGTTCGTTGCCACTGTTACCGACAGGCTTGAAGGTGAAGGCGCGGGCATCAAGTCGGCGACGTTCGAAATCAATGGCGAGAACGTATACGGGCAATTGCAATCGGAGATTGGCGTCCATCGGTTAGTCCGAATTTCTCCTTTCGACGCGAACGCCCGCCGGCACACGTCTTTCGCGTCGGTATTCGTTTATCCGCAAATCGACGACGACATCAACATCGACATCAAGCCAGATGATTTGAAAATCGATGTGTTCCGCGCCAGCGGCGCCGGTGGGCAGCACGTCAACCGTACAGAATCCGCCGTACGCTTCACGCACTTGCCAACTGGGATTGTGGTGCAGTGCCAGAACGAGCGCTCGCAGCACAAGAACCGCGCCAGCGCCATGAAACAGTTGCGCGCCAAACTCTATGAATATGAGATGGAGAAAAAGCGCGTAGCTGAGAAGAAGCTGGAAGACACAAAGTTGGAGATCAATTTTGGTAGCCAGATCCGCAACTACGTGTTGGCTCCCTACCGCCTGGCAAAGGACCTGCGTTCCAAGCTGGCGATAGGTGACGTGGACCGGGTGCTTGATGGCGACATCGACCCACTCATCCATGCCTATCTGGTTTGGCGAAAAACGGGTAAAGTGGCCGGCGACGACAGCAAAGACGATCTGCCGGAGTAGTAGAAGTCCAAGCAATGACCGTCTCCGACGAAGAGCTAGATCGAGCCGCCGCCATCATCAAGCGTGGCGGCCTGGTCGCATTTCCAACCGAGACCGTGTATGGGCTCGGGGCAAATGCTTTGGATCGCGACGCAGTGGCGCGCATTTTCGCGGTGAAGGGTCGACCGCTCGCGAGCCCGCTGATTGTACATGTCGCGGATCAGGCCATGGCGCGTACTCTAACTAAGGAATGGCCGGAGTTAGCACAAACTCTAGCGGCACGGTTTTGGCCGGGGCCGCTCACCCTGGTGCTTAAGAAGGCTCCTGTGGTTCCGGAAATCGTTACCGCCGGCCTTGACTCGGTTGGCATTAGGGTTCCCTCACACCCGGTGGCCCTCGAGTTGATCCGGCGCGCTGGAGTACCCATAGCCGCACCTAGTGCCAACCGGTTTACGCAGATCTCACCAACAACCGCAGCTCATGTGCGTGCCACTCTCGCCGATGAGATCGACATGTTAATTGATGGTGGGCCTACCCAAGTAGGTATCGAGTCTACCGTGGCTTCGCTGCATAAAGAACGTCCAGTGGTGTTGCGGCCCGGCATGATTTCCCAGCAAGAATTAGAAGAGGCTACTGGATTGGAATGGAGCAAGGCGGCAGAGACGCCAAGCGTTATGGAATCTCCCGGGCAGCACGCGCGCCACTATTCGCCACGTACCCCGTTATTTGTCTTTAAGACGCGTTGGGCCACGCCTCCTGGCCGTGGACTGATCCTAAACTTGCCCCAAGACCGCGATGCTTATGCGGCCCGGCTTTATGCCGAACTTCACGCTGCCGACAAAGAGGGTTGGGATTGGATTGGCATCGTTGAGCCGCCTGATCGGCCTGAGTGGGAAGGCATTCGCGACCGCTTGCGCCGGGCGTCGGCGGGGCTCGACCCGCTTTAAGCGTTTACTGCTTCAAAGGCTTTACGGTGGTCCGCCAGGAACTGTTCCAGACCTTTTTCGGTCAATGGATGGTGAAACAACTGCTCCAGTACTTTATAAGTTAGCGTCACGATGTGCACGCCTGACTTGGCAATCTCTATCACGTGCAACGGTCCGCGCACTGAAGCGGCCAGTACCTGCGTTTTGTAGTTGTAATTGCCATAAATCTTCATGATGTTATCGATTAGTTCGATCCCGGGCCAACCGATATCGTCCACGCGTCCCACAAACGGGCTGATGATGTAG
>Ga0182012_10003521_pt1 | contig 16674 bp, 13 predicted proteins | sample 612S2SmetaG_FD_120486 | JGI IMG/M metagenome (GOLD analysis project Ga0182012, IMG submission 120486) | Permafrost microbial communities from Stordalen Mire, Sweden - 612S2S metaG | ecosystem: Environmental > Terrestrial > Soil > Wetlands > Permafrost | place: Sweden: Stordalen | collected...
ACCTTCTGGCGCAACGACCGCTGGCATGAACTCTATCCCCACGCCAAAGCCAGCCCCGCGTTCAATTAACCCCCGGCCAAGACACCAAACTCAAACCACCGAATATCCCGCCAACTGAAAAATGATTAACCTCCGCTACCACCTCAGAAAAATCAAAGATGCGCACCCGGCGCATCCTGCGGCCCCGCACGGGCGCGGCATCCAGGCCGCTTCAACCCACGACTGGGTGCTGGCGATTCGATTGGCCGGCCGGCTTCCGGACGGTGAAGCGGCATGAATGCCGCCACCGAACCAATTTGCGGTGCGCGGGCAGTGTCAGGATGCGCCCGACGGAAGACGGAACTTCTTTTTCCTCTTTGGTCCGGGCCAAGGGGTCTTTAGAATCCGGGGCGATGTCGCAAATGTTGAAGTCTTCCGGCCTCATGGCCGCCGCCACCCTCACCAGCCGCGTGCTGGGCATGGTGCGGGAAATGGTCTACGCCAATTTCATGGGGGACGGGTGGGTGGCCGGCGCGTTCGCCCTGGCCTTTCAGATCCCCAACCTGTTCCGGCGCCTGCTGGGCGAGGGCGCGCTGACGGCGGCGTTCATCCCCATTTTCAAGGAGAAGGAAAAAGGGCATGGCGAGGCGGAAATGTGGCACGCGGCCAACGCGGTGATTTCCGGCCTGGTTATCGCCGCCTCCGCCATCATCGCCATGGTGATGCTGGGACTCTCCCTGACGCTGGCGGTGCATCAATTCGAGCCGCAGACCGAGCTGATGCTGCGGCTGTTGTGGGTCATGTTTCCGTACATGCTCCTTGTCTGCCTCACGGCCACCTTCATGGGCATGCTCAACGCCCGCGGTTATTTTTTCATCCCGGCCTTCGGGGCCACCATGCTCAACGTGGTGATGATCGCGTCCGTCCTTTGGATCGCCCCGCACTGGGGCAAGGAGCTGTCTGAACAAATTTTCGCCCTGGCCATCGGCGTGCTGGTGGCCGGTGTGGCCCAGGGCGCGTTCCAACTGCCCGCCCTCTGGCGGGACGGTTTTGTCTATCGTTGGGTTTCGCCCTTTCAAAATGACACCGTCCGGCTGGTCGTGCGCCGGATGATCCCCGGCACCGTGGGCCTGGCGGCCTTTCAACTGAACGTCCTCCTCACCGGGCTCATCGCCTTCTGGGTGGACCCGCACATCGTCGCCTCCTTCAACTACGCCGTGCGGCTCATGGAACTGCCGCAAGGCATGTTTGGCATCTCGCTGGCCACCTTCCTCCTGCCCGCCCTGTCCGGGCTGGCGGCGGAAAAGAACTTCCCCGGTTTCCGCAGCACGCTGCGCAGCGGGCTGGCCTCCCTGCTCTTCGTCAATCTCATCGCCGCCATCCTGCTGGTCGTGCTGGCGCAGCCCATCATCCGGCTGCTGTTTGAACGCGGCGCCTTCGACGCCGCGTCCACCCACCGCGCCACACTGGCCCTGGTTTGTCTAGCCCCGGGCCTCGTCGCCTTTTCCACCGTCAACGTCCTGGTCCGCGCCTTCTACGCGCTGGGCGACACGAGCACGCCCATGAAAATCAGCATCGCCTGCCTGATGTTGAACCTGGCGATTTCCGCCGCGCTGGTGCTGCCCCTCCACCAGGGCGGACTGGGAATTGCCAACACGCTCACTTCCTGTGTGAATGTGGCGCTGCTGACATTCGCGTTGCGGAAGAAACTGGCGCGGCTGGACCTTGAGCCGCTGCGCCGGACGTTTCTGCCGCTGGCCGCGGCGGGCCTGGCCGCCGCGCTGACCGCCTGGCTGGGCGCGCGCGCGTGGGGGCATTGGGAACAGAGCCGGGGGCACGTCACCCTCGTCCTGAAAGTCGGGGCGGTCTTTGCGCCGGCCCTGTTGGCCGGGCTGGTTTATTTGGGGCTGGCGCTCGCGTTTCACGTCCCGGCGGCCGGGGAAATGTGGGACCTGCTGCGCACCCGCGTGCGGAAGCCTTAACATTCCCCACCCTGTCTCAGACGGGGACCACCGCGATCCAGCAGTTCCGGCCAAACAAGGCGAGGAAGGAATCGCGCACCGCTTCGGCCGCCGCCGCATTTTCGAAGAGGGCGAAGGTGGTGGAACCGCTCCCGGACATCAGGGCGGCGAGGGCGCCGTGGTCGAGCAGAAAATTCTGGAACAGCGCCAGCACCGGAAATTTTTCCAGCGCCGGGGCTTCCAGCGAATTATACATGTGGGCGCGCACCGCCGGCCAATCCTTCGTCTGCAAGGCGGCGACCAGTTGCTGCGCGCGCCCCGGACGCCCCGACCGCGCCGCCGGAAATCGAGCCAGTTGCTGGTACGCCCACGGCGTGGCGATGCCAAAGCCCGGATGAATCAGGAAAAAGGCCGTGCCCGCCAAGGCGGGGAAATCCGCCAGGGCCTGCACCTTTTCCCCGCGTCCGGTGGCCAAGGCCGGCCGGGTCTGGAGGAAAAAATTCACATCGGAGCCCAGCCCCCCTGCCAGCTCGCCCAGCCGGTCCGCCGTCAACGGGCGGTCGAACAACTCGTTCAGGCCCAGCAAGGTGGTGGCCGCATTGCCGCTGCCGCCGCCCAACCCGGCCGCCTGCGGGATTTTCTTTTCCAGGTGGATGCTCACCCCGTCGGAAATCCCCGCCGCCGACAAAAAGGCCGCCGCCGCGCGATGCACCAGATTACGGCCGTCCACCGGCAGGCCGGGTTCGTTGCAGGTCAATTCGATCCGCGAGCCGGCACGGGCCAGCGCCAGCCGGTCGCACAGCCGGACGGGCTGCAGGATGGTTTCCAGTTCATGATACCCGTCCGGGCGCCGGCCCAAGAGGTTCAGGATCAGGTTGACTTTGCAGGGCGATGACAGTTCCAGCGGCATGTTGGGCGGCTCAAGCAAAACGCGCCAACCGGAGGGAGTTGGCGCGTTGGGCTGGAGCGGGTGCGGACGTTAGTTGTCGAAAATGGAGAAACGGCTGCCCGGAATGATGGGAATCACGTCGCCGCCGCTGTAACCGGAATAGGTGTCTGTATCAAACATGCGGTCGGAAAACCGGCTGGGCTTGTAACTCTCGGGAAATTTCGGCATGACGCTCAAATAATTGGTCATCACGGGATGGTAGGGCGGAATGGGGGAGGTGACAACTTCATAAAGCCCAAGACCGGTGCGCGCCATGGAGCGGTCAAATCCTTCCACCGCCCCCACTGTATAACCCGTGCCCGGATAGAACACCTCCGTTTGCTCAATCGAGCGGCGCATTTCGCCAAACCGGATGATTTCCAAAGTGTTGTCAATTCCGCGTCCCAGCTTTTGCTCCGGTCCGGCACAACCGGTCCCAAACAAGGCGGCGAGCGCGATTACGGCGGCAAAGGGCAGGGCATTTCGCATAAGCATGTTCAGTTGTTGGGAAAAGCTTACCCCTAATCCCAGGGTTGTAAAGCGTGTTTTTTTGTTCGTGGTTCCCAGCCTCAAAGCACCCCCAAAGCTTCCCCACAACCTCAAGACCGCAACCCGCGCCGGCGGTCCCGCCATTCCCAATACCAAGCGATCCAGACCGTGACTTCATAGAGCAGGTACAGCGGCACCGCCATCAGCACCTGGGTGAGCACCTCCGGGGTGGTGAGCACGGCGCCCAGAATCAGGTTGATGACGATCATGTACCGCCACATGGCCCGCAGCATGGTGTAGTTCAGGATGCCAATTTTAACCAGGGTCAAAATCACGACCGGCAGCTCGAAACCCAGCCCCATCCCGAGCATGAACTTGCACACAAAACTGATGTAATCCTCCGCCCGCCACTCATACGCCCCGAGCCCCAGCCATTGGGAATACATCTGCGACGCCGAGAGCGCCACGGGCATGAGGACGAAATAGCAGAACGACACCCCCGTGACAAACAGCCCGCCGCCGATGAACAGGGCGCGGAAGATATATTTCTTCTCCCGCATTTTCAGCGCCGGGAAAACAAACATGGCCACGAAAAACAGGACAAACGGCGACGCCAGCAGCAGGCCGCCATAAATCGCCACCTGGAAGGCCACGAAAAAACCGCCCGCCGGGTTCAAGTTGATCAGGTTGATGTCCAGCCGCCGCGCCTGCAGCTCCACGCCGGGATCGTCACTGACCTTCCAGCCCAGCACCTGGTTGGTGCCCACCATCACCGGGTCCAGCGTGACCGCCACAAACCGGTTGGTGCCCGAATGGAGGACCTGCTGTTGTTCCCCGGTGAGTTGAAATTTGCCGATCCGGTTGGTGCCGAAACTGACCAGGGCAATTTGATTGGTGCCCGGATACAGGACGGTGGCGCAAGGCAGCCAATTATACACTCGATAAAAGGCGCGGCTGACCTGATTGCTGCCGGCATAGAAGACCTTTTCGTGGGTCATCGGCCATTTGATGACCCCGATGACGTGGTCGGCCGCGATGAGGCAGAGCAGCATGGCCACGCCGACCGCCACGGCGCTTTTGACCAGCACCCAGCGGAAATCTTCCAGGTGTTCGAGGAAATTTTTTACCGGGCCGCCCTCGTCCGTTTCCGGGTCGGGCGTTGGGTCAGGGCCAGCCATGCCAGATGCCTTTGCGACTCAAACCGGGGGTGAAGTGCGGGCCGATGCGGCCCGGGAAAACGGCCGCAGGCGGCGGCCGGACGTCAGCGGGATTCGGGCCGGCCCGGTCACAGGACTTTGACCTCGGGCGGCGTGTTGGCCTTGGAAACCGTGGACGGCGGCTGCGGCTGGCTGGCGGCCGGCAATTTGGTCGCGGTCGTCTCGGTCACGGGATTTTGAATTTCCTCCGTCACCTCGCGCGTGGCCTTTTTGAATTCCCGGATGCCTGTGCCCAAGCCCTTGGCCAGTTCGGGCAGCTTCTTGGCGCCGAACAAAACCAAAACCACCGCCAGAATCAGCACGGCCTCCCAGCCGCCGACGATTGATGCAAGCAAGACATTCATAATGTATTTCCAGTTCTAAACCCAATCTACTGCGGCGGCCGCCAATAGTAAAGCGGCAAAAATGGGCCGGGCGCATCCCGGCCAAGGCTACCGACAAAGTCGGAACGTGAGCAAACGCCACGCCGGGTGGGACCCCAGACAGCAAGCCGGACACAGGGGGAAGATCGCTGGACGGCAAACCCGATGTGCCGGGCGGACAAAGCGGTGGCCGGATGTGGGGACAAGCCGTCCCCACCCCGACTTTGTCGGCAGCCTTGGGCGGCACGGTGCACCCACACGGGGGCGATCCGGTGCGGCGGCTGGGTGACACTGCCGAGCACACCCAAAAATGAAACTGTGATTTTGGTTATTTTTGGTTATTTATGGTTATTTTTATCCAAAATATTCGTTGTAACAAATTGTAGGAAAACAGCTTGCGTTAATTTTTGGCATTGCAAGCCTGGTGGCCCTGGATTTTGAGGTCGGCGGTAGGAAAAATTCGCCAACAAGTTAGCCGTAATCATACACCATCAACACTGTGTTTGTTTGGTCTTTTTGCGTAAGGACATCGTCGTAAGGCGCTCCCAGATCCAGGAATGATATGCCACGCAGATCACTCCCCGCCTTACGCAAAAACCCACGGCGCAAGCACTTGCGTTGCCATTGCAGGGTTACGGCTCAGGGAGACACGGCCGGCGGCAAGGCTACCGAAACAGTCGGAACGTGAGCACACGCTACGCCCGGGGGCCCCAGCCGGCAAGCCGGGCACAGGGAGGAGATCGCTGGACGGCAAACCCGATGGACCGGGGGGACGAGGCGGTGGCCGGATGTGGGGACGAGCCGTGCCCACCCCGACTTTGTCGGCTGTCTTGCGGCCGGCGGGACACCGGGGGATAATTCAGGGCGGATTCAAGGGCGTGTTGCCCAAAGCCAAAAGCGGAAAAAACAGCGCGCATGCCATCAGTCGGGCACACGAAAAACCCAGCAATTTTATCGGTTTCAACGTTGCTGTGCCCGAGGACCCTCCTTCGCTGAAGCTACAGCGCGGGCAGGCGGGCACCCTGCGGGACTTGGGCAACGCGCCCTCAAGAACGCGCGAAAACCGATGGAGGCACACTCGCCCCCGCGTTTTCAATATTATCAAACAAACCATGGGGACGAGCCGTCCCCACCCCAGTACTGGAATCCGCCTGGGGGGATAATCGCTTGCATTAGAAACCGGTGTCAGATAACCCTGTGACGACGAAAGCGTTGCACCCCATGCCGCCCATCATTAATTACGCGGACCGGTTCCAGAACCCGGCGGCGGTGGCGTCGTATGAAGGGCGGGAGTATGGGGCCGGGGGCTATGCCGCCACGGTCTGGCAGGGGCAGCTTCCGGTGCTGGAGCGGACGGTGCAGGCTTACCGGGCGGCGCAGGGCGGTCCGGTGCGGCTGCTGGATTTTGCCTGCGGCACGGGGCGGGTGCTGGCGGGCTTGGCGCCGTGGGTGGATGAGGCCGACGGGGTTGATATTTCGGAGCCCATGGTGGCGGTGGCCCGGGGCAAATGCCCCCGGGCGCGGCTGGTGGTGGGCGACATCCTGACGCAGCCGGAGTTGCTGCAACCGCAGTATGAGATCATCAGTTGTTTCCGTTTTCTGCTGAATGCGGAACCGGCATTGCGCGGCCGGGTGCTGCGGCGGCTGCGCGAGGTTTTGCGGTCGCCGGGCGGGTTGTTGCTGGTGAACGTCCACGGGAACGCCCAGTCGCTGCGGCATCCGGCCCTGGCGTGGCGGCGCTGGAGGGAGCAGTCCCGGCCCACAGGGGAGATGTTGAATGAAATGACCGCGGGGGAAGTTCGCAAATTGCTGGCCGGCAGCGGGTTTGAGGTTGTAAATCAGCATGGATATGGTATGTTGCCGCCAAGTTTGCACCGGACGTGGGTGCGACCGCTGGCGGTGGCGGCGGACCGGTCATTAGCGGGTGTTCATTGGTGGAACCGATGGTCCATTGACATGTTATTCATATGCCGGCCGAGTTGACATCTCAACCAACCGATGTGGAAGCCGCAGGGCCCATGCCGGTGCGAAAGCCTTCGTCGCAGCCCCTGCACACGGTGATCGAGTCGGCCTTTGCGTGGGCGGAGGACGACCGGCGGGCGGTGACGATGGAATGGCGGTTGATCCGGCGGAAACGATGGCCCTTCCTGCTGGTGCCGGTGGATTTGGAGACCAAGGTGGCGTTAAAACTCTATTCGCCGCAACGGCGGCGGGCCCGGCTCGCCCGGGCGCTGTTTCCTTGGATGTTGAACACCCCGGCGGCCGGACTGTTTGAACGGCTGCGCTTTCTGGCGGACCCCGACGGGGATTTCATCCGGTTTGTGGCGGAACAAGGCGGCGTGAAGATGGCGCAGTTCACGGCCCCGGCCATCAAATTTGGCGGATCGGAGGAAAAGTCGCGCCTGGTGCTGCTGGTCTGCGATGAAACGCACCGGCCGGTGAGCGTCATCAAGGTGGGGCTGGATGCGGTGGGCCGGGCGGCCACCGACCGGGAGGCGGCGCTGCTGGCGCACCTGCCGGCGGACAAGATCGGCTGCATCCGGCTGACCGGGCGGTTTACCTCATCGTCCTTGTCGGCCTTTTCGACCGCCTACTACCCGGGCGACTGTCCGGCGGATGACGCGGGGCTGGAGCATCTTTTTTCCGCCTGGCTGAATGCCGACGCGCCGGTGCCGATTGAAAGCCTGGCGGTGTGGCAGGAATTGGAAACCAAAGTCGGCGCGGCGGATCCGGAGGGCTGGCGGCTGGTGCGGCCGCGGTTGGCGGGCCGCAGCCTGCGCACGACGCTGTACCACGGGGATTTTGCGCCCTGGAACATCCGGGCCATCAACATCACCAACCTGCAGGCGTTTGATTGGGAGCGGGGCGATCTGCGGGGGATTCCGGGTTGGGACTGGTTTCATTTCATTGTGCAAACCGCCGTGCTGGCCCGGGGGTTGCCGGTGGAGCGGGTGGCGGCGGAAGTGGAACAGACGCTGCATTCCGACCGGTTCAATCAATATGCCGCCGAGGCGGGCATCAGCGACCTGGTCAAACCGCTGATGCTGGCCTCGTTGTTGCACCAACGCTGGGTCGTCCGGCCACTGGAAGGCGGGCGGACGACCTATGAGTTGTTCAAGCTGCTGGCTGTACGGTGGCAGATGAACCTGCGGGCGCAGCTCAACGGCGAATATGCCCTGCAACCGGAAGCCCCCCCCGGCATGGGGTGGCGGGCCGAGGCGGGCCTCCAATTAAGGTTTGCCGTCTCGCGGCTGCGCAACCTGTTTTGGGAGCCGTCTTTGAATTCCCAGCCCCGTCCGTCCATGGCCGCACAATGGCGGGAACACTGGGGCATGATTCTGGCGACCGGCGGGTTATTGGCCGGCATGATGATGATCCACCGGTACACCAACCCGCACCTGGGGCTGCTGCCGTTTTACCTCCTGCCCTGTTTGCTGGTGACCTGGCAGGCGGGGCGGCGCTGGGGGACGCTCTTTGCGACCACCGCCGCCGTGGCGGCGCCGTTGATCCGGCGGATGAACGACGTGGATTTTCAGCCGCTGGAGGTGGTGGTCTGGGACACGTGCACGGGCTTTTTCATGTTGCAGTTCTGCGCCCTGCTCCTCAACCGGATGCGGCAGCAGCGGAACCCGGCCGCCATCGGGGAAACGCCGAACATCCACTCGCGTCATTTCGCCGACAATTGGGCCGTGGTGCTGGCCAGCGGCGTCTGGCTGGCCTCGGTGACCACGTTGCAAATTTATTCCAGCCCCCACGTGGGCTTCCTGCCCTTGTATCTGATTCCGTGCCTCGCGCTGACGCTGACCGTGGGCCGGTCCTGGGGTCTGGCGGCCGGGGTGATCGCGGCCATGGTCGGCCCCTATGTGCAGCGGTTCGGCGACACGGATTACCTGCCCGTCAACGTCGAGGCGTGGAACACGCTGACCCGCTTTTTTCTGCTTTGGGGGATTATTCTGGTGACGGACCGGTTGCACCGGAACAATATCGTCTTTTTTCCCAACGCCCCGCGCCTCCGGTCCAGACCCGCCGGGGCACCGGTCCCAGTCGCCGGCGCGTGATTCCGCTTAAAGGGCGTGTTGCCCAAAGACAAAAACGGAAAGAACAGCGCGCATTCCATCTGTCGGGCACACGAAAACCCCAGGATTTTTATCGGTTTCAACGTTGCTGTGCCCGAGGACCCTCCTTCGCGGAAGCTACAGCGGGCAGGCGGGCATGCTCCGGGACTTGGGCAACACGCCCTAAAACCGGCTCCGGTTGGCGAACCAGAGGATCACGGTGAAGACCACCGACAGCAGCGCGACGAGGGAAACCGTAAAAAAGCGGTTGCGCTTTTCATGAAACGACAACGAGCGCCGGCGATGAGTTGACGACCTGCTTAACATGTTCACAGACTAGCGGTTCCCCCCCTCCGGCTGCACAACAATTTTTGCGAAAAATTACCCGCCTGTTGGTGGTTCCACCCGATTTTAGCCGGCTCCGCCGGTGCTTTTCCTGGCCGGCCCGCGTCTGCTCAAGCAACCACTTCCCAACCCAGTTGTTACCTATAAAGTGAACTCGACAAGCCAACCAAAGCACGCGGGATGCCAAGAAATTTAACGCTGAACCGGGTTGGCATCCAAACCCACCTGCTTAATGCTCACTTGAGTCATCTATCCCGATGTCCAGGGGTTGTTGGAGGTGGCGTTCCTGGATAGGGGGTGGGGCTGGGGGGAGTAAATCTTCCCCAAACTGACTCAATATCCGACCCATAGCTGCCATAATCACCAGAGGAAACCCCCTGTGATGGCAAATACGCGTTACCCTTCTGGTTGTATTCCGCCCCGTACAGGCCCAGACCTTGCAGCACTTGCTGCATGAAGCCGGGTGGATCATCCTGCCGCTGCCGGTCGCTCAACGATTTCTTGGAGCCGAAATAATAGCGCACCCCGAACAGCAGGTGGTCATAGCCGTGGTCGCCTTTGGCCGCCTCCGCCGTCAGCGCCAGCCCCCGGATCGGGGTTTGATATTCCAACTCCGCCCGGCCTAGATTATCGCCAAACGCCGCCGTGTACGAGACCCCCGCCCGCAAATCCTTGATTGGATAATAATCAACGGACACCCGGCCGATAAACCGGGTCGGGTTGGTATCTATCAAGGGGGCCGTGTTCGCGTAATTAATTTGCCCGACGCCGGCAAACGCACCCAAGGTAAATTGGCCGTTTTGTTGCCCTCGGAGCCGTCCATCGCCCCACCGGCATACCCCGCCGCGCCGCTAATTTCTGAGACCGCCGGCGCGGTCTGGGCGATCAACGAACCCGCCCCGCCCAAAATCAGCAGGAATATCAGCCTGGATAACGCCGCCGGCCTTCCCAGAGCGGGCTTATGAAACAGCGGGCTAGAGCATTTCCATAAAAGCTGTAGCGCTGCGTTGTGGACCCTGCGGGAAGCGGTCTTTTTGGTTTTTGGCGGCGTTTCGGCTCAGTTATCCCGCAGAGCGGGACCAAAAACCAAAAATCCTCGCTTCGCAGCGCTACAGCGCTTCTGTCAATGCTCTAATTCCGAGGTTTGCTTTCAAGCAGAACTGATTAGGCAGCCGGCGATGTTGCCTGTCAATCTTGAACCGCCGACAGTTTGAGCCGCCGGCAACGGGTTGCGCAGTTTTAACCGGCGATTGGTGGAAAAATAATAATTGTCTTAATCGCCGGTTCCCTTAACTTATCACCCACATATGAACACTTTTCCCGCAAGCATGCCGCCCACCCCCTCCCCTTGGCTGGACCGACTGGCGGTGCCGCTGGCCATGGCCGCCTGGCTGTTCGCCGGGCCGGCCGCCGCCGGAGCCGAAGCCAGTTCGGCCCGCGAACGAATTACGCTGGACGCCGACTGGCGTTTTTTCAAGGAGCCCAGCCCGGCCCCGGACGCCGGCGTGCTCGGCTACGCGCTGGTCAAACCTTGGCTGCTGGCCACCGGCGTGGAGCTGGCGCAAGGCGCGGCGGCCGCCGCCAAAGTGCGTCCCGCCGGCAATCCCGGCGGCGGGCCCGTGGCCTATGCCGAAAACAGCTTTGACGACAGCCAGTGGCGGCTCTTGAATCTCCCGCACGACTGGGGGATTGAAGGTCCGTTCAAGCAGGAATATTCGGGCGGCACCGGCAAACTCCCCTGGTGGGGCAGCGCGTGGTACCGCAAACATCTGGCCGTGCCCAACACCGACCAGGGCAAAAAAATCTACTTGGACGTGGACGGCGCGATGTCCTACGCCAGCGTCTGGCTTAACGGCCAGTGCGTGGGCGGCTGGCCCTATGGTTACGCCTCGTGGCGCGTGGATCTCACGCCATATGTGCATTACAACGCGGACAACGTCCTGGCCATCCGCCTGGATAATCCCAACCAGTCCTCGCGCTGGTATCCCGGCGGCGGCATTTACCGCAACGTCTGGCTCGTCAAAACCGCCCCCATCCACGTCGCCCACTGGGGCTCCTATGTCACCACCCCGGCGGTGACCGACCAGTCCGCCACCGTAAAAATTCAGGCCCAGGTGGACAATGACACCGAGGTGGATGCGAAGCTGACGGTCAACGAGGAGATATTTGAGCTCAAGGACAATGGGGACCGCGGCCGCTCCGTCGCCTCGCTGGCCAATGTCGGCCTTCCCGTCGCCGCCCATCAATCCGCCCCGGTCGCCGGCGAGCTGACCGTCAAACGGCCCAAACTCTGGGATTTGAACAAACCCCAACGTTACGTGGCCGTCACCACCGTCCTGCAGGCCGCCCAGATGATGGATCAATATGAGACCCCTTTTGGCATCCGCACGATTGAGTTCACCGCCACCAACGGCTTCCTCCTCAATGGCAAACGCGTGCCCATCCAGGGCGTGTGCGACCACCACGACCTGGGCGCCCTCGGCTCCGCCGTCAACACGCGCGCCCTCGAACGCCAGATTCAACTGCTCAAGGACATGGGCTGCAACGCCATCCGCACCAGCCACAACCCTCCCACCCCCGAACTGCTGGATATCTGTGACCGCCTGGGCCTGGTGGTGATGGACGAGGCGTTTGATTGCTGGCAGGCCGGCAAAAACGCGAACGACTACAACAAACTCTACGCCGACTGGCACGATGACGACTTGCGCATGCTCGTCCGCCGCGACCGCAACCACCCCTGCGTGATCCTCTGGAGTTCCGGCAACGAAGTGCCCGATCAGGACCGACCGGCCGGGATCGCGATGGCCAAAGAACACGCCGCCCTGATTCATGCGGAAGACCCCACCCGCCCGGTGACCGCGGCCGTCAGTTCGGACAACGCCGGGTTCAGCGGTTTCCAAACCAACATGGACGCCTTCGGCTGGAACTACCGGCCGGGCCGGTACGGCCAATTCCGCCAGCGCAACCCGGACGAGCCGCTGTTCGGCAGCGAAACGGCCTCCTGCATCAGTTCCCGGGGTGAGTACTTCTTCACCACCAACGCCAACCCCGTCAGCAACAACAAGGGCGACGGCATGTCGGGCTTCCAGATGAGTTCCTACGACCTCTACGCCCCCGGTTGGGCCAACCCGCCGGACACGGAATTCACCGGGCAGGACAAATATCCGTTTGTGGCCGGCGAATTTGTCTGGACCGGCTTTGATTACCTGGGCGAGCCGACCCCCTATGATCGCCGGTCATCGCCCTCCCGCAGTTCTTATTTTGGCATCATTGATCTGGCGGGTTTCCCGAAAGACCGTTTCTTCATTTACCAAGCCCGGTGGCGGCCGGATTTCCCCATGGCCCACATCCTGCCCCATTGGAACTGGCCGGAGCGCGTCGGCTTGGTGACGCCCGTGCATGTTTACACTTCCGGCGACTCGGCCGAGTTGTTTTTAAACGGCAAATCTCTGGGCCGCAAAACCAAAGGCCGGTTTGAATACCGCCTCCGCTGGAACGATGTGGTTTATCAACCCGGCACCCTCAAAGTGGTCGCGTACAAAAACGGCCGCCAATGGGCCACCGAGGTCATGAAAACCACCGGCCCCGCCGCCAAGCTCACGCTGGCGGCCGACCGCGGCAAGATCACGGCCGACGGCCGGGATCTCTCGTATGTCACCGTGACGGTGGCGGACCACGAGGGCCTGCTGGTGCCGCGCTCGATGAATCACATCAAATTCTCCGTGTCCGGCCCCGGTGAAATTGTCGCGACCGACAACGGTGATGCCACCAGCTTCGAACCCTTCCAGGCGCCCGAACACAACGCTTTCAACGGGCTCGCCCTCGTCATCGTCCGGGCCAAGGCGGACCAGCCCGGGACCATCAAGCTCACCGCCGATTCCGACGGCCTTGCCCCCGCAACCCTCACGCTCAAAAGCAGCCGTTAATCTTAGCACCAATCATGAAAGCGATGCAGCGAACCCTCCTGGCCGTTTTTGTGGCGGGGGCGGCCTTCTGGCTGCTCGGCGCGGGCGCCACGACGTTGCGCGCCGTGAGCGGCAACACCTCGTATGACGAGCGGCTCACCCGGCTGGAAAAAATGGCCGACGACGCCCAGGCCGCCGCCAACAACATCAACACCGGGGACAACGCCTGGCTGCTGGTCAGTTCCGCGCTGGTCCTCATGATGACCGCTCCGGGCCTGATCCTCTTTTACGGCGGCCTGGTGCGCGGCAAGAACGTGCTGGCGACCATGATGCACAGCCTCGTCCTGATGGGCCTGGTGTCCATGCTCTGGATGGTCTTCGGCTACAGCATGGCCTTCGCCCCGGGCAACGCCTTCGTGGGCAACCCGCTGACCTATTTCATGCTCAATGGCGTCACCGGCGCGCCCAACCCCGATTACGCCGGCACCGTGCCCCAGCAATCCTTCATGCTCTTTCAAATGATGTTCGCGATCATCACGCCCGCCCTCATCAGCGGCGCCGTGGCCGAACGCATCAAGTTCAAGGGTTACGTCCTGTTTGTCCTGCTCTGGATCACGGTCGTGTATTTCCCCCTCTGCCACATGGTCTGGGGCAAGGGCGGCTATTTCAACTGGGCGCTGGACGGGCGCATCCCGGTGCTGGACTTCGCGGGGGGCACGGTCGTCCACATCAGTTCCGGCGTCTCCGCGCTGGTCTGCGCCATCCTGCTCGGCCGGCGGGCCGGCTATCCCAACGAGCCGATGATGCCGCACAACGTGGTCCTCTCGCTCATCGGCACCGGCCTGTTATGGGTCGGCTGGTTCGGCTTCAACGCCGGCAGCGCCCTGACCGCCGGTTCCCTGGCCACCAGCGCGTTTGCCGCCACGCATTTCTCCGCCGCCGCCGCCGCCCTGAGCTGGGCCCTCGTGGAATGGCTGCACAAGGGCCGCCCGAGCGTTCTGGGCGCCGCCTCCGGCATGGTCGCCGGCCTGGCCACCATCACCCCGGCCTCCGGCTTCGTCACCGTCCCGGCGGCCTTTCTCATCGGCCTGACCGGGGGCGCCGTCTGCTACCTGGCCGTCACCAAGCTCAAGGCCCGCTTTGGCTATGATGATTCCCTGGATGTCTTCGGAGTCCACGGCGTGGGCAGCACCGTCGGCATGTTGATGCTGGGCGGTCTGGCCAGCGCCCTGGTCAACCCCGCCATCGCCACCACCTTCAAGGTCAACGGCGTGGCCCAATCCCTCGCCGGGGGCCTCACCCAGTTCGGCCACCAGGCGGTCGCCGTCCTGTTCACCGCCCTCTTCGCCGCCCTGGCGACCTTCGTCCTTTTCAAAATCGTGGACGCCGTGATCGGTCTCCGCGTGGACAGTGAAACCGAAAGCATCGGCCTGGACCTCACCCAACACGGCGAACGCGCGTACAGCGAATAACCAAAGCCCCCCATGAAAAAAATTGAAGCCATCATCAAACCCTTCCGCCTGGAAGCCGTCAAGGAAGCCCTCCACGAACTCGGCATCCTGGGCATGACCGTGAGCGAGGTCAAAGGCTTTGGCCGCCAGAAGGGCCACACGGAAATCTATCGCGGCAGCGAATACACGGTGGATTTCCTGCCCAAGATGAAGATCGAAACCGTCCTGCCCGACAACCAAGTGGACGCCGCCGTGGCCGCCATCATCGCCGCCGCCAAAACCGGCAAGATCGGCGACGGGAAGGTCTTCATCTCCAACATCGAGGACGCCTTGCGCATCCGCACCGGCGAACGCGGCGACACCGCGGTGTAATGTGACCAGTGAGGCAACTGACGATGGGGCGTCCCGGGAGCGGAAGCCTTGGAAGACCATTCTCGGTCTGGCCCTGCTTGGGGTGATGCATCAGACCCAACTGGTGCCCTAACCCGGCCGGCGGCGATTTTTTTTGCATTTCCTGTTTGACGGCGGCGTCAGGAACGGCGAAAAGAAGGCGTCCATGAATGTCAAACGCTGGCAGATGTGGGTTGGCCTGGCGCTGATTTTTGTCAGCCTGGGGCTGTTGTTTCACGCCAACCAACAAAAGATCGCGGCGCAGAAGGATGCCAGCGACGCCCGCCAGCAGATGGACCAGCTCCAGTCCCAGCTTGATGAATTAAAAGCTTCCAGCGTGGACACCTTGAAGCAGGAAAACGCCCGGCTCCGGGCGGAGAACCAGGGCTACTCCCAGAAGCTGGCCAAGGCGAACAATGATTTCACCCTGCTGACGGCCGAAAAACAAACGCTGGCCGGGCAATTGCAAACCGCCCGGCAGGCCCTGGGGATGCAGCAGGAGCATCTCCAGCAACTCACCGTGGAAAACCAGCAGGTGGCGGCCGTCGCCACCACGGCCACGGCCGCGGCCGCGGCCGCCAACCGGAACACCTGCCTGGAAAATCTCCGGCTCATTGACGCCGCCAAACAGGTGTGGGCCCTGGACAACTCCAAGGATCTGAAGGATGTGCCTACAGCCCAGGATCTGGCGTCGTATCTGAAAGGCAACGCCATGCCGCTGTGTCCCTCCGGCGGGATCTACACCATCGGGGCGATGGATGAAGCGCCGTCGTGCTCGGTGCATGGCCGCAGCCCGCCGCTGGAACCGGCCACGCCACCGTGACGGCCAACGGGGGGGGATCGGGTTTCGGGTTTTTGGTGGGCCCAAACAGGTGAAGTCAGGATGGGGCACCCCAAAAGCGACAACCGATAAGCACCTTTATCAACGAGAGGACGTGTCCTCTTTGTTTAAAAGCGGTGATCCCGCGACGGCGGGACACTCCATAGGGTTCACATCGCCGTCCGAGGGAGGTTCAGGGATCGTCGCCGCCATTTTCCTGCGTCCTTACGGGACGAGGTTGGTTTAGCGGACGGGTTCAGCCCAGCCACTTCGTAGCTGGCTTGTTTGATAGCATTGAAGATGCGGGGACGAGCCGTCCCCGCCCCGGAGTGCGCCCGTCCCCGGGCGCAGCCCTGCCGTCCGCATAAGCCGGTTGGAACCAACCCAGCCTGCCCCGGCGGCCAACCTTGCTGCGCCCGAGGACGGGCGCACTCCAATCCCCCGGAGAGCGCCCGTCCCCGGGCGCATAAGCCGGTTGGAATCAACCCAGCCTCCTCCGGCGGCCAACCTTGCTGCGCCCGAGGACGGGCGCACTCCAATCCCCCGGAGAGCGCCTGTCCCCGGGCGCATAAGCCGTTTGGAACCAACCCAGCCTCCTCCGGCGGCCAACCTTGCTGCGCCCGAGGACGGGCGCACTCCAATCCCCCGGAGAGCGCCTGTCCCCGGGCGCGTAAGCCGGTTGGAACCAACCCAGCCTCCTCCGCCGGCCAACCTTGCTGCGCCCGAGGACGGGCGCACTCCAATCCCCCGGAGAGCGCCTGTCCCCGGGCGC
>Ga0182012_10003523_pt1 | contig 16667 bp, 12 predicted proteins | sample 612S2SmetaG_FD_120486 | JGI IMG/M metagenome (GOLD analysis project Ga0182012, IMG submission 120486) | Permafrost microbial communities from Stordalen Mire, Sweden - 612S2S metaG | ecosystem: Environmental > Terrestrial > Soil > Wetlands > Permafrost | place: Sweden: Stordalen | collected...
ATTCAAATCCCGGCGGCCCGACCATTTAGCCCTTTCCTTTTCATACACTCAGCACCCCAAAACAGCCCGCACGCAGCCATATGCAGCCACGCGGGTACTCAGTGCAGTCGCACGCAAACGTCGACCAGGGTGGGACGTTCTAACGCAGCATCCTCGTAGTTCGCACGGATCGGGAGGAGGTCTAGAAACGTGCTCGCCGGGATCAAGATTTATCAGAGAGGATTCGGCCGATATTGTTCGCGCCAACCGGTGATGGCAACTGAGTCAATCGCACACGCGCTCACTTGCGCAACATTTGGTTGGAGTGAGGCTGTATCGTGGGGATTGTGCCTTTGCAAGACTGGGACGAAGTCGATACCAATGTGGGTCGGATTGTCAATGCAAACGGCGCTGACGTTCTGCCGCGCGCGTTGCCCACTGCCAGATGGCGTCGCAAAAGGGTACTGGAGCACAGTCCGATTTTGGTGGTTGAAGTTTGAGATAGAGGTTTTCGAAAATCGCCTTGAGGTCTATCACTTCTACGATCGAGCTACGGACATCTGGTACGAGGACCATGCTCCTGGACACGGGTTTTCCACCCAGTTCGTACATGAAATAGATGGCCTTTCGCGGATGCAAACTAGACAACCAGACGAGTAGTGAGGTCGCTGTTAGCCTGAAGCGCCATTCATACACACGCGAACGCGTGTTGCCTTGCCCGGTTAAGGCGAGGCCGCAAGGGGTTCCCTCCTCAAATCCCGGCGCCCCGACCAAATTCCTCACCAGAGACCACACCCTCCCCGGAATCCATTTCGGGAATTCTGTGCGGGGATCGGCGAGTTGCCGCCCAAGCCATCGCGGCTGGCGCGCAACCAAAAGCTCTGCATCGCACGCACGGCGATTTTACGACTCTTTTACAAGTTACAGGCGACATCCAGACACCCGCGCCGATAACCTCAAAGGGAGCTTATGAAACTAAACTTATCGCTTCTCTGTGTGGCCGGCGCATGCCTGGCCAGTGCGCAAACTTCTCTCTTCCACGTAGTTCCAACTCCAAATTTCTTTCCTTCCGGTAACGACGCCCTGAACGCCGTCTCCGCATCCTCGGCGGGCGACATCTGGGCCGTGGGCCAATCCACAATTCACTTCGATGGAACCGTCTGGACCGCGGTCAGCGCGCCCCATCTGACTGGGCTGAATGAAAACGCGCTGCTCGGTGTTGCCGATCTTTCGCCAACGAATGCGTGGGCGGTGGGATATACGATTACGCCCAGCCAGACGCAACTCCTCGAGCACTGGGATGGAACCGAGTGGTCGGACTTTCCGGGTCCGAGGCTTCCAAAAGGCTCGGAAGCTTATCTCAGTTCCATTTCGGCCGATTCGCCCACCGATATTTGGGCGGCTGGGCACATCCTACAGGACGATATGCAACAACTGTTCGGTCTGATCGAACACTATGATGGAACCACTTGGACGTTTACGGAGATCCCATTCACGCCGTTCCTCAACGCCATTGCGGCGATCTCGCCCGATGACGTCTGGGTGGCCGGGTACTCCGGCGAGACAGGCGAGGACAGCAAGACCTTTCTTTCTCATTGGAACGGTACAGAGTGGACGCAGGTACCGAGTCCCAACGTAGGCAGCGGGGCGAATGCCATCAACGGCCTGGTCGCGGTTGCGACCAACAACGTCTGGGCTGTGGGATATTCCACCGCGAAGCCCGACCAAGACCCCACATTCAACCTGATTGAGCATTGGAACGGGACGGAATGGTCGGTAGTCACCAGCCCGAACGTGGGCCCCACGACTGGCTACCAATCGAACCGTTTATTCGGCATCACGGCTGTTTCAGCGACCGACTTGTGGGCTTTCGGATCGTCGTTCGCCCCCAACGGTTCGGGACAGCAACTCTCGCTCGCCATGCAAGGCAACGGAACGACATGGACGATCATGCCGACACCAAGTCCGGATGCCAATGGATTTCGCAGCGACGTTTTGTTTGGTGGAGCAGTCGCTGGGCCGGGTAACCTCTATATCGTCGGCAGCCAGGATGAGGCTCCGAGTCCCATTACCGGGACGCTGGTGCTGCATACGACAGGGGGCTAGTAGCGAACCTTTTTCTCTATTCGACTCGTGTACAATCCACCAATGCAAGGAATACCGCGGTGCGGAATTGGGCTCGTCTCGCTGTTGCTCATCTCAGCCTGTTTAAGAGGAGGACAGGAAGTGCAAGCTCCGCAACCTGAAACGTCGAAGCCGCCTGTCAAAACGGAGCCGCGCGGGCGCATCCTTGGAATCGGAGGTGTCTTCTTCAAATCCGCCGATCGCGATCAGATGCGCGACTGGTATGCGAAGCATCTTGGACTCGACGGCAAAGGCCAGGGCGTGATGCTTCCGTGGCGCGAACACGACGACCCGCAAAAGGAACACGTCACAGTTTGGACTGTTTTCCCCGCCACCACTCACTATTTCGATCCCAGCCACGCGCCGTTCATGGTCAACTACATCGTGGACGATCTGGATGCTTTGCTCGAGCGCTTAGGACAAGAGGGAGTAAAGATTGACGCCAAACGGATTGATGGATCCTACGGTAAGTTTGCCTGGATCTATGACCTGGATGGCAATAAGATTGAGCTTTGGCAGCCGCTGCCCGCAAAGCCTTAATACCCAAACCTCAGTGGTCATCCAACCCGTAACGCCTCCACGGGATTGATGGACGCTGCGCGCCTGGCCGGAATGATGCCGGCGATCGCGGATGCGACGGCGAGCGTCACTGCGGCCGCTACCATTACGGTGATGTTTACTGTGCTGGTCTCATAGAGCTGCGATTTTACGTAGCGAACGCAGAACATGGCCACCGGCACACCGATCAGCAGGCCGAGGAGTGCCTGTAGCATGGCGCCCCGCATCACCATGGCGATGACGCGGTTGCGCTCGGCGCCGAGCGCCATGCGAATCCCGATCTCAGGTGTGCGGCGAACGACCGTATACGCCGTCACGCCGTACAGGCCGAGAGCGGCGAGCAGCAGCGCCAGCGCGCCGAAGAGCGACGTGAGGCGCGCAATCAACCGCTCCTCCGTGAAGCGGGCGTCGATCTGCTGCTGGAAGGTCTCGAATCTGACGATAGTGAGGTTGGGGTTGATGCTGGCGAGGGTGCTGAGAGCCAGTTTCTCCATGTTGTTCTCCGGCCGGCTGGTCTCGACGACGATTGCGCCGGCGTACATGGAAAGGTCCTTTTCGATGGGGTCTTCGGATGTCGCCGGCCGCTGCGTCAGCGGCACGAAGTACATGGTGTGGTTCTTCCAATACACGCTGGTGTAGGTGGTGTCCTCCACTACACCGACGATCTCATAGGCGCTGTCTTTGCCGGAATCGGGAAAGCCGAAGCGGTGACCGATGGGGTTGCGCGCGCCGAAGAACTGCTTGACGAACTCCTGATTCACCACCGCGACGGGAGGCGCCGTCAGCGTATCCCGGGTGGAAAATCCACGACCCATTACGACGCGTGTTCCCACCGAATCGAAGTACTCGGCAGTGCCCTTGACCCACGAGGCGCCTTTGTCGAGATCCGGCTCACCCTGGATCTTGACGCCGGTGCCCCAGTTGTTGTCTTCCATGGGCGTGTAGGTGGCGAGGCCCACCTTGACCACGCCGGGCAGCGCGTGGAAGCGGTCTTCGATAGTCTGGTAAAGCGCCTCAACCTGAGTGGTTGCGTAACCCGCTGCCTGCGGGTTGATGTGAATGATATAGCGGTTTGTCGCATCGAGCTTCATGTTGACCCCTTGGGCCTTGTTGAGGCTCTGGGTAAAGAGACCGGCGGCAACGAGCAGAACCAGCGAGAGTGCTGCTTGTAAGACCACGAGCGCGCGTTGCAACCATGAAGCGCCATGCGCCACGGTGCGGGCGGTGGAGCGCAGCACTTCGGCGGGCTGTGTGCGCGCGGCGATCCACGCCGGGGCGACGCCGAAGAGAATGCCGGTAACGAGTGACAGCGCGAAGGCAAACGCAATCACGGCAGGCGACGGCGAGGCGTCGATCGGAATGCCGCGCTGGCCGGGAAACGCGAGGGCGAGCAGTACGCGCGCGCCCAGGAAGGAAACGCCGAGGCCCAACGCGCCGCCGAAGCCGGCAAGAAGGACACTTTCCGTCAGCAACTGGCGGACGATTCGTTTGCGCTGCGCACCAAGCGCGGTGCGGATGGAAATCTCGGCGCGGCGGCTCACGCCGCGGACGAGCAGCAGATTTGCAATGTTGGCGCAGGCTACGAGAAGAACGAGAGCGGCTATCCAGGTGAGCAGGTGAAGATGCTCCTTGTACTCGTCCTGCATATTCTGTATGCCGCCGCCACCCGGAGTGATCACGACGTGCGCGCGCCCCAGTGCCTTCTTGTTGCGTTCCTTGTGAAACATTTTGAGCGTCGAAAACTGCTGCCGGAGGAGGGTGCTGGCTTTGGCCTGCAGCGCGGGCAGCGACACACCCGGCTTGACGCGACCGATGATGTAGGCCCACTCGACTTCGGGATCGTGCAAATAGGGCGCGCCGATGATGGTGTCCATCGACTCAAGCGGCAGGTAATACTTGGGCGGCTGGCTGGAAAGGCGGTCGCCGTAAAAGCCCTTCGGCGCGACTCCAATGATGGTGACGGGTTTGGTGTTGATCCAAAAGGCGCTGCCAATAACGGACGGGTCGGCGGCAAAATCCTGTTGCCAGGTCTCGTAGCTCATGACGGCGAAGATGGGCGCGCCCTTGTTGTCATCGGCATCAACGAAGAAGCGGCCCGCGGCGGGCGTGAGGCCGAACACGCGGAAATAGTTACCGGAGACAAATGTTCCCATGACGGATTGGGCGAGACTCCGCTGGCCTTCGCGACGCACGGTAATCGGACGCCACGCGTAGCCGGACTCCATGGCGGCCAGTTCGTCGAATTCGGGGAGGTTCTTTTTGAAAAAATAATAGGTCTCGGTGGAAAAGAGTGCATAATCGCCGTTGTCGTTCGTGCCCGAATTGACGCAACAATCGTCCCGATCGCCGATCCGGACGAGAGTTTTGGGGTCAGCCACCGGGAGAGTCCGGAGAAGCACGGAGTGGACCAAAGTGAAGATGGCCGAGTTGGCGCCGATGCCGAGCGCCAGCGTCAGGACAGCCACGATGGTGAAGCCGGGGCTATTGCGGATCATGCGGAGTGCGTAGCGTACGTCGTGCAGCAACGAGTTCACGGAAATCTCCCTAAAGGCTAGACTGGGCAGACAGTCAATGGTTAGCCGAGTGGGAGAATTTTCTTCAGTCCCCCTTAGGACCCAGATAGCCCGCCCCGTAAATAGCCGCCCGTATGTCTCGATGCAATGTGCCGTCAAACGGCATGGTCTGAACGAAGAATACGGCAGCCAGATGGTTGGCCGGGTCCACCCAGAAGAGCGTGGACGCGGCGCCATCCCAGAAAAATTCGCCCACCGCTCCCCGGTTTTCCTCCGGCTTTTGCGGTTGCGAATGCCGCACGGCGAAGTCCATCCCAAAGCCCACGGACCCCTTGCCGGGCAGGAACCCCCGTTCGGTGATGAGGGGGTCGAGTTGGTCTACCGACATCAGCCGCACGGTCGATGCTTTGAGAATCCTTGTCCCCTCCAGTTCGCCCCCTCCCAGCAACATGCGGGCAAACCGCATGTAGTCGTCGAGCGTCGAAGAGAGGCCGAAACCGCCGCCCGTCAACCGGTTGTCCTGGAAGTTGAGCCTTCGCGTGGACGCGTCCGGATCGCGCACCAGCTTGCCGTCCACCTTGCGGTAGAGCGCGGCCAGACGAGGGAGCCGTTCATCGGGCTGCCGCCATGCCGTGTCGTGCATGCCCAGCGGCTCAAGCACATGCTGACGGACATACTCCGCAAAGGGTTGGCCCGACAGTTTTTCGACCAGCAGCGCCTGCACGTCGACGGCAATGCTGTAGCGCCATTGCGTACCGGGGTCGAACAACAAAGGCGCGGACGCGAGGCGTCTCCCCATCTCGGTCAAGTCGTGATCCAGCGCCAGCGGGTCGGCTTTCACATAGGCTTCGTGCGCGGGCGTATCCCCCGGTCCATACGCGAACCCGGCAGTGTGGCGCATGATGTCGCGGACAGTGATCGGACGCGTTGCCGCTCGATAGACTGGTGAGCCCGCCGCATTCTTGCCCGCATAGACCTGCATCGATTCGAACTCGGGCAGATAAAGAGACAGCGGATCGTCCAGTCTGAACTTGCCCTGCTCCCACAATTGCATCAAAGACACGCCGGTGATGGGCTTGGTCATGGAATAGATCTGAACAATCGTGTCGCGGGTCATCGGCCGGCGCGCCTCGCGGTCGGCGAACCCGGCTGTCCCAAAATACGCTTCGCGACCATCTTTCCAGATCAGAACGGAAGCACCCGCCGCGCGCCCGTCGGCGACCATACCGGCCAGGGCAGCCTCCACGCGCTGGGTGTCGAGGCGCAGTATTGGGGCCCGGTCGTCCTTATTCTCCTGTGCCAAACAAAGCAGAGCCAGCAGCGACGACACCGCCAGTCGCCCCATGATGAAAGTAGACCGTTTCTTCATATTTTTCATTTCGCAGGCTCAGCATAACACCAGATCAAGCACTGTCTTACAGTGGAGAGAGTGGGACCGGCAACCAACTCAAAAGCTCCGTCCCGGGCGCTCGGCTGCGTCTTCGTGCCCTTCTTCGCCTTGGGCCTCTTTTTCGTGGTCATGGTGGTCCGCGACGCAATCGCCTCCGCGGGCACCTACACGTGGCAGCCTGTCCCGTGCCGGATCGTCGAAAGCGACGTGCGCGAATCGGACCGTCCCCCGTGGTTTGCGTATCTCCGCTACACATTTTCGACGGGCGAGTCGGTCCGTAGTTCCCGCCCCTTTGGAACCTACCGGGAAGCCCTTCGCTTTACCCGCCGCTGGGCCGCCGGTTCCCGGGCAACCTGCTATCTCGATCCTCGCGATCCGGCGGGCACGTTGCTGGAACGGGACCGCGCGGGCTTCGTGTTGCTGCTCTTCCTCCCGATTCCCCTGCTATTCGTATTGATCGGGGCCGTTGGATTCTACGATGTGGTATTTCGTGTCGACCTGCGGCCGCAACAGCGCGCCTGGCATCCCGCCAACCCCATCGCCGGCCGCCGGTTCGCGTCCGCGTTGCTGATTGGAGCCGGGGTGGTTCTATTCGCGGTCTTTCTCCTGGGTCCCGTGCGCCACGCCATCGCCGCACGCTCATGGCGCGCGCAGGAGTGCAAAATACTTCGCAGCGAAGTCCACAGGCATCGCGCCACCAAAGGCGGCGACACCTTTTCTCCCCAGATCCTCTACTCCTACGGGATGTACGGCGCCGAGCACCGTTCCGACGTTTACAGCCTTTTTGAGTATTCCAGCGGATGGGCGTCGGCCCAGCGCATCAGCAGCGGCTACCGGCCGGGCACCACTGTCACCTGTTACGCAAACCCCGCCGATCCCGACGACGCCACGCTCGATCGCGATCCGTCGCTCGCGTGGCTCATCGGCCTCCTCCCGCTCGCCATACTTGCTGGAGGCCTGGCCATCTGGCCCCGTTAGACATGACAGTGAAGGCCGCGTGTGGGTTCCGCTGAGCCGCGACCGTGAGGGAGCGGATGCCGGCGTCACAGCACATTCGCGACGAAGGCCGCCAGCGACTCGCCCTGCCCCTCGACGACGTAGCGGACGGCTTCCCGAACATCCTGGTCCGTCCATCGCCATCGAGTGCTCCCATGGTGCGCCCAGCTCACGAAGGATTACGTCGGCCGGGAGACCAAACTCGGGTCGAATGACGAGGCCCAGAAGGCGGCGACGAGATTCACGAATCAACGTTCCCTCAAAAGAGTTGAGAAAGAGCGCAGAATCGGCTCCATGGCGATCAACCCGCCAGCAAGGATGATCAGCACTATCTTCGCGCTCTTTTCTCGACCGGGAAGCGACGTTACCAGACCAAGGACACTGGAGAACTCAAGGGCGGCGCAGTATTCATCCGAAAGGACCACGCGGCCCGCCCGGCCGGCTTTAAGAACCAGCCAGTCACACCCCACCGCAACCACCAGCAGCATGAAGCCGATCCAGACCGCCAGCGCTCTCCAGTCCTTCGCGGTAATCTTGAATCCGCCAAATGCGCCAAAGCCGGTCGCCAGAAGGATGCCTGCTTCCATCGCCAAAATGGTGGCCGCGAAGACCTGTATATAGAGGAACAAGACAATGATCCCGGCTCCGGACATACTATTGCCAGTCTATTCACTAGCCCGGGTTCAATCCATGCGTAAATAGAGATTCGTGAAACACAACTCCGGCCCTCCGCCGTTTCCCAGGCACTTTGACGGGAGGCGCTTCTTCAATCCCAACGCCCCTCAGTCGCGCGGCTTTCTGGACGTCGTGCGATGGAAGCTCACCACGCGGCCCGAGCCATCGCCCCGCTTCGTGGCTGATGTAGAGCCATCGAAACCTCCATCACGCGTGGAAAACGATGCGCTGCTGGTCACGCTGATCAACCACTCCTCGCTGCTGCTCCAGCAAGGGAACTCCCATATTTTGACGGACCCCATCTGGTCGGAGCGGGCCAGTCCGCTCTCGTCAATCGGCCCGCGCCGCCGCAGGCAGCCCGGCGTGCGGTGGGAAGATCTGCCCCGCATCGATACCGTGCTCCTCAGCCACAATCACTACGATCATCTGGATCTGGCCACGTTGCGGCGTCTGGCCGAGCGTGGACAATCCCAGTTCATCGTTCCTGCCGGGGTAGCGGGCTTGCTGCGATCCCAAAACATTGGTCCCGTTCATGAGCTGGACTGGGGCGAATCGCTGTCACTCGCCTCAGCCACCATTCACTCCGTACCCGCGCTGCATTTTTCCGCGCGAGGAATTTTTGATCGGAACCGGACCTTATGGTGCGGCTATGTCATCGAAGCCGCGGACCGCTTCGTCTATTTTGCGGGAGACACGGCCTTCGGCAACCACTTCCATGCCATCCGCGAGCGATTTGGATCTCCGCGCCTCGCACTCCTCCCGATCGGAGCCTATGAGCCCCGCTGGTTCATGTCCCCCGTTCACATGGGTCCGGATGACGCCTTAAGGGCCCACCAGATACTGGGTGCGGAAATGAGTATCGCGATCCACCATGGCACTTTCCAATTGGCGGATGAGAGCCTGGATACTCCCCGCGAAGAACTCCTTTCCCTTACCCGCGACGAGCACTTCCTGGTCCTCGGCAACGGCGAAACCGCCAACATTTCCTGATGGTGATCGACCGGCACACGCTCGCGCTCGTGAGCATCGTGGGCAGTACCCTTGACGTTCTTGGCGCGCTGTACCTCGCCTACGATCTCCTCGGCGGAGAACATGGACCGCTGCGGACTCTTACCAGAGGAGTCACCTACGGCGCGCTCTTCGGAGTCGGTTACGGCATTGCGCTAGGGCCCGTATTTGGGCTCGCCGCCGGGGTGGCGCACGGCATCACCCTGGCCTGGGAGTTTTCTCGCGCCGCAAGGGGCCAGCCGAAGCAGGGACTCTGGGCTGACGCGGCCATGAGCGCGATTCGCGGCGCCGGGTTTGCTCTCGGCGCGGCGTACCTTTATGGAGGCGTGTTCGGCGCCACTTTTGGCGCACTGAGCACGGCGGGCCAGGTCGTCGCGTACCGGGCGGGAATTCGGCCGACCATCGATTACCGGCCCTCCACTCGCCCGCGCCTGACCAAACTTCAATTTCTGGCTGCGCTGAATCGAACGGCCGGCTACGCGGTCGCCGCGTATATCAGCGCGCTGGTGTCGAATCAGCACGCGCACGCCTTTCGCATCGGCCTCAAAGACGGGCTCGCGATTGGAGCCGTTACGGCGATCGCCGGCTCATGCACGCCTTTCGTCGAGTGGGCGGCCGATCGCGTGCCCGAGAAGCGCATGGGCGTATTCGGAATCGGTCTGATTCTGATCGGCTTCACGTTGCAATCCCTCCAGTATTGGGTGGCGCTGCTCGATGTGAACGTCGGTTCCACAAAGTAGCAGCATCCTTTATTTACAAAAAAATGACACAGCCTTAACCAGAATTCCCCGGCTTTTCGATAAATTAGTCCGCGATGAAGCCCTTTACGTGCACCTTGCTCGCAAGCCTCGCGCTGACATGCCAACCTTTGGCCCACGGTCAGGCATTCTTACCCAGCCCAGTCCAGTTCTTCTCGACAGTGCCGGCCAACGGCGATCTGAACCCATATGGCGTAGCCACCGTTCCGTGGAACTTCCCGGCCGGCGGATTGCTCAATCCGGGAGATATTCTGGTGTCGAACTTCAACAGCAGCCAGAACCTGCAGGGCACCGGAACCACCATCGTCCAGATCACGGGAGGGCAGCAGCAGTTGTTTTACCAAGCGGGCGGCACTGTCTCGGGGTTATCGGGCGTGCTCGCCGTTCTCAGTTCCGGCTACGTAGTCGTCGGCGCTTTTCCGACTGCGGATGGGACATGCGCCACGGCGGGCGCCGGCTCCCTTGTGATTCTTGACAAGAACGCCAACGTAGTGCTGAACTGGACGGCTGCCGCGATGATCAACGGCCCCTGGGGCATGGCAGTGGACGATGAAGGCGAATTTGTACGCCTCTTTGTCTCCAATGTTCTCAACGCAACCGTAGTTCGGATCGACTTGTGGACCTTGCACGGCGCGCCCAACATTCAGAGTGTGGTGCAGATTGCCTCCGGGTACTCCTGGCGTTGCGACCCCGCCGCTTTGGTGGTTGGGCCGGCCGGACTCGCGTACAACAAGGCAACGGGGGTGCTTTATGTCGCTTCAACCGAGGACAATGGGATCTACGCCGTTAGTAATGCCGGACAGACCACTTCGGACCAGGGCAAAGGCACTTTGATCTACTCGGATACGACGCACCTTCACGGAGCTCTGGAGATGACCACTGCGCCAAACGGCGACCTGCTCGTGAGCAATTCGGACGTCATCAATTCCGATCCAACTCAGCCGAGCGAGATTGTCGAATTCACTACGGCTGGCCAGTTCGTGAAGCAGTTGAGCGTGAACCCCAACCAGGGCGCTTCTTTTGGTATCGAGGCCGTGGCTGTCAATGGAAGCGAGCGCCTCTCGGCGGTGGATGACAGTGCCAACGGCCTCTACGTCTGGACGATCCCGCAGTAGTAAGGCTACTTTCGTTCTTCCTTTTCCGCTGGCCTTGCCTGCGCATGCTGTTGCGGAGCGGGGTGGGCCTGCTGCGCATGCTGTTGCGGGGCGGGACGAGCCTGCGCGTGTTGTTGCTGCGGAGCGGGACGAGCCTGCTGCGCATGTTGCTGCGGCGCCGGACGGGCTTGCGCACGTTCTGGCCGGGGAGCGGTGGCGCGGGTATTAGACGCCTGATGAACCTGTGGCGCACTTGCGGATCTGGGCTCAGCGGGATGCGCCGCCGGACGGTTCTGCGCTACGGCGTTTGCTCTGGGCGGCGCCGCTTGTTGGTGCGCCATTTGGACGGGCGCGGAGTGGTGCGCTTGTGCTGCCGCTGCTTCCTGCGAAGTCGGTCTTGCACTGATCCCCCCAGGGCCACCGTTGAAGCTGGTCCGGTTGTTGCCGTGGTTGGCAACCGCCTGGTTATACGTGTTATGGATGACCGATGTATTCACGTGGCTTACCGCGGTGTTATAGGCAAAGTGCCCGCCCTGCCAGCGTCCGCCGTCGAATCCACTTCCCCCGTAGCCGAAGCCATAGTTCACTCCGCCGTAGAAGCCTACCGTTGGACCCCAGTAGCCCGCATTAAAGGCATAGAGTCCATCTGAATATCCCCAATAGCCCGGCGTCCACAGAAAGCCGACCTGAGGAGGCGCCATCCACGCACCAGGTACCCAGTAATAACCCGCGCCACCGTACGCCCAGTAGCCAGGCGTCCACAGGTAGCCCTCGGTGGGGCACAGTGGCTGCTGATAGACCCTCAAAACCGGTGGTGCAATTCGAATCGATATGGATATTCCGGCGGAGGACGCAACCGGCAATACAAGCATCATCAATCCGGCAAACAGACCGGAGACCGCACTAACTTTTCGCATGTTCTTGAAACCCTCACTTTGTTGAGGCAGTTTGATGGCCGTCTGCCCCAATTGAGAAAATATCTGAGAAGATAGCGAAGAAGATATGCAGGTGGCTCTCTCAGTCGTTGACTTTAGGGCTTACTACAGTTTCTGCCGAACCGGCCGATTCAGGTTTTGAGCTTTGACAAAATGAGGCAACTTAGTCCTTCCAAACTGGTTCTCTGCGCGCTGGCCACGCTGCCGCTAGCGGCACAAACGAATCCAGACGTTCCTTCCCAATATCAGGCGATTTACAGCAATATGACGACTCAGATCAGCGCCTTTCAGACGGCGATCGATCAGGGTTGGGACGCAACGCCGTACCCCGTGGCGTGGGCGCCGCACCTTTCCTCGGCGGAGTCCGACCAATTCACCGCGCTGATTGCGCCAGGGTATTTCACCAACACAGTGCTTGTCGAACTGCAGGAGCTGCAAGCCACGGGGGCCATGGCAGTGACTACCCACATCAGCTTCCCGATTCTTTACCAACCTTTTTACGACTACACCGACAATTCCTCACAGTTTCAACAGTTTGTTTCGTTCTATCAGCAGGTGGCAAGCGCGGTGCACGCGGCCGGGATGCAGTTGGTCGTGGAAGCCACTGTCGCGGAGAGCCTCGACGGCACAACGGGAGGCGCGGACTTCGAGCCTTACTATCAGACTCTCGACTGGAACGACTTCATGAACGGACGAGCGCAAAATGCCGTGAACGTCGCCCAACTCATCCAACCGGATTATCTTTCCCTCATCTGCGAACCGGATACGGAGTCGGCCAACGCGTACCAGCCAACCGAAGACTCTCCCTCCGGCGCGCTGGAATTGTTGCAAAGCCAACTGACGGCGCTGGACCAGGCCAATATCACGGGCGTGCAGTTCGGCGCGGGAGCCGGCACCTGGATCGAAAGCTTCACAACTTACCTGCAGAACTACGCCTCGACGGAGGTGAACTACATCGATATGCACGTCTACCCGGTGAACAACAGCGACCTCGAGAACGTGCTCGCCGGCGCCTCGGTGATACAGCAATCCGGGAAACCGGCCGCCGTGAGCGAGGCGTGGCCGGATAAAATCGCGAACAGCGAACTGGGAACACTCGATATCAACACCATCGATTCACGGGACGCATTCAGCTTCTGGGCCCCCGTCGATACTGCTTTCCTTCAAGCGATGGTGGATTGCGCGCAATACCAGCAGTTCCTGTTCTTCGCGCCCTCTTTTCCCGCATATTTTGCCGCTTACCTGGACTACAACACTTATGGAACGGATACTCCCGAGCAGATTCTGCCGGCAGCTTTTGCTGCCGCGGCTAGCGCGAACAAGGCCGGTGCGTTCACTTCCACGGGTACGGCGTTCTCGACGATGATCGTGGGGCCGGACACCGCGCCACCGTCCATACCGGCCGCGCCCATTGCCTCCACAGCATCGAGCACCGGCGTGACGCTGACCTGGGTACCGGCGACGGACAATGTCGGCGTTGCGGGTTACAGTGTCTATCGCGACGGAGTCCCGGCCGCCCAGATCGCGGCGCCGCCCTTCTACGACACTGGCCTTACCCCAGGAGACACATACACATACACTCTGAGCGCCTTCGATGCGCAGGGAAATACCTCCCTGCTGTCCGCGCCACTCGTGATTACTTTGATTGACCTGTCGCCGCCCACAGTGCCAACCGATCTATCGGCGGGCAGCGTCACTCAGAATTCCGTCTCCCTGACCTGGTCCCCCTCGACGGGCGGCGGCGGGGTGGGTGGTTATCGCCTGCTGAAAGGAACTTCGCCGGACGCCATGGAAATCATAGCGGGTTACGTGCTCGAGACAGACTACATGGATTTGAATGTTATCCCCGCGAACACTTACTACTACGCGGTGGAATCCTACAACTTACAGGGAATCACATCACTCCCGAGCGGGCCGATCACCGTCGCAACATTAGCCCTGCCTCCTCCGTCGAACTTAATGACCACCGCGGTGACGGATGCCAGTGTTTCTCTGATCTGGTCTCCCTCGGGCGGAACAGACCCGCCCGCCGGATACCGTATTTTGAAGGGCAATTCGCCCACTTCGCTCCAGGTTGTTGTCGGGAGCGACCCGGACACAACTTATACGGATTCCAACGTGTGGCCTGACACAACGTTTTACTACGAGGTTGAGATGTTCGATGCGCGGGGAATCACGTCGGCCCCGAGCAGCATGTTGACTGTCACTACGCTACCGGGCAACATGCCGGCGGTCACGGGTCCGTAAACCCGCTTCTTACGAAATCCTACAGTTTGTCGAGAGATCCCCCGATAGAAGGGCAGGCCCACTCTCCATGTGTTTTCTCCATGTGTTGGGCTCTGGAGAACTCGACAAAATGTACAGATTTCATTCCTCACACTTCCTACTCTACGCACTTGCCGCGGTGCCGGTGGCCGCGCAATCGAATCCAAATGTTCCCACGCAATACCAGGCCATGTATAGCACCGTGTCGACGCAGATCAGCGCTTTTCAAGCGGTCTTGAATCAGAGCTGGAACGGGGTCCCCTATCCCGTGACATGGGCGCCGCACCTCTCCGCGGCGGAGTCCGATCAATTCACAGCCCTGCTGGGTTCAGGCTATTTCAGCCAGACCGTAATGCTCGAGCTGCTGGAACTGCAAGCGACGGGCGCCTCGGCGGTAACCATACACATTAGCTTCCCTATTCTTTACCAACCCTTTTATGCCTATAGCAATAATCCTTCCCAATACCAGCAGTTTGTGTCGTTCTATCAACAGGTGGCAACCGCTGTCCACGCCGCCGGGATGAAACTTGTGGTGGAGGCAACTGTCGCCGAAAACCTGGATGGCACCACCGGTGGCGCAAGCTTCGCACCTTACTATCAGACCCTCGACTGGAACGACTACATGACTGGTCGCGCGCAAAACGCCGTAAATGTCGCGCAACTGATCCAGCCGGATTACCTGTCCCTCATCTGCGAGCCGGATACGGAAGCGGGCAATGCGTATCAGTCAACCGAGAATTCCCCCAGCGGAGCCTTGCAGCTACTGCAAACCGAACTCACCGCCCTGCAGCAAGCCAACGTCACCAACGTCCAGTTAGGTGCGGGGGCCGGCACCTGGATCTCGAGCTTCACCACTTACCTCCAAAACTACGCCACGACGCCCGTGAATTACATAGACATGCATGTGTACCCGGTGAACAATAACGATTTTATGAACGTCTTGACCGGGGCTTCCGTCATTCAGCAAGCCGGGAAAGCTATCGGAGTGAGTGAGGCATGGCCCGATAAAATGGCCAATAGCGAACTGGGAACCCTGAATATCAACACCACCGACTCTCGGAACGTATTCAGCTTCTGGGCACCTATTGACACGGCATTCCTGCTGGCGATGGTCGATTGCGCGCAGTATCAGAAGTTTGCATTTTTTTCACCGTCTTATCCGGCTTATTTCGCAGCCTACCTGAACTACAACACGTACAGCGCGGATACTGCCGCTCAGCTTCTCTCGGCGGGAACCAGCGCGGCTGGAACGGCCAATCGCGCCGGCGCTTTCACTTCCACCGGCGCCGCCTTTTCCGCCATGATCGCCGGACCGGATACGACCGCGCCGAGTATACCCACCGCTCCCACCGTTTCTACTTCCTCGAGCACTGGAGTGACCCTTGCATGGACCCCCTCGACGGATAATATTGGAGTCGCAGGCTACAACGTCTACCGCAATGGAGTGGTGGTCTACCAGGTCGCCATGCCGAACATCTACGACACTCCACTTACGCCCGGCGCCACCTATACCTACAATCTAAGTGCCTTCGACGCGCAGGGCAATGTTTCCGCGCAGTCCGCGCCACTTACCGTGACGTTGATTGACTTATCGCCGCCTACGGTCCCGACGGGCGAAGCCGTTTCCAGCGTCACTCAGAATTCCGTTTCACTCACCTGGGCGCCTTCCACGGGCGGCGGTGGAATCGGAGGTTATCGAGTACTGAAGGGCAGTTCACCGGCAACCATGCAAATCGTGGCATCCAACGTACCTGGCGCGAGCTACCTCGACTCGCACGTCACGCCGGCGACGAATTACTCCTACGCCGTGGAATCTTACAACTTGTCTGGAATCAGTTCACTCCCCAGTGCCCCGGTGAGCGCAACGACGCTAGCGCTCCCTCCTCCAGCGAATCTTACGGCCACCGCGATGTCAAAAACCAGCGTTTTGTTAAGTTGGTCTCCGTCGGGCGGCACGGACGCGCCGGTTGGATATCGCGTTTTGAAGGGGACATCGCCGACCTCGCTCCAGATCGTGAACGCGGGCGTTCCGGCGACCACTTATACCGATTCGGGTGTAGGGCCCAATGTCACGTATTACTACGAAGTCGAGATGTACGACTCTCTCGGAATCAGCTCCGCCCCGAGCAACATGGCGACGGCAACCACTCCCTGAAGTAGTTTGCCGCGGTCAAAGAGCGCGGAATCTGCTATGCGGCAGCCCTTTGCGGGAGCAAGCTGAGTTCGTCATCGAGCAAGAGGCCATAGCGGGCCGCCTGGCGGATGATTTCCTCCGTCTCCGGGGTCAGCGGAGTGACCAGCCGGCGGGTCGTTTTGTGAATCAAAGGTTCGGGTGATGTGGTTTGTTCTGAGTCGCTTGCGGCTTCGGCTGG
>Ga0182012_10003524_pt1 | contig 16665 bp, 12 predicted proteins | sample 612S2SmetaG_FD_120486 | JGI IMG/M metagenome (GOLD analysis project Ga0182012, IMG submission 120486) | Permafrost microbial communities from Stordalen Mire, Sweden - 612S2S metaG | ecosystem: Environmental > Terrestrial > Soil > Wetlands > Permafrost | place: Sweden: Stordalen | collected...
CCCACCAAGAACCTGGGCGCTCTCGGCGACGGCGGGGCGGTGGTCGCGCGCGATCCGGCGCTTGCCACCCGCATCGCGGCGCTGCGGCAATATGGCTGGCACCAGCACTACATCAGCGACGAGATCGGGATAAACAGCCGCCTGGACGAGATGCAGGCCGCCATCCTGCGCGCCAAACTGCCGCATCTGGACGCGCAGAACACGCGCCGCCGCGCGATCGCCGGCGCCTACGATACGGCCCTGGCCGGCGCTCCCCTGCGCCCGCCGCATCGCCGCCCGGACACCGAACCGGTTTTTCACCTCTATGTCCTGCGCGTGCCCGACCGTCCCGCGTTGCAGGCGCGCCTGCGGGCCGAGGGCGTGGGAACCGGCATCCACTACCCCATGCCCGTCCACCTGCAACCCGCCTATGCCGCCAGGGTCGCGCTGGGCCCCTCGGGCTGCCGGGAAACCGCGCGGGCGGCGGGCGAGGTGCTGAGCCTGCCGCTCTACCCCGAACTCACCGACGTCCAGGTGGAGCAGGTCTGCGCCGCGCTGGCCCGCCTGCGGGACGGGTGATGCCGCATCCCGAAACCTGGCTGAAAGTCCTGCCGCAGGGCCTGTTCTGCGAACCCGGCGGCTTCTTCATCGACCCGCTGCGGGCGGTGGACCGCGCGGTGATCACGCATGCGCATTCCGACCACGCGCGCGCCGGCCATCGCGCGGTCCTGGCCAGCCCCGACACGCTGGCGCTGATGCGCGCACGTCTCGGCGCCGACAGAGCCGGCGAGACGCAACAGCCACTGGCCTGGCACGAAAGCGTGACGATGGGCGAGGTCCGCGTCTGGCTCTCGCCCGCCGGGCACGTGCTGGGCAGCGCGCAGGTGGCGATGGAATACCGCGGCTCGCGCGCCGTCGTCAGCGGCGACTACAAACGTGTGCCCGATCCCACCTGCGCGGGGTTCGAGCCGGTACCCTGCGACGTCTTCGTCACCGAGGCGACGTTCGCCCTGCCCGTCTTCGTCCACCCACCACCCTTGGTCGAAATCGGGCGGCTGCTCGACAACGTCGCGCTGTTCCCCGAACGAACGCATGTGGTCGGGTGCTACGCGTTGGGGAAGTGCCAGCGGGTGGTCGCTCTGCTGCGGCAGGCGGGGTGGGACAAGCCGGTGTGGCTGCACGGCGCGCTGGCGGCGATGTGCGAGGTCTATCGCGCGCAGGGTGTCGAACTGGGGGATTTGCAGCCGGTCGCCGCGGCCGGGAAGGGCGAGCTGGCGGGCGCGATCGTGCTGGCCCCGCCCGGTGCGACGGCGGACCGCTGGTCGCGGCGGTTGGAGGACCCGGTGGTCGCGATGGCCTCGGGCTGGATGCGGGTGCGGCAGCGGGCGAAGACGCGGGGGGTGGAGTTGCCGCTGGTGATCTCCGACCACGCGGACTGGAACGAACTCAACGCAACGTTGGACGATGTGGGTGCGCCGGAAGTGTGGGTGACGCATGGGCGGGAGGAGGCGCTGATCCACGCGGCGGGGCTGCGCGGGATTCGCGGGCGGGCGCTGCGGCTGGTCGGGTATGGGGAGGAAGACGAGGGGGAAGCAGCGTGAGGCGCATCGCCGACCTGATGGTCGGTCAGACGCAGGCTTCCCCGGCCAATGCGACCTCAGAGGCGCATCCGCCGCACACCCGGTTTCGACCCGCTGCCTTCGCCTGGTACAGGGCCCTGTCGGCCAAGGCGACCAGGGCCTGCGGTTCCGTGTCCCCGGGGGCGGGAAGCAGCGAGCACGCGCCCGCGCTGATCGTGACGATGCCATACTCACTGGCGCGGTGTTCGATGCCGAGCGCCGCGACCGCCTCGCGCAATTGCTCCGCCACCGCCAGGGCGCCGCTGTCGTCGGTTGCTGGCAGCAACGCCACGATCTCCTCGCCGCCATAACGAGCAGCCAGATCGCCCGGCCGCCGCAGGGCGCCGGCGATGGCTTGGCTGAGGCGGCGCAGACAGTCGTCGCCACTCACATGGCCATACCGGTCGTTGTAGGCCTTGAACTGGTCCGCATCGATCAGGACGAGGCCCAGCGGCACGGCGTAACGCCGGGCTCGGGCGAATTCCGCTGCCAAGGACTCATCGAAGCGGCGGCGGTTGGCGATTCCCGTCAGACCGTCCTGATGGGCCATCGCCTGCAGCGCCCGGTTCGCCGCTTCAAGGTGTGCGTTGGTCTCGGCCAGGCGTTCCTCGGCTTGTTGGCGGGCCGAGATGTCGCGCAGGACCGTCAGGACGCCGCCGTCTTCCACCAGGTAGCTGTAACGCCCCTCGAACCAGATGTAGTGGCCATCCTTGTGGCGGATCCGGAATTTGATCGCGACGCGCGGTTGGGCCGGGCCCACCGCCATGAAGGCCGCATTGGTTGTGGGATGGTCATCGGGATGGATCAGCACTTTGGGATCGCCGTTCACGGTCTCAGCCGGCCGGCCCATCAGTTCGGCCACGTCATAGCCAAGAATGTCCCGCACGGAGGGCGACACATAGATACGCTTGCGTGTGGCATCGAAGCGGAGGATGAGATCGGCGGCGTTCTCGATCATGAAGCGGTACGTCGCCGTCCGCGCTGTGAGCTCCGCCTCCGTGACAAGCGGGGCCGCCCCGCTCGGCGACGGATGGCGATCATGGCAGGCGGAGGTCATGGCGGGCGGTCAACTCCAGGCGCGCGGCCGGCTGTCTCACCGGGCAGTGCAGCACAACCGGGTTAAGAAAAGATGAACCCGTCTGACGATCGTCCCGGTCCGGTGGGAGACTGGCACGGGTGCCGGTTCGGGAACGCGGCGTTCTATCCCCAGTGCCAGGCCCAGCTCTCCGGCACCGGTCCCCCCTTGCAATCGACCGCATCCGCGGTCAGGCCGTTCAACCGCAGCGCCTGGCGCACAATTTCCGGGATCATCACCGCGGCGATCGCCCGTCCCAGGCATTCGTGCAGGCCGTAGCCGAAATGGAACTGGTTGCCCGGACCGCGGCCGGGATCGAAATCATCCGGATGCGGCAGTGCCACCGGATCGAACATCGCCGACTGCGTCACCGCGAGCACCGTGGTGCCCTTCGTCACTGGCGCTTCATGCGGCGTGCCCCGGCCCAGCACCGTGTCCTGCTCCACCGTTCTGAAGAAGTAAGGGAAGGCCGGGCGAAAACGCAACGCCTCGTACACGTAACCATCGATCGCCGCGGCATCGTCGCTGTGTGCCGCGGCGCGGGCCTGCGGCAGGATGTCGGGGCGGCTGAGCAGGAACTGCAACGCGTTCACGACGGCGTGCGACGTTGTTTCAACAGCGCCGATCAGCAAGCCGCCGACATTCAGGATCACGCGTTTGATATCGAACGTCACGCCGCCCGATTGCGAGAGCCTGACAAGCCGCGACACGGAATCGTGACCGGCGGCGCCCAGTTTCACCTCGCCCTCGCGGATGGCGACCAGGGCTGCGAGATAGACGACCATGGCGAGATTGGCCGCTTCGCGTTCCTGCACGATTTTCGCCGGGTCCGGCCAGGCGAGCACGTCGAAAGGCTGGTTCCAGAAGGCGTCGATCTGGTTCCAGTAGGACCAGCGGGACATCTCGGCGGCATCGCTGTGAGTGAAGCCGAACCGTTCCTGCACCAGGGCCAGCGGCACCGCGCGCGTCAGGCCGCCGACCGCGTCGATCGATCCGTTGGCCGCCGCCAGCAACGACGCGGCCTTGGTCCCGACAAACGTACGGATATCCGGCAGTTCCTCGAAATCGAGGATCGCCCGCATGATCGATTTTTCCCGCCAATGGATCGCGGTGTCGTCCTGCGCCATCCAGTAGTCGCCTTGCTTGGGCTTGTACAAGGCGACGCTGAACAGATCGTGCCGGCGCAGGATGTCGATGCAATCATTGAAACCGGCGGCGAGCGTGACTTCGGGCATCGCCAGCACCGGGCGGTCGGCGCGGAGTTCCGCGAAGAAGGGCAGCGCTTCATTGAAGATCCAGTCACGGACCAGCGGCCAGCGCTGCGTCTCGGGCGTTGCGTTGAACCGTTGCAGATAAGTTGTCATTCCGTTCCTCCCGATCATCGGCCAGGGCGCCCGGTCCTCGTATCATACGGCGAACGTGTCGCGCCACTGTTGCTTGATCGCCGGCACGCGGCGCTGTCGCCAGCCGCACCGCACTCTGGCACACTGTTGCGGGAGGGGCATCGCATGACAGACACGCTGCGCGACCGTATCGGCATCGACATCGGGCGGAAACTTCGGCTGGAGGATGCCCTGGATTGGGCGGTCCGGCACGACGTGCGCCACATCGACGTGCAACTCGATACCGGCGACAACGCCTTTACCGGCTTCGATGCGGTTCGGGCGGCCGGGGTTCGGGCAAAATGCGCGCGCCATGGGGTGCGGTTGGGTCTGCATACGCTGTCGGCGGTGAATGTCGCGGAATATGCACCGCTGGTGGGCGAAGCAGTCGATGCCTATCTGCGTGGCTATATCAATGCCGCGGCATTGCTGGGCTCGGCCTGGGTCGTGGTGCATGCCGGCTTCCATTTCACCGATGATGTCGCGCTGCGAATGCGCGCCGGGCTGGAACGGCTGCAACGTGCCGCGGCCTATGCCGAAACCAAAGGCGTGCGGATTTTGCTGGAGAACCTCAACAAGGAACCGCCGGACGCGGAAGTGCACTATCTGGCCCATACTGCGGAAGAATGGGCCTGGTACTACGAAAAAATCGACTCGCCCGGCTTCGCGCTGTCCTTCACCGCCAACCACGCGCATCTGGTGCCGGAGGGCGTGGCGGGATTTCTGTCCGCGCTGCCACTGCACCGCGTGGCGGAGGTGCGGCTGGCGGACTGCTTCCGCAATGGCAAAGAAGAACATCTTTGCCCCGGCCAGGGCGATTTCGACTTCCCCGGATTGTTCCGGACTCTGGAGGACCGGGGTTACACCGGACGTTACACAACTGCGTTCGGCACGCTGGAGGATATGCTGGCGGCACGCGATGCCTTTGCGGGGATGGCCTGACGATAGCGCCGGCACCGGCAGGACGACGCAGGGGAACGACGAGGGCAGCCCGGTTTGCCGCCGCCCCCGATCGCCTGTAATCCTGCCCGATCATGCAGGCCTCCCCTCAAACCCTACGCGACGCCGATGGACTGATCGCCGCCGGATTTTTGCCCGCCGGCCAGCGCGCGCCAGCCCAGGCGGTTGGCCGCCGCTACGCCATTGCCATCACCCCGGCCATGCAGGCGCTGATCCAGGCGCAAGACGACCCGATCGCCCGCCAATTCGTCCCCGACCCCGCCGAACTGCGCATCGCCGCGCACGAAAGCGCCGATCCGATTGGCGACGACGCGAACTCGCCACTGAACGGTGTGGTGCATCGCTACCCCGACCGGGCCCTGTTGAAGCCCTTGCTGATCTGCCCGGTCTATTGCCGCTTCTGCTTCCGCCGAACCCATGTCGGCCCGGATGGCGGCCTCCTCACCGACGCCGAACTGGACGCGGCCTACGCCTGGTTCGCCGCCCGTCCCGCGATCCGCGAGGTCATCCTGACCGGCGGCGACCCGCTGATGCTGTCGCCCCGGCGGCTGGGCGCGATCGTCGCGGCCCTGTCCGACATCCCGCATATCGAGACCCTGCGGGTGCATACACGCGTGCCCGTCGCCGACCCCGAACGGCTCACCGGCGCCTTGGCCGCCGCGTTGGAGACCGATCGCGCCATGTGGCTGGTGGTGCATGCCAACCACGCAAGCGAGTTCACCCCAGCCGCTCGCGACGCGTTGCGCCGGGTCCAGGGTCTCGGGATCCCGGTGCTCGGCCAGTCGGTGCTGTTGCGCGGCGTCAACGACACCCCTGCCGCCCTGGAGGCGCTGTTCAGAGCGATGCTGGCCGTGCGGGTGAAGCCCTATTATCTGCATCAACTCGATCCGGCGCCCGGCACCGCGCATTTCCACGTGCCCATTGAGGAAGGCCGTCGCCTGTTGGCGAACTTGCGCGGCCGGGTGACGGGACTGGCGTGGCCGACCTATGTCCTGGACATTCCGGGCGGGTTCGGAAAAGTGCCGATTGGGCCAGACTACCTCGACACGGATGGAACCGTGCGCGATCCGGCGGGCGAGCGGCATGGCCTCGCCCCCGACCCTGCATCGCCGAACCCCTGACCGCGGCCAGACCATGCCTGCCTCCGATCTTCCCCCCGAATTCGCGCTGATCGCCCGTCACTTCCGGCCCCTCGCCGGCCCCGGTGCGCTGGACCTGCGGGATGACGCGGCACTGCTGACCCCACCGCCCGGCCGCGAGTTGGTGTTGACCGTCGATGCCATGGTCGCCGGCGTGCATTTCCTGCCCGACGATCCGCCAGACCTCATTGGCCGCAAGCTGCTGCGGGTCAACCTGTCCGACCTCGCCGCCAAGGGCGCGACGCCACTGGGCTATCTGATGACCGTCTCCACCCCGCGCGACACACCGGACGCCTGGTTCGCGGGCTTCGCCGCCGGGCTGGCGGAAGACCAGACGCAGTACGGCGCCACGTTGCTGGGCGGCGACACCACCTCCACCCCCGGCCCGATCTCGCTGTCGCTGACCGCCATCGGCCACGTCGCGCCCGGCACCGCCGTGCACCGGTTCGGCGCGCAGGCGGGCGACTCGATCTGGGTTACCGGTACCATCGGCGACGGTGCGCTGGGCCTCGCGGTCGCCCTCGGCAGGCTTGCCGACCCAACGGGTCACCTGCTCAACCGCTACCGCCTGCCGCAGCCCCGGGTCGGGCTTGCCATCGCCGGCATCGCGACCGCCGGCATGGACGTGTCCGACGGGCTGGTCCAGGACCTCGGCCACCTCTGCCGAGCGAGCGCCCTGGCCGCAACCATCGACTCGGACCAAGTCCCGTTGTCCGATCCCGCTCGGGCCGCCGGTCCGGACTGGCTGGAAACCTGCCTCACCGGCGGCGACGATTACGAGCTGCTGCTGGCGGTCCCCCCCGCGCATGAAGACGCGCTGCGCCAGGCCGCTTCACGCGCCGGCATGGCTGTTACCCGCATCGGCAGCTTCCATCCCGGCGCGCCCACGGTCATGGTGCGTGGCCCCGGTGGGAAACCCCTTGCTTTCAAGAAGGGGGGCTGGAGCCACTTCTGACCACGGAAGGCACGTCCAAGAGAATGAACAAGAACGTCTGGCTGCTGTTCTCCTGTCAGGCGCTGATGAACGCCGTGATGTCGGGCCAGGTCATCATGGCCAGCCTGATCGGCCATCAGCTCTCCGGCGGCACCGGGCTGAACACCCTGCCGATGGCGATCCAGCAGATCGGAGTCATGGCCGCCTCCATCCCCGCCGGCTTCGTCTTCGCCCGCTACGGACGTCGGATCGGGTTCTGGATGGGCTGCGCCATCGCGCTGTGCGGCAGCCTGACCTTCGCGACCGGCGTCTATACCGGCAATTTCGTCATCTACTGCCTGGGCGCGCTGCCCGCCGGCCTGGGCTTCGGCGTGTCGCAGCATTTGCGCTTTGCCGCGGCCGAGGTCGCCGCCCCCGAAGCGCGCCCGCGCGCGATTTCCCTGGTGCTGGCGGGCGGGGTTCTGGCGGCGATCGTCGGGCCGGAGATGGTAAAGCGCACCAACGGGCTGATCCCGGATTTTCGGTTCCTCGCCACCTATCTGTATTTGCCGGTGCTGCCGATCATGGCCTCGATCCTGCTGTGCTGGACCAAGCTGCCGCCGGCGCCGCCACGAGTGGTAGTGCCGGTGCCGTTCCGCACGATCTTCGCCCGCCCGACCTTCGTCACCGCGGTGGTGGCGTCTCTGGTCGGCTACGGGACGATGAACCTGGTCATGGCGTCCACCCCGCTGCAAATGCTGCTGTGCGGATTCGGAGTCGGCGCGAGCGCGGACGTGATCCGGGCCCACTCGATCGCGATGTTCCTGCCGGGCTTCTTCACCGGCCGGCTGATCCAGATGTTCGGCGTTCATCGCATCATCTGTCTCGGCGCGCTGCTGACCGCGGCCTGCGTCGCGGTGAACCTGGAGTTCGCGCCGTATTTCGCCACCTTCATGGTCGCGCTGGCGCTGCTGGGCGTGGGTTGGAATTTCATGTTCGTGGGCGGCACGACCTTGCTGAGCACCACCTACGCCCCCGAGGAACGGGTGCGGGTCCAGGCCACGCACGACTTCATCGTGTTCGGCAGCGTCGCCTGCACCGCTCTGTCATCGGGGGCGATCCACATGACCTATGGGTGGGAGGCTTTGAACCTGACCCTGCTGCCGCCGGTCATCATCGCGTTGGCGGTCGTCGGTTGGCACTGGACGGTTCGGGCTCGGTTAGCCGCCGCGGCATAACGCCGTTCAGCCGACCCGCCGGGATGACCTACACTCACACATACGCCACGAGCGCCTGCCGACTAACGGCAGACGCTCGTGGCAACAACGCGCGATCGCGCAGACCGCAACGAGTTGTTACGACAGAGTCCGAATGTTCAGCGCCGTGGAAAGCGGGGTCGGATCGTCCAACAAAGTCCGCCAATTCCAACGCGTCGAAAGCGGCGTCGGCTCGCTGGACAGCGTCTTCCAATCGAACTTCGACGAAAACGGTGCCGGATCGTCGTGCAGCGTCTTGACGTTCAGCTTCGCGGACAGCGGCGCAGCCTGCTGCGACAGTTCCGACATGTTCAGGTTCGCGGCGAAAGACGGTCCCTTGTCGGACAGCACGCGCCACTTGAAGTACGAGGACAGCGGGGTGGCGTCATCCAGCAGCACGGGCCAGCCGAACGCTGAGGACAGCGGGGTGGAGTCATTCTTCTCGGCCGGCTCGGCCGAAACAGTTTCTGTTTCTGTCACAACTTCATCCTCCACAAGACCCGACGAGGTCGGGTTGTACTGGTCAAGAATTACCGCTGCCTTGGCAGCGAATCCGAAGGGCGGGCGAACACTCACCAAAGTCCCGCCGTCCCTGTCCGGGGCCGCCACGGTTATCTGGTCGTCCGTGAAACCATTGTTCGTCAGGTCGCTCACCGCGCCAGTCGCGTTCTGGGTGGTGTCGTATGTCCGAGTCAGCGTGTAGGGCATCAGCCTCCACCTTCGTGTCGGAATTTATTTATGGCGCAGATGCCGCCATCCGGCAAGCTATTCAGGGCCAGGGAAACGTGAAACGTTCGCAACCTGAGGGGCGGAACGCCCGACCGCGCCGCGCGCCATCACCGGTTCGACACCCAGCCCAGGAACAGCAGGAACCCGGCCGCCGCGACACTGACATGCGTGATCAGCAGGGTATTCGCCCGCCGCCGCGATTCCCGGCCGAACAATGGCGTCAGAAACCCGGTCAGCATCGCCAGGCCGATCAAAACCGCCGCCGTCGCACCCGACGACCCCGAGGCATCGGCCTGAAACCCCTGTGTCCCAACCGCCAGTTGTTCCAGGCCGCCGGCCCCCAGCAGCAGATGGGTGGCGGTCAGCCCCGGCTTGCGTGCCTGCCCTTTCAGATACTGCCAACCCAGATAACAGCCGAGCGCGACCGCCGCGGTCAGCAGGACGGTTACGGGTGTCATAGTCATGGTGAAGCCTCCGTACGGCTGCCGGTCACGACGGCGGGCATCAACCGGCCGGCCTTAGTTTCATGACGTCTGCATCAGCCGGCAGATAGGCGGCGCCATCGGCGTAGTGCCAGTCCACCATGATCCCCTTCCCGTCCCGCAATGCGGTCTTACCCACAAAGGTACCCAGCGTACTTTGATGATCGATCCCGCGGTAGAGCGCCGGCCCGAAGGGTGTGTCGAACGTCACCCCGGCGAAGCCGTCCACCATTTTTTCCGTCTCCACACGGCCGGCCCGGACGATCCCCGCGGCGATCGACTTCAGCAGGGTGTAGCCCACCACCGATCCCATCCCTGGCAGCGCCCCGAACTTCGCCTGATACGCCGCGATGAAAGCCTTGTTGGCCGGCGTTTCGACCTGCGCCTGCGGATAGCCGGTCACGATCCAGCCCTGCGGCGTTTCGTCGCCCAAGGGCGCCAGATACTCCGGCTCCCCGGTCAACACCGAGACCACGGCGCGTTCATCGAACAGCCCGCGGGTGTTGCCCTGGCGCACGAAATTCGTCAGGTCGGGCCCGAAGGTCACGTTCAGGATCGCGTCCGGCTTCGCCTCGGCCAGCGCCGCCACCGTGGCGCCGGCGTCGATCTTGCCAAGCGCGGGCCACTGCTCGCCAACGAATCGCACATCCGGCCGCTTCGCCGTCAGCAGCGCCTTGAACCATTTCACGGTGGAGGTGCCATATTCGTAGTTCGGCGCCACCGTCACCCAACGCGTCACCTTCAGCGCCGCCGCCTGTTCCACCAGCATCGCTGCCTGCATGTAGGTCGAGGGCCGCAGCCGATAGCAATAGCGGTTCCCCTTTTCCCACACCATCGCGTCCGACAGCGGCTCCCCGGCGACGAACAGCCGCTTGCGCTGCAAGGCGAAGTCCGACAGCGCCAGCCCGACATTGGACAGATAGCCGCCGGCGAGCAGATCGACCTTCTGCTCGTCCAGCAATTCCCCGGCCAGGCGCACCGCGTCCTGCGGCTTGCCGGCATCGTCGCGGCTGATCACCGCCAGCTCCCGCCCCAGCACACCGCCGGCCGCGTTGATTTCCGCTACGGCGAGTTCCCAGCCGCTGCGGTACGGCAGCGTAAAGGACGGAATGGCGGAATAGGAGTTGATCTCGCCCACCCGGATGGGTGCGCTCCCTCCTTGGCCTCCCCCTTGGGCCCGGCCGATCGCCGGGGCCGCGAGGATGGCGGCACCCGCCAGAAGGTTCCGACGTTGCAGCATGAGTATGGTTCCCCGTCATGGCCGGCCATGTAACCAGATTTTCCGCGCGCACGAAACCGTGCTCCGTTGGCGCGTTGCGCAGGCTGGCCGCTTCGCGATACCGTGATTGTGTCACTTTCCAGACAGAGGCGCGGACCGCACGGGTATGAAGAGCCAGGACAAGGCGACGCCACGACCCCGGCTGCCTTCGGTCAGCGGCCCCTTGCAGGCATTGGCCATCGCCGTCCTGGTGCTCATCATGGCAGCCTCGGTGCAACAACTGCGATCCGTGCGACAGGCGATCGTCACCGACACCGAACGGCAGATGGCTCGGCTGGACATGGTGTTCGCCGAACAAACCGGCCGAGCGGTCGAAACCGTCGATTTCATTGCCCGCAATGCGGTTGAAACGCTGCACGACATGGACCGGTCAGAGACGCGGCGTGGTGCGTTCGAGGCACTGCTGCGGCGGCGGATCGACGGCGTGCGGCAACTCGCCGCGCTGACGGTGGCCGACCTCGATGGCAAGGTGCTGTTTGCAACCGAACCGGACGCGCCAGCCATGCTGCCGGCAGCGGGATTGCAATTGCTGGCCTGGCACAAGGCGCATCCGCAACCGGGTCTGCGCATCAGCCCGCCGTTCCAGGGCCCCGATGGCAAATGGATCGCTCTGCTGACCCGGCCGTGCCACGACAATGCCGGCAATCTGGATGGCATCGTCGTCGCCTCGCTGAGCCTGTCCTATTTCGAGGACTTCTACCGCGCTGTCGAACTCAGCGAAAACGGCGCCATCATCCTGCATCTGCGCGACGGCACCATTCTGGCGCGTTATCCGCACGTGGATAAGGCGATCGGCACGACGATGGCCGATCTGCCGCCTTTCAAGGAGGTGCTGGCGCACGCCAACGCCGGTACCTTGATGATGGTCAGCCCGATCGACGGCAGCATCCGGGTGACCGCGATCCGAGCCCTGCGCAACTATCCGCTGGCGGTGATGGTCTCGGTTGACCAGGGACCGCTGCTGGCCGATTGGCGGCACCAGGCCTGGACCTTTGTCGGCGCGGCGGTTTGCATCAGCGCCCTGATGGTCGGCCTGCTGCTGCTGCTGGCCCACCGCTCGCGCCTGGTCGAACGGTTCCTGAGCGACGCGCAGAGCGCGCATGCCGAGGCAGAGCTGGCGAACACCCAGCTCAAGGCGGAAATGACCGAACGCGGACGGGCCGAGACGGCGTTGCGGCAGGCGCAGCGGATCGAGGCGATCGGCCAGCTCACCGGCGGCGTGGCGCATGACTTCAACAATCTGCTGACCGTCGTGCTGGGGAATGTCGATCTGCTGCTGAACGGGCGCAACGGTGCCGCGCCGCAACCGGCCGCGGTGGGCCGGCTCAAGGCGATCAGAGCCGCGGCGGAGCGCGGTGCGACCTTGACCAGCCACCTGCTCGCCTTTGCGCGCCGGCAGCCGTTGATGACGCGGTCGGCCGACCTCAACACCGTGATTTCAGGGATGCGCGATCTGCTGGGCAGTGCCCTCGGGCGGCGGGCCGTGCTGGACATCCGTTCGGCGGACGATCTGTGGCCCGCCATGGTCGATCCGACGCAGATCGAGCTGGTCATTTTGAACCTGGTCATCAATGCCCGCGACGCGGTGCCCAAGGGTGGGGTCATCACCATCGAAACGGCAAATGCCCGCCGCGCGTTGCGCGAGCGGCCCGACGATCCGCCGGTTGGCGATTATGTCCGGGTCAGCGTTGCCGATAATGGCACCGGTATGACGCCGGATGTGCAGGCGCGCGCGTTCGAGCCGTTTTTCACCACCAAGGCCCCCGGCGCCGGTTCGGGACTGGGCCTGTCGCAGGTGTTCGGCACCGCCCGCCAACTGGGGGGCGGCGTGCATATCGAAACGGAACCGGGACGGGGCACGGTGGTGTCGGTGTTCCTGCCGCGTGCGGCGACGCCGGCCTCGTCGAGCCCGCCGCCGTCCGAGGGTCCAGCCGCGCGTCCGGGCGGCGGGGCGATCATTCTGCTGGTGGACGACGATGAACCGGTGCGCGCGGCCATCGCCGCATCCTTGCGCGAGCTGGGCTACACGGTGCGGGAGGCGGATGGCGGTCCCTCGGCCCTGGTGCCGCTGCGGCAGAATGACACCATCGACGTGCTGTTGACCGATCTGGTGATGCCGGAGATGAACGGCGTCCAACTCGCCGATGCCGCGCAGGATTTGCGGCCTGGTCTGGCGGTGGTCTTTATCTCTGGCTACGCGGACGCGCCGGGCCTGGCCGACGGGCCGCATCGCCGCCGCCTGGTGCGCAAGCCGTTCCGGATGGATGAGTTGCGCGACCAGATCGAGGCCGCGCTGCACGAGCAGCAGGCTGCGCTGACCTGACGCGCCGGCCCGTTGCCAAACGCCGGCCGCGCCGCGCACACTCTTGCGCCACACGGGAGTGAGCGCCGCATGACCAATCTGCTGGACCTTCGCATCGACGACAGCCGGCCCTTCGCCGGCGGACACGTGTTTGGCGATGTCGGCCCCTATGAGCGGCTGACCGGGCGGGCGCTGTTCGCGGTCGATCCGATGGCGCCGGCGCAGCAAGGCGTGGTCGATCTGGACAAGGCACCGCGTGACCGGGATGGGCTGGTGCGGTTCGAGGCGGATTTCATGCTGCTGAAGCCGGTCGATCTTTGGCTCGGCAACCGGCGTCTGTTCTACGATTACGGCAACCGCGGTCATAAGCGCGCGCTGCAATTCTTCAACGATGCGGCGCACAGCAACGATCCGCTGTCTCTGGCGCATGCCGGCAACGGGTTCTTCATGCGGCGTGGCTACAGCGTCGCCTGGGTCGCCTGGGAGGGCGATATGTTGCCGGGCGACGGCCGGATGGTGCTGGACGTGCCGGTCGCGACCGATCACGGCGCGCCGATCACCGGCCGGGTGCGGGTGGAGTTCATCCCCGACGGCCCCGAGGGCACGACCCAGCCACTCAGCGGGCGGGTGGCCGCGCATTCGTACCGCACGGCCTCGATGGACCCCGCCGATGCGGTGTTCACCCGCCGGCGCTATCCCTATGACACGCCGGAGGTGATCCCGCCGGACCAGTGGCGCTTCGCCGCCGAACTGGTGGGCGCCGGGGCGGAGACCAAGGTGACGGAGCACGCGCTGGTGCCGTCCGACTGGCACATCCATTACCCCGCCGGCTTCCAGCCCGGCTGGATTTACGAGCTGATCTATACGGCCAGGGACCCGAAGGTGATGGGTCTCGGGCATGTGGCGGTGCGGGATTTTGTCAGCTTTCTGAAATACGACGCGACCGCCGCCAATCCGCTGCGGGGTGCGATCGAGAAGGCGTACGGCTGGGGCCGCTCGCAGACCGGGCGGTGCCTGCGTGACTTCGTCTATCGCGGCTATAACGCCGACGCGAAGGGGCGGCGGGTGTTCGACGGGGTGATGCCGCACGTGGCCGGCGCGGGGCGCAAGTGGATGAACCACCGTTTCGCCAATCCGATCGTGTCCGGCGGGCAGCAGTATGAGGACCATTTCAACATCGCCGATGCATTTCCGTTTTCTTACGCCTGGTCGAAGGACCACCTGACCGGTAAGGAGGACGCGATCCTGAAACGGCCGGAGACCGATCCGCTGGTGTTTCATACCCAGACCGCGACGGAATACTGGGTGCGGCGCGGTTCCCTGGCGCATACCGACACGATGGGGAACGACCTGCCGCAGCCGGAGACGGTGCGCGTGTACTGCTGGGCGAGTTCGCAGCATTCCGCCGATCCGCTGTTGAAGGGGCCGGGGCGCGGGATCGGGCAGAATTATTCGAACAACGTCGCGACCTCGATGTTCTTCCGCGCCATGCTGGACGCGATGGACCGCTGGGCGACGGACGGCACGCCGCCGCCGGACAGCCGGATTCCGACCCGGGCGGACGGAACTTTGGTGGATTACGAGACCTGGCGGGCGCAGTTTCCGACCATCCCCGGCGTGGCGCCGCTGGCGGAGCCGAACGTGCTCACGTTGCTGGATTTCGGGCCGGAGGCGGACCAGGGCATCCTGCGCGAGCCGCCGGAGATCGTGCACGGCAAGAACGATCCCGAAGGTGCTCCCGGCCTGCGTTATACCGTGCTGGTGCCCGCGGTGGACCGCGACGGCAACGACATTCCCGGTGTGCGGGCGCCGATGGTGGCCGCACCCTTGGGCACTTATACCGGCTGGAACCCGCGTGCTCGGGGGCATGGGCATGGCATCCAGTGGCGGTTCGAGGGCAGCTACATTCCGTTTTCCGAAACTTTGTCGGAACGGGTGGCGACCGGGGATCCGCGCGCCTCGATCCTGGAACGGTACCCGGACAAGGCGGCCTATGTCGGCGCGATCATCGCCGCGGCGCGCGAGCTGGTGGCGCAGGGGCTGATGCTGGATGAGGACGTGGAACGCTGCGCCGATGCCGCGGCCGATTGGGGCCGGCCACGGCACGCGGTGAGTTTGTGATGGACACCACGCGCCTGTTCGGGTCCGGCCGCCCGCGCCGCCCCGTGCTGATGGCGCGCCGGCACGTGGTGGTGTCCGGCCATTACTGGGCCTCGCAAGCCGGATTCCAGGTGCTGGAGGCCGGCGGCAACGCGATCGATGCCGGCGTGGCCACCGGCCTCGCGATCGACGTGCTGGAAAGCCAGTTCGTCGGCTTCGGCGGCGTCGCGCCGATCATGGTGCGGCTGGCATCGGGCGAGGTCGCGGTGATCCGCGGTGTCGGCCCCTGGCCGGCGGCGGCCGATCTCGCGGTGTTCCACGACCGTTACGGCGGGCGCATTCCGGACGGGCTGCTGCACACCGTGGTGCCGGCCGCGCCCGGCAACTGGATCGAGGCGCTGCGCCGTTGGGGCACGATGTCGTTCGGTGACGTCGCCGCGGCAGCGATCCGTTTCGCGCGTGACGGGTTCCCGGTGTACCCGTTCTTCACGGAAATTATCGAGTCGAAGCAGGCTGAAATCCGCCAATGGCCTGACACGGCGGCGATCTTCCTCCCCGGCGGGTTGCCGCCGGCGGTCGGGACGAACTTCGTGCAGGCCGACCTGGGACGTTCATTGCAGTATATGGTGGATGCCGAAAGCGCGGCATCCGGCAGCGGGCGGGACGCCGGCCTGGCAGCCGCGCATGATGCGTTCTACCGCGGCGACATCGCGTCCGCGATCGTGCGGCATCAACGCGAGAACGGCGGCTGGCTGGCCGCGGGCGACCTGGCATCGTTTCGTCCGCGCGTGGAACCGCCGTGTTCGGTTCGTTTCGGGGCGTTCGATGTCTATGGCTGCGGCGCCTGGTCGCAGGGGCCGATGGTGCTGGAGGCACTGAATATCCTGGAAGGCCTGGACTTGGCCGGCCTGGGACACAACTCGGCCGGCTATGTGCATGCGGTGACGGAAGCGCTGAAATTGGCCGCCGCCGACCGGGAGGCGTGGTTCGGCGATCCCGATTTCGTTTCTGTCCCGCTGGATGTGCTGCTGTCGAAGGAATTTGCGGCGCAACGTCTGGGGCTGTTGCATCCGGCGCAGGCCTGGCCGGGTCTGCCGCCGGCGGGAACCGTGCGCGGCGTGACGCCGCCGGCCTGGACGCCGGACCCCTCGGCCGGGTCGGGGGCGGAGATCGTGGGGGAGAAGCCGGCAACGTCGTTCCTGACGGTGATCGACCGCTGGGGCAACACGTTTGCCGCCACCCCCAGCGACGGGACGATCGGCGGGCCGGTGGTGCCGGGGACGGGCATTTTGCCGTCGATGTGGGGATCGCGCGGCTATTCCGGTCTGTCGCACCCGGGGCGGGTCGGGCCCGGCCGCTGCCCGCGCATGTCGGCCAATCCGGCGATCGCGGTGCGGGACGGGGCGGTGGTGCTGCCCTTCGGCTCCCCCGGCAGCGAGGTGCTGGGCCA
>Ga0182012_10003525_pt1 | contig 16663 bp, 12 predicted proteins | sample 612S2SmetaG_FD_120486 | JGI IMG/M metagenome (GOLD analysis project Ga0182012, IMG submission 120486) | Permafrost microbial communities from Stordalen Mire, Sweden - 612S2S metaG | ecosystem: Environmental > Terrestrial > Soil > Wetlands > Permafrost | place: Sweden: Stordalen | collected...
AACGTGATCGCCATCGGCGCCGGGATTGCCGACGGCATGGGATTCGGATCCAACACCCGCGTGGCCCTGATCACGCGCGGCCTCGCCGAGATGATGCGGCTCGGGCTCGCACTCGGCGCAGAGCGCACGACGTTCATGGGGCTCGCCGCACTCGGCGATCTGGTGCTCACCTGTACCGACGATCAGTCGCGCAACCGCCGCCTGGGCCTGGCGCTTGGGGCTGGCCGCTCGCTCGAGGACGCTCAGCGCGCCATCGGGCAGGTGGTCGAGGGCGCCACCGCGGCCGAGGCGGTGCGGCTCGTCGCCGAGCGCGAGGGCGTCGACATGCCGATCTGCCTCGAGGTGTATCGCATCATGCACGAGGCGCGACCGGTGCGCGACGCACTACAGGCGCTCATGGGCCGTGAGGTGCGGTCGGAGACGGAGTGAGCGCGGCGAGCTTCGGGATGGCCTTGCGCGCCATGTCGACATAACGCCGATCACGTTCGATGCCGACGCTTTCGCAGCCGACGGCATTCGCCGCCGCGAGCGTCGAGCCGGATCCGGCGAACGGATCGAGAACCAGCCCCCGCCCGAGGGGCAACACGGCCCGCACCACCTGGCGCAGAAACGCCTGGGGTTTCAGCGAGGGATGCGGCGCGATCGCGCGTTCGATTCGCGGCGTGGGCTGCGAGGCGATGACGTCGCCGAACGGGCGCTTTGCGCCGGGGCGCCGAAATCCGCCCGTGCCCCAGCGCCTCAAGTTGTCCTGCACCCGACCCTCGAGCGGATGCCGCAAGATCACCCAGGGCTCGAACATCGATCTCGGCATGACGCTCACGTCATGAAATTCTTCGTGCGCATTCTTCGGACGGTCTCCACCGCGCAGGGTCATCACGAGGCGCGCAAGATAGCCCCTGATCTCGAGGCCCGCCGCGCTCATCGCATTCGCCACGACGTGCACCAACAAGGGATTGCTCGCGACGAGCACATGAGCGCCCGGCACCGTGACTCGCAGCGCGGAGGTACCGAACGCGAGGAAAAAATCGTGCAGCGCGGTGCGGTCGCGGGGCGTCAACACCGTGAATCGAGGCAGCGGGGCCCGCCGGTGGCCGTCGAAGGAGGGGGGAATCCGCCAGACACCGCCGCGCCCCCGGCGCAGCTTCGCCTGTTCCTGGTCCGAATATTCGATGAGTCCGTAGGGCGGATCGGTGACGATGGCGTGCACGGAGCAGGGCTCGCGTGTGCGCATCCAATCCAGGGCATCCGCGTGGAGCAGCGTGGCGCGGCCGATTTTGAATGACTGCACGCTCACGCCGCGGCGCTCACGTCGCCGACCGCATCGCGAAGCCGAGCTGCCGCCACGCCTCGTAAACCACCAGCGCCACCGCGTTCGACAAGTTGAGACTGCGGCTCGCCGGGCGCATCGGAATGTGCAGCGAATGTTGCTCGCCGATCCGCTCGCGCACGTGCGCCGGGAGCCCGCGGGTCTCCGGACCGAACATCAGCGCATCGCCCGGGCGATAGGCGAAGTCCGCGTAGCAGAGGCGCGCGCCCGTTTCCACCGCGAGCAGGCGCGCACCGTCGAGCGCGTCGACGCACGCGTCGAGACCGCCGTGGACCCGGAGCTCCGCGAGGTCGTGGTAGTCGAGACCGGAGCGCCTGAGGCTCTTGTCGTCGAGTCGAAACCCCAACGGCTCGATCAGGTGCAACGTCGCACCCGTGTTGGCGCACAGCCTGATCACGTTGCCGGTATTCGGCGGGATCTCGGGCTCGAACAGGACGACGTGCATCATTCCCGATCGATGACCACACGCTGCGTCGGATAGGCGAACTCGACTCCCAGCCGGCGAAATTCGTCGATGATGCGGAAGTTCACGGCTTGCTGCAGATCCAGCAGAGGATTCAGCTTCGGCTGCTGCACGAAATAGGAAAGCTCGAATTGCAGGGCGGAGTCGCCCAGCGTGGTGAGGTGGCAGCGGTCGAAGCGCACGTTCTGCTGCTCCCGCACGATGCCCTCGAGGAGCTTCGGAATCGCCTGGAGCTTGTCCGTCGGCGTCGTGTAATCGATCCGGATGGTGGCGAGCGCGCGTTGCTCCGGGGCGCGGCCGAAGTTGCGCACGCGGCTCTTCAGAATATCCGCATTGGACAGGACGATCTGCTCGCCCGTGTCGCTGCGCATCCGGGTGCTCTTGATGCCGATGCGCTCCACGGTGCCCGCGAATGCGTCGATCACCAGCCGGTCGCCGACCATGAACGGCTTGTCGAGGGCGATGGACAGGGAGGCGAACAGATCTCCCAGCACGCTCTGCAATGCGAGCGCCACGGCGACGCCGCCCACCCCCAATCCGGCGAGCAACGCGGTGATGTTGATGCCGAGATTCTCGAGTGCGACCAGCGTCAGCAGCGACCAGATCAGGAGGTGCGCGACGAAGTTGATGATCTCCAGGGAGCCGGCGAAGCTTCTGTCGGAGCCCCGCTCCATCTCCTTTATTTCCAGGTAGAACTTCAGGGACCGGGCGGCCCAGAGCCCGATCTGCAGCAGGAGCAGCACCACCACGACGTTGTCGACGACGCGCTGAATCTTGGGCGGGAAGGTCAGGTCCTCCTGCCCGACATAGAGCGCGAGCGCCAGCACGAAGAACTGCTTGGTGTTCCCGAGCAGGTAGAAGATCAGGCGCACCGGCGTCGGATGCCCGGCAGTGGCGTATTTTTGGTAGCGGGAAAAAATCACGCGGCGCACGACCGACAATCCGACCCAGACGGCCGCCGCCAACAAGCCCGCGACGATCCAGTCGGCGAGCGAATTTCCGATGAAGATATGCTCGGAGAGTCCCAGGGTGCTTTTGAGAAAATCGGCCATGATGGGGCGCGATTATAGGCTGGGCTTAGCTCACATCCTCCATGCCGAGCTCTTTCATCTTACGCGACAGCGTATTGCGGCCCCAGCCGAGGAGCTTCGCCGCGTCCTGCTTGAGGCCGTCGGCCTTGCGCATGGCGGCGCGGATCAATATGCGCTCCACCTCGGGCACGGCCTGGTCCAGGAGCCGCCGGGTGCCCGAGTCGAGCTCGCGCTCGGCCCAATAGGAAAGCTTCGCGGTCCAGTCGTGGTTGGCCGAGCGGTCCGCCGGCAAGCCACCCAGGTCCGCGGGAATATCCTCGGTGCGTATCTCACGGCCGGGCGCCGTCACCGTGAGCCGGCGGCACGCATTGACGAGCTGCCGGACGTTCCCCGGCCAGTCGAACGTGACCAGCGCGGTTTCCGCCGGCGGGGTCAACAGTTTCGGCTCGACGCCGAGCTCCTGGCCGGCGACGCTCAAGTAGTGGTGCAGAAGCTCCGGTATGTCCTCGCGCCGCTCGCGCAGGGGCGGGATCTCGATGCGAATCACGTTGAGCCGGTGCAGGAGGTCCTCGCGGAAATGCTCCGACTTCACCCGCTGTTCGAGATCCTGGTGGGTGGCCGCGATCACGCGCACGTCGACCTTGACCGGAGTCTGACCACCGACGCGGTAGAACTCGCCCTCCGCCAGAACGCGCAGGAGCCGCGTCTGCAACGCGGGCGACATGTCGCCGATCTCGTCCAGAAAGAGTGTGCCTCCGTCAGCCTGCTCGAAGCGTCCCCGTCGCAATGCGTCGGCGCCGGTGAACGCACCTTTTTCGTGGCCGAACAGCTCCGATTCCAACAGGTCCGCGGTGAACGCAGCGGTGTTGAGCGCGACGAACGCCTTGTTCGAGCGCGGACTGTGTCGATGCAGGGCACGCGCCACGAGCTCCTTGCCCGTGCCCGATTCACCGGTGATGAGCACCGTCATGCTGGATCGGGACAGGCGGCCGACGGCGCGGAACACCTGTTGCATGGCGGCGGCCTGACCGAGCAGCTCCGGGATGCTGCGCCGGGCGGCATCCACGTCGATCGATACCGTCGCCTGCTGCGCCGCGCGGCGGACCAGATCGACCGCCTTGTCGATGTCGAACGGCTTCGGCAGATACTCGAACGCGCCGCCCTGATACGAGGCGACCGCGGCATCCAAGTCCGAGTGCGCCGTCATGACGATGACCGGCAGACCCGGCCGCGATGCCTGAATGTCCTTGAGCAGATCCAGGCCGCTCTTGCCCGGCATGCGAATGTCGGTCATCAGAACATCCGGCGCCTCGGTGCGCAGCGCGGCGAGCGCATTGTCGGCCTGATCGAAGCAGCGCGCGGACATGCCGCCGCCCTTCAATGCCTTTTCGAGCACCCATCGGATGGAGGCATCATCGTCAACCAACCAGACCTGAAGCGGCTTCGAGTTCATACACCGTCCATCGGAAGATAAATCACGAAAATCGTTCGGCCCGGGGCGCTGTCGAACTCGATCAGCCCGCCGTGACGGCTGACCAGGTCCTGTGCGATGCCCAAGCCAAGGCCGGTGCCGTCCGTGCGGCCGGACACCAGTGGATAGAAGATCGTGTCGCGGATCTCCGGCGCCACACCGGGACCGTTGTCCTCGAATTGAATGGTGGCCACCAGGCGATGGCGGCGCCCGCCGACGCCGACATTCCCGGCCACACGCGTGCGCAGGGTCAGTCGCGGACTTTCCACCCGCGCACCCGACAAGGCCTGGATCGCGTTGCGGCCCAGATTGAGCATCGCTTGAATGATGTGGTTCGGATCCACCGTCAAGGCGGGCAGGCTCGGATCATAGTCACGATCCACGATCACGCCCTCGGAGGCCTCGCTGCGCAACAGGTGATACACACGCTCCAACAGCTCATGCACGTTGATGAGCTGTTTCGCGGGAGGGCGTCCCGGACCCAGCATGGAGTCGAGCAAGTGGGTCAGCCGGTCCGCTTCCGAGATGATGACGCGCGTGTATTCACGCAGACCCGGGTCGAGCAACTCGCGCTCCAGCAGCTGCGCCGCCCCGCGCAGGCCGCCCAGCGGATTCTTGATCTCATGCGCCAGCTGCCGCACCATCAGGCGGCTGCCGCCCAGCTGCGCGAGCAAGGCGTTTTCGCGCGTGAGCCGCTTGTGCTGGGTGATGTCCTCGATTTCCAGAAGCAGACATCCGACTTGTGATCCGAGCGAAGTCTCGGTGACCGCGCAATCGAGAATCCGGTCGGTGCCCCCGGGTGCGGGCCACGAGAGCTCGCGTTGCACGACCCCTTCGCCGCCCTGTCTCGCCCGTTCGAACAGCGGCTGGAGCGTTTCGGCGCCGCGGCTCAAATCGGTGATGCGGCGACCCAACGCCTGATTGGGTGAAAGAGCCAGCAGCGTTTGGGCGGCGGCATTCAAGTAGGTGACGTGGTACCCGGGATCGAGAAGGATGATGCCGGTCACGAGGGAATCGAGGAGCTCGGTACCCTCTATGTGCAGCGGCTGCATCTTGAGTTCAGCGGCCAAGCGGTGTTCGCGGCGGCCCAAACGGGGACGGAGTTATTTGTGCTGGGGCGACAACAAACTCGGTCGGAGCAGGTTGAAGGTCACGGGTGCGGCACTCTTCGATTGGCCCGAAACCGGGTCGGTCACCGTGGCGCCCAGGGTATAGCTCCCGCGACCGGCGGTCAGGGCCTCGGGCAGCGTGAACGACTGCGAATCGGCGCCCTCGCCCACGGGCGAGCCGTTTAGTGTCCAGGTGATCGAGAACTGATGGGCCGACTTGGGCGGCGGCTCGATCGACAGACTCGCCGTCACGACTTCGCCGCCGGAAAAGGTCTGGTCTTGCGCCGGCGAGACGATGGTGACCTGGGCATCCGCGAAAGTGGTTGTTTTCGGCTTGTCCTGCGGCGTAACGACGCCCGGTGCGGGGCCGGTCAGAATGCCGCGGGTCGAGCCCGAGGAGGTGGTGACCTTCTCCGCGCCGTCCGCCGGCTGATCCGAGAAATGCACCACGCCATCGGCATCGACCCATCGGTACACGGTCGCCGCCCTCAACAGGAGCGGCGTCGAGAGGATCGAGACCAAGCCGAAAGCAAGCCATGATCGGCAAAGGCGCATAACGCGAAAGCATAGTCCTATCGCCTCCCGGCCTCAAAACAAGGTGACGGCGTCGTGACCGCCGTCACCTTTGGGGTCAAATCCTCGTCACAGGCTGTAATACATCTCCAGCTCGATGGGATGCGTGGTCATCCTCAGCCGGGTGACCTCCTTCATCTTCAGCTCGATATAGGCGTCGATCAGGTCGTCCGTGAACACGCCGCCGGCTTTCAGGAACGCGCGATCACGATCCAGATAGTCGAGCGCCATGTCGAGCGAGTGACAGACGGTGGGGATCTTCTTGTCCTCCTCGGGCTCGAGATCGTACAGATCCTTGTCCGCCGGATCGCCGGGATGGATCTTGTTCTGGATTCCGTCGAGCCCCGCGAGCAGCATGGCCGCGAACGCGAAGTAGGGGTTCGCGGTCGCGTCGGGGAACCGCACCTCGATGCGGCGCGCTTTCGGATTGGACACCCAGGGAATACGGATGGAGGCCGACCGATTGCGCGCCGAATAGGCGAGCTTCACCGGCGCTTCGAATCCGGGCACGAGCCGCTTGTAACTGTTGGTGCTCGCGTTGGTGAACGCATTGATGGCGCGCGCGTGCTTGATGATGCCGCCGATGTAAAAAAGTGCGATCTCGGACAGCCCGCCGTATTTGTCGCCCGAAAACAGCGCTTTGCCGTCTTTTTGCAGGGATTGATGCACGTGCATGCCGCTGCCGTTGTCGCCGACGATGGGTTTCGGCATGAACGTCAGCGTCTTGCCGTACCCGTGAGCCACGTTTTGCAGCGCGTATTTGAGGATCTGCACCTCATCGGCTTTCTTGGTGAGGGTGTTCGCGGCGACATTGATCTCGCCCTGTCCCGCGGTGGCGACCTCGTGATGATGGACCTCGAACTTCAAGCCCATTTCCTCGCAGGCCAACGACATGGCGGTACGGATATCCTGCTGCGAGTCCGTCGGGGGCACCGGGAAATAGCCGCCTTTCACGCCGGGTCGGTGGCCTTTGTTGCCGTCGTCGTACTCCTTGCCGGAGTTCCAGGCGCCCTCGTAGGAATCCACCTCGTAGGAACAGCCGTTCATGCCGGAGTTGTAGCGCACGTTGTCGAAGATGAAGAATTCGTTCTCGGGGCCGAACAACGCGGAGTCCGCGATCCCGGAGGCCTTCAGGTGAGCCTCGGCACGCTTCGCGAGCGACCGGGGATCGCGCTCGTAGCCCTGCATGGTCATCGGCTCGATCACGTCGCAGCGCAGATTGACCGTGGTCTCCTCATAGAACGGGTCGATCACGGCGGTCGCTGGATCGGGCATCAGGATCATGTCCGACTCGTTGATTCCCTTCCAACCAGCGATCGACGATCCATCGAACATTTTGCCGTCGGTAAAAAACCCCTGGTCCACCAGCCGGGTAGGGATAGTGACGTGCTGTTCTTTACCGAGAGTGTCGGTAAAGCGGAGATCGGCGAACTTGGCCTCTTTTTCGTTTATTAATTTCAGAACATCGGCGGGAGTCATGTGCGTCCTCGCGAATTGGTTGACTTCGGGCCGGCCAGTGCCGGGTTCCCGGACAGTGCAGGTTGTGTGCCAATAGGGTGCGTATACGGATCAAGCACTTGCATTGCAGGGGTGGTGCTGCGCGCGCCATGATAGAGCACTGCATCCGTTATCTGCGTTATTTTGGTGCAAAACGGAACCCATTGGGCGCTAGCCCTACCTGGAATCGTTCGACCAGCCCGCCCGCTGAGCTAAATCAGTGCAGACGGGGCGCGGCTTTTGCGATGCAGGGCGGCGTGCGCGACGCCTCGTTATACTGCCGCGAATGGCCAAATCGCTTCACGCGCCCCCGCGCACGTTTCAGGATCTGATCTTCGCGCTGCAGCGCTACTGGGCGGAGCGAGGCTGCGTCATTTTGCAGCCCTACGACATGGAAATGGGTGCGGGCACCTTCCATACGGCCACGTTTCTGCGCGCGGTCGGCCCGGAGCCCTGGAGCGCCGCGTACGTGCAACCCTCGCGCAGGCCGACCGACGGGCGCTACGGCGACAATCCTTTTCGGCTGCAGCACTACTACCAGTTCCAGGTAGCCATCAAGCCCTCCCCCGACGATTTCCAGGAGCTCTATCTGGGATCCTTGCGCTCGCTCGGCTTCGACCCCTTGGTGCACGACATCCGCTTCGTCGAGGACAACTGGGAATCGCCAACCTTGGGCGCCTGGGGCCTGGGCTGGGAAGTGTGGCTCAACGGCATGGAGGTGTCGCAGTTCACCTACTTTCAGCAGGTGGGCGGCCTCGATTGCCGGCCGGTCATGGGCGAAATCACCTATGGTCTCGAGCGCCTGGCCATGTACATCCAGGGCAAGGAAAGCATCTTCGATATCCTGTGGACCGACGGACCGTTCGGCACGGTCACCTACGGCGATGTGTTCCACCAGAACGAGGTCGAGCAGTCGGCCTATAACTTCGAAAAGGCGGACGTCGCGGTGCTTCTGCGTCAATTCGAGACGCACGAAACCGCGTGCCGGAGCCTCCTGGCCGACAAGCTGGTGCTTCCCGCCTACGAGCAGATGGTGAAGGCCTCGCACTCGTTCAACCTCCTGGATGCAAGACGCGCCGTGTCGGTCACGGAGCGTCAGCGTTACATCTTGAGAGTGCGGACCCTGGCGCGCGGCGTCGCCGAAGCCTATTTGGGCAGCCGGGAGGCGCTCGGGTTTCCGCTCATCAAGCAATCGGGCCCGCGAGCGGCGTGATGGAAAAGCGCGACCTGCTGTTCGAATTGCGCACCGAGGAGCTGCCGCCGCGAACGCTGCAGCCGCTGTCCGCCGCGCTCACCGAGAGCATCGTCAAGGGGCTGGATGCGGCCGGCATCGCCCACGGCAAAGCGCGCGGGTTCGCCACGCCGCGCCGTCTCGCCGTGCTCGTGTCCTCCTGCGCCGATTCCGCGCCGGACCGGCAGGTCGAGAAGCGCGGGCCGCCCATCGCAAATGCCTTCGATGCCGCAGGGGCGCCCACCCAGGCGGCCAATGCCTTCGCGCGCAATTGCGGGGTGTCGCCAAGCGAGCTCGAGCGGCTGGTGACCGACAAGGGCGCATGGCTGGTTTTTCGCGGCACCGAACGCGGCGCCGCGGTCCGCACGCTGCTCGCGGGAATCATTCATGCCGCCATCGCCGCGTTGCCCATTGCCCGGCGGATGCGCTGGGGAGCGCACACCACGGAGTTCGTGCGCCCCGTGCACGGCGCCGTTCTTCTATACGGCGAGGAGGTGGTCGAGATCGAGGTCCTCGGCCTCACGACCGGCCGGGTGACCCTCGGGCACCGATTCCACGCGCCTCGCCCGATATCGCTCAAATCAGCGAAGACCTACGAATCGCGCCTGAACGGCGCGAAAGTCGTGGCCGATTTCGCGCGACGGCGTGAGCGGATTCGCGCGGGGGTCGCTGAGGCGGCTCGGGCGGCCGGAGGCTCCGCGTTGATGGAAAGCGATCTGCTCGATGAAGTCACCGCCTTGGTGGAGTGGCCGGTCCCCATCACGGGCCGGTTCGAGGAGCGCTTCCTGGCGCTGCCTCGGGAAGTGGTCATCGCCACCATCCAGGACCACCAGCGCTACTTCGCGATCGAGGGTGCGGATGGCACGCTCACCGGCGGCTTCGTGACGGTGTGCAACATCCAAAGCCGCGATCCCGACAAGGTGCGGGAGGGCAATGAGCGCGTGGTGCGTCCGCGTTTGCGGGATGCCGCCTTTTTCTGGGATCAAGACCGCAAGGTGCCGCTCGAGCAGCGTGCCGCCGAACTCCAGGGAGTGACGTTCCAGGCAAAGCTCGGCAGTTATGCGGACAAGACCGCACGCGTGAAATCCCTGGCGATGACCATCGGAGACAAGATCGGCGCGGGCGCGGACCTCGCGACCGCGGCCGACCTCGCGAAGGCCGATCTGCTGACGGCCATGGTCGGTGAGTTCCCCGAGTTGCAGGGCATCATGGGGCGCTACTACGCGCAGGCCGAGGGGTATCCCGAGGATCTGTCGCGCGCGATCGAGGAGCATTACCGCCCGAGGTTTGCCGGCGATTCTCTGCCTTCCACCAAGATCGGCCAGGCGCTCGCCCTCGCCGACAAGCTCGACACGCTGGCCGGCATATTCGCGATCGAGCAGCGGCCAACCGGCGCGAAGGATCCTTTCGGGCTGCGCAGAGCCGCTCTCGGGGTGCTGCGAATCCTGCTCGAGTGCCAGCTCGATCTCGATCTCGATGCGCTGATCGAAGCCTCGGCGGCGGCGCAGCCGGTGCAGCGCCCCGCGACCTCCCGGGAGGTCCGCGATTTCATGGGGGATCGGCTGCGCGGCGTGTTGGCCGAGCGCGTACCCGGCGTGAGCGCCGAGATGGTCGATGCCGTGCTGGCGAATCGTCCGCGGTCTCCCGTCGATGCCGAATTGCGCCTTCACGCACTCGAGCAATTCCTGCTCCTGCCGGAGTCCGCCGTGCTGACGGCGATCAACAAGCGCATCGGCAACATCCTGAGGAAGGCCTCGCCGGACGAGCGCACCCCGGCAGGCTCCAGCCTGCCAGTGGATGCCGCGCTGTTCGGCGACGCACAAGGCCCCGAAGCGCTGCTTTACCGGGTCGTCGGAAGTCTCTCGGAAAGGATCGCGCTTGCGGACGCCGCGCAAGCGGGGCAGCGGTATGCCGAGAGCCTGCGCGCGCTGATCGAACTGCGCGCGCCGGTCGATGAATTCTTCGAGCGCATCATGGTGATGGACGAGAATCTCGAGCGCCGAGCCAACCGGTTGGCGCTGCTTCGCGAAGTCCAGCGCTTGCTGGGAAGCATCGTCGATCTGTCCCGCCTGCCGGGCTAGAACCCCATGCAGCTTCTCGCCTCGCTCCTGTTCACCGGGTATCTGATGGCGTCCGCCTGCCTGTGGGGAGGCTTCATGGCGCTTTGCTTCTTCCTCCCCTATCGGACCCATTTCGCCATGGCCCGCGGGTGGGCGCGGTGGAGCCTTTGGATGCTGGATCGCCTCTGCGGCCTCGATTTCACGGTGGAGGGACGAGAACGAATTCCCACCGGGAACCATATCGTCATGAGCAAGCACACGTCGGCCTGGGAGACCGTCGCGCTGTTCGTCATCTTTCCCCCGCAAGTATGGGTGCTGAAGCGCGAGCTGCTGTGGATTCCGCTGATGGGCTGGGGGCTCAAATTACTTCGGCCCATTGCGATCGATCGCGGCGCGGGCCACCGGGCCGTCAATCAGGTCATCGAGCAGGGCAAGGAGCGGCTTGCCGACGGTCTTTGGGTCATCATTTTTCCGGAAGGCACGCGGGTGGCCCGGGGCGAAACGCGCAAGTACGGCGTCAGCGGCGCACTGCTCGCCGCGGCGTCGGGGAGTTTGGTGGTGCCCGTCTCCCACAACGCCGGCGATTTCTGGCCGCGGCGCGGCATATTGAAGAAGCCCGGCACCATCCGGGTCGTCATCGGCGAGCCCATCGAGGCACGCGGCAAGGACCCCCGGGAGCTCAATGCCGAGATCCGCAGCGCCATCGAGGCGGGGGTAATTTCGCCTGCGCCCTTCATGTAAACCCTCAAGGAAATTGAAGGCGTGCCGTTAAGGGCAGTGGTGAGCCCATAACAGGACAAGCGCCGTGCTCGAGCCCATAAAAAAGAAGCTTTCACTCGCCTCCAATTTCCCGACCCCTCCCGCCATCGCCCTGCAAATCGTCGCTTTGGCCGGCGATCCGGAGATCGATGTGGGCAAAGTGGCCACGACGATAGCCAAGGACCCCGGGCTGACCGCGAAGGTCCTGCGGGTGGCGAATTCACCGCTGTATTCGAAACGGCGCAAGAGCGAAAACCTCCGGCAGGCGTTGGTTGCGCTCGGGCTCAACGCCGCCACCACGCTGGCGCTCAGCTTTTCCCTGGTGTCGACCTACAAGAGCGGCACGGGGGCGGGCATCAATCATACCCGCTACTGGCGACGCGCCATTCTCGGCGCCTCCGCCGCGCGCACGTTCGGCGTCCTCATGGGCGTGCGGTCGCCGGAAGATCTTTTTCTCGCGGCGCTGCTGCAGGACATCGCCGTACTCGGCATGGATCGGGTGCAGCCCGATTTTTACCGCCCGCTCCCGGCGGAAGCGACCCATGAGGAGATCGCCGCCCACGAAAGATCGCTCCTCGAGACCGATCACGCGGCGATCGGAGGCTGGCTTCTGCGGCAGTGGAAGCTTCCGGAAACGCTCTGCGCGACCATCGAAGCGAGTCACCAACCCGAAAGCGCCGCGGAGCCCATCGCGATCGCCGCCCGCTGCGTGGCGCTCGGCAGCGAATGCGTCGAGATGCTGCTGGCCCACCCCCAGGCCCTCAATCTGCAGCCGCTCGCGGCACACGCGCAGGCCTGGTTGGGCATCGACGGAGAAGCGTTGACGCAGGCGATCAGCAACCTGGTCGCCGAGATTCCGGAGATCGAGCGGCTGTTCGATACGTCCATCCTCGAGATCGACATGGCCAATGCGATCCTCGATCAGGCGCGCGAGATACTGACCATCCGGAACCTGCAGGCCATCGATCAGATGAGCTCGCTTCGCGAGACGGCGCAGAGACTGGAGGCGCGCACCACGGCGCTCGAGGACAAGCAGCGCCGCGACCCGTTGACCGGGGTCTTCAACCGCGGATTTCTCGATGAGACGCTGAACCGGGAGTTCCGCAATGCCGTCGACGGAGGCTGGGCCCTCAGCATCGTGTTCGCGGATCTCGACCGCTTCAAACAAGTGAACGATACGCACGGGCATCCGGCCGGCGACTCGGTGTTGATCGAGACGGCGCGCGTGTTCATGAGCGCGGTGCGCGACACCGACACCGTGGCGCGCTACGGCGGTGAGGAGTTCGTCATCGTCTTACCGGGTCTCAGGACGGACGATGCGATGGTCGTCGCCGATCGGATCCTGATGAAGCTGCGCGGTGCCCGGCACCAGGTCGCGGGCGGCAGCATCCGCGTGACCGCCTCGCTCGGTCTCGCGACGCTGGATGGCGGCTCGAAGTTCCAGCGGGTCAGCGATTTGCTCGAGGCCGCGGACCGGTGCGTCTACGCGGCCAAGCGCGCCGGGCGCGATCGGCTGGTGTGTTTCAATCCGACGGAAGCGGCCGGCTCGAAAGTCGGTTGAGGCATGGCGCGCGTTCAGCCGGCGGGCGGCTCCGGACGCGCTTGCAGCGGCACCAGCAAAAAGCCCCCGTCTTGCTTTCCTTCGACATCGCCCTTGCCGACGATTTCGCCGCGGTTGTTGATGCCGCTCGCCGATTCGAGCGTCCACCCGGAATCGGCGGGAATCAGCGCGTTCAAATCCTGAAAGCCGGCGGACTCTTCCCACGCGAACGCCCGATCGGCGTCCGAATAGGGTCCGAACGAACCCACGATGACGCCACAGTCGTTGATCGCATGCGGGTGGCTGGGCACCTTCGGTGCGAGTCTCAAGCGATCCCAGCGACCGTCGCGGTACAGCAGGGCGCCGGGAAAAGTTTCGATGACGATCTGACCCCGGTTATTGGCGGCGACCGCGGCACTGTAGCGATCAGCCGGCCCGATGCGCTGCACGCCTGCTGCAGCGGTCCAGCGATAGGCCTGATACCGGCCCTGATCGTCATATACGACGCCAATCGCCTGCCCGAGATCATACAAGCTCGTGACCGAGCCGCCGCAGCAGGTCGCGATCGGCTGCAGCATCCGCAAATGGATCCAGAGCGCGGGCTGCGTCGTCGTCTTTCCCGGGATCTGGGATTCTCCGGCAACGGTCCCCGCATCGCTGATGTGGTGGGCGCGCGCAGCGTCCCCGGGCAACAGGGTCGCGGTGTGGTCGACGACGACGAAAGCCTGGTGGCGGCCGAAGCCGGCGTCGAAGGCTACTCCTGCGACCTGGCCCCGGTTATTGATGCTGACCGCTTCGGAATGCGAAAACCCCGCCGGCAGGGGCAACTCGCTCAGGCCCCCCGCCATCGTCCACACCGCGGCTCGGTGCCGGCTCGTCGTGCCCGCGACCTGCCCGGCATCGTTGATCGCCGCCGGCATCATCGGCACTTCGACGACCCGATAACTCGATTGACCGCACGTCGGGGGCGCCGGTGCCGGCGCGGCTCCCCAGCCGCTCGAGCAGATCGCCGCGGCGAGAAAGCCTAAAACCGCACGCGGGCGCTTCGGATCCATCGGCGCTCAGTTAACGACGAAGGTCCAGTTCAGCACTTGCTGCACCGACGTGAGGCCGCCGGTGCCGCCGGTGAAGCCGACGTAGGCGGTGCCCGCTCCGACGGTTGCCGGAATGTTGATCGCTTGCGAGCCGGTGAAGCTGGCTCCCGTCACGATGTCGGTCAGTGTCAGGACCAAGGTGGTGCCGTCATATGAAATATGCGCGTGCATCGCGTCGCCGCTGTGCAAATTGACTCCGGAGGCGGTCATATCGAGCGCAGGAACCGACGGATAGGCCCCGTTGGTGAAGAAGCCCGTGGAATCCACGCCTTCGCCCGCGTTGTCGTACAGATCGAACTTGACCGCGACGCTCGAGCCTATCCCTGCGTAGCCGAGCGCCCCGCCGGTCTGACCGAGCGCGTTGGGAGCGGCGTTCTGCAGCGTGAAGGTGAATCCATCGGCCGTGTTCGGGCCGGCGGGTGTGATTTGGAAGCTGAAATCGGTCTCGAAGTTCTGCACATTGACCGGCGTCGCGGACCAAGCGGAGTTGCCCTCGCTGCCGCCGCCGTCCGTCAACTGCAGCGTTCCGGGACTCGCGCTCGTGACCGTGACGCCGTTGAGCGTCAGGCCGGCGGCGCTCGCAAAGCCGGTCGGATGACTGATCACTGGCGTCAAGCCGCTGACGAACGTCCAGTTGAGGATCTGTTGCGTCGCTGCCTCGCCCCCCGTGCCCGCGGTGAAGCCGACATAGGCCGTGTTGGCGCCGACAGCCGCCGGGATGTTGAGCACGTCCGCGACGACGAAACTGGAGCCCGTGACCGTGTCGGTCAGGGTCAGGGTGAGGGTCGTCCCGTCGTAAGTGAGGTGCGCGTGCATCACATCGCCGCTATGCAGATTCACGCCCGATGGAGCGAGGTTCGCTGCGGGCACGGTGGGCGCGGCGCCATTGAGGAAGAAGCCCGTCGAATCCACGCCTTCACCGGCGTTGTCGTAGAGGTCGAATTTCACCGCGACGCTGGCAGCCATGCCTTCATAGCCGAGACCTCCGCCCCCCGTGCCGCGCGCCCTGGCGCCCGCGTTCTGGATCGTGAACGTGAGCCCCTCCGCGATGTTCGCCGCGGCCGGTGTGATCTGGAAATTGAAGTCGGTCGTGAAGTTCTGCACATTGACGGGCGTTGCGCTCCACACCGCGCGAGCCTCGCTTTTGCCACCGTTCGTGAGCTCGAGGGCGCTGCCGCTGAGCGCGGCGCCGCCGACCAGGCTCAGACCGGCGCTGCTGGTGAAGCCCGCGGGGTGATTGATGGCCACGTTGGAGACGTCCACCGCCAACACGACGACATTGCGGTTCTTCGGCAGCGTCAGGCTTTGGACCGTCTTGGCGCTGTTGATCGGCAGGGAGTAGCCGTAGATCCAAAATGTGCGGTTATCCCGGGTGCCGGAGGAGGTGATCCGATACGGCACCGACAAGACCTCGGTTTCGCCGGCGTAATGATGCGGCGTGTGCCAAGCGCTCAAGCTCTGCGTGATCGTCGTGGTGCTGCCATCGGTGTAGGTCACGACGAAGCTCTGCGCGGTCTGGTTCCCGTTGACCGCCGCGCCCAGGAGATTGATTGCCGCGTAATTGCCGACCGGCAAGGGGATGGTCGTGTCGCTGACGGCATCCTGGGCGCCCGGCGCGCCGAGGTTGAATGTCGATCCCGCCCAGCTGATCGATGTGCCGAGAACCGCCGCAGGATAGGAATCACCGTCGTTGTCGAATCCGCCGTCGATGGCCGGGGAACCGCTGCTCAAGGCGTCGACGTTCGCGACGCTCGACAGGCCCACGCTGCCGGGTGTGCTGATGACATAGCTGCCGCCGGTCACGGGACTCGCGGCGCTGCCCGGAGCCACCGCGAATGCCTGAATCGTTTCACTGGCGCCCACCGTGATCGGGCCGCCGTAGGTCGGCGAACTCGTGGTCGGGAGAGTTCCGTTGGTCGTGTAATAGATGACCGCTCCGCTCGTGCTGTCCGAGATCGTGACCGTCTGCGCGGTGGTGTACGACCCAGGGCTCGGAGTGAACACCGGCGCGGCGGTCTGCGGCGGGGCGGTCGCCAGCAGGCCATAGGCGGTCACCAGACCGTTCGTGCCGACGTATACCTGTCCGTTGGCGATGATCGGCGTTTGGAATTTATGCGCCGTGCCCGGAGAGTCACGATTGTTCGCGGCCTGCGAACTGATGTAGAGCAAGCGGCCGAGATTGGTGGCGTCGTAGGCGTACAGCCCCAGGCAATTTGCGCCGCCGCCGTCGCAGGTGGAATCATCGGCACTGCCGTCCAGAGCCCACAGGATCGCGTTCGTCGTGCCGTTCGCGGAAACCGAGGGCGTGGGTGCGGAGAACGCGAAAACTTGCGCACTTTGCGAGGTCGGGGTGGTCGAGATGCTCGCGCTGCCGTCGGCGTTGAAGGTCACCAAGTAGGCATTGATGGTGTCGTTGGCGCCGGTCCAGTAAAGATTGCCGTTCCAGTAAGCCGGCGATCCCCAGATGCCGCTGCTGGCTCCCACGATTTCCTGGACGATCTGCGGATC
>Ga0182012_10003527_pt1 | contig 16660 bp, 16 predicted proteins | sample 612S2SmetaG_FD_120486 | JGI IMG/M metagenome (GOLD analysis project Ga0182012, IMG submission 120486) | Permafrost microbial communities from Stordalen Mire, Sweden - 612S2S metaG | ecosystem: Environmental > Terrestrial > Soil > Wetlands > Permafrost | place: Sweden: Stordalen | collected...
CGCGACGGTGCTGAAGGTGCCGTGCGTCTGCACCATCCACATCCCGGCCATGTCCCAGTTGCCGCTGTGCGGCAACGCGAACACAGCTCCGCGGCCGCCTGCGATGGCCCGTTCCAGATTGTCCAGCCCCCGGAACGACTCGTTGAGCTCGCGGGCCAGCGCGCGGTGGTTCATCGTCGGCAGCCGGAACGCCTCACGCCAGTACCGGCCGTAGGACGCCAGCGAGGCGCGCATGAGCGTGTCCGGCACCTCGGCGGCCGGCACACCTATGACGCGGGCCAGGTTTTTACGCAGCTGATCCGGACCGCCATTGCGGGCCGCATACCACGCTCCGGTGTCGAATGCGGAGCGGGCGGCGAATTCTGGAAGGGCCCGCACGGCCATCCAGCCGCCCGCATACACCCAGTCGGTCGCGGTACGGGCCACCAGGCGGCGCGGGGCTCCGAGAGCTTTCAGGCCCGGCGGACTGGAGATCACGGTTGAATCTTGCCCTGATCTCCCGATCCGGGCACGGGAGCGAGGCGATCGGTCGCGCCGGGCGAGGTCCGTACCGCGTACAGCCGCTGGCCGCAGGTGACCAAGCTGGCCCCTGCCAGCACCCACATCGCCACGGGCAGTGCGGGCGGCCAGGCAATGAACGGAAAGTCGGACACGCCGGCACCGGTCAGCACGATGATCAGCCGTTCCGGCCGTTCGATGAGGCCACCGTCGCCGCGCAGTCCACTGGCTTCGGCCCGGGCCTTGATATAAGAGATGACCTGCGAAGTGACCAGGCAGATCAGGGTCGCGACTACCAGCGGTCGATCCCGCATTCCGAACGCTGTCCACCACAGCAGCCCGCAGAACACCGCCCCGTCGCTGATCCGGTCACACGTCGCGTCCAACACGGCACCGAAGCGGGTGCCGCCACCGCGTTCGCGGGCCATCGCCCCGTCGAGCATGTCGAACAGCGCAAAAAACCAGATCACGCATCCGCCCGCGAAGAGCTTGCCTATCGGGAAAAGCGTCAGCGCCCCGGCCACCGCTCCGATGGTGCCCAGGATGGTGACGCCGTCGGGGGTCAACCCGACCCGCAGAGCTCCCCTGGCCAACGGAGTACTGAGCCGCGCGAACGCCGCCCGGGTCAGGAAAGGGGCTTTACTCATCGGCCGCTCACGGGTGTTTCGCCCACTCGGCGGCCAGCAGCTCACGGGTGTCCCGCAGCAACTGCGGGATCACCTTGGAGCCGCCGACGATGGTGATGAAGTTCGCGTCACCACCCCAGCGCGGCACCACGTGCACATGCAGGTGCTCGGCCAGCGATCCGCCCGCCGACGCCCCCAGGTTCAGGCCGACGTTGAAGCCGTGCGGGCGCGACACCTTCTTGATTACGCGGATCGCCTTCTGGATGAACGCCATCAACTCCGCACTCTCTGGATCGGTCAGATCCTCGAGCTCGGAAACCCGCCGGTAGGGCACCACCATCAGGTGTCCGGGGTTGTACGGGTAGAGGTTGAGCACGGCGTAGACGAGCTCGCCGCGAGCGACCACCAGGCCGTCCTCGTCGGACAGGCGGGGAATGTCGGTGAACGGCTCATCGCGGGTGGCGTTGTCCCGTTTCATCGGCGCTTCGGCCAGGTAGGTCATCCGGTACGGGGTCCACAGCCGCTGCAGGTGGTCGCGCTCGCCGACGCCGTGGTCGCGAATGCTGTCCCGCGCCGCTTCCTCCGGGTCGCTCACCGCTCCGCCACTTTCACCAGTTCGGCTGTGGGAGAGCTATTCTCGTGGTCGGCGATCCACTTCACGATGGCCGTGACCGCGTCGTCGCGGGCCACGCCGTTGATCTGGGTACGGTCGCCGAAACGGAAGCTCACCGCGCCGGCCTGCACATCACGATCCCCGGCCAGCAGCATGAACGGCACCTTCTGGTTGGTGTGCTGCACGATCTTCTTGGCCATCCGGTCGTCGCTGGTGTCCACCTCGACCCGCACTCCATGCGACTTCAGTTGCACGGCAACATCTTCTAGATAGGCGATGTGCTCGTCGGCGACCGGGATGCCGACCACCTGAACGGGCGCCAGCCATGCCGGGAATGCTCCGGCGTAATGCTCGGTGAGGATTCCGAAGAACCGCTCGATGGACCCGAAGAGCGCCCGGTGGATCAGCACGGGGCGCTGCCGCGAACCGTCGCCGGCGGTGTATTCCAGCTCGAACCGCTCGGGCATGTTGAAGTCGACCTGCAGTGTGGACATCTGCCAACTGCGGCCCAGCGCGTCCTTGACCTGCACCGAGATCTTCGGGCCGTAGAACGCCGCGCCGCCGGGGTCGGGCACCAGCTGCAGGCCGGTGGCCTCGCCGACTTCGCGCAGGACCGCGGTGGCCTCCTCCCACACCTCGTCGGAACCCACGTACTTGTCCGGGTTCTTGGTCGACAGCTCCAGGTAGTATTCGTCGAGCCCGTAGTCGGCCAGCAGGTCGAGCACGAAGCGCAGCACCGAGGTCAGCTCGTCGCGCATCTGCTCGACCGTGCAGTAAATGTGCGCATCGTCCTGCGTCATGCCGCGCACCCGGGTCAGGCCGTGGATAACGCCGGACTTCTCGTAGCGGTACACGCTGCCGAACTCGAAGAGCCGCAACGGAAGTTCGCGGTACGACCGTCCGCGGGTCCGATAAATCAGGTGATGCATCGGGCAGTTCATCGGCTTGAGGTAGTAGTCCTGGCCGGGTTTGCGCATCGAGCCGTCTTGGTTGAATTCCGCATCGATGTGCATAGGCGGGTACATGCCGTCGGCGTACCACTCGAGGTGGCCCGAGGTGACGTAGAGCTGCTCCTTGGTGATATGGGGGGTGTTGACGAATTGGTAGCCGGCCTGCTCGTGCCTGCGCCGCGAGTACTCCTCGAGCTCGCGGCGGATGATGCCCCCCCTAGGATGGAAAACCGCTAAGCCTGAACCGATTTCGTCGGGAAAGCTGAACAGGTCCAGCTCCACACCCAGCTTGCGGTGGTCGCGGCGCTGCGCCTCCTCGATGAGCTCCAGGTGCTTGTCCAGCGCTTCCTGCGTCTCCCACGCCGTGCCGTAGATGCGCTGCAGGCTAGTGTTTTGCTGGTCGCCGCGCCAGTAAGCCGCCGAGCTGCGGGTCAGCTTGAACGCCGGGATGTGCTTGGTGGTCGGGATGTGCGGCCCGCGGCACAGGTCGCCCCAGATCCGTTGCCGGGTACGTGGATTGAGGTTGTCGTAGGCGGTGAGCTCGTCGCCACCCACCTCCATTATTTCGTCCATGTTGTCCTGGGCCCCGGACTTGTCGTCGACCAGTTCAAGCTTGTACGGCTCGTTGGCCAGCTCTTCGCGCGCCTGGTCCTTGGACTCGTAGACCCGCCGGTCGAACAGCTGCCCGTCCTTGACGATCTGGCGCATCCGCTTCTCCAGCTTTTCCAGGTCCTCGGGCGTAAATGGCTCGGCCACATCGAAGTCGTAGTAGAAGCCATCGGTGATGGGTGGCCCGATCCCCAGTTTGGCTTGCGGGAATAGGTCCTGGACGGCCTGGGCCAGCACGTGCGCGGTTGAATGCCGGATGACACTGCGACCCTCGTCGGTGTTGGCGGCCACCGGGATGACCTCGGCGTCGGCCTCGGGCGCCCAACTCAAGTCACGCAGCTTGCCGTCGGCGTCGCGCACGACCACGATCGCGTCGGGCGCGCCCCGCCTCGGCAACCCCGCCGCCCCCACCGCGGCGGCCGCGGTAGTCCCGGCAGGAACCCGAATCGGGGCTGCTCGGGCGGATTGCAGGGCGGCGCTCATCGGGTTGGTCTCCAAGGGTTGGGGTATCTGAACGAATCGTTGCCATGCTATCGGGGTTGTCTTGGGCGGCGCCCCTGCCGCGACATATAACCCGTGCACACGACGCGCCGGCGCAGGTGTGCGTGGTTTATATCTCGGCGCGCTCCAGCGTGCACCGCCATTACGGCTGGCCGGGCTTGAGCCGCACGAACAGCGCGTCGGCTTCGCTCAACAGGGTGTCGCCGTCGCGCAACCGGCCCGACACGAAGATTTTGCGGCCGTCTACCTGGTCGACGCCCGCGTCGAACTGCAGGTCTTTTTCGATCGGCACGATATTGCGGTAGTTGATCTTCAGGTAGGCGGTGCGCTGGCGAGGGCTGCCGGTGAGCACCGATCCCGTCAACCCGAGCACGGTGTCGAACAGCATCCCCAGGGACCCGCCGTGCACGGCGCCATTTCGTCCCAGATGAAACCGGCCGAAGCGCGCCGTCCCCTGGATTCGGCCGTCGTCGGTCTTCCGCGACGCGATGGGGACCGTCAGGATGTTGCCGCGCATCGGCAGGTCCATCCGGCGCCCCGACGGCGACTGCCATTCGTCGGCATCGAACGGGCTGAGCAGCGCGGACAGCTTCTCGAGCAGGTCAGCGGCCTCGGTGATCACCTCGTCAGGCGCGTCGACGGCGCGGGCGTGGTCCTGCAGCTTGCGGACCGCGTCGATGAACCGGCCGTAGTCGGGCCCACCCTTGGTGGTCGGGTCGGGAGGGTTGAATCCGCCGCCGGGGTGTTTGGCCTGTTCGGTTGTCACCAGGACACCGTATTAGACCCGCGAAAGTGCAGTTACCGACGGGTTTACCCCTTGAAGCTAAGTCGCGAAATACGTCGCTATTTACACTTTCGCGGCGGTGGAGAGGAGATCAGGCCCGGGCGGCGGTCAGACCGTCTGCTGGGACCCGGCGGTCGATAACGCCTCGAACTCCTCGTCGGTGAGGGCGATCTCGGCGGCGGCGACGTTCTCTTCCAGGTGCGCCACCCTCGATGTGCCCGGGATCGGCAGCATCACCGGGGACCGCTTCAGCAGCCAGGCCAGCGCCAGTTGTGACGGCGACGCGTCGTGGCTGGCGGCGATGCGTTGCAGCGGGCCGTCGGCGGCGGCCAGCGGGCCGGCAGCCAACGGGAACCACGGAATGAAGCCGACGCCCTGGCTGGTCGCGAAATCCAGGAGCGGCTCAGAACCACGGGCCGCCAGGTTGTACATGTTCTGCACCGACGCGATCTCGGTGATCTGCTGGGCCGCCTTGAGTTGATCGACGTCGATCTCGGACAGCCCGATGTGGCGGATCTTGCCTTCGTTCTTGAACTTGACCAGCTCGCCCACCTGGTCGGCCAGCGGGAAATTGGGGTCGATGCGGTGCAGCTGAAACAGGTCAATGGTTTCCACGCCGAGCCGGCGCAGGCTCATCTCGAGTTCCTGGCGCAGGTAACTGGGATTGCCCAGCGGGATCCAGACGTCGGGGCCGGTCCGCAGCAGTCCCGCCTTGGTCGCGATCACCAGCCCGTCGTAGGGATGCAGCGCCTTGCGGATGAGCTTCTCGGAGATGTAGGGGCCATAGGAGTCTGCGGTGTCGATGAAGTTCACGCCGAGTTCGACGGCGCGGCGCAAAACCCGGACACATTCCTCTCGGTCGGCGGGTGGGCCCCACACACCTTTCCCGGTCAGGCGCATGGCGCCGAAACCGAGTCTGTTGACGGTCAGGTCGCCGCCGAGGGTGAACGTTCCGGATGCTTGGGCAACAGATTTTTGTGCGGTCACCTTTACGACGGTACGCCGGAAACGCATACCCGCACCCTGGGCGTGGCAAGCTAAGCGGGTGGACCTAGCAGCGCTCGAGGAACTTCCGCTGACTTACCCGGAGGTCGGCGCGACCGCGGCCGGGGAGCTGCCACCAGGATATGGCCATCTCCGCGCGGAGACCCAGATCGGCACGGGCCAAGAGCGTTTCGACCAAGCTGCCGACGCCGTGATGCACTGGGGCATGCAGCGCGGGGCCGGCTTGCGGGTGCGGGCCAGCTCCGAGGTCGCCGTTGTCTCCGCGGTGGTGTTGGTGCGAATGGGCTTTCTACCCGCACCGTGCCGCGTCGTTTACGTCATCGACGAACCCGATGTGCGGGGGTTCGCCTACGGCACTCTGCCGGGCCATCCGGAGTCCGGCGAAGAACGCTTCGCCGTGCGCCGTGACCCGACAACGTCCGCGGTGTTCGCGGAGGTGTCGGCGTTCTCCCGGCCCGCGACCTGGTGGAGCAAGGCGGGCGGGCCGATCGTCTCGGTGGCACAGCGCATCATCGCCAACCGCTACCTGCGCGCGGTCTAAGGCCCCCAGCCGGCCAGCAATTTCTCCGCGCCCGCACACATTTGCTCGATAACCTCGCCCACCGACGCGTCGTCACTGACCATCCCGACAGCCTGACCCGCTGTCACCGGGGCAATCCGACGGTCGTCGGCGGCAATCGAACCGGCCAGCTCGTCGCGAGCCCGCCGATCGACGGCAAGTTCGTCCTCGTTGCCCGTCCACCGTGCGACGAAGTCGTTCGCCAGCACACGTGACGGGAAACGCGCCGGCCACGGCAGACCCTTGGCGACGTCAAATATCCGGGTGATCACGGTGTCGGTGGCCGCGGCAGCGATTAACGCGCGACGACTGCCCTCGCCGGTCAGGGCCTCTGGACACGCCGCCAGGCGGGTACCGACCCATGCCCCGCTGGCCCCGGCGGCCAGCACGGCGGCGAGGCTGCGGGGCGAGGCGATCCCGCCGCCGGCGAGCACCGGCACCGGCACCGCATCCAAGACGGCGTCCAGCAGCGGCAGTGTGGCGAGTCTCGCGTCTCCGTGGCCGCCTCCCTCCGACCCGCGGGCGACCACGATGTCGATGCCGGCGTCCACCGCCTGGCGAGCGCCCAGACCGTCGTATATCTGTGTGACGGTGGTGATTCCGGCGTCATGCGCCGCACTGACCCAGGACCAATCGGTGCCGAAGCTGACCGACAACAGGGCGGGTCGCGCGGCCAGCGCATCCTCCAGCAGGCCCGCCTGGTTGCGCATCACCCAGTCAACCAGGCCGATTCCGAACATTCCGTGCACCTGCTCAAGCTCGGTCCGGAGCAACTCCCGTGTTGCGACACTGCCCATACCGACCATGCCCAGGCCGCCTGCGGCGGTGACGGCAGCGGCGAGCCGACCACCCGCGACCCCGCCCATCGGCGCGTTGACGATGGGCAGCCGCAGGCCGAAACTCCTTGACCAGGGCGTCGATAACATCCGGCTACTGATCAGAGACGATGCTCTTCAATATGGTCAGCAGGATCACCGAATCCTCGACCGCGTGCAGGGCGTGCCGTTCCCGCGGAACAGCGACGTAGTCGCCGGCCTTGCCGTCCCAGGAGTCACTGCCGGTGGTAAGGCGCACGTGACCCTGCAGCACCTGCAGCGTGCCCTCGCCTTGGCTGTCGTGTTCGGACAGTTCATGGCCGGCGAGCAGTGCGAGCACGGTCTGGCGAAGTTCGTGCGTGTGACCGCCGTGGATAGTGTGCGCGGCCCGGCCACTGTTCAATTTTTTGGCCTCGGCGAGCTTTTCGGATGCCAGGCTCGTCAGCGAGATGGATTCCATGAATGAGACCTTTCAGCCGGTTGATAGCAGTATCCTCGCCGTTGACAACGCAATCACCTTGGCGGGGTGCATCCGGGCCGCCGCTCCGGCAATCATTTTTTGGTTGCGGTTGGCTTCAGGTGGAGCAGGCAGAGATCCGGTGCGACGAATTCGTCGAGCCGGTCCGCGCCAACCGGTGCTTCCCACGCTTCCAGGACTCCCTGAATGAGCCCGAGGTGGACCGAGCAGACGACTTTGCCGTGACTTTCGGCAATTTCCAGGAACGCGCAGTGCCGCAGGCCGATCTGTTGTTCACCGTCTTGTTCTCCGTCAGATTCGCGGCGCTCGGGCGCAAAGCCCAGCTCGTCGAGCACGTCGACCAGGCGGTCGGTGGCCCCGTCGGCACTGGTGACATCGGGCGACGGTTCCGCCTCTAATTCCAAGGTTGCCAGGCGGCGCCCCCACGCTCGCCCGGCAGCCAGGCCCTTGACGCGCGGCCGGCGTTCGGCAGCCAAGGCCGTGATCAGAACCTCGGCAAGAAGTTGGTAACGCCGCGTTCCGCCGCGATCCATCTGCGGTATCGCACGAAACATCGACGCTGGACGCCCCCGGCCTTTGCGGCCGTGCTCGACAAGCTCCACCAGGCCTTCGCTGAACAGGCTCTCGAGGTGGAAGCGGACAGTATTCGGATGCACGAACAGCAGCTCGGCAATCGCGACGATGCTCATCGGGACAGACGAGGCCCGTAACACTCGTAGCACCTCACGACGGCGACTCGGGGAGTCTCCGTTCGACATACGGCTGCTCACAATCCTCGGTGACGTTGTGTCGACCCGCTAGGTGGTCGGCGAGGACCGCCCCGCTGTCGGCCAAGCGGGATTTCAGTTCCTCCGCAAAATGTCTTGGTATTCCTTTTGATTAATTATCGTCGATGTCAACAGTTTGTATCAGTTACCCCATGTCCGTCGAATCGGACGCCGAAACGCCCGCCGGGTCCTTCACTTGGACCTCAGATCGATCAACGTGTCCGGCACGTGACGGAAGGATTTCGGCACGCCGTCGAGCGAATCAACGGTGAGTCGACTTGACCGACGGTTCTGTCGGCCGCATCGACGTTTGCCTAAGGTAAGTGCCGTGTCTGAGCTACCGACGCAGATCAACTACGCGCACGCCTCCCGAGGCCGGCGTTCGGCGCACCACTCCGGTGACGACCGCGAGCAGGCGATCCTGGCCACAGCTGAGCGTCTCCTGCAGGAGCGCCCGCTGGCAGACTTCTCGGTCGACGATCTGGCAAAGGGCGCCGGCATCTCCCGCCCCACCTTCTACTTCTACTTCCAATCCAAGAACGCGGTCCTGCTCTCGCTGCTGGATCAGATGAACGGCAAGGCGCACGCGGCGCTCAAGGCGCTCGGCAGCAAACTACCGGGCAACCGCGCGACGGTCTGGCGAGACCGGATCGAGGCCTTCTTCGAAGTGTCGGGATCGCACCGTGCCGTGGCCGTGGCCGGTGCGGCGGCAAAAGCCACTAACCCCGAGGTTCGACAGCTGTGGTCGACGCTCATGCAAAAGTGGATCAACTACACGACGGCCGCAATTCAGACGGAGCGCGAGCGGGGTTCCGCTCCCGATACCGTGCCCGCCGCCGATTTGTCGATCGCGCTGAACATGTTGAACGAGCGGGTGATGGCTGCGACGTTTACCGCCGAGGAGCCCGCGATCCCCCAAGAGCGGGTCATCGACACGCTGGTCCACATCTGGATGGCCAGCATCTACGACGCTGACGGTGCCTGCGATCAGCCGGCGCCCGAAGCGTCCGATTCGAATGGGCAGCTTTCCAGTGCGGCGAAGACGTAGAGCGGGTCCAGGTAATACTCAGTCAATCGAAACGCTCTGTGCTACTTGCACTTTCGCCCACCGGTAGTCGGCTTTGCCGGATGGTGAACGTTGCACCCGGCTGCGGAAGACAACATCTTTCGGTAATTTATACCGCGCAATGTGACGGGCAGCCTCAGCGATGATGCTGCCCGCCAACTCCTCTCGCAAGGCGTCGTGGCCCTCAGCCAACTGGACGATCGCGACGACTTCGTTCCCCCACCGCGTGCTGGGCCGCCCCGTCACCACGACGTCGTAGACCGCGGGGTGCCCGGCAATTGCAGCCTCGACCTCTTCGGCGAAAATTTTCTCGCCGCCGGAGTTGATGGTCACCGAATCCCGGCCCAGCAGCTCGATCTGGCCGTCGGCGTCCCAGCGGGCCCGATCCCCCGGAACCGAATGCCGGATCCCTTCGATGACGGGGAAAGTCCGGGCCGTCTTCTCCGGATCCCCGAGGTATCCCAACGGAATCAGGCCTTGCTGTGCCAGCCAGCCGATCTCCTCGTCGCCCGGCGACAAGGTTCGGGTCATGTCCGCGTTGACCACCACCGCACCCGGGTTCGGCACGAATCGGCCGGATGCGCTATGCGTGCGAGTGGACGCCTGGGTCATCTGTGTCCCGGACTCCGACGAACCGCCCGCGTCCAGGATTGTCAGCTGCGGCAGCAACTCGACGAATCGCTGCTTGAGCGGAGCGCTGAGCGCGGCCCCGCCGGTGATCAGGACCAGCAGCCCTGACAGATCGTAATCGCCGGACTCGAGTTCATCGAGCAACGGCCGGCCGAACGCGTCACCGACCATCGACAAGATCATCACGCGTTCGCGGCTGGCCAGCATCAATGCCTCGGCCGGATCGAGGTGAGTGGTGGTGGGCGGCATCACGAACGCCCGACCGCTGCATAGGCTTAGGAACGCCGCCCACTGCGCCGCGCCGTGCATCAGCGGTGCGACCGTCATCGAAGCCGGCCCCTCGGACCGCGACCGCTCGACGATTTCCTCCAGGCTTGTCACCATCTCGCCGGTGCCGAGGGTCCGTCCCCCCATGGCGTTCGCATAGATGTCGTGCTGGCGCCACAGCACCGCCTTGGGCATCCCGGTGGTTCCACCGGTGTAGAGCACATAGAGATCGTCGGGCGACAACGCGATGTCCAGTGGGTCGTCGGATACCGAGGCCAGCAGGTCCTCGTAGCGGACCGCACCGGGCAGCGGGTCGTTTCCGGACCCGTCGTCGACGTGGATCAGCGGGATCGAAGGCAGTTGCCCCTTCTCCAGCGCCTGAGCCAGCGTCGGGGCGAACCGCGCGTGATACACGACCGCGTCCGCGCGGGCATTGTCCAGCAGGTACGCCAGCTCGTCGGCGACGTAGCGGTAGTTGACGTTGAACGGGGCGACCCTGGCCTGGTATGCACCGAGCATCGCCTCGATGAACTCGTTGCAGTTGGCCAAGTACAAGCCGAGATGGCTTTGCCCAGATTCGTGGGCGGCCAGCTGCGAGCGTTCACGATGGGCGCCGAGTCCCCAGCCGTGCAGCGCGCGGGCGAATCGGCGTGCGCGTTCGTCGGTCTGTGCGAAGGTGAATCGCTGGTCGCCGAACACGATGCAGTCCCGGTCGGGGTTCGCCGCCGCCACCGCCGCGAACACCTGGGCGATGTTGAATTCCACGTTGAATTCCTTTGGCTCTCCGCAGACCAACCAAGGGGTCGGCCGCGAGGCCACGCTACACAAAGTTTGCAGCCCACTTGGTACGAATCCAATATCTGTGAGGCATCCTTTAACTCATGAATGTGGAGGCCCTGCTGCAGTCGATCCCGCCGCTCGCGGTCTACTTGGTGGTCGGCGGTGTGGTCGGGGTCGAGAGCCTGGGCGTTCCCCTACCCGGTGAGATCGTGTTGGTCAGTGCGGCGCTGATGTCGTCGCACCACGACCTGGCCGTCAACCCAGTGGGGGTGGGCGCCGCCGCCGTGATCGGCGCGGTGATCGGCGACTCGATCGGCTATGCCATCGGCCGCCGGTTCGGCCTGCCGCTCTTCGACCGACTGGGCCGCTGGTTCCCGAAGCACTTCGGTCCCGGGCATGTGGCACTGGCCGAGCGATTGTTCAGCCGCTGGGGAGTTCGGGCGGTGTTTTTCGGCCGCTTCATCGCCCTGCTGCGGATATTCGCCGGGCCGCTGGCCGGCGCATTGAAAATGCATTACCCACGCTTCCTGGCGGCCAACGTGTCGGGCGCCATCTGTTGGGCGGGCGGCACTACCGCGCTCGTCTACTTCGCCGGAATGGCCGCCGAACGCTGGATGGAGCGGTTTTCCTGGATCGCACTGGTCATCGCCGTCGTTGCCGGTGGCACGGCGGCGATATTGTTGCGCGAACGCACATCTCGCGCCATCGCCGAGCTCGAGGCCGAGCACCGACGCAAGGCGGACAGCACCCCGGCCGACGCCGCTTGAAATCCCGCACGGCCGGCTATTCGACCGCCGGTTTGTGCTGTTCGATCAGACTTCGGGCCATTTTCTGGGCACGGCGGGCCGCCTCCAGGTCACCGACGGCCGCGAGAATGATGGCGCCCTTCATCAGGATGTGCCAGGACGAAGCGAACTCCTCGACGTCGGTCAGTCCGGCCGCCAGAGCGCGTTGACGCACGATGGCGCGGACGTTGTCGATGTGAGCGACGCTGGCACGTCCGGCGGGGTGATCCGCCCCCAGCTCGAGCAGCACGTTGATGAACGAGCAGCCTTCGTAACCGTCGCGGCTCTGGAACCAGTCGTGCATGACGTCGAAGATCGCGAGCAGCTGCTCCTCGGGAGTGTCGCCGAGTAGTCCTGACTGCGCCTCGATCAAACCGTGCGTCCACAGTTGTTCCCGACGCTCCAAGACGGCCAGCACCAGGTCGTTTTTCGTCGCGAAATGCCGGTAGAGCGTGGCCTTGGCCACGCCGGCGCACGCGATCACCTCGTCGGTGCCTACCGCGCGTATCCCACGCCGCCCGAACAGCTCGTACGCGGCGCTCAGGATCCGTTCGCGGGCCGACGGGGTGGGCGGCTCAACGCCGAGGCTGACCATGGCGGACTTACGATACTCTTAAGCCGCCTCGGGTAGACAGACCGCCCTGTCTTGTTATGCTATTGAGATTGCGCATCCTCTTTTTGGAAGCGAGAAAGTCTGTCTTTAGACAACAGGACGGGCATCCATCCTGGTGCTTCTGCGCCAGTCGATTAGGGAGTCCAGATGAGCGCCGTCACAACTGAAGTCATTTCATCCATGTCCAGTCCCCACCTGATGCTGAGCACGCGATTGGTCTCCGACCTCGGCGATGAGCACAGCACGCTGCGGGCAACCACCGATCGAAACGGGGCGGCGGTGCTGATCCACGCGGGCGGCGAAATCGATGCCTGCAATGAGGACCTCTGGCGCCAGCTGGTGAGCGAGGCGGCCCATCTTGCCACCGCACCCGGGCCGTTCATCGTCGACGTCACCGGCGTTGATTTCATGGCATGCTGCGCGTTCGCCGTACTCGCCGAGGAAGCCGAACGGTGTCACCGCCGTGGCGTCGAACTGCGCCTGGTGAGCCGCCAACCGATCGTCGCGCGAATCGTCAGAGCTTGTGGCCTCAGCGGCGTGCTGCCGGTGTATTCGACCGCGGACGCGGCGCTCGCGACGGCCGCTTAACCGCCGCGGCGCACCTGGCGCTACAAGGCGAGCAGGCGATACAGTCCGATCAGCCCGACCACCACGATCGTGGCGCGCAACGCGTTCGGCGATAGCCGACGCCCATAACGCGCCCCGAGCGATCCCCCGATCAGCGAGCCCACCGCGATCACCCCGGCGACCGGCCAGCTGATCCGATCGAACGCCACCAGCGTATAGCCAACCGCCGCAACGACATTCACCACAAGAACCATAAGGTTCTTGGCCGCGTTCATCCGCTGGACCGACTCCGGCAGCAATACACCCATCAGGCCGACCAGCAGGATGCCCTGCGCAGCAGTGAAGTAGCCGCCGTAGACGCCGACGGCAAACGTGCCGATCACCAGCACCGCCATCCGTGCCGGGGTGGTGTGTTCAGGCGACCGGCCGGCATCCTCCGCCCGTCGGCGCGCCCAGGACTGGATCCGCGGACCGGCCACCACCAGCAACAGGGCCAGTACCAACAGGACCGGCACGATCCGGATGAATACCTTCTCGGGCAGATGCAGGAGTAAATAGGCGCCCAGCGCGGCACCGACCAGCGAGGCCGGAATCTGCCAGCGCAACCGATCCCACTGACCGCTCAGCTCAGCGCGATATCCCCAGGTGCTGGAGACATTGCCCGCCACCAGGCCGACCGCGTTCGACATGGTGGCCGTGACCGGCGGATAGCCGAGCGCGACAAGCGTCGGGAACGTGATCAGGGTGCCGGATCCGACGAGCGCATTGATCGCGCCGGCACCGAACCCGGCCAACCCGATTAAAAGCAAGTGGGAAATCACCACTGGTGGAACATTAGTTCGCCGCGGTGTCAGGTCGGCGGCGCCTCGGGACCGCGGTCGACGCCGGTGCGCAGCTCGACCGACGCCGAGTAGGCGAGGGTGCGGAATCGGAGCACGGGGTCGTCGGAGGGTTCGATGCCATCGGTGACGCGCATCGGGTCGAAGACGACGATGTCGTCGCCGTGCTCGCGCTCGGTGTCGAGGCCGGTGATCTCCAGCGTGCCGACGTTGACCGTTTCGCTGCTACGCCAGGGCGCTGAAGGGTCGACGGTCGAGTCGCTCGGCCCGGCGATCTGGACGCGGAGGTAAAACAGCACCGGGCCGCCCGCGAGTCGGTGGTTCAGTTCGTGCAGGAGAAAGTCGGCTCCCTTGCCCTTGGCAGCCGGGCCCGACAGGAATTCCTCACCCGCTACGGGTTGCAGGTGGTAGCGGACGAATCGGGCGCTGCCGTCGGCGGCGACCCAACGGAAGGCGTGCAGCCCGTGGTATTTGGCCGTGGCGTAGCTCGCCGGAACTCGGTTAGCGTCGCGCAATACGGGGAGCGCGCCGAGCAGTCCGGGATGGGTTGCAACGTATTTGGCCATCCGCAGCGGCTTGGTCGGTCCGGGCCGCATCGCCTTGAGCAGATCGATGAATCCGTCCGGCGTGCTCGAGACAAACAGCCGGGCCGTCTGCGTTGATATGTCGGTGGTGGACCCGTCGGGCAACGTGAGTTTCACCGCCAGGCCCCGCACCCCCGGCAGGCCGTCGCGCTGCGCGGGGTCGCCCGATCCATTGGAAAAGCGGAAGAGCGCGGGGACGGGCGACCCGTCGAGATGTTTTGCGCGGGAAAGCCCGGCCGCCTCGGTGGTCGCGGTGAACCGGCCGTGGTAGAGGGCGCCTTTCGCGTGCAACGCCCGACAGCCCGGCTGCGCTCCCCCGGTGCTTCGGATTGCTGCCATTGCGTCGTCAGGAGAAACTGAACCGCCCATAGACGAATCGTAGGCGCGTCAGTCGGGAAATCCGAAGAGTTGAACCACTCCGTGATCGCGGCCCGCGGTGTAGCCGCCGTCAACGGCAATGGCCTGGCCGCTGACGAAGGAGGCGTCCGGCGACAACAGGAAGGCCGCCATGGCCGCGACTTCCTTTGGCTGGCCGAGCCGTTGCAGTGCATGCGCCTTGGTGATGGAGGCCAGCGGACCCTCCATCCCGGGCAGGCCGAAGACGTCGGCGGCCATTGGCGTTTCGATGAAACCGGGACAGATCGCGTTTGCGCGGATGCCGCTCGGCCCGTAGTCGAGCGCAATATTCTTGGTGAGCAGAACCACGCCACCCTTGGCGGCGTTGTATGAGCTGCCGCCCGCCGTGCCTTCGAGGCCCTCGATGCTGGCGACGGTCACGATTGAGCCGCGCTCGCCGTCGACCCGTTCCTGCTCGATCATTCTGGCCAGGGCCGCCTTGGCCACCAGAAACGTTCCGGTGAGATTGATCCCGATCACCCGGTCCCACTCAGCCCGGTCGAGCAGATGAACTGGGCCGCCCCCGGCTACCCCGGCCGCGTGGAAGACCCCGTCGAGGCGGTCCGGCACGGCTGCCAACACCGCGGCGATGGCGGCTTCGTCGGTCACGTCGGCCGTGACGAACCGGAAGCCGGGGCCGAGCCCGGGTGGGGAGGCCAGATCGGCGCCGACGACGCTGCCGCCTTCGGCCAGCAGGCGCTGCGCGGTAGCCAGGCCGATGCCCGATGCCGCGCCCGTCACGATGAACGTGCGCGAGCGGGCACGATGGGCGTTCAGCATGTCTAGGTCCTTCCGGAACTGCGGGCCGCCGTGGCGTACGGCGACGCGACCGCGTATCACAGAGTAGAACCAAAACCCGAGTCAGCGAATCCACCGGAGGGGCGATGCCACCAGTCGATGCCACGACCTTCACGACGGAGACGCTCGCCGGCTTCGTCGACCGGCACGCGCAGCACAAGCCCGACGGCATCGCGATTCACTACGGCGACGTGCAGTGGTCCTGGGCTGATTGGGCCTCGCGGATTCGCCGCACCGCGGGAGCGCTTCAGGCTGCCGGTGTGCAGCGCGGCCAGTGCGTCGCATTCCTGGAAAAGAATCACCCGGCCTGCCTGGAAATCCTGTTCGCCGCCGCGTCGATCGGTGTGGTAACCACCATCGTGAATTGGCGCGTGATCGGCGACGAACTCCTGCACGTGCTCGACGACAGCGGCGCCCGATTGCTATTCGTCGGCGCCGACCTGTATGCCGCGGTCGCGGGGACCGTGGCGCGCGCCCCCGGTCTGGACCGCATCGTCGTGCTCGGGGGTGACGGTGACGAATACGAATCCTTGCTCACCGCGGCGTCACCCGCCGAGACGGACTCCGACGTCGCCGACAGCGAGACCGCGTTGGTGATCTACAGCTCCGGCACCACAGGGCGCCCGAAGGGTGTCTTGCTGAGCCAGCGCGCGCTGGTCAATCACGCGGCGAATCTCGCTCCGGCGTTTCCGTTCGGCGACGGCGACTCGAACCTGGTGGCGATGCCGCTGTTTCACGTCGGCGGCATCGGCTACGCGCTGTTTGGCATCAGGGCAGGGGTGACCACGTTCATCACCCGCGAACCCGACGCCGCGGCGCTGATCGGGGCCGTGCAGGCCGGTGCGACCCATGCCTTCTTTGTGCCGCCGGTGATCGCCCGGTTCCTTGATGCCGGCGAAGCGGCGTGCGCCGCGATCTCCGGGCTGCGCCACATCGTATACGGAGCCGCACCCATGCCGCTGCCCTTGCTGCACCGGGCGCTCGCAACCTGGCCGGAGACGAATTTCGTTCAGGTGTATGGACAGACGGAATTGTGTGGCGCGGTCACGGCGCTGAGTAACGCTGATCACCGCGATGCCGCTCGGCCCGATTTGCAGCTGTCGGCCGGAAAGACGGTGCTGGGCTGCGAA
>Ga0182012_10003528_pt1 | contig 16656 bp, 16 predicted proteins | sample 612S2SmetaG_FD_120486 | JGI IMG/M metagenome (GOLD analysis project Ga0182012, IMG submission 120486) | Permafrost microbial communities from Stordalen Mire, Sweden - 612S2S metaG | ecosystem: Environmental > Terrestrial > Soil > Wetlands > Permafrost | place: Sweden: Stordalen | collected...
AGGTGTTTCGTCCACAACGCAGTGGCCTTGGCCCTCGCGCCACTCCGTCCGCCATTTCTCATAGCGGAAGGCTGGCCGCAGCCCCAGAGCAGCAAACACCTCAGCCAGCGCCGCTCCATCGGCTACCTCGGTCTCTGTCTCGATTCGGTGCTTATGGGTGTCTTCGCCCGGTCCCAAGTCGGGCAGACGCTTGTGGGTCAGCAGGGTGTGGCCGGCATACTGCCGTATGCGCAGAATCTCTGTCTTCGCGCGAAGTTGCCGGTCTGCCGTGTCGTAGAGAACGTTGCTCTCAAAGGAGCGCTGCGTCTGGACCTGAAACCCCGCCGCCACCAGGCGCGCACTGAGCGCTGCAAGGTCAGAGACACGAAACTTGATTTCGGTTTCAACAGCCATGGCAAAAACAGAGTATACGGTAACCCCCGCCGGGGTGATGTTCCGGGTTGATCGGAGCATGAGCATTTCTTGCGGCGAATGTGCTACCGCCGGCCAATCTGCCTGCCAAGCGGAGCCGGCCGCACCGAGCGCCAACTAGCCGACCACCCCGCGAAAAGAAGACAATAGAAATTGTGAAGACGCTCCGGCTGCCAATCGACCCCGACCACCTTAACAACCCCTCTGCTCTAGCAGCACTGGACCGTGCTGCCGACATCCTCGCATCCGGAGGCCTCGTCGCCCTGCCAACCGAGACGGTCTATGGTCTCGGCGCCAACGCTCTCGATCGCGAAGCCGTCGCCCGGATATTTGCTGCCAAGAAGCGCCCCTCCTGGGATCCGGTCATCGTCCACGTATCCACCGTGGTTATGGCCGACGGCCTGGTCTCTTCCATTCCCCCCGCCGCGCAGAAACTGATGAATGCGTACTGGCCCGGCCCGCTCACGCTACTCCTGCCCCGCAACGCTTCCATTCCCGACGAGGTCACCTCAGGCCGTCCGCTCGTCGGCCTGCGCATGCCTGCCCATCCGGTCGCTCTGGCGCTCATCCGCCATACCGGCATGCCCATCGCCGCGCCCAGCGCCAACCTCTTTGGCCACACCAGCCCCACCACCGCCGATCACGTGCTGCGCGATCTCGACGGCCGCATTGACGCAATCCTGGATGCTGGCCCCACGCGCCACGGCCTCGAGTCTACCGTGCTGGACCCCACCCAGTTGCCCATGGTCATCTATCGGCCCGGCGCCATTACTGCCGACCAGATCCAGGCGGTCGCTGGTCCGGTAGTGCAGTACAAACTCAATCGCGAATCCGCCGACACTCCCCCCGAAGGGCTACCTGCGCCAGGTGTCGGGCTGCGTCACTATGCGCCCGCCGCCCCGCTGGTGCTGGTGGACGCTCCGCTCGCCGAGCTCGGCCGCCGCCTTGCCGCCGCAGCCAGACTGCTGGGAGAAGAGCGCATTGGCGTCATGCTCCCAACCGGAGTCGCCGCGCCACCCGGAGCGGTCTGTTTTCCCTGGGGTCGATGGGCTGCCCTTGATGACCTGGCCCGCGCGCTCTACGCCGGGCTGCACTCGCTGGATGCTCAGGGCTGCACCATCATTCTCTGCCCGATCCCCCCGCCCGAGGGAATCGGCGTTGCCATCCGCGATCGACTTTTCAAAGCCGCAAAATCCGAATAGAGCCGCCCTAGGCGCCTTCGCCCAGCTTGTACATGTACTTGATTGCACTCTTGTACACCAGGCTTCTCGCCCGCCCGCGTATCTTGATTGAATTGCGGTCGTACCACTCGATGATGCCCTCCACGCGCTCGCCATCTTCCAGCACGATGACCATCGGCGTCTGCGCATGGATCTGCTTTTGAAGATAGAAGAGCTCCGCCTGCCGTTGCGCATTCACTTCGGCGGCGAAACTTGCGTGGCCGTAGAGGGTCACCGGCGCGCCCAGGCTCTTGCGCGGACGCGTAGTCCCGGGTCCGGAACGGATCCCCGCGCCGGTGTTGGGCGCAGCTTGATTCAATTCTGAAATCTCGGTCAAAGTCGGGGAAATACTCATTCCAGATCTCCTCAAAAAGTGAAAAACTCCTTGCTACCACCACAAGTCACCGGAGATCGCCTCTTGGCTCTTTGTTTTGTTGACCCTGGCGGCAGCTCAGCCCGGCACCGGTTTGAAGACAAACCCGTTCCGAGGCGTATTCGGCCTTCCCTCTTCCGGAATCCTCGCTGGATGGCTGGCACGATTGTACTCGAATGGATGCTCGTCGAAGGTCTCAGGTTGCAAATGCAGCCAGTGAAGCCCGCACCACATTGTGAAATGACAGTGAAACTGCACCGGCCCGTGCCCATGGAGCACACACTCCCAATGGCTGGTTAGAAGCTAGAAGGTGAGAGCTGAGAGCTGAGAGCTGAATGCTGCATCATTGCCTCTCCAACCCCACCGCCATTGCATCCAGCGACAGCGACCGCAGGAGATTCCGCCGCATTCCCGACTCCACCTGCCCGAGGCCCCGCGCCGCCCCGTCGATCCAGTCCATCGTCAGGCCCTGCGCCATCCGTTCGAGCTCGGGCCGCATATCCAGGTTGCGGATCAGTTGCGGAGCCCCCGCAGTGATCAGCATCAGATCTTCAAGCAGGCTGCCCATCGCCCGCAGCAACTTCACCGTCTTTTCCTGCCCGTCGGCCCCGGCGCGATAGGTCTCCGTCGCCTTGAACAGCGCGGTGTAGTCCGGGTCATGCAGCGCGCTCTTCAGAATTACCAGCCCAACTTGCCGGCCCTCGACGTATGCGCCCAAGTCCATGGTCAGCGCGCGCCCCACTGCGCCCTCGCTCAGCCGGGCAGCCAGCGCACGGTCGGCGGCTTTCAGCTCAGGGCGCCGGACAGCTAGCAAAGCTTCGATCTCCTCGGCGGGCAATGCTCCCAGGCGGTGAATCACGGCACGCGAACGGATGGTCGGGAGCATCTCCTGTGGATTCTCGGTGAGGATGATCAGCGTCAGGTGCTCCGGCGGCTCCTCCAGGACTTTGAGCAGCGAGTTCGCCGCCTCCTTCATGAAGGCCGACGAGGTAAACACAGTCACGCTGCGCCGCGCCTCCACCGGCGGCCGGTAGTACGCGTTGTGAATCACCTGCCGCACCTGGCCCATCTTGATCAAAAGCTGCGGCGGGTCGGGAGGAACAATCAGCACATCCGGATGCGTCTGAATCAGGATCCGCGTCTCTTTTTTGTCGGTCTCGCGCAGGTCTTCGCGCGCTTCCACGGCCTCGGCCACACGCGCATCCAGCGCCACTGACTCGCCGATTCGCACGCAGTTCGCGCACTCGCCGCAGAAGTCCGGCAGGCCGTCCGTCTCCGCTTGCCGCAGGCAGTTCACCGCCCGCGCCAGCATCAGCGCCAGCGTGTATTTGCCCGCGCCCTTGGGGCCGGCCAGGATGAGCGAATGAGGAAACCGCTCTGCGCGAATGCTCTCGCGCAGGTGCCGTACCGTCTCCGTGTTGCCGTAAAAATCCGCGAATCCCACGTTACGAGGATAGTGCATCGCGCATCTTCCCCTTGGCCGCGCAAACGTACCACGGCAGTTGAGCGTCGCCCGCACAGCGGGCGCTTAAGAAATCTGCGCAAACTGGAGTAACAATTAATGTTCCGTTCCGTGGAAAGAGCTTGACAATTCCGCGGGGGGGGGGAGACTCATTGTAACTTTGTCAGGAGTCAAAACATGACAGGTGTTAGACGCGGTCTCTGCGCCCTTGGGGTGCTTCTAGCCTTAACGAGTGCATCTGCATTCGCCGATTCCATCATCATTTCAGAAACCTCCCCGGGCACGCCCGGCGGATCACCCTCGATTTATTCGAATCAGATTGGCGCCGCCAGTTGGACAACTACCAGCGCATACTCAAATGTCTCTATAGCCGCCAAGGTTGGGTGCTACCAATGTTCGGGCACCATGACTGCGTACCTGACCAGCGTGATCGGCCCTTCGGAGACCGCCTCGGATCAGATCGCAACCTCAACCGTATCCGTTGGCGCTGGCCCCGAGCTGGACACGTTCTTTTCGGGCTTCAGCCTTGCTGCAGGGACATATTACTTGGTGCTCGCCAACGGTGATAACGTGAATGACTACTACTGGCTTTCGCCCAACGGCGCGGGAGGTACCACCATTACCACCGATTCTGGGGTGACCTTCGAGGGGGACTATTTCGCCGCTTCAGTCGGCTCAGTGAACGGTGCGAACCCCCCGGCCTCAGTTTTTGGGGCGAGTTTTGGCGACAACGGCCTAAATTTCCAAGTGACGGGAGATTCCGGTTCTGTGGTCCCAGAACCTAGCTCGATCAGCCTGCTTCTCATCGGCATGGCCGGCGGGATGTGCCTTTTGGGAAGAAAGCTCACAGCCTAATTAGTTGACCCAATCGGGATACGCAGGGGCGGGCTGTTGCCCGCCCCTGCATCTTTTTGGCCGTGCCATCCAGCCTCCATGGCAACCATGGAAAGGACGTTCACTCGCTGACCGCCGCTCCGAGCCAGTCCGTCACTGGCCGCCCGCGCAAATCTTCAAGATCGCCTCTCCGAACTTCTCCACCTTTGCATCCCCCATTCCTTTTACATTGAGGAGCTGCCGCGGGGTAGTTGGCCTGGACTGCGCTACGGCTGCCAGCGTCCGGTTCTGCATGACCATCCAGGTAGGAAAACCCAGCCGCTTTGCTTCCGCGGCCCGCCATGCGCGAAGGCGGTCTGCCAACTCCTCATCCACGGCAGAGAGTTTTTCCTCCACCGGGCCTTGCGCCGAATTGGCTGGCTTTGCGCCCGCGGAAGACTTCTTCGGGCGTATCGTGTCTTTGCTGCTCTGGCTGAACTCCGCCACCACCCCATCGCTGACCAGAAGGTCGGCCCGCTCCACGGCCCGGAATTCCAGGCCCGTCTCCGTAAGCATCACCTTGCGATAGCGGCGCACCTCGCCATCCTTCTCGTACACGGCGTCTTCAAGCGCAATCAGCCCGGCTCTCACCATCGCATCCAGGAGACAGTCGAACTCGCCACGGCTTAGCTGTTCGCTCGGGTCAAGCGCGCGCTGCAATGTTCCGGCAGCTTTGTACGAGACTGGCCTCAGTTGGTCCACGATCCCCGCGGCAAGGCCAAGTTCCGCCCGCGTCGGCCTGCGGAATTGCTTGAGCACCGCGGTTGCCGGGCTGCACACATCGCATTTTCCGCAGGCCAGCGCCGCGTCTTCCAGATCGCCGAAATGCCGCACCAGCATCGACATTCGGCACTCCTGCGCTGTGGTGAACCGAAGCACATGCTCAAACTGCTCAGCCCGGTGCTGCGATTGCACGTCGTAGCTCTTCTTCCACTGCGGTGGGCCAGCCGTCACGCTGCCGCCAAAGTCGATGCGCGCGCCGCCATGAATTTCAAGCTTCTCGAGGGCCTTATCGAACTCCTCCGGCTCCATGCGGGTCTGTGCACGCAAGTCATCGATCGTCTGAGAGTCTTCCCCGAGCGCTTTGAAGATCTGCATCAGGCTCGCCGTCGGCGGGTAATCGCGATTCAGAAAAAATCCGTGCGTCCGCTGGTCGGCATAGGAGTGCATCAGGTACGTGCGGCTCTCCTCGCCGTCGCGGCCGGCGCGGCCAATCTCCTGGTAGTAGCCCTCCAGCGTGCCCGGCAGCCCGGCATGGATCACCGTACGGATATTCGCCTTGTCGATGCCCATGCCAAACGCGATCGTCGCCACCACCACTTCAAGTTGGCCGTCTGAAAGGCCTTCTGCACGGTCTCGCGCGTCTCCGCATCAAGGCCCGCATGGTAAGCGCCCGCGGCAATGTGTGCGGTGCCGGCCAGGTCCTCCGCCAGCCGCTCCGCCTGCTTGCGGGAGGTAGCATAGACGATCGCCGGCCGCCTGGCTGCATCGCTCAGCAACCCGCGAATCACAGCGGGACGCTCCGGCATGGAGACCTCGACCACCTCAATGGCCAGGTTGCTGCGCCTGAAGCCATGAATGAACTTCTTCGGTTTCACCATCCGCAACTGCGCGACGATGTCGGCCTGCACGGTTGGAGTGGCCGTTGCCGTGAGAGCGATCAGCGGCGCAATCGCATCGCCCGTCCCGCGCAGCCGCGGCAGGTGGTCGCCGAGCATGCGATAGTCGGGCCTGAAATCATGACCCCACTGCGAAATGCAGTGCGCTTCGTCAATGGCAATCAACGCGAGTTGCCGCTTGGCAAGCATCTCAACAAAGCCGGGCACGCGCAGCCGCTCCGGCGCAACAAAGAGGAACTGGAGATTGTTGCTCAGATAATCGGCGCATGCCTGCCGCGCCACGGCTCGGTCGAGTCCTGAGTGAATGCGGGCAACCTTGAGCCCAAGCGCGGCCAGCTTGGAAGCCTGGTCCTCCATGAGCGCAATCAGCGGCGAGATCACCAGCGCTGTTCCACCGCGCGCCAGGGCGGGCAGCTGGAAGCAGAGACTTTTGCCCGCGCCCGTCGGCATGACCAGTAGCAGGTCACGGCCAGCCACGGCCGCGCGGCACACCTGCTCCTGCCCGGCTCGAAATTCACTGAATCCGAAGACTGACGACAGTAAAGCGCTGAGCTGGTCTTGTCGATCCTCTGGAGCCGATGCGTTGATCACTACCTGTATTATTCCACCCGCATGAAGAGCAGCTTGAGTGGCCTGTGGGTTACTTCTTGATGAGCAACGATTGAGCCGCGGAGCTGGCGCGCTTTGGTGCTTGCTGCAAGGCATTGAGGACTGCGAAGTACGACGGTTTCGGTTTGAACTCCGCATCGTAGAGGAGTGGCCGCTGCGGCACGTGGTCAGGGCGCGCGAACTCATGAAACCAGGTGCTGTTGTACCAGCTATAGGGATCGCAGATGCCCCACGTGACCAGTGCACAGACCGCCGGTTCGTCGAGCGCAACGGCCAGGAAGCTCGCATAGACATCCGCGATTGCCTTGTCGCGAGGTGGAATTTCCGCCGTGCTTCCGCGGTCGTCTACGTCCAGTTCGGTGATGACGATCTTCAATCCACGCACGGCTATGTCGTGCAAAAACTGACGGTAGAGCTTCTCGTGGAAGTCGCCGAACTGGCGAAGTTTGAGGTGCGATTGCAGGCCCACGCCATCGATGGGCGCATTGGCCTTCTGAAGGCGATCGAGTAGTCGAAACAATGCATCGCGCCGCGCCTGCTGCCAGGCATTATCGAGTTCCAGATCGTATTCGTTATAGAGCAGCAGCGCGGCGGGATCAGCCGCGCGAGCGTTCAAAAATGCTGATGCAAAAAAGTCTGTGCCCAGCGCGCGCACGAGAGGGCTGTCCATTCTCAGGCCTTCGTGGGGCAAGCCGTCGGGGTCCTTCTGCGGCGGCTCAATGGCTTCATTCACCACGTTCCACGAGAACACGCGCCCGCGGTAGAAGGTGGCGATATTTTTGATGTGCGCGGCAACCGCCGCTTCTGCCTCAGCGCGCGAGAGCTTCTCGAGCCACGGAGGTGTGCGCAGGTACCACAGCAGATGCGCTCCGGTGATGCGCAGGTTGTGATCCAGAGCGATGCCGGCATTCGCGTCCGAGGCGTCGTCTTCTTGGGTGGGTGTCGGTGCAACGTCCTGCCACGACAGGATCGGAGCAAACAGTGCGCACTGCCGAACAAAGAGGTCGAGATACTGCGGGGGCGCGTTGCGAAACGGCATGTCGCTGCACGAGCCATAGACGAGGCCGGCAGCCGCAGCGGCTTCTTTCAGCGAAGGAGCTTGCGGTGCAGAATCAAGAGCAGACAATCGATGAGCGGCAGCGGCAGTAACTGCGGTCGCACCCAGCAGACGGAGGTGTTCGCGGCGAGAGGTTTTCATTCCGCTGCCAGTATACGGATGGGCGATAAAGTTAAGCGACCAATGGGACCATGCTGGCGGGACGAAAGGCGTAGCGACCGTGTTGCCGGTACCGCAGCCCCCGACAAAATCGCCGCTATTTCTCTACGCCGATCTCCGGATATCTTTTCTTGACCGCAGCCACCACAGCCGCATGCTCCGGCTTGCCGCTGGACCGGGCCAGTGCATCTCGCGCGTGCGCGGCATCTTCAATTGGGTAGCGCCGCGACTCAGGAAAAACAAAATCATGATCGGGCAGGTCGTTCCGCTTTTCGGATGTTAGCTTGGTCATCGCGACTACTCCTTCCCCAGTTGTTCTGGGTTTTGCTCAGCAGCAGGTTGGCTTGGACCGCCAAGGGCGACAGCGGCCTCTAAGGCGGCGGGATCGGCAGGCTCGAGGAAAAGATCTTCCCAACCGGCGAGCAGAGTCACAGGAAGGTCGACTGTGCGCTCGACCGGGTTTTCTGCGCTCACCGCGCGTACGGCCACGCAATCGCCGTCGTCAAAGGGATCGGAAACCAGCACAATGTGTTCGCCATACATATTGATGTGTTTGCCCACGACGTAGCCAAGCTCCTTCAAGTGAAGGCAGTTGACTGAAGGCGAACCGCCGGTTGCGGGCTCAGGGGAGACTTGAGTCATCGTTCACCTCGACGGGGTGGAGATTCTCATGCCATGATCGTCATGATTTTCGATCACGCCGTCTGCCCCCATTCTCCTCCTGCATGGCCGGAAAAGTCTGAGCGATCCGATACACGGATGGGGCACTGGCTGATGAGAATCCGGGGCAGGAACAGGCGGCGAGGCAAAGCTCAATGCTACGGGTGGGTCACCAGGTCATCCGCAAGTTTCTCCAGCGCAGGCATCATCTTATCGCCGTCGGGCGTCCCCCACGGCCCATCCTGTTGCACCATGAAGATAAAGATTCTGCCCGTCTGCGTGTTGATCTCCATGTCGTTTTTGTTGGCGCCGCCGTGGCCGAAGCCGGTCTTCGAGATGCCCCAACCAAAGCCGTAATCTGTCCCGGTCATCCCGCCGTTCTGGACCCTGGTCATGGCGTGAAGCGACGCAGGCGATATATACCGTACTCCATTGAGTACGCCGCCATTCAGAATCATTCGGCAGAAGGTGGACACATCGACCGCCGTCGAAAACAGGCCGCCGGCAGGCACCGGGAAGCGATGCATTCGATCATCGAGCGGATAAGTGAGTTGACTGATGTTCACTTTCACCAGGCCCTTCGTCGTGGGATCGAGCTTGTAGTTCCCGGCGATGCGGGCTATTTGATCAGCGTTAGGCCAGAAGGTGGTGTCTTTCATTCCCAGAGGCCAAAAAAGCTGCTGCTGCATGAATCTCTCGTAAGGCATGCCAGTTATAACTTCAATGATTCGCGCTGCTATATTGATGCCTTCGTTGGAGTAACTCCAACTTGTGCCAGGCTGAAACATCAGTGGCTCGGCGGCAAAGGTGAGCACCTGGTCTTTCAACGGCAGTGTGTCGAGAGCTCGGCGCTGAGCCGATGACTTGAACGGCAAGCCGCTCGTATGGCTGAGTATCTCGCGCACCAGAATCGGGTGAGTGGCCGGCACAAGGTGAGGCGATTCTTTCGACGGCTTTACCATCTGTCCATGAAACTCCGGCAGATACTTTTCAACCGGATCGTCAAGGCTCACCTTGCCCTCATCCACCAGCATCATGAAGGCTGTAACCGTCATGGGTTTCGAGGTGGATGCGATCCAGAACATTGCGTCCACCGGCATCGCCGTTTTTGCCGCGAGGTCCTTGTAACCCGCAGCCCGCAGATAGACGATGCGATCCTTGTCCGCCACCAGCGTCACCGCGCCCGCGATGGTGTGGTTGTCGATCAATGGCTGAAGGTAAGAGGCGATTGGATCGGGGTTGGCTGGAAAGGCCGCCCCCTGAGCCTGCAAAGAGAGTGGAATACTCACCATTGTCGCCCCCAAAATCATCCATCTCGCGAAAGATCTGCTGCGCTCACGCGCCACCGTGCTGCAAAACCCAGCTCTCACAATTGCTCCCTGTCCGAATGGTGCGTTTGTATTGTTGCTTCGCATCAGCGCAGGCCGGCCTTTGCCAGCAAGGCCAGAAACTGCCGCTCCGTTGACTGGTCAATCGTTTCGCCCACCAGCTTGCCGTCGCGATTGAAGAGAAATGTTTTCGGAATCCCCTCAATGTGAAACTGCTTCTCCACAATGTCTCCGGGGTCAAGAAGCACGACGGGCTGATAGCCGCTGGCAGCAATAAACGCGGCCACTTTGGCCTGGTCCTCGTCGGAGATCGAAAGCACCACGAGACCCTGGGTCGCAAATCGCACATTCAGCTTGTCCAGGTCAGGCATCTCGCGCCGGCACGGCGGGCACCACGTAGCCCAGAAGTTCACCAGCACTACTTTGCCGCGCAGATCGCTCAGCTTGTATGGCTTGCCCTTCAGATCGTTCAGCGTGAAGTCGGCTTTGGCCACATCTGCTTCTTCCGCAGCCAGCCTGGCCATGGCCCGGGCAAATTGCGGATCGTCGAGCAGTGCCTTCACATCCACATAGCGCACCAGTTGCGCCAGTTCCATGTAGGGATACGGAACCTCATCCCCTTTGGCCGCGATCGGCGTTTCTTTCAATGCCAGCGCCAGCGTCTCTCCCACAGCGTCCAGCGTCGCCTGCCCCTGGTCGCCCTCCGTCGAGAGCCCCGCAAGCCCAGTGGCCAGTTGCACCTTGTCCTGTCCGGCGGGGAGAGCCGCGATCGCATGAGCCAGCTTCACCGTCGTCACCGGGCGGTCGGTTGCGGAGAGCGAACGCAGCGTCTTCATCTGCGCAATGATTTCCGCCGGCGTCGTCTGCGCTTGTGCAGCATCGTGCGCGAGGCCCACCAGAGCCATAGCCACAAATACAATTTGCTTGATGTGCATCCGGTTCAACCCTCAACCCTGCATTGCCTGGATTATAGGCGTGCCGGCAAGCAGTCAGCTCTCAGTCTCACGGCGCGATCGGTCACCAAACCTCCGATAGCTGAAAGCTGAGAGCTGGCAGAGGGTAGCTAATGGCCGTCCTTATGAAACAGCGCATGATTTACGTCCGGCCAGAACTCCTTCACCACAAAGCTCAACGAGTCGATCGCCACGTCCAGCCCCCACTCTGTGCCAACGCTGCCCAGTGACCGCTCCTTCGAAGGGTAGTAGAGCGACGAGATCCCCGACGCGGCCCCTGCGCCCACCACCTCGCTGATGTTGAACTCGTCCTTACCCTTATCGTTGCGGGTGATCACCGCCCGGCTCAGCGAATACGCGGTCCGTTTCCAGAACCCTCCACGCCCCAGTGTGTAATAGCGCGTGTCTTCGTGTGTGATCGACGGCACAATGAACTCCACCATGTAGTTTTCGCTGGTCTGGTCAACCGCCGCGTGCCAAAAGTAGCGCGCAAACGCAGGTCCCCCATCGCCAAACTCCGGCGTCGAGTTCCTCGCCATCCCATACCCCGCAAGCATCAGCGGGATAAAGACTGCCGAGTAGTCGAAAGAATCCTTCGTCGTATCGATGAATTTTTCCTTCACCGACTGCGGAGGCAACTGCTCGTCCGTACTCACGGCGCGAAAGTTGGGAATGATGTCCAGGATTCGGTTGGTCTGCGGCTGTCTTTCATCCTGTGCCGAGCCCTGCGACGGCGGCTTTTTTGGGGCCGACTGCGTCTGCCCCTGCGGCTGCGGTGCGTCGGGAACCTGCTGGCCGCCCTGGCGGTCGCTCGATGAGCTGTTTTGCAAATCCACTGAGCTTGCATCACCCACAGTCGTTTGCGCTAACACTCCTGCGGGTTCCGCTGTTGTCTTAACCGCCGAATCGGCCGTTTGAGCCCGCCCCATCAAACTCAAAAAAAGCAGCACTGCAAATGCAGTCAGGCACGATAATCCGGCACTGCTTCCGGCCCGAGGCCGGCAAACCCTTAGAAAAAAAACGATCAAGAAGAAACCCTCGTGGAAAGACGTATGCCCTACTCCCCATTTGACGCGGATTGTCCGGAAACGAGTCATCAATCATGCCCGGCCACAACCGGTGCCCACGTGCAAGTTCCAAACTGGCAAAGCAATCCTGTTGAGCGCCTATAAGGCTGCCGGGATCGCGCATACCAGTTGACTTTTCATTGGATGGGGTGAAGAAGTTTTTCAGTCATGGGAAGGCGATCCCATTCGTGGTTGGAACTCACGATGACGAAGGCTGAGAACTGAGGTCTGAAAGCCGGACGTAGAAGTCTGAAACCTAAAATCCGGCCGCTCTCAGCTTTTCCGCCACCGCCGCGAAAACTCGCTCCTGTACTTCCTCGATCGTCAGCTCGCCCTCGATGGCCACCACGCGCTCCGGCTCGCGCTCGGCAATCTCCTTGTACTTTGCCCATGCCCTTCCAAAGAAAGCGCTTTGCTCCTGTTCAAAGCGATTCTCGTCGCCGTTTTCATCCGCCTCGCGCGCATTCCGCCGCCGCGCCCGTTCCAGGCCGCCCTTCAGCGGAGGCAGCAGCAGCAGCGTCAAATCCGGCTGAAGTCCACCACAAACCAGTCGATGCAACTCCAGCACCGTTCCCGATCCAAGCTCGCGTCCGCCGCCTTGGTAAGCCTCAGTCGAGTCGGTAAAGCGATCGCAAACCACAACCTTGCCCGTTGTTAGAGCCGGCTCAATAACCTCTTTGATGGCCTGCGCCCGATCGGCAAACATCAGGGCCATTTCGGTCATGGGCGCCAGGCCGGCTGACCGCGAATCCAACACTAGCGCCCGAATTCTGTCGCCGGTCGAGGTGCCGCCGGGCTGCCGCGTTACCACTACCGCCTCTTCGCCCAGCCGTTTCGTCAACCAAGCCGTCAGCCGGCGCATCTGCGTCGTCTTGCCCGACCCGTCAAGTCCCTCAAACGTAATGAATAACCCCCGTTGCATGGGCTGAGTCTATCACCGCCGCGAAAGTCCGAGCCATGCCCCAAAGTCCTCTCTGCCATGGCCGTGCAATTCACGCAGACGAGAGCATGTCAGTTGTGTTACAAGAGTTAAGTTTTTGTAAATCTCGACCGTCGCACCTCCAGCTAGATGAGAGGAACATTCCATGAAGCTCCTGCCTAAACTGGCCACTTTGGCTAGCATCGCCGCAACCTTTACATTTGCATTTACCTGTCCCGCCGCGGCGCAAAACCTTACCCTTGAAGGCCAGACCGGCGGCTTCATCACACCGACGGCCTATGTTGTTGAATCCGCCAAAGGCCACTTCTTCTCTGTGCCCGCTGTCGGCTATCACTTCATCAATGCAAACCAGGTCATCGGCGACGTGCATACCTTCAGCATCGCTGAGGGCTTCGCCAATCGCGCCGAGCTCGGCTACACCCGCAGCGTTCACTGGACCGGCGACAGCCCCGCATTCAGCAGCCTCTGGCACTTCGCCGGCATGAACATCTTCAACGGCAAAGCTGTCGCCATTAAGGACGGCGAATTTGGCGCTTGGACGCCTGGCGTTGCGGCTGGCTTCGTGGTGCGCACCGACGACAAATTTGTCAGCGGCGCGCTCTATCAGGAGCTCGCAGCCTCCCAGGGCGTGTCGGTTCCTGCCAAGTCCTATACCAATGGCGATTTCTATGTTTCTGTCACCAAGACATGGCTGCATCCGCCGGTTCCATTCCTCCTTAACCTCGGCTGGAAAGAGACCAATGCGGCTATCTACGGTCTGGGCGGCCAGGCCACCAGCTTCAAGAGCCGCTTCTTTGGCGGCCTTGGAATCCCGCTGCCCGGCCCCTTCAATACCGCCATTGTGCCCTCCGCTGGCTTCTCCCAGGAGCCGCCTACCGCGGTCAATCTCAACGCGATCATCTATCCGCCCGGCTCCAGCGCCCACCTGCCCACCACCCTCGACTACGCCGTCCGCGTAACGCAGAAGGAGCACCCCCACTTCGCCTTCGACGTCGGCGTCGGGCAGGTTGCCGGCATGATCGGCACCACACTGGTGCCCACAGGAGTCCCGTCGCAGCCCTACGCGCCGTTGGCAATCAACCTCCAGGCCCGCCATATCATCGGGGTTGGCCTCAGCATCCGCCCTGGCAAGTAGGGGCGGCCTCCGCAGCGGGGTCCAAAGCAAGCGTGTGCTGCCACTCTGCGTTTCAAACACACTGTCCAGAGGCGTTGCCCGGTGTGTAGACTGGACGCACTTTCAATTCACCTGTTTTAGCCTCACCTTCCGGGCTCTGCTGCGGTTTCCAATCTCCGTTTTACAAAAATCCAACTTGAGGTGCACTATGGGACGCTACCGCACCGCACGCTTTGTGCTTGCGCTCCTTCTCTCGCTTGTAACTCTTCGCGCCTTTGCCGGGACCATCATCAGCGTCAACCTGATGCCGCCCCCACTGCCCGCATACGACCAGCCGCCCTGCCCTGACCAGAACCTCATCTGGACACCCGGCTACTGGGCGTGGTTTCAGAACGACTACTACTGGGTTCCCGGCGCGTGGGTTGAGCCGCCATTTCCAGGAGCTATGTGGACGCCCGGCTACTGGAGTTACTCGCACCACCTCTTCACCATGTACACATGGCACAGCGGCTACTGGAGCTACCATGTCGGCTACTACGGGGGCGTCAACTACGGCTATGGCTATGGCGGCTTCGGTTACTCCGGTGGCGTCTGGCATGGCGGCCTCTTCGCCTACAACCTTGAGATCGTTCAAGTGGACGACCGCTATGTCCGCGAGACATTCCGCGATCCGGGCCTCGTCGACCAGGGCTACATCGATCGCAACAACCACGCCGGTTTCAATGGCGGTCCCGGCGGCGTGAATTACGTGATAAGCCCCGGCGAACAAGCCGTCGAACACGAGCGCCACTGGGAGGCGACCCCATTTCAGCAGCAATACGAAGGACGCTTCCGCGACGACCGATCCTATTGGTACCGCACTAACCAGGGCCGGCCGGAGCACCCCGCATATGCGACGCCTCTATTTGTCGACCCCAGCCACGAACACCGCGACTGGAACGAGCATCGCGATCTGTACGATAACCGCAACCTTGAACACAGGGATCAGCCGGTCAATCACGACCAACAAGTCAATCACGATCAGCAAATCAATCACGACCAGCCTGACCATCGCGATGCCAACGGCTATCGTCCGGGAAACAACCAGGTGCAGCAGAATCCAAACGGGCAGCAGCCCCATCAGGATTGGGGTCAGCATCCACCGCCCGGCAACGAGCACGAACGGAATCCCAACAATGTTCCGCTTGCCGGTCAGCCTGCGCCCAACCCGGCCAGCAATTCTAATGCTGGTGCACCGCCGCCGAACCACGTGCCTCCGCCTCCGAATGTGCAACCCAACACCTCCCCTGGCACCTCGGGCAACAAGCCTGCTCCCAAGCCGGCCGATAAGCCCGCACCCAAGCCAAAGTCCGACAAGGACAAGAAAACGAACTGACCCCGCTCATTCCAGACTGTCTGATTCGCAAATCCATCGGAACCCGCGGCCATCCGCGGGTTCTCTTCATTGCCCGCTCTTCCTTTCCGCGACGCGAAAGCAACTTCTCTGTGCCCCCCGGGTTCCAACTAACGAACGCACCGAGAGGCTGCCGAGACAGCCTTCTCACGATTTATAAAATCACCGGAGGTTTTTCCATGCGACTGCTTCGCTCTTTCCGCTGGCTCCTGCTGGCCCTTTTCGTCACCATCGTTCCGCTGTCGTCCCAGGCGGGAGTTTTCATCAGCGTCGGTTTCGCGCCCCCTGTCTTGCCCGTCTACGTTCAGCCTGTCTGCCCCCAGCCCGGTCTCATGTGGACACCCGGCTACTGGGCCTATGGCGATGAAGGCTACTACTGGGTTCCGGGCGCATGGGTGCCCTCGCCCTACGTTGGAGCTCTCTGGACTCCCGGATACTGGGGCTGGGGGAACGGCTTGTACATGTGGCACGCCGGCTATTGGGGCCCTCACGTCGGCTACTACGGTGGCGTCAACTACGGCTTCGGCTACGGCGGCATCGGCTTCGCAGGCGGCATGTGGCGCGGAGGCTTCTTCGCCTACAACACGGCCGTGATGCATGTTGGCGGTGGCGGCGGATGGGGAAATCGCACCTACGTCGACAACACCATCGTCGAGCGCACCACCATCATCAACAACAACCACGTTTCCTATAACGGTGGTCCCGGCGGCATCAACCACCAGCCGGCCCCTGAAGAGCGCATCGCCGAGCACGAGCAGCACGTAGGCCCGACCTCGTTCCAGGCGCAGCACGAGAACACCTTCCGCAACGACCACACGGCTTACGCCCAGGTCAACGGCGGACATCCGCAGAATGCTGCCCTCAGCCGGCCGCTTGCCGCGGAAAATCACCCCGCGCCAAACGGCTTCCAGAACCACGCGAACCCGCAAACCAATGCCCGCCCGATGGCCGAGAACATGAATCACGGTAACCCGCCAACGAACCCGCGCCCAATGGCTGAGAACGTGAACCACGGCAACCCGCCGTCAAACCCGCGCCCCATGGAGCGCACCGAAAACATGAACCATAATCCCGGGCAAGGGAACCCGCATCCCGCACCAGCGGCTCACCCTGCGCCGCACGCCGAGAGCAGGCCAGCACCCCAGGGCCGCCCCGAAGAGAAGCGCGAGCACTAAACATGTAGTTTTTTTTGGTTCCCTCTTTGGAAAAGATGAGGTCTGCCCTAAACGGTGGGCCTCATTTTTCGCTCTATACAGCCCCGCTCAGCCGCACGCCCACCATCTGAATCTCGATCCCGCCAAACTCCGGGTGGTCGTTCTCGCGAATCTTATAGGCCACATCGATCACGCTTCCTTCGCGAATTCCCAATTCCGCAACGCGCGCCGCCATGTCCCAACCCACGGCCTTCATCGTCCCGC
>Ga0182012_10003536_pt1 | contig 16643 bp, 9 predicted proteins | sample 612S2SmetaG_FD_120486 | JGI IMG/M metagenome (GOLD analysis project Ga0182012, IMG submission 120486) | Permafrost microbial communities from Stordalen Mire, Sweden - 612S2S metaG | ecosystem: Environmental > Terrestrial > Soil > Wetlands > Permafrost | place: Sweden: Stordalen | collected...
GTCGGCTCGTCCATCAACAGCACGTCCGGCCTGCCTAGCAAGACGCGCGCCAAGGCGACGCGCATCTTCCAACCGCCCGACAAGGCGCCGACATCGCCATCGATCTGATCGTCTTGGAAGCCGAGCCCATGCAAAACTTCGCGCGCCTGCGCTTCGAGCGTGTAGCCGCCCAGATGGGCATATTCTTCCTGCACTTCGCCGAAACGTTCCAAAACTGCAGTGAGCTCGTCGGCGCGAGCCGGATCTTCCATCGCCTGCTGCAGGCTTTCGAGCTCGTGATGCAGATCGCCCACGCGCCCACTGCCGGCAATCGCCTCATCGAGCACGGAGCGGCCTTGCATTTCTTCTACATCCTGGCGGAAGTAGCCGATGGTGAGTTTTTTCGGGACGGAGACATCGCCATCATCGGGCGACTCTTCGCCAATGGCCATGCGGAATAAGGTGGTTTTGCCCGCGCCGTTTGGCCCGACTAAGCCGACTTTCTCGCCGGGGTTCAATTGAAACGAAGCGTCGACGAAAATCAACTGCTTGCCGTATTGCTTTTGAATGTTGGAAAAAGAAATCATGTAAAAATCCAACGCTAGCAGACGTTGCCGGATTGAACTGGAAAGCCAACGCGCCGCCAAGAAAGCAGGCGGTTTTTGCCGGCTCGAAAAAAGAGCCGGCGGGAGGGGGTTTTTTCGCGTATAAACCATAAGGGGGCTTGGACGAAAAAAAACCACCGACAAAGGGGCGGGGAAGGCGTTTGGGGCGATTGAAAATTGCCGGTTTTGGGCCGGGGATTGTTCAAACGAGGGACGATTGTTGAACCGGGCGCTCGACGGCGCGGATGCGATGTTTTGCAACATGAAAATAACTCCCTTGCGTTTGCATTTGTTTCGGAATTCGGGGCAAAACAAACGCGGCGCTTCCAGCCGAACTGGCGACGCCGCGTCCGTTGCACTATGTCCACAACCGAGGCCCTAAACCCGCTTGCCTCTTTGTCCACACTTTCGCATGCCGCCGTTCAGAGCGATGAATCGTTTTGCTGTAACCCGTTGAAAAGAAGGCAAAAGAAAAATTGTCATCATTTGTTGTGACCCGCGATTTCGGCGCTCCGCAGCCGACACTTGAGGGGATGGAAAACGGGACTGATCGACGGATCTTCCGGGCGGGGTTAGGTTTCGGGTTCAAAGGGTGCTTTTTGCGTGGTGCGGTCGGCTAATGGGTAAGCTGTTCATTTCAATGAAGACGACGGCGGACGTTTTCTAAGGTCTGGTGATGGCGGGCTGGAAACGCCGGCCACAGGAGGAGATGAAAACAGGGCTTCTCAGCAGGGCTTTCAGTGAATCGGAGAGCGAAACTGGGTGCATGCACCTGTGCTTTCCAGCTTACTGGTACAAGTAGTGCCGCGCAACTGCACGGCATCGGTTGGAGCTTGCTTCGCCGCATGTCCACAGTGTAGTGTCTCGGACAGGTTAGATTGAAGGGTTGGGACACAGGCTCGTCCACTTTGCTTTCGGCGATCCGGGAGCTAAGGCAGTGACCGGATCGGGTGTTCTTATTTAGGACATAGGCGGCTGCACTGTCTTCACATGCGGACTTGTGGCGCCAAGCCACTCTGGATGCTGAGCCGTGCTGTCGAAAATAGCGCTTGTCTTGAATAGTTCCCATTTGCCTTCCATGGCGTGAGGCTTTGTTCGTGCAAGGATGGCGGCCATCTGCTCCTTCGATACCTTGTCATACGTCTTTGCCGCCTCAATTGCTTGATCGAGGATTGACAGCTTATCGATGCCGGTAATCTGAACACACACCGGTTGGCTTAGCGAAAACTGCAAACACTCCAATGCAGTGACAGCGCCGCTTTTTAAGATCACCGTGTCGCCGATACTTTTCATTCCGAGGGCGCCGATATTACGCTTGGCGAGTTCCGGAAGTACTTCCTGAGTAAAGCTTCGATAGTGGTAATCCATCACATTGACGGGCATTTGCACCGAGTCGAAAACAAACTTGTGACGGTCGGCCACTTTCAACATATACAAATGAATGCTTGGATCCTTGTGGCCGGTGAATCCGATATATCGCACCTTTCCTGCTTTCTGGGCAGAGAGGGCTGCTTCCGCAGCGCCACCTTCAGCGAAAATACGATCCGGATCTTCAAAGCGAATAATCTCGTGAAACTGGATAAGATCAACATGGCCGGTTTGAAGCCGTTTGAGTGATTCATCTAACTGCTTATTGAATTCCTCCTTTGTACGACCGTCATTCTTGGTCATCATGAAAACCCGATTGCGAAGATTCCCATCCTTAACGGCTTTGCCTACTCGTTTCTCGCTCTCGCCCTTGTTATAGTCCCAGGAGTTATCGAGAAAATTGATGCCGCGGTCTACGCCAGTTTGCACCAGCTTGATAGCATCGGTCTCGCTAACCTCCGATTTACCCAGGTGAAAACCGCCCATTCCGATACAGGAGAGCTTTTCACCGGTATGGCCGAGAGTTCGATAGGGAATCTCACTGTTGGGAGCACCGCCGGCCGTGACGGCCGCTAAACCCGCTCCCAGCGCCAGTAACATTTCGCGTCTGTTGGAATCAACGTTCGAAGACATATGCCAGCTAGACCGTTTACTCAAAAAAAAGATTTCAATTAATCAGCTACCTCAACTGCCTGCATCTGCGAGGATTGGGATCGCGGCGGGATATCGTAGGACATTCGCGAAATGCGCTTGTTGGGAAAGACCGATCGAGGCTTTTAGCACAGCTAACAAGGTTAATTACCTCTGGCTTCGCCAAGCGAATGAGTGCCTCGGGCTACACTGAGCTTCGGGCTTATGGCATATTCCCTACTTCCGTTATTGCTTCTGTTTGCGTCGATCACGGCCGCCGCGCAAGACTATGATCTGCTGATTCGGAATGGCCGTATTGTGGATGGCACGGGCAATCCTTCGTTTCTGGGCGATATTGCCATACAGGGCAAGCGCATCGCCGCCATGGGCCACCTTGGGCCGGTTCACGCGAAGCGCCTGGTGGACGCTCAAGGGCTGACCATCGCGCCAGGGTTTATTGATATTCACAATCATTCGGACTACACGCTCGTGGCGGACGGAAACGCGCAGAGCATGATACGCCAAGGAGTCACTTCCATGATTTTGGGCGAAGGGGAGTCAGCCGGCCCAATCGGTGGTAAACAAAGCGCATCTTCACGGCGTGTGCTGCCCGGCGGCGGTATGCCCGATTGGACCGATCTGGCAGGTTACTTCGCACGCTTGCTGCGGCAGGGGATCTCTACCAATGTGGGCAGCTATGTTGGGTCGAGTCAGATCTGGACCTATGTCCGAGGTGAGCAGGCGGGACCTCCTAGCAAGGAGGAATTGGAGAAGATGCGAGGGCTGGTGCGGCAAGCCATGCAGCAGGGCGCGTTGGGCGTTAGTAGTTCGCTAAGCGGGCCGCCGGGATCTTGGATCGATACGGAGACACTGGTGGCCCTGTGCGAGGCAGCCGCACCCTATGGCGGGAGCTATTCGACTCATATGCGGACTGAGGGGAAGGGTGTGTTTGAATCGGTTGCCGAAGCGATTGATATTGCGCGCAGGGCGCATGTGCCGGTGGACATTATTCATTTGAAGATTGCCGACCATGCGATGTGGGGCCAGATGCCCGAACTGATCGCCACGATCGCGCAGGCTCGCGAGCAAGGCGTGCAAGTGCAGGCGAACGTCTATCCCTATCGCGCCGGACAAAACGATTTGGCGACTATTATTCCGCCTTGGGCGCACGAGGGAGGCGCGCAGGAGCTGATTGCGCGTCTGAAGAATCCAGCTCTCCGTGCGAGGCTCGAGCGCGAGATTCTGGAGGGCATTCCCGGCTCTAACTGGTATGACCATTATTTGGCTACCGGCGGTTGGGACGGCATGCTCTTGGTATCTCTTTCAAATCCTGACTACAAGCGGTTCGAAGGGATGCGCATGAATGAAGTGATTGCGGCTTTAAACAAGCCGCCGATAGATGTACTGTTTGAGTTACTGGAAGCAAATGGAGGATCGGTGCCGACTGTTTATTTCCATCACTCCGAAGGCGATATGCGCTTTGCGCTCCAACAGTCTTTCGTCTCCATCGGATCGGATGGGACGGCGGTGGCGACCGACGGCCCGTTGAGCAGCGGGCACCCACACCCGCGCTACTACGGCACATTCCCAAGGGTGCTGGGACGTTATGTGCGTGACGAACACGTGCTGACGATTGAAGAGGCAATACGCAAGATGACCTCCGCAAACGCAGCGAAGATCGGAATACTCGACCGCGGGCTGCTGCGGCCGGGAATGATGGCCGACGTTACGGTGTTCGATGCAACGAGGATCATCGACAGAGCAACCTACGAAAAACCGCACCAGTATGCGAGCGGCGTGGAATATGTAATCGTCAACGGCGAGATTGTTCTTGCTCGCGGCCAGCATACCGGCGCAAGGCCGGGGACGATTCTAAAGCGCCAGGACACTAGCGTGAAGTAGGGGCACCGGCGCCGGCCCACTCTGCCATCGCCGCAATTGCCCGGCGACTGGCCTCGCAAAACTGTCGAAAGCCGGCCACGATGCCGCACGTTTGGCCACCCGCCGCTTAACTGTTGTAAAATTCAGAGATTAGCAAACTTAGCCACGTCTCTCTTTTTGCTTCTGCCCCGTAAGCATGCCGGATAGATTTTGTCTTCTGTTCGCCCCGCACGAATTGAACGATGCGTAAATATTCGTTGTTGCTTCTTTTGCTGAACACGCTTTTGCCGGTTTATGCCGCGCCGCCCAGCTTTACCGTGGGATGGTCTATCTACGTCGGCTGGAACCCCTATTTCTACATGGCCAAGAGCGGCATTCTGAAGCGTTGGGCCGACAAATATAACGTCGACATAAAAGTCCAAAGATTCGATTACGCCCCGTCGCTCGACGCTTTTGTCGCTAAGAATATTGACGCCTGCACCATGACCAACATGGAGGCGCTGGATATGCCTGCCGCCTCGGGCGTTGACACGACGGCCATCATTGTCGGCGATTTTTCCAACGGGAACGACGCCGTTATGGTCCGCAATAATCTATCTTTCGCCCAGCTTTCCGGCAAGCAGGTCATGCTTGTGCAAAAAACCGTCTCCGAATATCTTTTCGAGCGCGGCATGGTGATGAATGGGCAACAGGGCGAGATCAAAAAGGTAAAGCTATTGAACACCTCTGATTCCGATATCGTAGGCGCGTTCATGAATAATCCATCCAGTGAAGCCGTGGTCACCTGGAAGCCGCTCGTGTCGCAGATTCGCAGCGTGAAAGGCGTCACTACGATTTTTGACTCCTCGAAGATTCCAGGCGAAATTCTGGATTTGCTCGTCGTTCGGACCGACATCCTAAACCGGCCCGATGGCTCGGGCGCGCGTTTTGCGAAAGCCATTACCGGAGCTTGGTACGAAACGCTATCGCAACTGGCCACTAAAGGAGCTATCGGCGACAAAGCTGCCAGCGGCGTAGCCGCCGCTTCGGGTGATACGTTAGCCTCTATCCGCGAGCAACTATCAACCACCCACATGTTCTATCAGCCCGCATCGGCCGTTGAGTTTACTTTGAGTGCCGACCTGAAGCAAAAAATGGAGCTGGTGCGCCAGTTTTGTTTTAGGCACGGTTTGCTCGGAGAAAACAGCAAGTCAGTCGACGATGTGGCTATCCAGTTTCCGGATAAGTTCGTTGAGGGCAAAAAAGATCGCGTTCGTCTCCGTTTCGACCCCGCTTATATGCAATTGGCTGCCGGCGGAAAGTTGTAATTATGCCCGGAAATCCATTCGATATCGAAGCGAAACCCAATAAGTTGACCTGGGCTATGCTGTCCTGGGTTATCTTCGCGCTAGGTATCGGATTGTACCTCCAGGAATCCATCAAGCGGCATCGCGAAAATCCGGAAGATCGCGTGGTGCCCACTTTAGCCCAATTGGCGCAAGGTATTCACAATGCCTTCCTCAATCCCGCGGAGGAAGATGACGACACTGCCATCGAACAGATGAATGGCTGGCAACGCATTCGCCACAGCATGATCTGGAAGGACACCGCCGCCAGTGGCCGGCGCTTCCTGATCAGTCTGCTTTTGCTGATTCCAGCAGTGTTGCTCGGGCTTCATATCGCCTTGTTCCCCTATATCGGCGCGTTGTTTACGCGTTTCGTTCTTTTCTTCGACAAGATCATCGCGCTCTCGGTTCTTCCCATTCTTTTCATCGCCTTCGGCATCGACGAGTTATCGAAAATCATGTTGATGGTCATTGGTGTTGGGCCCACCATCATACTCGACACCTGCAACCTCGCCAAGGGCGTGCCGCGCGAACAGATCGTAAAAGGGTTCACCTTGGGCGCGGGCAGCGGTGCAGTGGCATACCGCATCGTTCTGAAGCAGATCATGCCGCGCGTTTTGAATGGCATCCGCCTGAACCTAAAACCCCTAATGCTTTTTCTATTCGCCGGCGAAATGATCGCTTCCACCGACGGGCTGGCTTATCGGATAGCTCTTCTGCGGCGTCACATGGGAATGGATGTCATCATCCCTTATGTTCTATGGGTCGCACTCCTGCTCTTTCTCATTGATGGGGCGCTACGCCTGTTGAATCGCGTTTGGCATCCATGGTTTCAAGAGGCGTAATCATGAGTGCTCCTCAACCCATTCTCAGCGATCGGCTTGCCCGGCCCGCGATTCCTCCGCGGCCGACTCACGTTGATGCCGTGGACGTATCCGTACGCTTCGGTAATCGACCCCTTTTTGAGCGCCTCTCATTTTCGATAGAGAAGGGCCAGTTTGTGTGTGTCTTGGGAGAAACCGGTTGCGGTAAGAGCACCCTCCTTCGTCTCATACTCGGAGAGGAGCGTCCTACGTCGGGCGAATTGGTGGTGTCCGGCAAGACCCTTACGGGTGTGAATCGGGATTGCGGTTACGTCCCGCAGAGATATTCTCTTTTCCCCGACCGGACCGTCTTAGGGAACTTGGTCTTCGGTCCAGACTGTGCGGGGCAGTCTCTTTTCTCCCGTTTTTCTCCGCAAGGCCGGACGATTCGCGGTCAGATACGCCAAGAAGCTTTTTCTTGGCTTGCCAGAATTGGTCTCCAACCGTCCGACGCTCATAAATATCCGCACCAGCTATCCGGAGGCATGCAGCAGCGGGTGGCCATCGCGCAAGCCCTGATGATGAAGCCTGCTATTTTGCTGATGGACGAAGCGTTCTCCGCGCTTGATCCTAATACCAGGGCCGGCATGCAAGCTCTCATTCATGATCTTTGGCTGCAAACGGGCACTACCATTGTGTTCGTCACACACAATACGCATGAAGCCGCCTGTCTGGCGAGCCGCTTATTGGTTTTGTCGCGAGACAACGGACCAGCCGCCGCTTCTGCGCTGGTGCTTGACGAATCGATTGAGTTTTCGGGCGACACTTTCGTCAACCGCCGGCTGCGTTCCGAGGTTTTAGAAATGGTGCATCGCATTGAAGCGCATTCCCGCGGAGCATTTTCCAATGCCGAATAAGCGTTATGTGCGAGCACTATTCTGCATTATTGTTGGCGTAGTAGCTGCCTTTGGACAAACTCCCGCCGACCCGGGAAACGATTTTTTCGAGAATAAAGTTCGCCCCATTCTGGCCACCAATTGTTACGCCTGCCACACCGCCGCACGGATGTCGGGCTTGCGCGTCGACTCTAAAGAGGCCTTGCTGAAAGGCGGAGAGACCGGGCCAGCCATCGTCCCTGGCGACCCTGAACATAGCCTTCTCATGCAAGCGGTTCGTCAAACCGGCACACTGAAAATGCCTAAAGGCGGCCGCCTCAAGCCGCAGGAAATTGAAGACTTGGCGGCTTGGGTAAAAATGGGTGCGCCATGGCCCCTTTCAAAAGCCGATGCCGCCGCCGCACCAACTGGACCCGAGTTCAAGATCAGTCTGGAACAGCGCCAGTTTTGGTCATTCCGCCCTCTTCAGACACCCGCAATTCCCAAGCCTCAGGATGCCAAATGGGTTCATACTCCCATCGATAGTTTCGTCTTAGCCAATCTCGCTGCTAAGGACCTCAAGCCTGTTAAATCCGCCGACAAACTAACGCTTCTCCGGCGGGCCACGCTAGACCTGCTTGGTCTCCCGCCTACCTCCGAAGAAATCGAAGCCTTCGAGAAAGATAAAAACAGTAAGGCTTTCGAGAAAGTAATAGATCGGCTTCTCGCCTCGCCTCGTTACGGCGAAAGGTGGGGCCGTCACTGGCTCGACGTAGCCCGCTACGCGGAGGATGACGTCCGAGGTCTCGATCCCAAAGGCCGCGGCTATATGCCCTACCAGGGAGCCTATGTTTATCGCGATTGGGTGATTCAAGCGCTGAATGACGATATGCCTTACGGTCAATTTGTCAAGGCGCAACTCGCCGGCGACAAGCTTGACGAAAAAGTGCGCGACAAGATGCTTGCCGGCACTGGCTTTCTCGGTCAAGCACCTTGGGTTTGGGATCAGGCCGAGCCCGTGCAGGGCCGCGCCGATGAACGGAACGAACGAATCGACGCTGTAAGTAGAGGCTTTCTTGGTCTCACTGTCGCCTGCGCCCGCTGCCACAATCACAAGTACGATCCTATCTCCCAAAAAGACTACTACGCGCTGGGTGGCGTCTTCGCCAGCACCACCTACCACGAGTATCCGCGCAGTTCCGATGTCCAGGTAAAAGCGTGGAAGGAGAAAGAGAAGCAGATCGACGACTTAGAGGATGAGTTGGAGGATTTCGAGCGTGATGGCAGCCGGCAACTGGAGCAGATTCTCGCGCATCAAACGGCGAAATATCTGGTGGCCGCTTGGCGAGTCCAGGGAAAGTTGAAAGAGACTCCCGAAGAGGCTTCCTCCAAGGAAAATGTAGATATTGAAGTCTTGCAGCGCTGGGTCAAGTATTTAAGCCGCAAGCAGACACATTCTCCCTATTTGAAAGATTGGGATGCGATGGTGGCCGCGGGTGGCACTGAGCCGCAAGCCACATTTCTGGCTGGACACTTCCAGAAGCTCGTTCTCGAATTAATGGCGGAGGCGGCCAAAATCAAGGAAGACAACGACATCATCAAGGCGAAGAACGATGTCCCAAAACGCCTGAACCTGAATGCCAAGCCCAATGAATTTGAAACGCAAGATCAGTTTTGTCCCGGCTGCGATCTGGAGTTGAAAGCACTGCCCACGGATCGGGGCAAGCTCTGGATGGATATTTTCGTGGCATCTTCCGCCGATGAACAAAAACCCGACCCGGGAATTCTTCGCTTCAACGGCTACGCCTTGGAGCGCCAAATGGGAGCGCTATGGAAAGATCACGTCGAAGACCTTGATAAGCAAATTGAGGCCCTCAAAAAAGCCTTGCCCAAAGAGTATCCGTTTGTTCATGGAGTGGGCGACAAAGATAAGCCGGTCGATATTTCGGTGAATCTCCGCGGCAGCCCTTTTAACCTCGGAGATCAAGTACCCCGGCGATTCCTGCAAGTTCTCTCGAAGACCGGTGATGGCGACCGCTTCGATCAGGGCAGCGGCCGGCTACAACTGGCCAACGAAATTGTTGCCAGCCCGCTGGCTGCCCGGGTGATTGTCAATCGGGTATGGAAATGGCATTTTGGCACTGGCTTGGTTGATACGGCGGATAACTTCGGCAAAATGGGTGAGCGCCCATCGAATCCCGATCTTCTCGAATATCTCGCCGCAAAATTTACTGAAAACGGTATGTCTCTCAAGAAACTTCACAAAGAGATCATGCTTTCGTCGGTGTACCAGTTGAGCACGGACGATGACGCGGCCAATGAAGAGAAAGACCCGAACAATCGGGCCTATTGGCGTTTTAATCGCCTTCGCTTAGACGCCGAACAATTGCGCGATGCAATGCTCTTCGTGGCCGGCACGCTCGACTTGAAGAATGTCGGAGGTCCCTCAAGCGAATTTGGGACGGAGAACTACCGCCGCACGGTTTTCTGTAAGGTAAGCCGCTATCGCTTGGATAACTATCTTCAAGTTTTTGATTTTCCCAACCCCAGCACCACGGCCGAACAGCGGTTTTCCACCAACGTCCCTCTGCAAAGGCTCTTTATGATGAATAATCCCTTCGTCTATTCGCAAGCCACCAAGCTCGCCGAACGGGTTTATGCCAAAGCTACCGATGAAGATCGTATCACTGAGGCGTATCGTCTGGTATTCGGCCGCAAGCCGAGTGACGAGGAGATGCAATTGGGTTTGAATTTCATCAAGGCAAATCCCGAAAAGCCCGGCCACGATATTGCCGGCGAGCCTTTGACGGCTTGGAGAGAGTACGCCCGGGTATTGATGAGTTCCAATGAATTTGAGTTTGTGAATTAGCAATGGAGATTGAATATGCGCCATAAGCCCGAAAGCCAACCACTCACTAGACGCGATGCCCTGTGCCGCATGGGCTGCGGTTTCGGCATGTTGAGTTTCGCTAGCATGGTAGGGGAATCTATCGCGCGCGCCGGTGTCAGTTCTCCGGTGAATCCCTGGCTGATTAACGACCCGCACTTCAAACCCAAAGCGAAGCACGTTATTTTTCTCTTCATGAACGGCGGCATGTCGCAGGTGGATACCTTTGATCCTAAACCTATTCTGGATAAATATGACGGCCAGCCGATGCCAGGCGGCGACCTGAAGCATGAGCGCAAGACCGGCGGCTTGATGAAGTCACCTTTCAGCTTCAAGAAATACGGTACTAGCGGTATCGAAGTGAGTGAGCTTTTTCCCAATGTGGGCAGTGTGATTGATGATATCTGTGTGGTTCGCTCTGTTCATACCGAGATACCAAACCATGAACCGGCTTTGATCATGATGAATACCGGCGCCAACCAGCCTGGGCGTCCTTCCATGGGTTCTTGGCTGACCTATGGGTTAGGTCAGGAGAATAAAAATCTTCCTGGCTTTGTCGTCCTTTGTCCCGACGTTCCCACAACCGTAGGGCCGCCTTTGTGGAGCGCAGGCTTTCTTCCTCCCATGGTGCAAGGCACCTACATCTCCGATAGCGTCAAAGACAAGGATTTCGATCCGCTCAAGCTGATTCCTAACATCCACAATGACCAATTCAATCTAACTGAGCAAAAGCGCGAGTTAGATCTAGTGAGTCAACTCGACCGCATTAATATGCAGCGCATGGGCGTTCATGATCCTAACTTAGAAGCGACCATCAGCTCCATGGAAACGGCGTACCGTATGCAGACCGAGGCGCCGGAGGTTTTCGATGTCCGCAAGGAAAGCGATGCCGTGCAGAAACTCTATGGAGAGGGCAGTACGGCACGCGGGTGCTTGACTGCAGCACGTCTGGTCGAACGTGGTGTTCGCATGGTTCAGGTCTACTACGCCAGGGCGGACCCTTGGGATCATCACTTCGACATACAATTGCATCGCAAAACGGCCCATGATTCCGATCAACCGTTTGCCGCCGTGATCAAGGATCTGAAGAGCCGCGGCCTGCTTGATGAAACCCTGATTGTATGTGGGTCCGAGTTTGGCCGCACGCCGGTTGTTGAGATGGGCAGTGGCTTCATGGGCGGTCAAACCCACAATGGCCGTGATCACAACCCTCATGGTTTCACTATGTGGCTGGCTGGCGGCGGAATCAAGGGTGGTATGACTTACGGCGCTACCGATGATTTCGGCTGGAAGGCGATTGACAAACCTGTCCATGTCCACGACATTCACGCCACCATTTTATATTTGCTCGGAATCGATCATATGAAGCTGACGTATCGATATAGCGGAAGAGACTTCCGCTTGACGGACGTCGCGGGGAACGTCATTCATGACATCATCGCATAAAACCGCGGTTAAATTCATTAGTGCCGCCTTCGGTCTCATCGCGCTCGTGACGGCTGCTAATCCCACACACAACGTCTTTGACTTTTCTCTTGTTTCCAGTGACGGCAAATCTTTTCCCTTGAAGCAATATTCGGGAAAAGTGTTGTTGATTGTCAACGTAGCGAGTCAATCCCAATTCAATGATCAGATCGCTAAACTGCAGACTCTCTTCAACAAATACGAAAAGCAAGGTTTGGTGGTCCTGGCCGTCCCTTGTGATGATTTTGGTAAAGAGGAGCCGGAACCAGCCAACGAAGTTGCGAATTCGTACATTGGCTTCCACCTGACGTTCCCGCTTTTGGGAAAGTCTTCCGTAATAGGCAAAGACCAACTACCGTTGTTCAAGTTTCTAGCTCAGCCCAAGTCAGAAGCGAAAAAATCGGAGAACGGCGAAGAGAGTGAGGAAAAACCCGCTGCCTCCGAGATACCGTGGAATTTCAGCAAATACCTGGTGGGCCGCGACGGTATGGTGATTTCCAGATTCGATGCCGATGTTCCTCCAGACTCACCGGCACTCATGGCCGCCGTGGAAGAAGCTCTGAATGCCAAGCCTGAACAGGACCAGAAGGGCAGTCAGCAAGCTCTCGTCGTTATGCCCTTGGGCCCAAGGACTTCAGGTAGCCCCGCCAACCACCGAACTGAGTGATCTCCGCGGCGTTTTGCATAGCGTACGGTTCGCAAATAAATCCTGGCACGCATGCTCCATCCGCTAATTCCACTGAGCCTATGCCCAGCGGTCCCGGAACCAGCGAGACAAAGCTTCCAAATTGATTCCTCGGCATCGCCCACACTTCAACTTCAATCCCATTGCCCACAAACCCGGGATCTCGCATGAGTCCCGGTTTCGGCGGCACGGTTCCTCCCAGGGCATAAAGCCGGTAGCAGCCAGCGGTACAAGTTGTTTTAACCAAGCGTGCCCCGCGCGAACTGAGTTGAGAGTTGAGTGGCTGCCCCGTTAAATGCGCGCCCACCACGGCGATCAATGTGCATCCGGTCACTTCCAAAAGCCCGGGCAAAGACGCCGGTGTGTTCGCTAACGTGCTGTATAGTTGGTCCCCCAAATGCAGCAGTGCAGTGTCGCTAAACCTCGGGCCAATCAGCGAGACCCCAAAGGGAAGGCCGTTGGGTCGAAAGCCTGCGGGTACTGCCGCGGCCGCTAGATCGAGGAGATTGACAAAGTTCGTATAGTACCCGAGATTCGAGTTGAGGCGCAGCGGATTTGCCTCGACCTCAGCGATTGTGTAAGCGGTAGGAGTAGTCGGCAGCAAAAGTACATCTACCATATTCCAGACTTCGGCAGTTTGCCTTCTCAGTTCGGCAAGCCGGTACTCCGCGTTAAAGTAATCCACTGCACTGTATTGCGCCGCTCCAGCAATGATGCCGCGGACCACCGGATGAATCTCTTCAGAGTGTTTCGCGGCAAACGCTTCAATCGCAGCCAACCTTTCAGCCACCCATGGCCCGGCATAGAGTAATTCAGCCGCCGAGCGAAATGGTGCGAAATCGAATTCCACACGCTTCCCTCCAAGCGATTCGCATGCCCGTATAGTCTGAAAATACAAATCGTGCGCGGCTTGATCTCCGAAGAATTCTAACTGACTCTCGGCTGGAACTCCAAAGCGGAATGTGTTTCCGAGCCATGGCGCCGCCGCATCCTCCCAAACGCGCGAGTAGATGTCGGTTGAATCGAATCCCCGCGCACATTCAAACACCGCTTTCGCATCCGCGCAGTTTCCGGCAAAAACGGATACACAATCCAATGAACGGCATGCCCGCACCACCCCGCTGGTGCTAATCACGCCCCTTGTGGGCTTCAAGCCCACCAGATCATTGAAGGCGGCCGGAACCCTTCCCGAACCGGCTGTATCCGTTCCCAAAGCGAAACTTACCAAGCCCTTTGCGACTGCCACCGCGGAACCGGAACTTGATCCGCCAGATATGTGTTCATCGCTGAAAACGCTGCAGCATGCGCCATACGGCGATCGAACACCCACCAATCCAGTCGCGAATTGGTCCATATTGGTCTTGCCCACTAAAATCGCGCCGGCTTGTTGCAATTTAGTCACTACTGTCGCGCTGTGAGCCGCCGTGTAGGCGAAAGCAGGGCAACCCGCAGTCGTTTCCATACCCGCAACGTCAATGTTATCTTTCACGGCGAAAGGCGCGCCAAAGAGCGGCAATAAGTGACGGTCGCTGTTTAACAATTCGTGCGCTCGCTTCAGCGCTTGATCGCGAGAAACCAGCGAGATCCAAACAGGCCGCAAACCTTGTTTGCCGATCTGCGCGTACACATAGTCCACTACCTCGCTTGGCGTTGCGCCGCAGTCATAGGCCTCCTTGAGCAAACCAAGATCAAGCTTCACAGCGCAGCCACCAGAACTAAGATCTGCCCTGGAGTCACCAAGGCCCCGGCCTTGCATCTGATTTCTCGCACCACTCCTCCCACGGGCGAAGTGATCATCAATTCCGTCTTCATGGCTTCCAGGCAGACTAGATTGGCTCCCGCCTCCACGTTTTGTCCCAGGTCTACGAGTATCTTCCAAACGCTAGCCGTCAGAGGACAGGTCACTGCCGTGCAACCTGTTGGCATCTCGGCGCCCATCAGCCCCTCGGAATCACTATCCTCGGCAGCATCAATGACCAGCGCCTGTCCCGCGGCAGCCCACCGCGCCCGTTCCTCGCTGAACGCTTGTTGTTTGGCGAGCTTACTCGCCAACGCTTCCTTCTCAATTGACTGCAGGAAAGCTTGATAGCACCTATAACTGAATTCGGCCTCTTCTGTCCTCACCACATATTTTCCATGCGGAAACGAGTCGCGCATTTCCAGCAGTTCCTCCGCAGTCACGGGATAAAAGCGAATCTGGTCAAAAAACCGCAAGAGCCACGGAGTTCCTGGCTCGAAGTTACCGGCGCTTTTGAATGTATTCCACATCTGAAGCGTACGGCCGAACAGTTGATACCCGCCAGGACCCTCCATGCCATAAATGCAGAGATAAGCTCCTCCGATTCCCACCGCATTCTCCGGTGTCCACGTACGAGCTGGATTGTATTTCGTTGTCACAAGGCGCTGCCTTGGATCAACCGGCGTAGCCACCGGAGCGCCCAGGTAAACGTCTCCCAAGCCGAGAACCAGGTAGCTCGCGTTAAACACAATGTTCTTTACATCGTCAACGGAACGAAGGCCATTGATACGCCGTATGAACTCGATATTGGATGGGCACCAAGGTGCGTCCGGCCTAACTGCCTGCATATACTTTTCTGCCGCCAGGCGAGCCTGCGGATCATCCCAGGAAAGCGGTAGATGAACTATCCGCGAGGGCACGCTTATGTCAAGGCCGCTCGCCATACCCTTTTCCGCCGCCATCAGCGTCTCTAACAAAACCTCACGCAGTAAAATGCGGGGGTTGTAGTGAATGTGAAGACTCCGAATACCCGGAGTTAGATCGATAATCCCTTTCAAAGCTGTTTTACGGAGAGCAGTCTCAAGTCTATGGACACGCAACCGTAGCGCCAGATCCAGAACATTCTCTCCAAATTCAATAAGCAAGTAGCGATCTCCATCAGCCCGGTAAGTGACTTTGGGAGTCGCGTTGCTCGCGGTATGCTCGGCGATTACCGCGGGCTCCAGGGGTACGTTCTCCCCACTCGGTAGTTTTGGAAGCTCGCCTCCCAGCGAGTCGATGGCAGCTTCCAATTGCTGTTCCATAACGCGCGCCTGCACCTGTGTCATTGGGCAAAAACGAATCGTGTCCCCCGGGCGAAGCTGCCCCACTTTCCACAATTCGGCGCTTACAATAGTTGCGGGGCAAACAAAACCACCCAGGCTAGGTCCGTCACGGCCAAGAATAATGGGCATATCTCCGGTGAAATCCACCGTCCCGACCGCATATGCATTGTCGTGAATGTTGGATGGGTGTAGTCCCGCCTCGCCGCCATCTTTCCGCGCCCATTTGGGCTTAGGGCCCGTTAGTCGGATACCAGTGCGGTCGGAATGGTAATGAACCTTCCACGCCGTTTCAAACAACATAGTGATGTCTTCATCGCGGAAGAAATCTGGCGCACCGTGTGGACCATAAAGCACTCCTATGTCCCATGCGTTGGGATAGCTCGGCCTGACCTCTGCCGGCAAGCTCCGGGAAGCGTAACTTTCCGGTTGCGAAGTCAAATGCAAGACATCTCCCGAACGTAAAGCCCGGCCCGCGTGCCCTCCGAAACCACCGAGCATAAATGTGCCGGCACTCCCGAGATAGCCGGGAACTTGAATCCCTCCACTTACCGCAAGGTACGCGCGCATGCCGGTCGTGCTAGCGCTGCCCAGCTTCAAAACACTGCCTGAAGGGACGCTCGTCGCGCTCCAGCCTGCAATAGGAGAATCATTTAGTGTCGCTCCGAACTCCGCGCCGGTGATGGCAATGACGCAGTCGCACGTGAACCTCAGAACGGGTCCCGTCATGGTGATCTCAAGCGACGGCGCGCTTTCAGGGTTTCCGGCCAAACGATTAGCCAAGCGAAACGCTAAATCATCCATCGGTCCCGAAGGCGGTACACCCACGTTCCAATAGCCGAGCCGTCCCGGATAGTCCTGAACGGTGGTTTGCGTCCCACCCTCGATAACCTCAATGGCGCTCCGCTGATAAATAAAACGGTTGAGCGACGAGGTTAACATCGCTCCTTGCACAAATTCGCTAGAACCGCAAACTTGTCTCAAATAGTCGACATTGGTCTCAATTCCCGCCAACCGCGTACGGTGCAGAGCTATTTGGAGTTGGTCTATGGCCGTGCTTCTATCAGTCGCATGCACAATA